>JAESFZ010000267.1_pt1 | contig 37152 bp, 39 predicted proteins | sample 9269561 | NCBI WGS metagenome assembly JAESFZ01 (sample SAMN14515552, study PRJNA621657) | algae metagenome | isolation source: Tildeniella nuda ZEHNDER 1965/U140 and co-occurring heterotrophs from wet... | place: Switzerland: Stansstaad, Zurih | collected 1965-01-01
GCCGTACATCGATTGCGCGCTGCGGCTGTCGAAAAAAGGCATACGCGCCGAAGACGTCGCCGACATCCTGTGCGAGACCGCGGAGGGCTACGTGCACCGCTTGTGGGAGCCGCTGGCCTCCAAGCACAGCCCGGCCAACGAGTACGCGGCGAAATTCAGCACGCCTTTCAATATCGCCGTGGCTTTCATCACCGGCGGCGCAGGCCTGGCGGCGTTTACCGAGGAAACCGCGCGCGACCAGCGCATACTCGCGCTGGCCTCCAAGGTGCGCTACGTCGTCGATCCCAACAATCCCTATCCCAAGGCTTATACCGGGCACATCCGCATGACGCTCAAGGATGGCACGGTGGTCGAGGAACGTCAGCCGTATATCCGCGGCGGAGTGAAAGAACCGCTGACGCGCGCCGAGATCGAGGACAAGTTCCGCAGCAACTGCGCATTCGGCGGCTGGAGCACGGAACGCACGGATGCGTTCCTGAAAGCAGTCCCCAGGCTGTTCGACGGCGGCATGGATCTTTCCCTGCTGCGCGGCTGAGCACGTTCAGTCCGCTGCCGGGCCCGGCGCACGCGAAGTCGCGCGTTCAGAACAGCGAGCGCACGATGCCGCCGTCGACGCGCTGCGCCGCGCCGTTGATGGCGGCGGCCTGCGCCGAGCACAGGAAGACGACCTGCGCCGCGATTTCCTGCGGGCTTGCCCAGCGCTGCAGCAGAGAGGCCGCGCCCGTGGTTTCAAAATAGGCGCTGCGCATCTGTGCCACGGTTTTGCCGTGCTGCGGGGCGATCTTGCCGAGAAAGGTTTCCACGCCCTCCGACCAGGTCGGCGCCGCCAGCACGCTGTTGACGGTGACCGCGGTGCCGCGCGTGAGCTCGGCGAGTCCGCGCGCGATCGACACCTGTGCAGTCTTGGTCATGGCGTAGTGCAGCATGTCGGGGTTGGGCTTTGCGCTCTGTTCACTGGCAACGAACACCACGCGGCCCCAGTTGCGCGAGAGCATGCCCGGGAACAGGGCGCGCGTCAGGCGCACGCCGCTCATGACGTTGAGTTCGAACATGTCGGTCCAGTCGCCGTCGCTGATGTCGGCGAAGGCTTTGACTTCGAAGTAGCCGACATTGTTGACGAGAATGTCCACCGCTCCGATGGCTGCCGCCTCGCGGATGATTTTTTGCGCGCCGTCGGCAGTGGAAAGGTCCGCCGCGATGCCGTGGGCAGCGCCATGGCGCGAAAGCGCCGCCACGGTTTCAGCGACGGTCTGCGCGCTGCGCCCGTTGACGATGACGCGCGCGCCTTCGGCAGCCAGTGCTGCGGCGATGGCGCGCCCTATGCCCTGGGTCGATCCCGTCACCAGCGCCAGCCTGTCCTTGATCTGCAGATCCATGATTTCTCCGTGTTCGAGCCGCGCGAGCATTTCGGCGCGCATTATCGTATCATCGAATCCGAATCTCCCCATGCAGTTCCGCTGAAAGGACAGCCAGTGAATCTGAAGATCGACATCGTTTCCGACGTGGTTTGACCCTGGTGCTTCATCGGCAAGCGCCGCCTGGAGGACGCACTGCGTCTTTATCAGCAGCGGCACCCCGATGCAGAAAAGCCGGCCGTGCGCTGGCTACCATTCCAGCTGAACCCCGATATTCCGCAGGACGGCATGCCGCGCCAGGACTACATCACGCGCAAGTTCGGCGGGGGCGGCAATTCGCGCTACGCGCGCGTGGCCGCCATCGGCAAAGAGGTCGGCATCGATTTCGCGTTCGACAAGATCACGGTGCAGCCCAACACGGTCAACGCGCACCGCCTCATGCATTACGCCACCACGCAGGGGCGGGAGGACGCCGTCGCCGAAGAGCTGTTCAGGGCCTATTTCATCGATGGCGCCAATCTCACCGACCTGGGGACCCTGGCCGACGTCGGTGCGCGCGGCGGGCTGGCACGCGAAGCCGTCGCTGCCTACCTTGCGAGCGACGCCGACCGCGATCTGGTGCAAAGCGCGGACATCGAGGCGCGCAATGCCGGTGTGCAGGGTGTGCCGTTTTTCATTTTCAACCGCAAGGTTGCGGTGTCCGGCGCGCACGAAGCGGAAACCCTGCTGCAGGCTATGGAACAGGCTCTGGAAGATCGGGAGGGGTGATAAAAAATAACAATAAAAACAATATATTGCGCCATATTCTGCAATATGACGCCTGGCGCACCCTTCAGGGATATTTCTTGATGATTTCGGCAATCCAGTGCGCCTGCCGCCGCAGGCACAGGGCAATCGCGTTTTCCATGCCGGCGGGTGACAGGCGCTGCGCGGCGTCGAAGTTGGCGGGCGACAGCCGAAAGCGGTGGCGCAAATCCAGCTCGCTCAGGCGCGGCGGGATGCGTCCGCCCAGCACCAGCCCCGTGACTTCGCAGCTGCCGGCGTAATGGCCGTCCTTGTCGGGGCGGTCACGCACCTCGAGGTTGCGCAGTGTCGATGAAATCCTGAACACAGTGGCCGGCGCGGGCGCGGCAACGATCTGCAGGCCCTTGCTTTTGAGTTCGCTGAAGAAAGCGCTTCTGCCGGCAGGGCCGATGGGTTGCGCGCCCGTGCAGCTGAAGTCGGTCGGCGGGCAGGTCGAATAACCGCTGTGGGTCGTGTTCAGTGCGATGACCTGGACCAGCGGCGCTGCTGCTGCCGGCAGGGCGGCAAGCGCGAGCGCGCAGGCCGCCAGCCATTGCGTCATTTGCTGGCCGCGTTGCAGTGCAGCCGTTCGGATGGACATGGTCCGCCTGGCTGCCGGCTCCGCGCCAGCGCGCGGGCGGTTTTTTCAAAGTACACCGCCTCCACGCGCAGATCGCCGCGACGTTCACCGGCTGCGCGGCGTGACAGCAGAAACCGGATGCGGGCAAGCAGGGCGCTGCGCCGAGCCTCGACTTCGTTCTCTTCGTTCCCGCCCTCGTTTTCAGCCTCGACCGCCGCCAGCATCTGCTCCAGCCTGCGCATCTCGCCGTGGGCTTCAAGTTCGGGCGGCAGGAAGCCGGAATTCCTGAGCAGCCGGTAGGCTGCACGCAGATCCTCGGGCACCAGGGCATCGTCGTCGAGCGCGAGCGGCGCGCCAACGCCCGGCAGGTTGTCGAATTCGCCGTTGTCCTGCGCTTCGCGGATGCGTTGCTCCGCCAGGGTGTCGAAAATCAGCATGAGGGAATTATAACGGGGCGCGCAATGGAGGAAACGCCTGGTCCAAGGCATGCAGTACTTGCAGGCCGGGTTCATGAGGTAGAATCCGTCAACACAGGCAGCGTGGAACTGGCCCCGGTTCCGGCCATAATTGTTGCGCCGGGACCGATGAATCGCAGCCTGCCCGCCGCCGCCCGTGACGCGCGTGGCCGGGCAAGGCGATGACGGAATTCCGCGCCCGCGCGAGAGGCCTGAAGAAAACCAGCCGCGAAAAACATGCCCAAATCCGAGAACCTCACCGTACTGATCACCGATATTGTCGGCTTCACCGCCAAGATGTCGAACAGCACCCGCGCCAACATGCGGACAATGCTGAGACTGCATGACCGGCTGCTGAAGAGAACGGTGCAGTTCTACGGGGGGCAGTACATCAAGTCCACCGGGGATGGCATGCTCGCGATATTCCGCGGCACGACCAACGCCGTGCAGTGCGGCATGGCCATCCAGGACACCATTGCCGAGTACAATCTGACGCGCCCCGAAGAGGAGCAGTTGCGTGTTCGTGCCGCGCTGAATCTCGGCGAAGTCGATTGGACCAGCCGCAATGATATTGCCGGTGAAGCCGTCAACATCACCGCCCGCATCGAGGAGATCACGCCCGCAGACGAAATCTATATTTCCGGCACCGTGCACCAGACCATGAACAAGGCCGAGGTGCCTTCGGAGTTCGTCGACAACATCAAGGTCAAGGGGATCGGCGAGGCCATTGCCATACATAGAATTCCCCGCGGCCAGACACGGCTGGTGGTTACCGGTGAACCTCTGGATGCCGGCAGCGGGCACAGCGGTTTGCCCTATGGCGGCATGCCGCGCCCGTCGGCGATCAGCACGGCTGATCGCATACGCGGCACACTGGGCAAGGGCTGGGTCATCGGCGTCCTGTCTGCGGTCATCGCCACCTTTGTGCTGGTGGCCATTGCCTGGCATGCGAACTGGATGAGTCCCGAGGCAGAGCAGGCGGTCGCGCGGGTGCTGACCAATCCGCTGCCTGATATCAAGGCGCTGCCCCTGCTGGGTGACAACCGCCAGCTGTTGCGCAGGGGCAAGACCCTGCTGGACCAGGGCAAGCTCGATGAACTGCGCGATCTGCTGGCAAAGAGCAAGCCGGGCGATCCTGCCCATGCCGAGGCGCTGCTGCTTCAGGGACATTTGCTGTTCGAGGAAAAGGATCTCGGCAAGGCGGTTGCCAGATATGCAGAAGGCCTGGACGCAGACCCGGAGCTGCGCGCTGATGAACGGCTTGCGCGCAATCTGGTCGCTGCGCTGGGCCATGTGTCCAGGCCGGCAATCGATCTCATCCGCAAGTACAACACGGAAACGATGAACGAGTACCTGGCGCGACGTACCGGCATGCCGGGCCCGGGCGGGCGCGGCCAGGCGGTCAGCCTGCTGCAGTCGCTGGGCCAGGAGGGCCGCATCGACTACTACCAGCACGGACTGCTGGGCCTGGGCGAGGCCAAGAGCTGTGACGAGCATAAGCTGGCGATAGCCAGCCTTCGCCGCTCTGGCGACAGGCGCGGCATTGCAGCCCTGCAACAGGCGCGCGGCGAGGGGCCGGTGGCCTGGATGCGCAGCCTGTGCTGGGCGGATGATGCGGAGGCGGCGATTGCGGCGCTGAGCGGAAACGCTAAATGACTTTCAGCCGTGCCTGCCGGCACAACGGGCAGGTGGGGATGCGCTGGATGGCGGGTCTGCCGCCAGTATCCATGTTGCGGCTATCCGAACAGCGTGCCGAGAATGAAGTGCGTAGGCAGGTAAACCAGCAGCGGGAAGCCCGCCATGAGCAACCCGAGATAGGCCGGCGGCGGCAGGCGTCGCTGCGGTGCATTGCCGGGGCCGAACACCCAGTTCACGTTTTCAGCGACGGGGGTCCACAGGTAGCAGGCGGGCAGCACCACCCAGGCCAGCACGGTCTGCGCGGGCAGCGCCGCGGGATCGTAGCCCAGGCGCCATACCATCCACACCAGCAGGGGCGGCAGGAAGACATGAAAGAGTGACAGCGCCCGCAGATAGCGCGGCTTGGTGCGGTTGAACATGTAATCCGCAAGCCCGCCGAGGCGCCGGCCGGTGACAAGCTGCCAGAAATAACTCGCGTTCCACAGCACCTCGGGCAGCAGCACCCCCACCGCAGCCATGCCCGCGAGCAGCGCGCTTTCCAGCCACAGCGCGGGCACCGTCATCAGCAGCGCGATATCGGAAAACCACAGGAAGTTGCAGGGCGGATACTTGGTGGCATATACCGCCACCGTCAGCGCCACAAACAGGGTGTAGGCAATTTTCAGCCACAACGGGATCAGGTTGGCGGCTTCCATCCCGGACGGGTCAGGCTGCCGGCGATGCGGGTATTTCCCGGCCTCCGGCTTCGAGCAGAAATTCCCGCACCACCCTGATCTGGTCTTGCGCCATCAGCATGGGAGCGTGGCCGACGCCCTCGAATTCCACCAGCTGCGGCCTGGGACCGCGCTGGGTCATGGCCAGCGCGGTTTCGTGCAGCAGCAGGTCTGACTGCGCGCCGCGCAGCAGCAGGGTGGGACAGGCAATGGTGTCGTAATAGCCGGTGAGGTCGATGTCGCCCAGCGGTCCCTTCTGGAATGCGAGAGCGATGCCGGGGTCGTAATTCATGCCCCACAGGCCGTCGTCATGCTGCCGGGTGTTGTGCTCGGTCAGGTGCCGCCATTGCGCGTCGGTGAGGGGGCCGAACGGCGCGGATATCGTGCGCACATAGGTTTCCATTTCCTTGAACGTCTTGAAGCGGGGATTCTTGCCGACATAGGCCGCGATGCGTTCCATGGACGCCTTGGGAATGAGGGTGCCGACGTCGTTGAGTATCAGCTTTCTGAGCGGCGTGTTGGGGCGCGAGGCGAGCAGCATGCCGAGCATGCCGCCCATGGAGGTGCCGATCCAGTAGATGGTTCTGTCGCCGCCGGCAGTGATGCGCGCGATGAGCGCGGTGGTGTCGGCCATGTACTGCGGGTAGCCGTAGTCTTCCTTGGCATAAAGCCAGTCGCTTTTGCCGCGTCCCGCGACATCGGGGCAGACCACCCGGAAATCATTCTGCAATGCCTGTGCCAGGTCGTCAAAATCGCGGCCGTTGCGGGTAAGCCCGTGCACGCAGATCACCACGCGCGGATTCGCCGCGTCGCCCCACTCAGTGTAGTGCATGCGGTGGAAACCCTTGCTGCTCAGGCACAGGACGGAGTCGTTTTTCATAATCTACTTTCAGGATCTTGAACCGCAAAGGCGCCAGGGCGCAAAGCATGCGCAGAGGTTGCATTCTGCTTGGCATCAACTCCCTTGCGAACCTTGGTGCCTTTGCGTCTTTGCAGTAAAGCTTTGTCAGGAGGAGCAGCTGACATGTATGTTCGCCGCCCAGTCCGGGGCCGGCGCCGCGTATGCCTGCATCTGCGGCTGCTCGTCGAAGGGGCGCTGCAGCAGCTGCAGCAGGCGGTCGATTTCCGAGTAATCCCGGTGCTCTTCGGCCTTCTGTATGGCGACCTGCGCCAGGTAATTGCGCAGCACGTACTTCGGGTTGACGCGGTTCATGCGTGCCCGGCGCGCTGCATCCGTGTCGTTTTCCGTTGCCAGCCGCGCGCGGTAGCGCTGCGCCCATGCGTCGAAGGCCTCGCGGTGCATGAACAGGTCGCGCAAGGGCACGTTGGATTCCTCTTTGGCGGTGCTGAAATCGCCGAGCTTGCGGAAAAAAATCGTATAGTCAACGCCATCCTGGGCCAGGATGGCGAACAGGTCCACAACCAGCTCGCGGTCAAGCTCGGCCGCGCTCGCCAGGCCGAGCTTGGCGCGCATCAGCGCGGCGTATTCAGCAAGATAGGCCGGTTCGTACTGCGCGAGCGCGTTGTTGCATTGCTCGGCAGGGATCAGCGGCGTCAGTGCCTGGGCCAGGCAGGCGAGGTTCCATAATCCGATGTGCGGCTGGTTTTCGAAGGAATACCGGCCGTGGTCATCGGAATGGTTGCAGATGTAGCCGAAGTCGCAGCGTTCCATGAAGCCGAACGGGCCGTAATCCAGCGTCAGTCCGAGGATGGACATGTTGTCGGTGTTCATCACGCCATGCGCGAAACCGACGGCCTGCCAGCGCGCGATCAGACGCGCGGTGCGCATAACGACCTCCTCGAGAAAGCGGCGGTACCTGTCCGCTGCGTCCGCGAGTTCGGGAAAATACTCCTCGATCACGTGATCGGCGAGCAGCTTGAGCGGCTCATGCTGCTTGCGGTAATAAAACACCTCGAACGAGCCGAAGCGCACATGCGAGGGTGCCAGACGCAGCAGCACGGCGGCGGTTTCCACGCTTTCGCGGAACACCGGCTGGTCTGCGCCGACGATGCACAGCGCGCGCGTGGTGGGTATGCCCAGGCCGTGCATGGCTTCCGAGCACAGGTATTCGCGTATGGTCGAGCGCAACACGGCACGGCCGTCGGCGCCGCGCGAATAGGGTGTCACCCCGGCGCCCTTGAGCTGCAGCGTCCAGCGTTCGTCGCGGCTGTTGACGACTTCGCCCAGCAGGATGGCACGGCCGTCGCCCAGCTGCGGCACGTAGTGGCCGAACTGGTGGCCGGCATACAGCATGGCGAGCGGGTCGGCGCCCGGAATCGGGGCGTTACCGGCCATTGCGGCGACGAATTGTTCACGCCGCGCCTCGGCTGGGTCGAGGTCGATCAGCCGCGCGGCGCTGGCATTGAAGCTGACAAGGCGGGGGTCCGGCAGGGGCGTCGGTTCCAGCTTTGCGTAGAATCCGGCCGGCAGCCGGGCATAGCGGTTGTCGAAGTTGAGTGTTTCCAGTGTGCGCATCGCGCCCTGATTATAGCGGCTGTCACAGGAACAGCAGCAGGGAGATTGCGCCGGCGCTGAAAAACACCAGCAGATGCAGCCAGCTCCACAAGGCAAAGCGCCGTCCCAGCTTGTCGGGCAGCGCATTGGCGAGCAGAAAAAGCCGGCCGTCGCGCGGCTTGCGCAGCAGATGCACGCCCTCGGTGACTGCGGCGCGCCCCGCGCTGTGCCGCTGCCGCACTTCGCGTTGCGCTTCGAGGCGGGCGAGCTCCCATTCCTTGATGTCGATGTCACCGTCGCGGTTCAGATCGAAGCGCTCCAGCAATCTGGTCCTGTCCTTTTTCCACTCGCCGAGCAGTTCGCTCACGTCGGCGCGTTCGTCCTGGGCGGTAATATTGCCGCTGGCGGTGCTGAATTCGCCGATGGCATAGAGCGTGCCCTTGGTCAGCAGCAGCCATTCGGTATGCCGGTAGTCGCCTTCCGTCCAGGTCTGCTTGCGATCGCTGAGGACTTCCGCGCCTTCCGGGGAAATCACGCACTCGCCACTGGCATCGACCAGCAGGAAGTGCTCGTTGCTGATCCCGCTGTCGACGTGCTCCCACTTGTCGTTGGCGGTCTTGCGTTCGGTGTAGTAACGGTACCAGCAGCAGGGTAGCCCGGTGAGCCTGCTCGCCACGGGATGGCCCGGCAGCAATTCCGAGCGCCCGAAAAGCTCGACATAGCCCTGCGCCGCGGAAGCGACCCTGGAAGTCGGCAGGTCGTGTATGGTGCGGTAGCGCTTGTAGGTGGCGATCCACGCGAAGAAACTGATGATGGACATCGCGGCCAGCGCGTACGGCCATACCGCAGGATCGTCCGCTTCAAGCGCGAAGGCGAGAATGAGAAAGTGCGCGCCGCCGGTTAGCCACTCCGAGGCGTGGAACTTGAAGGCTCCGGTCATTACAACACGGCAATGCTATGGGGAGTCGGGCTGCCGGGAATCAGGAGTTGAAGAGTTTCTGCACGTCGACGTCGGCTTTTTCTTCGGCCTGGAATTCCAGCAGCGCAGCGGCCTTGAAATTGAACATGCCGGCGACGATGGAATCGGGAAACTGTTCAATGCGCACGTTGTTGACATTGACTGACTCGTTGTAGAACTCGCGGCGGTCGGCGATGGCGTTCTCCAGGCTGGAAATTCGCGTCTGCAGCTGCTGGAAGGTCTGGTTGGTCTTGAGATCGGGATAGGCCTCGGCGAGTGCGAACAGATTGCCGAGCGCGCCGCGCAGCGCGCCCTCCGCCTGGCCGAGCTGGGGGATATTCTGCGCTTCGCGCGCGGTGAAGACCTTGGAGCGCGCCTCCATCACCCTGGTCAGAGTATCCTGCTCGAATTTCATGTACTGCTTGCAGGTTTCGACCAGCTTCGGCAGTTCATCGTGGCGCTGCTTGAGCAGTACGTCGATATTGGCCCAGGCCTTGGAAACGTTGTGCTTGATCTGCACCAGGTTGTTGTAAATCATCACGAAATAGATGATCACGACGGCCACGATGCCAAGCGCGATGATGGTGCCGATTCCCATGCTGATCTCCCCTCGAGAAAGGCGACTGCCGCTGCCGATTGTATACCAGCGGCATGGTGGCGCCTATGGCGAATGAGGAGGTAAGAGAGCGGCGAGAAGCGAGAGGAAAGAGGCGTAAACCCCGTTTGCGACGATTTTTCTCCTCTCGCTTCTCGCCGCTCGCATGCCTCCTCTCAGCCTCTTACCAGGTGTAGTGCGCCGTGTAGCGCACGGTCACCTCGCCGCCGGCGGCGATTTTCACCGGAAAGTGCACCGTGCGCGCGTCCTGCTTCTGGAAATCGTGGGTTTTCTGCGTGATCTGCCAGCTGGTCCAGCGGTAGAGGTTTTCCTTGATCACCACGGTGACCGCTTCCTTTTTGTGATTGCGCACCTTGATCTCGATTTCCTCCGACATGGTCTTGCGTCCCGAGTCGACCGTGAAATTCGCCTGTCGCCGCTCGCCGACCACGTCGAAGGCGGAGCCGAGCCTGATCAGGACTTTTTCGTTCTGCGGCGTATGGTCTATGGTGTCCTCGCCGATGAATTCCAGCGTGCGGTCGGCATCGTCGAGCTTGGACACGCGGATGCGCCCGGCGGGCAGCGGCATGCCCATGTTGTGTTCCCTGGCGTTGCGGAAGCCGAGATAGACATCCACTTTTTTGTTGCTTTGCGTGCCGTAGTTGCGGTCGGTGATGGGGTTGGCGCCGTAGCCGTGGCCGGGCACAAGTCCGTAGTAAACCAGGGTTTTCTCGCACGGCACGCCGCGCGCGGCGGAAAACAGTTCGATCTGCTTGGTCGAATTGTCGGGCAGCGTGGTGGCGCGGCCGAGCGTGTACAGGTGATACTCGAAAAAAGCCTTCTCCTCGAAGCCCCTGGCGGCCGATTCCTGAACCATGGCGCGCGCTGCCATGGGTGCCGGTTGCACCCGTCCCATGGGGAGTATGCGCTGCACGTCGCCCGCCACCAGTTTCAGCCTGGCATCAGGATAGCTGGCGCCGGACTGGTTGAGTATGCTCACCCAGGCATTGACGTCGAGCTTGCACAGATTGGCATTCGCGCCTTCGGAATAATTCAGGTTGTAGTCAGCCCACCAGGTGATGCCTGTGGTCTGGTACGAAACGCGGCTCCTGTGTGTGCCGCCGAGGTTGGCCGCGATGTCCCACACCAGGGTGGGCCGGGTGATGAGACCGCCCGGCAGCTCGGGCAGTTTCACCCCGGCGTTGTGCGGCAGGGTCTGTATGCTGCCGTCCTCGCGCCGCAGCACCAGCGCGCCGGTGGTGGAAAGCAGGGTGCCGCTGAAGGATTCGACGCCGCTGCCGCGCACCTGTTCGACGCTGATGGTGCGGTCTATGTACTTCTGCAGCAGTTTTTCCTGGCTGACCAGGTCGAACTGGAAATTCTGCTCGACCACGCTGGTCCCCTTGGGGTCGGTGAGCGATTCGAAAGCCACCGTGGTGGGGTCGATCTGCGCCGCGACATCGCTGAAGCGCACGGCATTGCGGCCACGGCTGAGCGCGAGCTCGCGCTCATGGCGCACCACGGCATAGCCGGGCACCGCCTGGCCGCGACCGCCGTTGCGGTACAGTTCCGGTGCAATCGCGCCCGGCCGTGCCGTGCTGTAGATGGTCAGTGCGTTGCCTCCCGTCGTGTCCTGGGCAGCGGCAAAGCAGGGCAGCGCGGCCGCCGTGGCGAGCGCGACGGCGGATGATCTGAGCGGGTTCATGCGGTTCTCCTTGTGCGGATGCGGGCAATAGCTGGTTGATTGGACATTCTGGCAGCAATAAACGTGCGGCGCCGCATTTTGGGGTTAAAGCGGCGGTCATCGTCTAAAATCATGAAAAAACCACGGAAAAAAGAAAAAAGGAAAAGGGAAATGCACAGCATTTGCGTGTTCTGCGGTTCCAATACCGGCAAGGACGCGGTTTATGCCGAGGCTGCGCGCAGCCTGGCGCAAGCCGTTGCCGGCAGCGGCCTGAAGCTCGTCTACGGTGGTGGCAACATCGGCCTGATGGGCGTGCTGGCAGAGGCGGCGCTCGCCGCGGGCGGCCATGTGACCGGCGTGACGCCGCGCCGCCTGCTGGAGAAAGAGGTCGTGCATACCGGCCTCAGCGAACTGCGCGTGGTCGACACCATGCACGAGCGCAAGGCACTGATGGCAGAGCTGTCCGACGGTTTCATTGCGCTGCCCGGCGGGCTGGGCACGTATGAGGAAATGTTCGAGGCCTTGACCTGGGCGCAACTCGGTTTTCATCGCAAGCCGTGCGGCCTGCTCAACGTTGCCGGTTTCTATGACCGGCTTGCCGATTTTCTCGATCACGCGGTTACCGAGCGCTTCCTCAAGGCAGAGCATCGCGCGATGCTGCTGGTCGACAGCGACGCGCACGGACTGGTGGCGCGCATCCGCGAACATCGCCCGCCCCAGCTCAGCAAGTGGATGGACCGCTGACCCTCTGGGCGTGCGCATGGTGACATGACGAACCTGCCGGAGTTTGATCTGAAGCGCGTCGCCGGGCTTGCCCAGGCCGATGCGGTGGCGCGGCTGGCCGCGGAAGGCTACAACGAGCTGCCTGCGGCGCGGCGGCGCGATACGCTGGCAATCGCGCTTGAAGTGGTGCGCGAACCCATGTTCCTGCTGCTGGTGGCTGCGGGTTCGATCTACCTGCTGCTTGGCGACGTGCATGAGGCGCTGGTGCTGCTCGCCTCGGTATTCGTGGTGATGGGCATCACCGTCTACCAGGAGCGCAAGACGGAACGCGCGCTGGAGGCGCTGCGCGATCTTTCGAGTCCGCGCGCGCTGGTGGTGCGCGACGGCAGGAAACAGCGCATTGCCGGACGCGAGGTGGTGCGCGGCGACATCCTCATTCTCAAGGAAGGCGACCGTGTGCCGGCCGATGCCGTGCTGCTCGACTGCCATGACCTGAAAGCGGACGAGTCCCTGCTCACGGGGGAATCAGTGCCGGTCGGCAAGGCCGCATGGGATGGCATGGCGCAGATCGGGCGGCCCGGCGGGGACGATCTGCCTTTTGTCTATTCCGGAACCCTGCTGGTGCAGGGCAATGGCGTGGCGGAAGTGCTGGCCACGGGCCAGCACACCGAACTCGGCAGGATAGGCAGGGCACTGCAGACCATAGAGCAGGGCGCGACCACGCTGCAGCGCGAAACCCGGTGGGTGGTCAAGCGCATCGCCATTTTTGCGGTAGGGCTGGCCCTGCTGGTCACGCTGCTGCACGTGATGCTGCGCGGCGCCTGGCTCGACGGCCTGCTTGCCGGCATCACGCTGGCGATGGCGATATTGCCCGAGGAGTTTCCCGTCGTGTTGACGGTGTTTCTGGCGCTGGGCGCCTGGCGCATCTCGAAAAGCCGGGTGCTGACGCGGCGCGTGCCGGCAATCGAGACGCTGGGCGCGGCGACCGTGCTTTGCGTGGACAAGACCGGCACGCTGACCCTTAACCGCATGATGGTGCGGCAGCTGGCGCGTGACGATGAGATGCATGAAGTGACGTCGCTGGAGGCGGCATTGCCCGCACGCCATCACGACGTGCTCGACTGCGCGGTGCTGGCGAGCGAGATCAATCCGTTCGACCCCATGGAACAGGCACTGCACGAACTGGGAAAGGCCGCGATTGCGCAGCGGCTTGACCGCCGCGGCGCCTGGCAGCTGGTCAGGGAATATCCGCTCTCGCCGCAGCTGCTGGCGCATACCCACGTCTGGCGCACCGGGGAGGGCGGCGCCTGCGTGGTTGCGGTGAAGGGGGCACCGGAAGCGGTTGCCAGGCTGAGCCGTCTCGGGCCGGCTGCACTGGCGCGGGTGGAGGCGCAGATCCGCGCCATGGCGGATCAGGGCCTGCGCGTGCTGGGCGTGGCGCGCGCGGCGTTCGAGGGCGGCGATTTTCCTGGCGGCCAGGAGGGCTTCGCATTCGAATGGCTGGGGCTGGTGGCGTTCGCCGACCCGGTGCGGCCGACGGTAAAGGCGGCGCTCGCCGAATGCCGCAGCGCCGGCATACGCGTGATCATGATCACCGGCGATTATCCGGTGACGGCGCAGGCCATCGCGCGCCAGATCGGACTGACCCCGGCGGACGCGGTAGTGACGGGTGCGGAGCTTGCGCAATTGAGCGACGCGGAACTTGCGCAGCGGATAAAGCACGTGAATATTTTTGCGCGCGTGGTGCCGGAGCAGAAACTGCGCCTGGTCGAGGCGCTCAAGGCAAATGGCGAGGTGGTGGCGATGACCGGCGACGGTGTCAACGACGCACCGGCGCTCAAGGCCGCGCACATCGGCATTGCCATGGGCGGCCGCGGCACGGACGTTGCGCGCGAGGCTGCCTCGCTGGTGCTGCTCGAGGACGATTTCGACTCCATTGTCGATGCAGTGCGGCTGGGGCGGCGCATCTACGGCAACATCCGCAACGCGATGTCGTACCTGCTGGCGGTGCACGTGCCGATTGCCGGCATGGCGTTCATTCCGCTGCTGTTCGGCTGGCCCCCGGTGTTTTTCCCGGTGCATATCGTGTTTTTCGAGTTCGTGATCGACCCGGCCTGCTCCATCGTGTTCGAGGCGGATCCGATGGACGACGACATGATGCAGCGCCCCCCGCGCAAACCCGAGGAACACCTGTTCAGTTCGCGCACGGTCGTGCTCGCCCTGCTGCAGGGCGCGGCCATGCTGCTGATGGTCGTGCTGGTTTACGGTTATGTTCTGCAGCGCGGCGCGGGCGATGCCGAGGCGCGGGCAATGGCGTTCGTCACCATCGTGCTCGGCAACCTGGGCCTGATCCTGGCCAACCGCTCGCGCAGCCGGACCATTTTTGCCACGCTGCGTTTTCCCAATCCGGCGCTGTGGTGGGTGATGGGGTGCACCCTGCTCGGCGTGCTGCTTGTGCTGCAGATTCCCTATCTGCGCGAATTATTCCGGTTTGCGCCGCTGGGCGCCGCCGACCTGATGCTGTGCGCGGCAGCTGCGATCATGGGCGTGGCATGGCTGGAGCTCTATAAAATCGTACGGCCGCGCTCCTCCGTGGCGTCCTGATCCGCGCGGTGATGAACCAGTGTCTTATGAGCACATAAAGAATTTCGAAGCCCGGCGTGCCTGGCGGCGCGTAGAATGCCTTTCAACCCATTGAGCGCACCCACTGTCACCATGTCCGACGTATTGCAGCCCGCCGCCGAGCGCACGGAGACCAGGAACACCACGTGCTACATGTGCGCCTGCCGCTGCGGCATACGCGTGCACCTGAAGAAAGGCGAGGTGCGCTACATCGAGGGCAACCCGGAGCACCCGCTCAACAAGGGCGTGATCTGTGCCAAGGGCGCTTCCGGCATCATGAAGCAGTATTCGCCGGCGCGGCTGACGCAGCCGCTGCGGCGCAAGGCCGGCGCCGAGCGCGGCGCCGCCGAGTTCGAGGCCATCAGCTGGGACGAGGCCTTCTCCATGATGGAGGAACGGCTGGCGCGCATCCGCGCCACCGACCCGAAGAAATTCGCACTGTTCACCGGCCGCGACCAGATGCAGGCGCTGACCGGCCTGTTCGCGCGCCAGTTCGGCACGCCCAATTATGCGGCGCATGGCGGCTTCTGCTCGGTCAACATGGCCGCCGGTATGATCTACACCATAGGCGGTTCGTTCTGGGAATTCGGCGGCCCCGATCTCGACCGCGCCAAGCTGTTCGTGATGATAGGCACCGCGGAAGACCATCACTCCAACCCGCTGAAGATCGCGATTTCGAAGTTCAAGCGCCAGGGCGGACGCTTCATTTCGGTCAATCCGGTGCGCACCGGCTATTCGGCCATCGCCGACGAATGGGTGCCGATACGGCCGGGCACCGACGGCGCGCTGCTGCTCGCGCTGTGCCATGAAATCATCCATACCGGACTCTATGACCGCGAGTTCCTGGCGCGCTATACCAATGCCGGATACCTGATCAACCTGGACGAGAGCAGCGAGGACTACGGCCTGCCCCTGCGCGCCGGCGATGCCACGCGTCACGATAACCCGCATTATCACCACGACCAGCTGTGGTGGGACCGCATTACCAACCAGCCGCTGATCAATCACGCGCCGGGCGCCGACCCTTCTCTGCTGGGCGAGTTCGTGCTGCACGGCGCGCCGGTGAAGCCCGCGTTCCAGCTGCTGATGGAGCGCGTCGGGGATTACACCCCGGAGTGGGCCGAAGACATCACCGGCATTCCGGCCGCGACCATACGCCGCCTGGCGCACGAGATGGGCGTCACCGCGCGCGACCAGAAAATCGAACTGCCCATCGCGTGGACCGATTCGTGGGGCATGGAGCACGAGTCGGTCACCGGCAACCCGGTGGCTTTTCATGCCATGCGCGGGCTGGCGGCGCATTCCAACGGTTTCCACACCATACGCGCGCTGGCGATCCTGATGTCCTTGCTGGGCACCATAGACCGGCCGGGTGGTTTCCGCCACAAGGCGCCTTTCCCGCGCGCCATTCCGCCGCTCGCCAAGTCGCCAAACAGCCCTGATCAGGTCAAGCCCGACACGCCGCTAGGCGCCCTGGCGCTGGGCTGGCCGGCGGAACCCGACGATCTGTTCGTCGACGATGCGGGCAGGGCAGTACGCATCGACAAGGCCTTCTCGTGGGAATATCCGCTGGCGGTGCACGGACTGATGCACAACGTCATCACCAATGCCTGGCGCGGCGATCCGTACCGCATCGACACGCTGCTGATCTTCATGGCCAACATGGCGTGGAACTCGACCATGAACACGGCCGAAGTGCGCAAGATGCTCAACGACAGGGATGAGAACGGCGAATACAAGATTCCCTTCCTCATCGTGTGCGATGCCTTCCAGTCGGAGATGACGGCGTTCGCCGACCTGGTGCTGCCGGACACGACTTATCTCGAGCGCCATGACGTGATGTCCATGCTCGACCGGCCGATCTCGGAATTCGACGGGCCTGTCGATTCGGTGCGCGTGCCGGTGGTGCCGCCAAAGGGCGAGTGCAAGCCGTTTCAGGAAGTGCTGATCGAGCTGGCCGGACGACTGAAATTTCCCGCCTTCGTTCATGCCAACGGCAGCCGCAAGTTCCGCGACTATCCCGATTTCATCGTCAATTACGAAACCGAGCCGGGATCGGGCATCGGTTTCCTTGCCGGCTGGCGCGGCAAGGGCGGCGAGAAGTTCATGCAGGGCGAACCCAATCCGCGGCAGTGGGAGATGTACGCCAAGAACAACTGCGTGTTCCATTACCGCCTGCCGCGCTCCTACCAGTACATGCGCAACTGGAACCAGGGTTACCACGAATGGGCACAGCGCACGCGGCTGCGCCGCTACGCCGACCCCATCGTGATCCAGCTTTATTCCGAGGTGCTGCAGAAATTCCGCCTCGCGGCGCAGGGCAGGGGCGCTTCCAAGAAACGCCCGCCGGCGCAGCTGAGGGAGCGCATCGCCACCTATTTTGATCCCTTGCCTTTCTATTACGCGCCGCTCGAGGTGCAGGCCACCGATACCCATGCCTATCCGTTGTCTGCGATCACCCAGCGGCCGATGGCGATGTACCACTCGTGGGACTCGCAGAATGCCTGGCTGCGCCAGATTCATTCTCATAACTATTTGTTTTTAAACAATAAATTAGCAACCTCCCAAGGCATCGCCGACGGTGACTGGATCTGGGTGGAGTCCATGCACGGGCGCGTGCGCTGCATGTGCCGGCTGAGCGAAGCGGTGGAACCGGGAACGGTGTGGACCTGGAATGCCATCGGCAAGGCGCGCGGCGCCTGGCATCTGGCGCCCGATGCCAACGAGTCGCGCCGCGGCTTTCTGCTCAATCATTTGATCGCCGACGAGTTGCCGGCTGACAGCAGCGGCAGCCGCTTGTCCAACTCCGACCCTGTCACTGGGCAGGCGGGCTGGTACGATGTGCGGGTGCGCATCTACAGGGCCGCGGACGACGAGCCGCGGGAAAGCTATCCGCAGTTCGAAGCGGTGCCGCCGGCACCGGGGACTTCAGCCGTGCGGCGGATGTGGCAGGCTTTCGTTGCCGGCAAGGGAGACTACAAATGACCCAATCCGAAAAAATGAGGGACTCGCGATGACCCAGCTCGAAACAAAGGAGTGCTCGCGATGACCCAACTCGCGTTGGTCATCGACCTCAATGTCTGCGTCGGCTGCCATGCCTGCGTGACGAGCTGCAAGGAATGGAATACCTCGGGCGCGGCGGGCTTCATGTCCGACGACAATCCGTACGACCGCGACCCCACCGGCACGTTCTTCAATCGCGTGCAGACCTTCGAGGTCGGCGAGTATCCCAACACCCAGACCGTGCATTTTCCGAAATCGTGCCTGCACTGCGAAGACCCGCCGTGCGTGCCGGTGTGTCCGACCGGCGCCAGCTACAAGCGCCCCGAGGACGGCATCGTGCTGGTCGATTACGACAAGTGCATAGGCTGCAAGTACTGTGCCTGGGCCTGTCCTTACGGTGTGCGCGAACTCGACGAGCACCAGAAGGTGATGAAGAAGTGCACGCTGTGCGTGGACCGCATTTATGACGAGAAGCTGCCCGAGGCCGAACGCAAGCCGGCCTGCGTGCAGGCCTGCCCGACCAGTGCCCGGCTCTACGGTGATGTGCACGATCCCGAGTCGGTGGTATCGAAAGCCATACGCGACAGCGGCGGCTATCAGCTGATGCCGGAGTGGGGCACGCAGCCGGCCAACCACTACCTGCCGCGGCGCAAGACCGAGATGCGCATACACAAGGACGAGCTTGAGCGTGCCGACAATCCATTGAAGATAGACGGACAGCTGCCCAAGCCGGGCATGAAGGAGCCTGCCTTGGATGACGTGACTTCCTGGTAATGATGAATGCGGAGTGATAAATGAAAAAACCGAATCGCCCTGCCTTTTAATCATCCATCATTCCGCATTGAGTAACGCATGCACCCGGCATTTTCCGTCATTTTCCTCACCACGCTGATCGGCGTCGGGCAGGGCCTGTTTCTCGCGCTGTACCTGGCGCAGGCCGGGGCGCTGTTCGATCTGCTGCCGGCGCAGGACAGCAGGGGGTTTTTCGCCACCGGCAGCGCGCTGGCGCTGGGATTTCTCGCCGCCGGCCTGCTGGCATCGTTTTTCCATCTCGGCCACCCGGAGCGCGCATGGCGCTCGGCCGCGATGTGGCGCACCTCATGGCTGTCACGCGAAGTGATCGTGCTGCCGGCTTTCATGGCAGTGGTGTTCGCCTACGGCCTTGCGCATTTTTCCGGCTTTGGCGGCACGCTGCTGCTGGGCGGTGTGGGCGTGCTGCTGTGCTTCGCGCTGTTCATCTGCACCGGCATGATTTACGCCTGCCTCAAGTTCCTGCAGGAATGGGCGACACCGCTGACCGTGCTCAACTTCATCCTGCTGGGGTGCGCCTCGGGCTTCGTGTTTGCGGCGGCGTTTGCCGCCGCCGCCGGGCGTGAGGTCGCGCTGTTCTATGGCGCATGGGCGGCGGCGTTCACGCTGGCGGCGATGTGCGCGCGCATCGCATCGCTGCTGCGCAACAGCCGCATCAAGCCCAAGTCCAGCCTGCAGACGGCAATCGGTATCAAGCATCCGCGCATCGCGCAGAAAGCGCAGGGCTTCATGGGCGGGTCGTTCAACACCCGCGAATTTTTCCACGGCCGCCGGCCCTCGCTGTTGCGCGCCGTGAAGTGGTCATTCCTGATATTGACGTTCCCGGTTCCTGCCGTCCTGCTGCTTGGGGGCGTCGCATACAACTGCCAGCAGCTGTTCATTCCGGCGTTTGCGATTCAATACCTGGGCTTGATTGCCGAGCGCTGGTTCTTTTTTGCCCAAGCCAATCATCCACAGAACCTGTATTACCAGTCGATATCCTGAATCCGGCGGCAGCTGGTTTCGGCTCATGGTGCAATGCGGGAGATAGTTGATTCTAACGGAGAAAGCGGGTAGGCTTGGTCCTCAAGCATCCTCGTCTGTTCAATCCCGCAACACACCCCTCAGAGGACACATCATGACAACCGATACCACAGTAAGCAAGGACAAGCTTGTTCAGGATCTGAAAGTCGTCATTGCCGACGCCGAAGAGCTTTTGCGCGCGACCGCGAGCCAGGCCGGCGAGAAGGCGGCGCAGGCGCGCGAGAAAATCCAGGACAGCCTGCACAAGGCCAAAATCAAGCTGGCAGAGGCCGAAGATGTGGTCATCGACAAGACCAAGCAGGCCGCGCGCGCCACCGACGAGTATGTGCATGAGCATCCCTGGAGGGCGGTCAGCGTGGCTGCCGGTATCGGCCTGATCATCGGCATGCTGATCAGCCGGCGCTGAGCAAGCGCCGATTGCAATCGTGGCGGACCCCGGTCCCGCTGCAGCCGAGTCTCACGGGCTGCTCGCTTCGCTGCGCAGGCTCGCGGCAACCCTGGTTGCCGTGTTCCAGACGCGCCTGGAGCTGCTCGCCACCGAAGTCGAGGAAGAGCGGGTCCGGCTCGGGCGCCTGCTGCTGCTGGGCGCCGCTGCGGCCTTCTTTCTCGCGCTGGGCATGCTGACGCTCACGCTGTTTGTCATCGTCTTGTTCTGGGATACCCATCGCCTGCTGGTCACCGGCCTGCTGGCTGTGCTCTATCTTGGCGCAGGCCTGGTGCTGGCGCTTGCGGCGCGGCGGGAAGCGTCAGCCCGCCCCCGGCTTTTTGCAGCAAGCCTGTCGGAACTGGCGAAGGATCGCGAGCGCCTGAATTCATGATGGACTACACCAGCCGGCTCGTAGACATTGCGCGGCGCAAGGAGCGGCTGCTCGGGCGTGCGGAGCAGCAGCGCGTGGTCATTACCAGCGCCTGCCGCGCCCTGGAGCGCCCCGCCGGTATTGTCGACCGCGGTATCAGCGCGCTGGCTTATCTCAGGTCCCATCCCCTGCTGGCGGTGGCTTGCGCGGTAGTGGTGGCGACGGTCAGCCGCCGCAGGCTTGCGGGCTGGATAGGGCGCGGCTGGGTGCTGTGGCGCGGCTGGCGATCGCTGGCCAACTGGAGCAGAAAGTTCGGTGCATGATCCATGAACGGCAAGCCGCGGCGATAAGCAGCAAAAAATAAGAAGTCACATCATGCCCAGGGGATTCAAGATCAAGCCGGTGGCGGCTTTGCAGTCGCTGCGCGACATGACCGCCCGCGAAAAGCAGTTTCTGCTGAGCGAGATGGGGGAGATCAAGGGCCTGGTGCCGCTGGTGATGAAGCAGCGCAACAGGCAGCGCTGGAGCCCCGAAGACAGGGCGTTGCTGGTCACGCATCTGCGGCGGCTTTCGCGCATCAGTCCCTATCTCGCGGTGCTGGCGATGCCGGGTGGTTTCATCATGATGCCGGCGCTTGCCTGGTGGCTGGACCGGCGGCGCAACCGTGACCGCGGCGCCCCGACCCGTGGCTGACGGCTGTTGCTGGATACTGGAGAGTTAATTAAATGGCTGCTCTGCATTGGCCGGCGGAACTGGCCAGAAACCCCGGTGCGGCGGTCACGCACTTTATGCAACGCGGTTCCAACATTTGCCTCGATCTGCACGGTGATCCGCAGCGGGCACAACTGCACGTGTTTTCGGACGGCAATCACCACATGGCGCTGGAAGAGGCGCTCAAGACTTTTCTCGCACAAAACCCGCAGGCCGCGGACGTGTTCTACGCCACGACACCGCCGCGGGTAATCGTGGAGGCGCTGCGCGCCGGCGCCATCAGAATTGGCAATCTGCTGCTGCCAGCAAAGCCGCATGTCTTCATCAGCCCGCCCAAAATACTCGACAGCCTGGTAGCCGATGGCCATATGCGCGCGCATCGGCCTTTTGCCGCAAACCTGGGCGTTGCGTTGCTTGTCAGCAAGGGCAATCCCAAGAATATCCGTGGCATCGCCGATCTCGCGCGTGGTGATGTGCGGGTTTTCCTATCCAATCCCGTTACCGAGGCGGTGAGCCATGAGGCTTATGCCGCCACGCTGCGCAGAGTTGCTGATCGCGATGGAGTGAAACTCGATATGCTCGATCCCGCCAATAAGAGTGCGCGAGTGGTCTACGGCGAGTCGATACATCATCGCGAGGCGCCGCAGTGCGTGGTTTGCGGACGTGCCGATGTTGCCGTGGTGTACCATCATCTGGCCCTGCGCTACGTGCGGATTTTCCCCACTCTATTTGAAATGATCGCGCTTGGACGAGGCGCGGGACATGACCCCGATCATGCGACCGGCGCATTGCATGTCGGTGTTGTCGCCGACGGCGGAAAGTGGGGGAATAGACTGGTCGAGTTCATGACCAGCCCTGCTGTCGGTACAATTTATGAAAAACACGGACTGGCTGCGGCCTGAGCCGCAGCCAGAACCGCGTTACTTCTTGAAGGTAATGAACATCGCCGAGGTCCAGACCTTGGCATCGTCGGTCTGGCGGCCAAAGAAATAAACCGGACGGAAGCCATGCGGCCCGTTCTGCGGCTTGACCTCCAGCGTGCCTGATGCATCGCGCGGCATGGCCTGTTCGCTCATGCGTTCGACCGCAAGAAACAGCTCGCATCCGCCGAGTTCCTTGCGCAGGCGGCCGTCGCTTGCCAGCAGCTCGGCGCCGCTTACTTCCCAGTCGAACGTCGGGCAGTGGACGAAGGGATTGCCCGCCAGCGGATCGCCGACCTTGACGTAGCTGTCGATGCGGCCATGCACGCGAATGCGGCAATGCTCAAGCTTGTCGATGTCGATCACCACGCAGTCCGAGTCGCCATAGGTGTCGGTGCGAAAGCCGATATCGGTCGGCCCGGCACGCCACACCGATTCCTCGGGATGCTCGAAGCCGCCGCCAGCGAAGCGATTGATGGTGCCGTTCAAGATGCTGACGGTGCCGCGCCATTCAGCCCAGCGGTAGCGGTCTGGGATGCGCGCACCGCCCCAGCGGATGCGCACGCGGCGGCCGGAGTAGCCGGCTTCCTTTTGCAGGTCGCGGTGGAAAATTCGGCCGCTGTGATCAAAGGCAGCGATCTCATCCCAGCCGGCGTTGCCGAGGAAACGGTAATCGATTTTCGCTGCACCCCTGTGTGCGAATTCATCGCCCTGGATGAAGCTGCCGCAGCTTGCGAGACCCGCGGAACGCTCGCCGCTGCTTGCCCATGTGTGGCGCGCGCGCAGCGCCTTGCCGACCGTGGCGCGGTCGAGGCGGTCGGCAATGATACCGGTGATGCCGCCCTTGGTGCCGAAGACCTGCGTACCCGGCAAGCCGCCACCCGGGCGTCCGCGGTGCTCGTCGCCTGAGGCCGAGGCGCCCAGTTTGTAGCCGCGTGCGATCACGTCCTGGTACAGCCAGCCGAAGTGACCCCAGGCCGAAGTGATTTCGATCAGACGCTCGAGTTCGGGGTGGTGCCAGTCGGGGATGTAACGCCGTCCGCCCACATGCGGCATGATGAGGTGATTTTCCGCGTCGTCGATGTATGCGGCCCACAGTTCCTCTATCGGCCAGCGCCCGAGCTCGACGCCGGCGCCTTTCATGTCCTCGTTCCAGACGAAGGTGCGATTGTGCTCGCCTCTGGCATTGTGCGGAAAATCAGGCGGCGCGTCCGCGAGAAAAACCACGTTATGATCGCCACCCGCCGTCGAACTGCCGCACCACTCCTGCACGGGATAGCAGACGAACTTGCCATCCCTGTGCAGCTCGTGCATGACCTTCACGCCGAGTTCCCAGTTCTGGTCGGTGATCTGGAAGTCGTTGGCGGTATAGGTCATCACGTCCAGGCCTGCGATGTCGCGGCCGTAACGCGTATTGTAGTCTGGGCTGTTGGTACCTACGGTATCGTGGGAATGCACGTGAAGATCACCAAAGAACGGGCGGGCGCAGGGCGCGTTTTTGTCGATGGTTACGTAATGCACGGCGGGATCGCAGTCACGCGCGCCGACCAGGCTCGCAGTGATGGCCAGCTCTCCGGCAGCAGAGGGCAGATCGTCGATGCCGACCGTCGCCCATCCTTTGGCAGGAAAATCTGCGACCCTGCGGTACGCTTCCTTGCCGTCAAGATGCGCAACGATCTCGACCCTGCGGCCTGTGTTGACGCAGGCGTTGCCCCAGCGGTCGTGCGCGTTGACGCGCACCGGGATGGCGGTACCGGGGCGCACGATGCGTGGCCCCACCAGCGCAAGCGAGCGCGGCGCATCCGGCACGATATCGATCACGATATCGCCGGGCACTGCAACGAAACGCGACGTGCCAAGCGGGTCGACGTAGCAGCGAAAGCGGAATTTGTCTTCGACGAACGTCTGCACGCGGGTGCCCGGGCCGCCGCTGCGACGGTCGCCGAGCCGCAGGATGATGTGATCGCCGGCATTGAGATAACCGTCCACGGTATCCACGATCACCGCTTTCTGGAATGGCCGCTCATGACCTTTCTGGTCAAACCGCACTTTCAGTGACTGCACGCTCGCAGGGCTCTGTCCGGGCATCAGCGTTGCGGCCTGGTATTCGGCCGACACGTAGTTGGCGCCCTGCGGGTCGGTCGTCTGGAATAATGCCCAGTCGGAGTAGAACTTGAAGGTCGCCTTGAACCAGGCGCCGTCGGCCACGCCGGAAGCGCCGATTTCATAGTCGAGCACGATCTCGTTCCAGCTTCCCGCAACCAGGCGGTCCACGTTGCAGGTGACACTGCCGACGAAGGGGCGTGCCTTGTTGCGGTCATAGAGGCCCTCCGGCGCATGGTAATGCCCCAGTTTTTTGCGCAGTTCCTTTTCGGAGTGCTGTCTGTTGCTGGCCGGTTTAACGAGATCGTTCGGCTTGTTCATTAAATATCCTTTTAAATCAAAAACTTGGTAAATTCACGAGTTCGGCTATTTTCCCGGCACTGTGCCGAACGGCCACGGCGCCGCCGGGTCCCACACCGGGATGCCAAGAAAGGCGTACCACGGCGCCATCACCAGAATGCCGTAGGCGATGGCGATCAGTACCGACACCCAGCCGACCTTGAAATAGTCGGTCATGGAAAAAGTGCCGCTGGAATAGGCGATGACCGCCGCGGTAATCTGCGTGGGCAGCAGGTAGGCGAAGGTGTCGGTGTCGGCAACCAGCATGGTGAACGCCACCGGGTGCAGGCCGAGCTTGGGGGCGAGCGCGAGCAGGATGGGCGCGATCATGGTGATGGCGGCGATGTTGGAAAGCATGCCCAGCCGCATGACGTGGGTACCGACCATGAATACCAGCAGGATCATCCACCACGACTGCCCCGCGCTGACCGGGTGCAGCACGTCGGCCAGCCACTTGGCAAGGCCGGAAGCGGACATCGCCGAAGACAGAGACAGGGCGCCGGCGAGCAGCAGCAGCGTGCCCCAGATGGTGCGGTCCTGCAGATCCTTCCACTTGAATCCGAACAGGCCCGGGATGAACAGCACGGCGAGCCCGATCAGCGCGACGTTGTGGGCGGCGACCTTGTGAAAGGTCTCGGTCATCCACGCCAGCGCCACGCCCGCGAACACCACGAGGATCAGCCATTCGCTCTGCGTGGTGCGGGGCAGGTCGGAATGCTGCTTTTGCACCGCCTGGTAGCCCCCGGAAACGCTCACCTTGCGGGTGCCGAAGTAGAACTGCACCCACCACTGCGTCAGCACGAACATGCCGAGGTATGGCCACTGCATGATGAACCAGTCGACGTACGAAAGCTTGAGGCCGAGCTGCTTTTCGAACAGGCCGACAATCACCAGGTTGGGCAGGTGCGCGGTAAGTATGCACATGCCGCTGATCATGGAGCCGTAGACCAGGGTCTGGATGACGATGGCTTTCTTGCCGTTGCGCTCGGCTTCGGTATCGCCGAAGAAGTTGGTGATGCCGTTGATCACCGGCAGCAGGGTCGCTGCCCGTGCATTGGCGGCGGGAATGATGAAGGAGAGCACGATGTTGACCACGAACATCGCCCAGATCACGCCGTTGACCGTCTTCACCTTCATCCACTTCAGCAGAGACAGCGCGATGCGGCGGTCGAGGCCGGCGGCCTGCATGATGGCGGCAAACAGGAAGGCGGCCAGGCACAGGAACACCACCGGCGTGGTGAATCCGTCTGCCGCGCGTGGAAACGGCTTGATGGCGTTGGTCATCACCAGCAGCATGGGAATCAGCAGTCCGGAGATGCCGACCGGCATGGCTTCAAAGACCCACATGGTGCAGGCCCACACCATCACCGCCAGCGTGGCCTTGCCCGCCAGCGACAGACCCTCGGGCTGCGGCATCCAGTAAAGCACGTAGAAGAACAGCAGCCAGGCCAGCACGAAACCGGCCATGGCCTTGCGCGGACTGAGGCCGGTGGCCGCGATGTTGGCGCGGAAGACACTGAAAAAGCCGCTGTCGGCGGGACTGCCGCCGAGACTGACGCTGGCGTCGGCCTGCTGCCGAAGTTCACGCATGGCGGGCTCCTTTGCGGGTGTTCGAACCGGGCACGGCAAGTATTGCTGATGTGGCGGGATATCGCAGCGAAATCAGGCGAAACGCAAACGGGTGCGACGAAAATATATTTGTCATTGTCATCCTCCTTGGGTCCGCGCTGCCCGCTGATTGTAGTCCCCTGTCTGCGGGCTGGCGCTTTACACCCCGTTCCGGGGTCGGATAGGATTGAATCAAAGGAGGCAATGGCTGTCTGTCAGCCAGCTGACATCCCATGGCACGCAAACAGGTGGTATTGAACGAGGCAGGGCGGGCCATTCTGCGGCCGGTCCCGCCGTCGGCCGATGCGGTGTCTCAGCTCGTCGCGCCGTCCAATTTCCTCGCGCAGCTCGAGCCCGGGGATTATGCCGACCTGACGGCGCTGGCCAAGGCGCAGGAATACTCGAAAGGGGATTTCGTTTTTCGCGCCGGCGCGCCCGGCAGCAACGTGTATTTCCTGAGAAGCGGCAAGATCAAGATCTGCCAGCCCTCGCCGCTGGGGCGCGAGGTGATTCTGTGGTTCTGCTTTGCGGGGGAAATTTTCGGGATCGCGGAAGTGGCGCGCGGCGGCGGCCGCGTGGTCAATGCCATGGCGTGCGAGCATTCCGAGGTGATCGCGGTTTCGCAGGAGCAGTTCAAGACTTTCCTTGCAAGTCACCCGCAGACCGCCTTTCTGAGCATGCAGGTGCTGTCCTCGCGATTGCGCGTGCTGGGCGAAATGTTCGTGAATCTGGTGGCGGACGACGTCAACACGCGCATCGCCAAGCTGATTCTCAGGCTTTCCGCCCGCTACGGCACGCGCGTGGGCAGGGAAATTTTTCTGAACATCCCGCTCACCCACCAGGAAATCGCCGACATGATAGGCACTTCGCGCCAGACGGCGACCAGCGCCTTGTCCGCCCTCAAGAAACAAGGGGTGCTTTCGATAGACAACCACCGCATTCATATCGAAAGCGAGGAACTGCTGAACGAGATCAGCCACCAGGGGCTGGCGGACAGCTGAATGGACATCGTTTATTCAGGCCTGCTGGTTGCCAATATTTTCCTGATTGTCTATTACCGGCTGATGATTCATTACCACGGGCATGGAGGCAGTCAGCGTGCCGGGCTGGGCGTCGCGGTCAGCCTGCCCGGCTGGCGCAAACCGGATGGTCCCGGCGGCGGGTACTGGCAGCGCTACTGGATGGCGATGGCGGCAATGGCCGTGCTGGTGGGAGCCGGATTGCTGTGGCGGTATCCGCATATCGCCGCCGGTTTGCGCGCGCTGGGCTGAAGGGGTTGTGCCGCGAAAACCGGTAAAATGGCGCATTGCCCGCGGCACGGCTTGCACGCAGGCGCGGCCATTGATGCGGCAACCGGAGACAGACCATGGCAGAAGACAATCTGGGCGCATGCAATATTCTCGATCTGCGCGAAATCGCGAAGAAGCGCCTGCCCGAGGGGCTGTTCGGGTTCGTGGACCGCGGCACCGATGCGGTCAGGGTGGAACGCAGACTGATCGATCCCGCCGCAAGGGCGGTGGCCGAGGGGTAGGGCCGCTTGACGCTGTGGTACCTGTTTCTGCTGGCGTCGATTGCCGCGATAGTCTGGGTCGTCTGGACGTATCGAAAGCGCGCCGCAAACAAAGCCGCCGCGAGCAGCGCACGCATGCGGGAATTGCTGACTGCCGTTCCCGGGGGCGGGACGCCGAAGACGGCCGGCGCGGCGGCGCCGGCGCCGGCGGCACAACCTGCCGCAGGACCGGTTGTTGTCTACACCCGCCGGGAGCATCTGCTGGATCCACCGCAGATATTGCTGTTGCAGCGGCTGAAATCAGGCTTGCCGGACCTTGAGATATTCGCCAATGTCAGCCTGGCCGAGGTGATCGACATAGCCGCGACTTTGCGCGGCGGCGAACTCGAACAGAGGCGCCGCGAGCTGGCGCTGCACTGTGTGGATTTCCTGGTCTGCGAAAAAAACACCAGGATAGTCGCCGTGGTGGAGTTTGAAACCGTGGCAGACAGCGCAAAATTCAAGACCAGCTGCCTGGCGACCGCCGGCATACGCCATGTGCGCATCCATCCCAAGGCAATTCCCGCGCACCAAGATATACACGACCTGATTTTCACTCCGGCGCGCTGATCGCAGTTAATCGGTATTTTTGCATCACATGGGTTGTGGCATGGACTTGCCCAACCATGAAGCTACGCCCTCGAAGATCATTTCCACCGCAATCGTGCCGATGAGAAGCGCCGATACCCGCCCGACCACTTCCATGTAGCGGTCCACGAGGCGCGCATTGCGCTCTTTCATAAAGTCGTGTGCGAACTTGATGGCAATTACCAGGAGAACCGTCAATGCCAGCGTGAGCACGATAACGCTGAAGGCGGTAGGCAGAGTATGGCGCGCCCCGATCACTACGCTTGCGCTCACGGTACCGGGGCCGATCATGAAAGGCATGGCGATGGAACCGGCAAGGTGTTCGGGCTTGCCGCGCGTGGCGCGTATGGAGTCGGCGCCGGTGAAGACAAAGCGTATGCCGATCAGCAGGAAAACCACCCCGCCGAATACCTGAAAGGAGGCGAATTCCACTTGCAGGTAGTCGGAAAAAATAGCCTCGCCGCCCCACGAAAACAGGCAGAACACGACGCTGCTGATGAGCGCACCGCGCACCAACACCCGGGCGAAGACCTCGGTTCTGAGATCCGTGATCAGATCAAGCAAGTAGATGCTCAGCAAAAAGGGGTTGAGCAGGACGAAAAACAGCGTGAAGGACTTGAGTAGGGCCTCATCGGATAGCATGATGATTTCTCCTGCAATGACGTGGTGAAAATACATAACATATTGAATTAAATATGATTTGTATTTTTATGATACGTGGCGTTATAATTATTACACAAATGATTTGATATCAAATTACATGGAAAGCAATATCAGCCAACAGACAGCTGTCTAATCAAGCCGCATTTCGGGAGTAACCATGGCCTCAAACGTTGTGCCGCTGAACGAGGTAAGCGAGCAGGAAGCGCAGCAACCCGGACTTGGCACCAGCGCCCCAGCCGGGGCCGCGCAAGGCACCGATGTACTGTGCCCGGCGTATGACCTGCGCATACTGCGCTCGCTGCGGCGGATCATCCGCTGTGTTGACCTCTATTCGAAACAGCTTTCAGTCAGCAATCAGATCACGACGCCGCAGCTGGTATGCCTGCTGGCGGTTGTAAACAATGGCCCGCTTACCGCCACAGCGATCAGCCGGGAAGTGCATCTGAGCGCCAGCACGGTCGTGGGCATACTCGACAGATTGGAAGAAAAGGGCTTGATAGCCCGGATACGCGACCGCAACGACCGGCGCGTGGTTCAGGTCAGCGCCACTGGCGCGGGAGTTGCATTGTCGCGCCAGGCGCCGTCTCCACTGCAAAAGACGCTCGCCAATGCGCTCAACACCCTGCCTGAACTTGAGCAAGCGACCATTGCACTTTCATTGGAGCGGATTGTTGCATTGATGGAAGCGCAGGGGATAGACGCTTCGCCCATCCTTGCAACAGGCCCCATAAACCCCACCGCGGCCTGATCGGTTGCGGGGCGCGCGTGTTGCCCGGCGCTGGCGCCGGGAGTTGCGTTGCATTCGATGGATTTTGGAATGAGTGGATCGACTGCAAGCCCTAAAGAAATATCCCCGGTGAAGCCACGGCTGTGCCGACCGATGGTCAGTCACGGCGCGGGCATACATCGGCTCGTGAGCGAGTGCAAACCGCTCGATCTCAATTCGGTCTACGCCTATCTGCTGCTGTGCGAGCATTTTGCGCAGACCTGCGTACTTGCGGAGCGTGCCGGCAGAGTGGTCGGTTTCGTGTCGGCCTACCGGCCACCCGCACGCAGCCAAGCCGTTTTTGTATGGCAGGTGGCGGTGGCGAAACAGGTGCGGGGCAGCGGCCTTGCCAGGGCCATGCTGCGCGATTTGCTGGCGCGAGACGCGGTGCGCGATTGCCATTATCTGGAGACAACGGTTACGCCGTCGAATGCACCGTCGCGAAGGTTGTTCCAATCGCTGGCGCGAGAACTGGACGCGCCGCTGGTCGAGAGCGTGCTGTTCCACGAAAAAGATTTCGGGGGAGAGGGGCACGAAACCGAAGCGCTGTTGCGAATCGGCCCGTTCACGGGCCTTTAACACTAGAGGAGACCTCAGCGATGAATCTTAAGATATTCGACCGGCTGGAATCGGAGGTGCGTGGCTATATCCGCGTGTTTCCCACCCTTTTCACCAAGGCCCGGGGTGCGTCCCTGATCGCTGAAGACGGCAGCACCTACGTCGATTTTTTCAGCGGGGCGGGAACGCTCAATTACGGACACAACAACCCGGTCCTGAAGCAGCAGTTGCTGAATTACATCGAGGCCGACGGGCTCGCGCACGGTCTGGACATGGCGACGGTCGCCAAAAAAGAACTGCTGGAGACTTTTGAACGTGTCATCCTGGCGCCGCGCGGGTTGAATTACAAAATCCAGTTTCCCGGCCCGACGGGCACCAATGCAGTAGAAGCGGCGCTCAAGCTCGCGCGGCAGATCAAGGGCCGCTCCAACATCATCTCCTTCACCAACGGTTTTCACGGGGTGAGTGGCGGATCCCTTGCCGCGACGGGAAATTGCAAGTTTCGTGATGCTGCGGGAATCGCGCTCGCCAATACCACCTTCATGCCTTACGACGGCTACCTGGGCGAAAGCGGCGACACCATAGGCTATCTCGAGCGCATGCTGGCCGATTCAAGCAGCGGCGTGGACGTGCCGGCCGCGGTCATCGTTGAAACCGTGCAGGGCGAGGGTGGTGTCAACGTGGCGCGCTTTGAATGGCTGCGAGCGCTGGAGCAGTTGTGCCGTCGCCATGACATGCTGCTTATCGTCGATGACATCCAGGTCGGTTGTGGCCGCACCGGTACGTTCTTCAGCTTTGAAGGCGCGGGTATTTCGCCAGATATCGTGACGCTGTCGAAGTCGATCAGCGGTTTCGGTCTGCCGATGGCCCTGGTGCTGATGAAGCCCGAGTTCGACATCTGGAAGCCGGGCGCCCACAACGGCACCTTCCGCGGCAATAACCTCGCTTTCGTTACCGCGCGAGCGGCGCTGCTGCATTACTGGTCGACGCCGGAATTCGAGCAGTCGGTGCGCAGGAAGGCGGGCATCATGCACGGCTGGCTGGACCATATTGCCCGCGGCTACGACGGTGGCGCGTTCAGCGTGCGCGGCCGCGGCATGATCCAGGGACTGGCAACCGAGTACCCCGAGCTCGCGGCGAAGATAGCCGCGCGGGCCTTCGATAACGGACTGGTGGTGGAAACCTCCGGTGCGAGTGACCAGGTAATCAAGCTGCTGCCGCCGCTTACCATCGAGGAAACCGCGCTGCACAAGGGGCTTGAGATCCTTGATCTGAGCACGGCCGAAGTGCTCGGAGTGGAGCGCGCCCAGACGGAACGCAAGATCAAGTTCATCAATTTCCGGAGCAGTCGGTGATAGTGCGCAAGGTAAGCGATATCGTCGGCACTGCACGGGAAATCGTTACGCCGAATTGGGCGAGCCGGCGCCTGCTGCTGAAGCGTGATGGCATGGGTTTTTCAATGCATGAAACCACGATTTTTGCCGGTACCGAAACCTGCATCTGGTACAGAAACCACCTGGAGGCGGTGTTCTGCGTCGAGGGATCGGGCGAAGTCGAGGTGCTCCCGGCAGGGCAGGTGCACAGAATCGAGCCTGGCGTCATGTATGCCCTCGACCGGCATGACCACCACTATTTGCGTGCTCACACCAACATGCGTCTTGTCTGTGTATTCAATCCGCCCCTGACCGGGCGCGAGGTACACGACGCTGACGGTACTTATCCGATCATGGCGGAGGAACCCGTCGCGGGCTGAGGCTCGATTGCATCAACTGCTCATGCATTGAAAGGACGGTCATGGTTTCAGTTTCGGACATTTATCAGTCGCGCGTGGACAACGAAACCGCAATCATCATGCGGCAGGATCCGGTGGTTTATCCTGGCTTTTCCCTGGACCCCGGCACAGGGCTTTCGCAGCACCAGCTCAGGAATTATCAGAAAAACGGCTTCATTTTCCTGAAAGGATATATTTCCGAAGAGGAAGCCGGCGCTTTCATGCGCGAGGCAAACCGCATGGCGGCAGAGCGCGCGATCAGGTCACGCGAAGAGACTGTCATTGAACCGGGCAGCGCCGAGGTGCGCTCGGTTTTCATGGTCCACAAGTTGAGTTCAGCGTTTAACCGCCTCGTTGCTGATGCGCGTCTGGTAAATGTCGCACGGCAGATACTGGGAAGTGAGGTTTATGTTCACCAGTCTCGTCTCAATCTGAAACCGGGATTTTCTGGGAAGGAGTTTTACTGGCATTCGGATTTTGAAACCTGGCATGTCGAGGACGGCATGCCGCGCATGCGCGCGCTCAGTTGCGTCCTTCTTCTGACGGAAAACAATGAATTCAACGGCCCGCTGATGCTGATTCCCGGCTCACACATGCATTACATTTCATGCGTGGGGCAGACACCGCATGACCATTACAAGCAGTCGCTCAAAAAGCAGGAATACGGCGTTCCCGACCAGGCAAGCCTGAGATTCCTGGTGGAGCGCGGCGGCATTCAGGCGCCGAAAGGGCAGGCAGGGTCTGTAGTGTTTTTCGACTGCAACGCCATGCACGGCTCGAACAGCAATATTTCGCCGTTTCCACGCAGCAATCTGTTTTTCGTCTATAACAGCGTGGACAATGCACTTCGTGCGCCGCGTTCGGGGCTCCTCCCGCGCCCGGAGTTTATTGCGTCGCGGCAGCAAACGGTCGCCATTTTGCCGCTCTCTGGCGGCTGATCGGAGTTCCATTGGAATCGCGGACTCAGGCGTTCACGCATAGCGCAATCTGCTGGTTTGGGACGGCTCGTGGTTTCATATTATGGTATTCGGGCGGATGCTGAGCCAGGAAAAACACACAACTAATTGATATTAAATAGATATTTTAGGTAAATGCTCGGATATCAGCATTCTCGGTCGCTGACTGCGGGGGTTTTATGCAAACCGGCATCAAGAAAGACCAGGCCCGATGGCTTTTGGGCAAATTAACAGGCAAAAGAGGCCCGCGGGGGTGCTCTTGACGGGCTTGCATAAGGTGCGTATAACGGCGCCAAGTGTTTAGTTTCAAGTCCTTGAGAGTTGGATTGCCGGTTTTTGGATGTTCGTTCTTTGGGAGCTTTGAGATTCAAACATTTGCCGGGCTCACCATGGCCCGTATTCTCAATTTCTTAAGGAACGCAAAGATGGCAACTGGAACTGTAAAGTGGTTTAACGATTCGAAGGGTTTTGGCTTCATTACCCCCGATGGTGGCGGTGAAGATCTGTTCGCGCATTTTTCGGCCATCAACATGCCGGGATTCAAGACGCTGAAAGAAGGCCAGAAGGTCTCCTTCGAAATCACCGACGGCAACAAAGGCAAAAAACAGGCGAGCAACATCCAAGCCGTTTAAGTCTCTGCAGGCAGGTTTGCAGTAAAAAGCCGGACGCCATGTCCGGCTTTTTTATTGCGCCTGCCGATAGATCCGCAAGCGCATTTTGTCCATGACAGTACCGCGCAGCTTTGATGTTTTCTGCCGAATCATCGATAACTACGGTGATGTCGGTGTTTGCTGGCGGCTGGCACGGCAACTGGCGGCCGAGCATGGTCTGGGCGTACGCCTTTGGGTCGATGATCTTGCGCGCCTGCACCCGTTGTGCCCGGCGGTCGATCCCGGCAAGGCGCATCAGCGGGCGGCAGGTGTGGAAATTATGCGCTGGCAGGCGGAAATGCCGGCTGTTGTTCCCGCCGACGTTGTCGTCGAGGCCTTCGGCTGCGGCTTGCCGGAAGGGTATGCCGAAGCCATGGCGGCGCGCGATGCGCCGGCGTTGTGGATCGTGCTCGAATACCTCAGCGCCGAGCCTTGGGTGCGCGAACATCATGGCCTGCCTTCGCCGCATCCGCGCCTGCCGCTGCAGCGCTACTTTTTTTTCCCGGGTTTTGTCCCCGGCACGGGTGGCGTGCTGTGTGAGGCGGGATTGTTCGCGCGGCGCGCCGCCTTCGCTGCAGCCGGGAAGGATGCTTTCTGGGCGTCCGTCGGTTTTGAACTGCCGCCAGCGGGAACGACCACGGTCTCGCTGTTCGGATATGCGCACGCGCCGCTTGCCGGGCTGTTAGACGTCTGGGCACGCGGGGACAGGCCGATCGTCGCCGCAGTTCCCGAAGGAAAAATGACCAGGCCGGTAATGGAGTTTCTCGGGACATCCGCCGCACCAGGCCATTGCAGTTTCCGGCGCGGCAGCCTGGAAGTGCGCCTGTTGCCGTTCGTGGAGCAGACGCGCTACGACGAACTGCTGTGGGCATGCGACTGCAATTTCGTGCGTGGGGAAGATTCATTCGTGCGCGCGCAATGGGCGGCGCGGCCGTTTGTCTGGCATATCTATCCGCAGCAGGAGGGCGCCCACTGGCGCAAGCTCGAGGCCTTCCTCGGGCTTTATTGCACAGGACTGCCGGCCGCCGTGGCGGAGGCGGTCGGCGCGTTGTGGCGGGCATGGAACTCGGAGGACGCTTCACAGTCTGCAACTGGTGCGGCCTGGCAGGCCTACTGGCGCAACAGCGAAGCGCTGCAGGCTTATGCCCCGGCATGGGCTGAGCAGGTGGCCGGGGTTGGCGATCTCGCCGGAAAACTGGCGCAGTTCTGTCAAGACAGGATAAAATAACGTATTTAGTTCAACGGGATATGGATTAGGGATCAGCGATGAAGATTGCACAGGAAATCAGGGCAGGAAACGTGATCATGGTGGGCAAGGACCCGCTGGTGGTGCAGAAGGCGGAATTCAGCAAATCCGGCCGCAACGCCTCGGTGGTCAAGATGAAGCTCAAGAATCTGCTGTCCGGCGCGGCCAGCGAAACGGTGTATCGCGCCGACGAAAAATTCGAGATGGTGACGCTCGAGCGCAAGGAAGTCACCTATTCGTACTTTGCGGAGCCGTCCTATGTGTTCATGGACACTGACTTCAACCAGTACGAAGTGGATCAGGAAAACATGGGCGACGCCATGAATTATCTCGAGGACGGCATGCCGTGCGAAATCGTGATCTACAACGGCAGCCCGATTTCCGTGGAAATCCCGCAGACGCTGACGCGGGAAATCGCTTATACCGAACCGGCAGTGCGCGGCGACACCTCCGGCAAGGTGCTCAAGCCCGCCAAGCTCAAGACCGGCTTTGAGGTGCAGGTGCCGCTGTTCTGCAGCACCGGCGACAAGATCGAAATCGACACCCGCACTGGCGAGTACCGCAGCCGTGTGAAAGGCTGATCTAAGCTGGCATCTTCCCGCTGCTGCACAAAAAGGGCGCCTTGGGCGCCCTTTTTATTGGTTAAGACCGAACCTTGAGATTCGGCAGGTAGTGCTCGAAAAGAAAAAACCCCAGACGAATCAGGGGCTTGGAGTGGTTTTGGGCGGTCTGGGTGACCGCCCGGATTGGGGCGGCGGGAATCGAACTTGCGGCCGTTGAGCCAAAATCAAGCACTTACGTCACCTTTGTGACCAAATTGTGTCCAAAACTGCATGACTTTGCCGCCCGCGGAGGCGTCAACTTCTGGTATCCAGCGGCCGTAACGACGCCGGATCATGCCCCAGTCCTTGTGCCCCATCTGCTGCGCTACCCACAATGGATTTTCGCCAGCCGAGAGCAGAGTAGAGGCGTAGGTGTGCCGCGTTTGGTACGGATTCCGGTAGAGCACGCCAGCACGTTTTAAAACGGGCGTCCACGCCGTCTTGCGTATCTGTCCATCGGTTTCCCAAGGCGTGTTTGTCCTAGGGTTGTAAAACACGCGTTCGCCAGCAAGGAAGGTAAACGGTTTCTGGCGGGTGAGAGCTTCAAGGGCAGGCGGGAATAGCTTTACATCGCGTTCGCCTGATTGTGTCTTGGGTTGCTTGGTGAGTTTTCGGACGGAGGCGCGACGTACGCGCACAACGTTCTTGGCCCAATCAATATCGCCCCACTCAAGCGCGATCAACTCAGACGTTCTTAATCCTGTCCAAAATGCAAACTGGAACAGGTTCCGCGCCTGCTCAGGAGCAGAGGCAAGAATCTTTGATACTTCGTCAGGTGTGAAAGGGTGGGGCTCTTCAAGACGGTTGGAGAGATTCCTAACACGCTCGACAGGGTTACGATCAATCAACCCATCAGCGAAGGCATCTCCAAGGACAGCACGCAGGGGAATCAGGATATTGTTAATACGCTTGTTTGAGATGGCGAGACCACCCAGCCAAGCCTTAATACTGGCCGCAGTCAGATCGCGCAGCAACAGCTTGCCGAACGTCGGTTTTAGGTGATACTCAACCGCGCTTCGATAATCGCGCCAGGTGCTGTTCTCGCAGGTGCGGCGGCACGATTCCAGAAAATCATCCAGCGTATCGGCAACGGTTTGGTTTGAGGCACGGGAACCGTGACGGGCGCGCTTGCTGTCGGGGAAGTAATCGGCGTACCGGAATTTACCTATGGCGATAGCATGCTGGATCGAGGCCTTGACCCGTTCCGCATGCATAAGATTAGCCTTTGTTGGCGGGAGCTTCAGCGTTTCACGGCACCGCTGACCGTCCAAATAAAAGTCGATCAGAATGCTATTGCCCCGAGGTGCTATTCCTTTCTTTCGATCCATTTTTTGATGGCCTCCATATTGAAATGCAGCCGACCATCTGGTGCTTTCGTGAAGTGAACGCCCATCAGCCAATGGCCGCGCCTGATCTTGGCGCGTACAGCATCATCCGTGTAACCGGTAAGTTCGATCAGCTTATTGATGAGCACCCATTGAAACATGGGGCTATATTACGAAAGCATAGGGGGCTCGTCAAGAGCCCGTAGGGGCTTTCTGTAAGCCCTTATCCCTTAAGGACTTTTGTGGAACGCACGCCTGGAATTTCGCCCTTAACAGCTTTCCAGAAATTAGTAACCTTCTGAAGTGCCCAGTAGGCTACAGATTTCTCGGCCCACGGGCCCAATTCGGGCATGATCTCGCGGGAGTTGATCTTTAGAATTTTTTCGTAGTTTTTGACCGTTGCTTGGCGATGCATCAAAAACATGACGCGCCAGCCGAATTTTCTGCCGATCATCAAGTAACCGATGGCACTTCCGAGTTCAGTTGTATCCCCCCGGAATTCCTTGATTGCCTTGTCGATTAACTCTACTAACTGCTTTTCTGTCATGTGCCGTACCTTGGGAGTAAACTTTCACAACAATAGTGGAGTGGGGGCGTTTAGGC
>JAESFZ010000268.1_pt1 | contig 37088 bp, 31 predicted proteins | sample 9269561 | NCBI WGS metagenome assembly JAESFZ01 (sample SAMN14515552, study PRJNA621657) | algae metagenome | isolation source: Tildeniella nuda ZEHNDER 1965/U140 and co-occurring heterotrophs from wet... | place: Switzerland: Stansstaad, Zurih | collected 1965-01-01
CAATCCATTCCAGATCAGGCTTTCAAACATCTTTTGTGCCGGCTGCCGTTCGTCCGGCAGATTGCCGAGCACCGAGCCGCGGTGTGCGGCGAGCGCCTCCAGGTCGAGCACCTGGCCGCCGTGCGCCTTGAGGGCGCGCAGCAGCCGGCTTTTGCCCGATCCCGTGAGTCCGCAGATGACACGCCAGCTGTAGCGGGACGGCAGATGCTCCAGATCAGCGATCACCGCCCTGCGATAGGCTTTGTAGCCGCCGTCGAGCCGGCCGACGCGCCAGCCGACCTGGTGCAGCACGTGCGCGAGCGCGCCGCTGCGGCCGCCGCCGCGCCAGCAATACACGAGGGGTCTCCAGCTACGTGGGCGCTCCCGGAACCGCTCCTGCAGATGACGCGCGATATTGGCGCTGACCAGGGCGGCGCCGATTTTTTTCGCGTCAAAGGAGGAGACCTGCTTGTAGATGGTGCCGACTTGCGCGCGCTGCGCGTTGTCGAGCACCGGGCAGTTGATCGCGCCAGGGATGTGATCTTCCGCGAACTCGTCTTCCGAACGCACGTCGATTATCTCGTCAAAGTCGGCCAGTTGTGATACGTTGATTGCCATTGGCCCCCTGGCTGCGGCGCGTTGCTGTTGCTCGGGGTTTGCTTTTGAAGCGGGCAATCTTGAAGCAGGCATTTTTGCGGAAATCCGTTTCGTGGCGCGGTCTGGTTTTTGCGGCTCGGCTGGTGTCCGGTCGCCGATGTGCATAGTTTACGGGAAAAAATGAACAAATCTCTGCAGGTGGAGCCAGTCAGGCTGACGCAACTTTCCCACGGCGGGGGATGAGGCTGCAAACTTACGCCAGCGTTGCTGAGCGAAGTTTTGTCCAAGTCGCCGCTCGCGAAAACCTTTCCTGACCTGCTGGTCGGCACGGAATCGAGTGACGATGCCGCGGTGTACCGCATCAACAGCGAGCAGGCAATTGTCGCGACAACGGACTTTTTCATGCCCATCGTCGACGATCCGTACGATTTCGGGCGCATCGCGGCAACCAACGCCATTTCCGATGTCTACGCCATGGGCGGCAAGCCTTTCCTGGCACTGGCCCTGCTCGGCATGCCGGTCGGCAAGTTGCCCGTGGAAGCGGTGCAGCGCATTGTCGCCGGCGGGCAGTCGGTATGCGATGCCGCGGGCATTCCCATCGCCGGCGGGCATTCGATTGATTCATCCGAGCCGATATACGGGCTGGTTGCGCTCGGGCTGGTGCATCCCGGCAAAGTCAAGCGCAATGACCGTGCCAAGGCAGGAGACGTGCTGATCCTGGGCAAAGGTCTGGGTGTGGGCATCATGAGCGCAGCGCTTAAAAAGGGCGAGTTGCGGGAGAAGGCCTACCAGCAGATGCTGGAAAGCACGACCCAGCTCAACACGCCGGGAATTCCGCTTGCCGACATGCCGGGCGTGCACGCGCTGACCGATGTCACGGGTTTTGGCCTGCTGGGGCATCTGGCCGAGATCTGCCGCGGCTCAGGATTGAGCGCGCAAATCAGTTTCGGCCAGCTGCCCATTCTGACGGCAGCGCGGCACCTGCTGACCCAGGGTTTTGCCACCGGGGCGTCCGACCGCAACTGGGCGAGCTACCGGGACATGGTTGCCATGCCGGCCGATGCGCCGGAATGGCACAGAAAAATCCTCACCGACCCTCAAACCAGCGGGGGATTGCTGGTCGCGTGCGATCCGGCATCGGAGGCTGCGGTGCTGGAGGTGTTCAGGCAGCAGGGCTTCAAGTATGCCAGCCGCATCGGCGAGCTTGCGTCCGGCGATCCGCATATCGTGGTGAACGGGTAAACCTGCGCTCACGGGCAAGCGCCGGTGGTGCTGCAGGGTCACTGGCGCCGCAGCATCGGACGCAGGATCTTCCAGATGTTATCCAGCATCAGGGGCTGTGCCTGCGCCGCAGGATGAATGCCGTCAGCCTGAAACAGCGCGGCGTTGTCGGCAAAACCGTCGAGCAGGAAGGGCACCAGCGGCAGTTTGCGGCGTTGTGCGAGGTCGCGAAAAATCGCGTGGAACTTTTCCGTATAAGCGGCGCCGTAGTTAGGTGGCAGCCGCATTCCCACCAGCAGCACCCGCGCGTTGCGTTTGATGCAGGTCTGGATGATGGCATCCAGGTTGGCGCGCATGGTGTCCAGGCTTTGTCCGCGCAGACCGTCGTTGGCGCCCAGCGCGACAATGACTATTTCGGGTTTATGTGCCGACAAGGCCTCCGCGATGCGGTTTTTGCCGCCCAGGGTGGTTTCGCCGCTGATGCTCGCGTTGACTATCTTATAATCAAGGTTTTCGTCATGCAGCCGTTGCAGCAGCAAATTTGTCCAGCCGGCCTGACGGGGCAGTCCATAGCCTGCCGACAGGCTGTCGCCGTAGATCATGATGGTCGCGGCAGACCCCGTTGCGGGCAGCATCAGCATCATCAATAAGCAAAGGACGCGCAGCATCATGAGTGAGGTTTCAGGCGCTTCAAATATTTCCCGGGAGGCAATCGTGCGTGTCAGCGGGCTGGGCAAGCAGGTTACCACCGGCAGCTCACAGTTGACCATTCTGCGCGATGTAAGTTTCGAGGTCGGTTCCGGAGAGGCGGTTGCCATCGTCGGCGTTTCCGGCTCCGGAAAATCGACGCTGCTCGGCCTGCTGGCAGGACTCGATACTCCGACCGCGGGCAGCGTGCGCATCAACGGTCATGACCTGTTTGCCCTTGACGAAGACGGCCGCGCCGCTGTGCGTGGCCGCATGCTGGGCTTTGTGTTTCAGTCCTTTCAGCTGCTGCCGGCAATGACGGCGATCGAAAATGTCATGCTGCCGCTGGAGCTGGCCGGAGACGCGCGGGCGCGCGAATCCGCGCGCGCCATGCTTGAGCGGGTCGGTCTGGGCGCGCGGTTGCACCATTATCCGAAACAGCTTTCAGGAGGCGAGCAGCAGCGGGTTGCGATTGCCCGTGCCTTCGTTACCCGTCCGGCGCTGCTGCTGGCCGACGAGCCTACCGGCAATCTCGACGCTGTAACAGGAGAAACCATCATAGACCTCATGTTCGAGCTCAACCGGGAACGCGGTACGACCCTGCTGCTGGTGACGCACGACGAGCTGTTGTCGCGGCGCTGCGGCCGCGTGCTGCGTCTGGCAGGAGGGGCGCTGCAGCATCCCCCGCAGCCGGTCGTGCGGCAGGATGCGGAAACAGCATGAACCCGGCAAGTGAATTGGCGTTTGCGTGGCGCCTGCTGCTGCGCGATGGCCGCGCCGGTGAACTGTATCTGATCGCGATTGCCGTGGTGATCGCCGTGGCCAGCATGACTACCGTCGGATTTTTTACCGACCGCGTGCACCAGGCGCTCAATCGCCAGGCCAACCAGCTGCTCGGCGCCGATCTGGTGGTGGTCGGGGATCGGCCGCTGCCAGGCGAGTTTGAAGCCGAGGCATTCCGCCGCGCGCTGGCGGTGACGCGCGTGATGCGCTTCCCGAGCATGGCGGTATACGGGGATAAAAGCGAGCTTTCCCGCATCAGCGCTGTCAGTGCCGGCTACCCCCTGCGTGGTGAACTGCGCATCGCCGACCGGCTGTACGGCAATGACCGCCGCGCCGATGCCGTGCCGGTGCCGGGCACGACGTGGATAGACGAGAAGCTTTACACGCAGCTCGGTCTGCGCATGGGAGAAAGCATAGGCGTCGGCGCAAGCCGGTTCAAGGTGACGGCAATCGTCACCCAGGAACCGGATGGCGCCATTGGCTTCATCAACGCCGGTCCCAGGGTGTTCCTGAACGAAGCCGATATTGCGGCAACCGGCCTGGTGCAGCCGGGCAGTCGCATCAGATACCGCCTGCAGATTGCGGGAACGGCAGAGCGGGTGGAGGCCTATCGCAGCTGGGCGCTCGAGCGGCTGCAGCCGGGGCAGCGCATCGAGGGGATACGCGATGCGCGACCGGAAATTCGTTCCGCGCTCGAGCGCGCAGAGAAGTTCCTGAGCCTGGCTGCTCTGGTGAGCGTGGTGCTGGCGGCGGTGGCCATTGCGCTGGCCGCGCGCCGTTTTCTTCAGCGGCATCTCGACAGTTGCGCCATGATGCGCTGCCTGGGGGCGACCCAGGGCAGGGTGGTGCGCGCTTACCTTGCACATTTCGTGCTGCTGGGCGCGATTGCCAGCGCCGCGGGCTGCGCGCTGGGCGTGCTGGCCCAGCAGGCGCTTGCCTCATGGCTGGGCAGTCTGGTGGCGGTGGAACTGCCGCAGCCGGGGGGGCTCCCGGCGCTGCACGGCCTGCTCACCGGACTTGCCCTGCTGCTGGGGTTTTCGGTGCCGCCGCTGATTGCCCTGGGCAAGGTGCCGACGCTGCGGGTGCTGCGGCGCGAGCTGGGCATGCCGCGCGGCGCAGGCCTCGCCGGTTATGTTCTGGGTTTTTCGGTCATAGGTGCGATGATCATGTGGAAGGCCAGCGACATCAGGTTGGGTACGCTGGTGCTGGGCGGTTTTCTGGCAACCATGCTGACGGCGGGCCTGCTGGTTTGGCTGCTGCTGCGGCTGCTGTCAGGCCTGAAAAGCAGCGGTGTGAGCTGGCGCTTCGGCATAAGCAACCTGCGGCGGCGCGCGCTGGGCAGCATCATCCAGATCGTGGCGCTGGGGATAGGCATCATGGCGCTGCTCACACTGACGCTGATACGAAGCGACCTCATGCAGGTATGGCAGGCCAGCCTGCCGTCCGATGCGCCCAACCGCTTCATCATCAATATTCAGCAGGACCAGCTCAAGCCGCTGGCTGATTTTTTCGCGGCGCGTGGCGTGCCGCAGCCGGCGGTGCTGCCGATGGTGCGCGGACGGCTGATCAAGATCAACGAGCGCAGCGTGTCTGCGGCGGATTACCCGGATGACCGCGCACGCCGCCTGGTCGAGCGCGAATTCAACCTGTCGTGGGCCGCAACGATGCAGCGCGACAATCAGCTTGTTGCCGGTCGCTGGTGGGAGAGCGCGGCCGCACGGAAAGACCAGTTTTCAGTGGAGGACGGCATAGCCGCCGCGCTGGGCATAAAACTTGGTGACGTACTGACATACGACGTGGCGGGCAGCACGGTCGCCGCTGCCGTCACCAGCCTGCGCAAGGTGGATTGGGATACTTTCAACGTCAATTTCTTCGTCATCGCGCCGCCCGGACTGCTCGAAGCCTATCCCGCAAGCTACGTCACGAGTTTCTACCTGCCGCCCGGCAATGTCGATTTGCTGAATGCCCTGGTCAGGGCTTTCCCGAATTTTCTGCTCATCGATGTCGCGCAGGTCATGACACAGGTGAAGAAAATGATGGATCAGGTTGCACGCGCGGTGCAGTTCGTCTTTTTATTCACGTTGCTTGCCGGATTGACAGTGTTGTATGCGGCCATCGCCAGCACCCAGGACGAGCGTCTGTATCAGGCGACCATCATGCGCACCCTGGGCGCCAGCCGTCGCCAGCTGGCGCGCGCCAATCTGGCGGAATTTGCAGTGATTGGCGCGCTGGCGGGCCTGATCGCGGCGATCGGCGCAAACGCCCTGGGCTACGCGGTTTCGCTCAAGGTGCTGAACCTTGCCTACAGCTTCAATTACCAGGTGTGGTTGAGCGGCATTCTGTGCGGGGCAGCGGGGATAGCGGTTGCCGGCCATCTGGGGACGCGGCGGGTGCTCAATGTCGCGCCGCTGAGGGTGCTGCGCGCCATCGGTTGATCTCCAGACGAACGCCGCTACGGTATACTCCGCCAACTCTCTGCAAAGATCATGTCCGAAATCCTCTATACGGCGCTCGCCCTGCTTGTGCTGCTTGCACTGGCGGTGCTGGCCGTGCGCCTGTTGGCGCTGGCAAAAGCGCTCGAACAGCTGCCAGAGCAGTTCGGCAACGCGCTGGAGCAGAAGCATCGCGCAATGCTGATCGACCTGCATGAGGGTTTGTCGAGGCAGGCGGAACGCATAGGTGCGACGCTCAACGACAGCTCTGACCGGGTGCGGAACGTGGTTGCCGAGGAGCTCAAACAGACGCGGGCCGATCTGCACAAGCTGCAGTTGAGCCTGGCACAGAATCTCGCCGAAAACCGCGAGGCCATGCACGGCAAACTCACCGAAACCGCGCAGGTGCTGACAGGGCGCATAGACGAACGTCTGAACGAGATCAGCGGGCGGGTCAGCGAGCGCCTGGATGAGGGATTCAAGAAAACCAACGAAACCTTCGTCAGCGTGATGACGCGGCTGGCAACCATCGACGAGGCGCAGAAAAAGATAGACGGCCTCACCAGCAACGTGATCGGACTGCAGGAACTGCTGGGCGACAAACGCGCGCGCGGCGCGTTCGGCGAGGTGCAGCTCGAGGCGCTGGTGCGCAACGTGCTGCCCCAGCAAAGCTACAGCATGCAGCACACGCTGCCCAACGGCACTCGCGTGGATTGCCTGCTCAGGCTGCCGGAGCCGACCGGCGCAGTATGCATCGATTCCAAGTTTCCCCTGGAGAACTACCACCGCATGCTGGACAGCGCCCTGGCGGAAAGCGAACGCGCCATGGCAAAGCGGCAGTTCAAGTCCGATCTCAGGAAGCACATCGACGACATAGCCGGCAAGTACATCATTACCGGCGTCACCTCCGACGGCGCGGTGATGTTCGTGCCGGCGGAAGCGGTATTTGCGGAAATCCACGCCTATCATGCCGATATCGTCAACTACGCGCTGCAGCGGCGCGTGTGGATAGTCTCGCCGACCACGCTGATGGCGGTGCTGAACACCGCGCGCGCGGTGCTCAAGGATGTGGAGACCCGCCAGCAGCTTCACATCATCAAGGACGAGCTGGGCAAGCTTGGCAAGGATTTTTCGCGCTTCGACGACCGCATGCGCAAGCTTGCCGACCATGTGCGCCAGGCGCATGAGGATGCGCAGCAGGTTCAGATCAGCAGCCGCAAGATATCCGACCGCTTTGCAAGCATAGAGCGCGTCGAGCTCGACACCCCGGGGGATGTCGACCCGGCGCGGCTCAGGGTCGTGGAGTCGGGGGAGGATGGCAAATGACGCCAGTCGCGGCGAACCGGCAATGCGCGTGAGGCGCGGACCAGCGGTTTGACGGATGGGATGGCTTGCGAACTGGCGTCGCGCGCGAATACTGCGACGCTTCAAACTGGATGAGGCAACGTGGCATGCAGCGGTGAACCGGTACTCGTTCACCAAGGCATTGCCGGAGGCCGGGCGTTCCCGACTGCGCGAACTGGTGACACTGTTCCTGCATGAGAAGGCGATCCACGGCGCAGGCGGGTTGGTCCTGCGTGACGAAATTCGCATGGCGATTGCAATCCAGGCCTGTATCCTGATTTTGAATTTGGATTTGGACTATTTTCGAGGGTGGTCGGAAGTTATTGTTTATCCTGATGAATTCGTCGTGGATTACGAGTATTCGGATGAGGATGGAGTGGTGCACCGGGTGCGTGAACCGATGGCCGGAGAATCCTGGCTGCAGGGGCCGGTCATTCTGTCATGGGCCGATACCGCTGCCGCAGACCAGGGCGGGGGATACAACGTGGTGATACACGAGTTCGCACACAAGATCGACATGCTGAACGGTGACGCCAATGGCTTTCCGCCGTTGCACCAAGACATGCGCCGCGAGACCTGGTCGAGTGCGTTCAGCACCGCTTACACCGATTTTTGCGCCCGCGCCGAACGCGCCGAGGGGCTTCCGTTTGATGTCTACGCGGCGGAAGATCCCGCGGAGTTCTTTGCGGTGGCGAGCGAGGCTTTTTTTGAGGTTCCCCGGGCAGTGCAGGCCAGTTACCCGGAAGTCTATTGTCAGCTGGCATTGTTTTATCGCCAGGATCCCGTACGGCGCATGCCGCTACAGGGCGTTCATGCAGTGGCGACGGCGGGTAATGAGACGGGTGATGGAGCGGGGGTATAGCGCATATGCCCAAACTGCTGCCTGCCGCCAGATCCCGCTACATGCTGCCCGTGGGTTTCTGCCTGACGCTGGTCCTGCTGGTGGCGATAACAGCGGCCGGACTGTCGCGGATGGAAACCATCAACCAGCGCATGCAGGGCATTATCCATGACCAGCATGTCAAGACGGGGCTGATCTCCGTCATGCTGCGAACCACGCGCGAGCGTTCGCAGATCATCGGCAGTCTGTTCGAGGTCGAGGATTCCGCCGCGCGCAGCGAGGCGCTGCGCCGCTACGACGTGCTGGGTGGCGAATTTTCCGCTGCGGTGGGGCAGTTGCGTGCATTGGCGCTTTCGCCGGAAGAAAAGCAGGCGCTCGACCGTTCGCTTGCCGCGGCGGACAAAACCAGGGCGGTGCGCGACCGTGTCATGACGCTGCTGCTGAACGAGGAGTGGTTCGCGGCCAGGCAGCTGCTTGTGGCCGAGGGAGTCACCCTGCAGAACGAATTCCAGGAATCGCTCTACCTGTTGCTGGAATCCAAGCGGGCTGCGCTCACGGTGGAGGCGGCCAAGGCCAGCGAGTCCGCGCGCAATGCCATCCTGTTCATCGTCGGCGTGGGCATGCTGGTATTGCTGTCGGGCGGGCTGGTTGCCTGGTTGGTTACGCGCCAGGTGACGCGCACGGAAAATGCCTTGCAGAACGAAAAGGAACTGGCCCAGGTAACCCTCCACTCCATTGGGGACGGCGTGATTACCACGGATGCGCAGGAGCGCGTCGAGTACCTCAATCCGATTGCCGAGCACTATACCGGCTGGAGCACAGAACAAGCGCGCGGCAGGCCGCTGGCAGAAGTATTTCGCGTGGCGGATGAGCGGGCGGGCAGGCAGCCGGATTTTCAGTCAATGGCGCCCGGCAGCGCGGGGCAGGATGCGCCGGAGGCGGTATCGGTGCAACTGCTCGACCGCAGCGGCCGCGAGTGTCCGATCCGTTATTCCCAGGCGCCTATCCGAAGCCGCGACGGCAGCACGGTGGGCACCATCGTGGTTTTCCATGACATCAGCCAGATTCGCGCCATGGCGCAGCAGCTGATCTGGCAGGCCAGCCATGACGCGCTCACCGGCCTGGTCAACCGCCGCGAGTTCGAGCGCCGCCTTTCCGACCTGATCGACACGGCCCGCAACAAAGACCGCGAGCACGCGCTGATGTTCATGGATCTCGACAATTTCAAGGCGGTGAACGACACCTGCGGGCACGCCGCCGGAGACGAACTGCTGCGCCAGCTCACCGCCGTGATGATGACGGGCATGCGTGGCAGTGACACGCTGGCGCGGCTGGGCGGGGATGAATTCGGCGCGCTGCTGGAATCCTGTCCGCCCGAGCAGGCGGTGCGCATCGCCAACGCCATGCGCGAAACCATACGCGAGTTCCGCTTTGTGTGGGAAAACAAGACATTCAGCGTAGGAGTGAGCATCGGACTGGTGCCGATCGCCGGCGACAGCAGCGAGCTCAACAACGTGAATGCCGTGCTCAGCGCGGCTGATGCCTGCTGCTACGAGGCCAAGAACAAGGGCCGCGACCGCGTTCAGGTATACCGCCCGCAGGATCGTGATCTTTCGGACAAGCACAGCGAGCTGCAGCTGGTGTCGCAGATCAACCGCGCGTTCGAACTGGGCAATTTCCGGCTCTTTCGGCAGCGCATCGCGCCGCTTGCAACAGGCGCGGAACACGCGCCGCAGTACGAGATCCTGGTGCGCATGCTGGACAGCGCCGGGAATCTGCTGCCGCCCACCGCATTCATGCCGGCTGCGGAACGCTATAACCTGCTTACTTCCATCGAGCGCTGGATCATCAGTTCGCTGGTGGAATTCCTGCACCGCGAATGGAAAGCCGATGCAATCCCTCACGCGCCCGGCGCCGGCGGCTATTACGCGGTCAATCTGTCGGGCGCCAGTATTAACGACAAGAGCTTCCCGGATTTTCTGCGCAACCTGCTGACCCGCTACCAGCTGCCGCCAGGCCTGCTGTGCTTCGAAATCACCGAGACCACCGCGATTTCCAACCTCAACAAGGCTGCCGAACTCATGCATGAGATGAAGGGCTTGGGATGCCGGCTGTCGCTGGATGATTTCGGCACCGGCATGTCGTCGTTCGCCTATCTCAAATATCTGCCCGTGGACTACCTCAAGATCGCCGGCATGTTCGTCACGGACATGGCAACCGACCCCATGGATCACGCCATCGTCGATTCGATCAACCGCATCAGCCATATTCTCGGCATGCGCACCGTCGCCGAGTCGGTGGAGGACGCCGCGACGCTGGAGAAAATCACCGCGCTCGGTATCGATTACGCCCAGGGTTATTTCATTGCCGAACCGGAAGAGCTTGCCGAGAAAGGCGACGCCAAGAAGGCGATGCTGCAGCCTGCTTAGGCCACGGACGACGCAGTCGAAACATTATCGCCACCTCCGAATTCTCGACGCGTTTCGCGCACACATCATATTTTTTAATACATTTAAAAACAGATAGATACACAAAATCTGATGTTTTGTCAGATTCGATTTCACAGCCCGGCCGTGTTTTAAATCCACAGCAAATACAGATAGTTCAGCAATCCGCCTGGTTACATCGCCAGCGGGTACAAAAGCTGCTCTCCACAAAACACCATCGTGTTCTGGGGAGTCGGTTTTGGGCTGCAACATGCTTTTTTCCGCGAAGTCCTACGCCTGGGGACTGGAGAGCGTCTGCCGGCTTCATCGCATTGCTTTTTCGACCGATGCCTTGCTGCAGCAGATACCGCCACCCTACACGCTGTTGTCGTTCCAGCAGGCAGCGCAGGCCATCGGTTTGAAAATCGTCATACGCGGCGCGACACGGACGGGGTTGGGCAAACTGCCGCTGCCGTGCCTGGCCGTTCTGAATCCCCTGCCAGGCGCCGAACCGGCGGAGCCGCCGCACCGCGTGGTGATCCTTGTGCGCTGTGAACCGGAACGGGTGCAGTATCTGTCCGAGGGGGAGTCGCATCCGCGGACCGTGCCGCTGCCCGAATTTGAACGCGACTACGCCGGCACGGTTTTGATATTCGTGCCGCAGGAGGAATTCCCTGCTGACGAGGCGACTGCGCCCAGACAGGCTGCTGCGTTCGGTTTCAGATGGTTCGTACCGGAGTTGCTGCGCCACGGGCGGATCTGGCGCGATGTGCTGCTGGCTTCACTGGCCATCCAGTTGCTTGCCCTTGCAGTACCGGTATTTACCCAAATCGTCATCGACAAGGTGATCGTGCACCACAGCCTGAACACACTTGTCGTGATCGGTGCGGCACTGCTGATGTTCGCGGTGTTTACCGCTGTCATGAGCTGGGCGCGACAGTACCTGTTGCTGCATACCGGCAACCGCATCGATGCGGTGCTGGGTGCGCAGGTATTCGGGCACTTGTGCCGGTTGCCGCTGCGCTATTTTGAACAGCGGTCGAGCGGCGCCCTGGTGGCGCGGGTGCAGGGCACGGAAACCATACGCGAGTTTCTGAGCGGCGCTGCCGTGACACTGATTCTCGACGTGCCGTTCATGCTCATGTTTCTTGTCGTCATGCTCTATTACAGCTGGATTCTGACGCTGCTGACCGTGGCCGTGCTACTGCTGATCGTGTTCATCAGCCTGGCGGTTACGCCGATTTTGCGCGAACGAATCAACCGGCAGTTCATGTTGGGTGCGCGCAATCAGGCGTTTCTCACGGAATATGTGGCGGGCATGGCAACGGTGAAATCGCTACAGATGGAGCCGCGTCTCAACGTCCGGTTTGGGGAACATCTTGCCGGCTACCTGCAGGCAGGCTTCAGTACCCGGCAACTCGCCAATACCTATAATGTCACGGCCAACGGGCTGGAGCAGTTCCTTGCCCTGGCGATCTTGTGCGTCGGAGCCTGGCTGGTGATGACCACAAATGCCATGACCATTGGCATGCTGGTCGCATTTCAGATGTTTGCCAGCCGCCTGTCAGGCCCTGTCTTGCGCATGGCCGGGCTGTGGCAGCAGTTTCAACAGGCGGATATAGCGGTTCAACGGCTTGGCGACATCATGAATGCGCCAGCCGAACCTTATGCCATCGCCACTTCGCGCTCGGGGGACGGATGCGGCCGCATTGAAATCCGCGATCTCGACTTTCGTCATGCCGGGAATCTGCCTTTTCTGTACCAGGGCCTCAACCTGACCATAGCTCCCGGACAGTGCATTGCGCTGACGGGACCGTCGGGCTCCGGGAAAAGCACACTGGCCAAGCTGCTGCAGGGCTTTTATCAGCCGGACAGCGGCACGATCCTGATCGACAGCCACGACATCCGGCATTTGTCCGCCAATGAGCTGCGGCGCCATTTTGGAGTGGTCCCGCAGGAAACCACGCTGTTCAGCGGCACTCTGTACGATAACCTGACTCTTGCCAATCCACATGCGAGTTTCGAGCAGGTGGTGCAGGCCTGCCGGCTTGCCGAGATCCATGAAACCATTGAGGGGCTCCCCGAGGGCTACCAAACCGGGATAGGAGAGCATGGCGCCGGACTGTCGGGCGGCCAGCGACAGCGCATTGCAATAGCCAGGGCGCTGCTCAAGCGGCCGAAGATTCTGATTTTCGACGAAGCGACCAACGGCCTGGATGCGCAGACTGCTGCGAAATTCGCCGAAACCATCAATCGGTTCAGGGGAAAAGTCACGATAGTGTTCATCGCACATCAGCTGCCCGCCGAGCTGCGGGTGGACAGGGTGGTCACTTTGGGGGCCGTGAAGCGCTGAAAGTGCTGAGCCTGGCCCTTGCGCAAAACCCACGCTCAATCCGTCACGGACATATGGAGGGTAAGGCGATGAACAGATTGAGGCGGGCAGTTTGAAACAGGGGGGCGATGTCATGTTTGACACGATGGCAAAGCGGGGTGATGGCGCAACGGATTTTTCTCCGGCGGTGCTCCGCCTGCGCAATGAGGAACCCGGCGCGCTCAGTGGCGTAGTCCTGCGCACGCTGCTGCTGTTGCTGGCGCTGATGCTCGCATGGGCAGCGTGGGGGAGGCTGGATATCGTGGCAGTTGCCCAGGGAAAAATCGTGCCGGCGAGCTTTCTGAAAATCGTGCAGCCCGCGGAACAGGGCATAGTGCGGGAAATTCTGGTGAGCGAGGGAGAACTGGTGCGGGAAGGGCAGGTGCTCATCCGCATGGATGCCAGCCTGTCGGAGGCTGACCGCAGCGTGGTGGAAAACGAGTTCATGCTGAGGGATCTGCAACTGCGGCGCATCGACGCCGAGCTGTCCGGTACGCTTATGAAGCAGCAGCCGAGCGATAAGGCGCAGCTTTTCGCGCAAGTCGAGGCGCAGCATGGGGCCAGGCGGCAGGCGCACGAAGACAGGCTGGCCGAAGAAAGAACCCTGCTGGCAAGGGCGCAGCAGGATATCCGGGTCGCCCAGGAAGTCGAGGCCAAGCTCAGGAAAACCCTGCCCATATACCGGGAGCAGGCCGAAGGCTGGGACAAGCTGGCGCGGGAGGGGTTTGCCGGCAGGTTGATGGCGATGGAACGCCAGCGCCTCTACATTGAAAACGAACAGGACCTGCGTGCGCAGGGCCACACCATCGCAAGCCTGGAGGCTGCCATCGTGCAGTCGCAACGACGCATTGCCCAGCTCAACTCGGGCTACCGCCAGCAATTGCAAAGCGAACGCGTCGAGGCCGCAGCCCAGCACCACAGACTGCTGCAGGATCTGAACAAGCAGCGTTACCGCGCCAGCCTCCTCGAATTGAAGGCGCCGCAGGCCGGCATCATCAAGGACCTGGCCACGCGCACGCCCGGCACGGTGGTGGCGCCCGGAACCATATTGTTGACTCTGGTGCCGCAGGGTGAGCCTTTGGTAGCAGAGGCATGGATAAGCAATGCGGATGCGGGGTTTGTGCGGGTTGACCAGAAAGCGCGCATCAAGGTCGCTGCCTACCCTTTTCAGAAGTACGGCATGATTGAAGGCGCGGTGCGTCAGATTGGGGCAGACGCACAGGAGAAAACAGAAAACAGCGGCATCGCCAGATCCTCACAGGAACCGGCATACCGTGCGCTGCTCAGCCTGGAGAGCAGCCATCCGGAAGACCGGGGCAAACGGCAGGCGCTGGTTCCCGGGATGCTGATCACCGCGGAAATCCACCTGGGCACGCGCAGCGTCTGGGAGTACCTGCTGTCGCCACTGCAGCGGCTCGGGCACGAAGCGGGGCGCGAGCGGTGATATGCAAACGGTCTTGAGATGAGGGGTGCGGGTGTCTCGGTTGCGCAGGGCGGCATGCCGGCCTTGCGTTTGTCGCTCAGGGCCAAGCCCCGGAGCTGTGCGCGTCCAGTTCTGCCTGCGTGTTGATGTTGCTGAATGCGTCAGCTTCATCGTCGAATTGCACTTCGACCACCTTGAGCGTTGAATACCACGCATCTATCTTGCGTCCGCCACTTGCAAGAAATGCATTGAGTCCGGGCAGTACGCTTTTGCGGCACAGGCAGAACACGGGATGGGCCTGGTTGCCGGTCTTGGCGACGGCGATTTCCGCGGCGTGCGCGTGCATTGCCGCATGCAGGCGCGCAATCAGGTCGTGCGGCAGGAAAGGCGAGTCGCAGGGCACGGTGGCGACAAGATCGTGCCCTGCTTCAGACAGGCCGCGCTGCAGGCCTGCAAGAGGGCCGGCAAATCCGCCGATTTCATCCGGGATCACACGATAGCCAAATTGCGCGTAAGTCTCTGGATTCTGGTTGGCGTTGACGAGGATTTCATCGACCTGAGGCGCAAAACGCTCGATCACCCATTGCACCATGGGCTTGCCGCGTAGCGGCTTGAGGCCTTTGTCCACGCTACCCATGCGGCGGCCCTTGCCGCCGGCAAGAATTACTCCGGTAATTTTCGGCATGAGGAAATTGGCTGCCCCTCTCCCCGCGCAGGCGGGGAGAGGGGGTATTTCAAGGAGCGTTTCAATGCGTGTTGCAAGTTCAATCCTGTAAGTCCTGAAAATCCTGTTAATCCTGTGCAATCACGTAATCACGCAAGCATGGTGGGCATGACGGTTTTGACAAAGCGCTGCCTGCCGGTAAACAGCAGATAATGCTTGTTGACGGCGCGGCCTATCATGGTGATGCCGGTCTTGCGCGCGATTTCATAGCCCATTTGCGTGAGTCCCGAGCGCGACACCAGGAAGGGAATTCGCATCTGTGCCGCTTTGATCACCATTTCCGAGGTAAGGCGGCCGGTGGTGTAGAAAATCTTGTCCGAACCGTCGATGCCGGCCAGCCACATTTGGCCGGCGATGGCATCCACGGCGTTGTGGCGGCCAACGTCTTCGACAAACATCAGGATTTCCGCGCCATGCGCCAGCGCACAGCCGTGCACCGCGCCGGCGCTTTTGTAGATGGTTTCGTAGCGACGTACCGCATCGAGCAGGCCGTAGAGCGTTTCCTCGGTCAGCGTCACGTCTTCGCGCAGCCGGATGGCATCGACTTCCTCCATCAGGTCGCCGAAGACGGTGCCCTGGCCGCAACCGGTGGTGACGGTGCGTTTTTTCATTTTTTCGCGCAGCCCGCGGATCGCCTTGCGCGTGGTCACGGCGACGGATGCAGTTTCCCAGTCAACCTGGACCGCGGCGATTTCTTCGATGGATCCGACCAGCCGCTGGTTGCGCAGGTAGCCGATTGCCAGCGCTTCGGGTGCCTGCCCGAGCGTCATCAGCGTGACGATTTCACGCTTGTCGACATAAAGGGTCAGCGGGTGCTCGCCGGCAATGGGCGTCGCCAGTGACTCGCCGTTCTCGTTGAGGGCGTCGACTTCGAAGGTCAGCGGGCAACTGGAGCGGGAAATCTCGGGAGCGAGAGGCGGAAGGCGGGAGGCGGGGGGGGGCGCACCCGGTGCCGGTTTTTTCGGCCTGCTGCTCACTGCTTGTCCTCCACGCCTACCCGCCTATGTACGACATCTCGATTTTTTCCAGCTTCACGGTATGTTCGCCGCGGATTTCCGAATATCGGTCGCTGCGGCGGGTCCACACGGCATCTATCGCTGCATGAATGCCGGCGTCGTCCGCGCCGCTGCGCAGCAGTTCGCGCAGGTCGTGTCCGCTGGTTGCAAACAGGCAGGTATAAAGCTTGCCTTCGGTGGAAATGCGTGCGCGCGTGCAGTCCCGGCAGAACGCCTGGGTGACCGAGGCGATTACGCCGATCTCGCCCGAGCCGTCGCTGTAGCGCCAGCGTTCGGCAACTTCGCCGGTATAGTTGGGGTCGGCAGGTTCCAGCGGCATTTCGGCGCTGATCATGTCGACAATTTCGCGCGCGGTGACGACATCATCCATGCGCCAGCCGTTGGTATGGCCGACGTCCATGTACTCGATGAAGCGAAGGATATGCCCGCGCTCACGGAAAAAGCGCGCCATGGGGAGGATGCTGTGCTCATTGACGCCGCGCTTGACCACCATGTTGATCTTGACCGGGGTGAGTCCCGCCGCCGCCGCGGCGTCTATGCCCTCCAGCACTTTTGCCACCGGAAAATCGACATCGTTCATGCGCATGAACACTTCATCATCAAGGGAGTCCAGGCTGACCGTGACGCGCCTGAGGCCCGCTTCCTTCAGCGCATGCGCTTTTTTCTGCAGCAGCGAGCCATTGGTGGTAAGCGTGAGGTCAAGGCCGGGAATTGCAGACAGCATGGCGATCAGCTGCTCGAGATTGCGCCTGACCAGAGGCTCGCCGCCGGTGAGACGGATTTTTTCCACGCCATGCGCCCTGAAAAGACGCGCCAGGCGGGCGATTTCCTCGAAACTCAGCAATGCCTTGCGCTCGAGGAACTGGTAGTCCTTGCCGAACACTTCTTTCGGCATGCAGTAGACGCAGCGGAAATTGCAGCGGTCGGTCACCGAGATGCGCAGATCGCGCAACGGCCGGCCCAGACGGTCACGCGTGGCAGGCAGCGGGGCGGGGCCGGATTTCGCGGCGAGTCGTAATTCGCTCATGGAAAGAATTTGCCGGGGGTGCGGATATGAATGGGACAGCAGGGATTATGACAAAGGTCACTCTACGGGTGCAAGGAAAGCATTACTTGTGAATCAACTATTTGCGCCGGATATTTGCAGCGGTTTGAGTTGAATGTCGGATGCGGGTAGCGCAGAATCCGGTCTTATGGCCGAAGCATTGCAGGCAAATCCCGCATTCCATCCCGTGGCGGTGATCATGGAACGCATTGCGCTCGCGAATCGCTGGGTTTCCGAAAAGTGGGAAGCGAAGGGGGTGGTGGATGACGTGGAGCCCCCGGGCACGGCGGAGCGCGTGATCGTGCGTACCGAGCAGATGATCCAGATCCTGTTTCCGGGGCACGCCATCCGCTTGCATCGCGACGAGGCCGAGGGTTATCACATGAACATCACCTCGCCGCAGCCCAAGGTGTTCGTGATGTGGCGCATGCATGACGCGATTGCGCGTCCCGAGATGCTGACGGTGAGCTACAACGAGGGGGCGCGCTGGATGGACAGCGACGAGCATGTCGACGGGGTGCCCCTGCCGCCGGAACTGCTGCCGTGGATAGGGCAGTTTGCCGAACTGCATTACAAGCCTGAACCGAGGAAGCCCAGGCGCTATGCCAGCAACAAGGACAAGGGGCGCATGGGCGGCGTCTGAAGCGGAGATGGAGCGGGTGAGCGAAGAGAGGCAAAAGGAAGAATTCCTGTCGCGCTGGTCGCGGCTCAAGCAGCAGGCGCGTGAAGTGCCCGCGGCGCCGCAGCCTGCCGCGCCTGACGCCAAGGCTGCAGAGGCCCCGCCTGAACTGCCGCCGGTAGAGGAACTCGGCATGGATTCCGACTACCGCGGTTTTTTTCATCCCAAGGTGAACGAGGATCTCAGGCGCACGGCGCTCAAAAAGCTGTTCAGTGATCCGCACTTCAATGTGATGGATGGTTTGGACACGTATATCGACGATTATTCGAAACCCGACCCGCTGCCGGCGGCGATGCTGGCCCAGCTCAGGCAGGCGCAGAAAATCATCGAATGGGCAAACGACAAGGGGGAGAAGAAGGAAGAAGGGCAGGAGCAGGGGCAGGCGCGCATTGCTGCGCAGGCTGCAGCCGCGGCGCCCGGGGCGCCGTCTGCCGTAAGCGGCGAAATTCCTGCGATCAGTGGACGCAACGACGACGCAATGCCGGCGACTGATCTGTCCGCGCCTGCCGGGGCTGCGGTGCCGGAAGGGAAAGTCGTGGCGGAGAACGCGGTCGGTCCCGCCTCCGGCAAATCGCAAAATGTCGAAAGAGATGTATGAGTTTGTTATAAGTATATGATTTTTAAAAATAATTAAAAAATACACTGCAGGTGGAGGGTATGCCCAAATCCAAGTTGTTGTTGTGCAACTGCAATCGCACCATGTCGCTGGATGCCAAGTCGCTGGCAGGAACGCTCAAGCTGGACGGCGTTCCGCATGTCAGCAGCGAGCTGTGCCGGCGCCATCTGGGCGTATTTGACGCTGCAGTCAAATCTGGTGAAAACCTGCTGCTGGCATGCACCCAGGAAGCTCCGCTTTTTGGTGAACTGCACGCGGAACTGCAGGCAGGCAAGGCGGAAAGTGTCATCCGCTTCGTCAACATTCGTGAAACTGCCGGCTGGTCGGCTGAAGCCGAGCGGGCCACGCCCAAGATCGCCGCACTGCTGGCGCTGGCCGATTTGCCGGAACCGGAGCCGGTACCCGTGGTGAATTATCAGTCGGCAGGCCAGTTGCTGATCATCGGCCAGGCCGCGGCAGCGTTGAGCTGGGCCGACCGCCTGTGCGGCCAGCTGCAGGTGAGCGTGCTGATTACCGGCGAGGGCGGCCATGCGGACCTGCCGCTGCAGCGCCGCTACCCGGTGTATTCCGGCCGCAATGCCCGCGTCCAGGGCTATCTCGGGGCTTTCGAAGTTGCCTGGGAGCAGGCAAACCCGATCGATCTCGACGCCTGTACGCGCTGTAACGCCTGCATTGATGCTTGCCCGGAGCAGGCCATCGATTACACCTACCAGGTCGATTTGGCCAGATGCAAGGCCCACCGCGCATGCGTGAAGGCATGCGGCGAAATGCAGGCCATAGACTTCGAACGCGCGGAGCGCCAGCGCGGCGACCGTTTCGATCTGGTGCTGGATCTTTCCATCCGGCCGCTGCTGCAGATGCACCAGCCGCCCCAGGGTTACGCCGCCCCCGGCAACGACCCGCTGGCGCAGGCACTCGCCGTGGCAGAACTCGCGCAGCAGGTGGGGGAGTTCGAGAAGCCGAAATTTTTCGTCTACAGGGAAAAAATCTGCGCCCACAGCCGTTCCGAAATCACCGGCTGCACGCAGTGCATGGACGTGTGCTCGACAGACGCGATCAGCAGCGACAAGGAGGCCAACCGGGTCGTGGTCGAGCCGCATCTGTGCATGGGTTGCGGCGCCTGCGCCAGCGTGTGCCCTTCGGGCGCCATGACGTATGCCTATCCGCGCGTGGCCGACATGGGGCTGCGCATCAAGACCGCCTTGCAGGCATATCGTGATGCGGGCGGGGAATCGCCCTGCCTGCTGCTGCACAACGCCGAAGACGGCCGGCAGCTGGTAACGCAACTGGGGCGCCGCGGCAAGGGACTGCCGGCCAACGTGATTCCGCTTGAGGTGCTGCACGTGGCCTCGCTGGGGATGGACCTGATGCTGGGCAGCCAGGCCTTGGGCGCCGCGCGCTTCATGGTGCTCGCCGCAGGGTCGGAAGCGCCCGAATATCTGGTTTCACTCACGCGCCAGATGGGATATGCGCAGGAGATCATGCGCGGCCTGGGCTATGGCGATGGACATTTCCGCCTGATCGAAGCGCAGGATATGGCGGCGCTGGAGCAGGCGGTGTGGCAGCCGGCCGCGATGCCGGCCAGATTCCCGCCGGCGACGTTCAACCTTTCCAACGAAAAGCGCACCACGCTGGATTTTGCCCTGGATCATCTGGCGAAACATGCGCCGCGGCAGCAGGAAAGCGTGACGCTATCGCGCGGCGCGCCCTATGGCCGGGTCGAGGTCAATGCCACAAGCTGCACGCTGTGCATGGCGTGCGTCGGGGCCTGTCCCGAAGGCGCTTTGCTCGACGCCAAAGATCTGCCGCAACTGAAATTCATTGAACGCAACTGCGTGCAATGCGGCTTGTGCGAGAAAACCTGCCCAGAGGATGCCATCACCCTGGTGCCGCGCCTGCTGCTGGGCAGGCAGGCAAAAGCCGAGGTCGTTCTCAATACGGCCGAGCCCTTCCACTGCGTGCGCTGCGCCAAGCCTTTTGGCACTAGGCAGATGATTGCCAGCATGCTGGGGCGCCTTGGCGGCCATTCGATGTTTGCGGACAGCAATGCCCTGCAGCGGCTGCAGATGTGCGCCGATTGCCGGGTGATAGACATGATGGAAAACAAAAGCGAGGGCAGCATTCTGGACTACCGCGGCGGTAACGATGGTGGAGGGCAGAAGTGATGGATGCGGGCGCTGGCAATCCCGTCGCGGCCGAAACCGAATCCGCGACGATCGCCCCCGAGGACAGTGCCAGGGCCAGTTTTTACGCGCTCATCAGCCGCCTGTTTTATGCGCCCCCGGACGCCGACCTGGTCGGGCAAATCGCTGCCAGTGCGAATGCCGGCGAGGGGAACGCGGGTGAACAGGAGGGCATTGCGAGCGAACTGGCGCAAGCCTGGCTGGCCATGCAGGCGGCGTGTGCAAAGTGCAGTCCGGAATTGGCAGGACAGGAACACGAAGCGCTGTTCATCGGCATTGGCAAGGCGCCGATCACGCCTTATACCTCGGGCTATGCCGCGCCCATTGCGCCGGACCGGCATCTGGTGCAGTTGCGACAGCAACTGGGCGAGTGGGGACTGGCGCGCCAGGACGCAGTGTTCGACAGCGAAGATCACGTCTCCGGTCTGTGTGATGTCATGAGGTATTTAATAGAAACAAATCAATCGATTGATATGCAGAAGCAGTTCTTCGAGATCTACGTGCAGGCCGGCGCTATGCCGTTTTGCGATGCGTTAATCCACAATGGCAACGCTGTCTTTTATCGTCAGGTCGCTGTGCTGGCCAGGGCTTTTTTTGACGTGGAAAAAGCGGCTTTCGACATGCTGGCACCGGGATGCTGAGTGCCGGCAATCTGCGGGCATGACGAGCGGAGAACTCTGACATGGACAAAAAACCCCTGTGAAAAGGTTGAATTGGGGTTGCCATGCACTGTTTTTGGGCGTAATTTTATGCATTGATAAAAGAATCAAATAACCAACTGGATGCAGTGCCAACAGGAGGGTGTCATGAAAAGTTCGCAATCCAAACTTTCGCGCCGTCATTTTCTGCTTGCCGCCGGTGCCGGCAGCGTCGCTGTGGGCGCTGCGCTGGTTGCCGTCAAGGGCGGAGCCGGCAAGCTGGCCGGAAAGCCGGAAAAAACGGCAGGCTCGCAGGGCTATCACCTGACTGAGCACATCCGCAATTACTATCGCACCACCCAAGTCTGAGGAGAAGCGCATCCATGTTGCTCACCAGAAAATCAACCGGTGTAAACGGATCCTCCGGGGCACAAAGCCGCCTCGCCCGCAGCGCCTCAGGCATGCTGGGCAAGACCATAGACCGCCGCACTTTCCTCAAGCGCTCGGGCATTTCGCTTGGCGCAGGCGCCGTGGCAACGCAACTGCCGTTCAGCATCGTCGGTAAGGCCGAGGCCGCCGAACAGGCAAGCGGTGGCAAAATCGAAGTCAAGCGCACCGTCTGCACCCACTGTTCCGTGGGATGTGCCATCGACGCCGTGGTGCAGAACGGCGTGTGGATACGCCAGGAGCCGGTGTTCGACTCGCCGATCAACCTTGGCGCGCACTGCGCCAAGGGCGCGTCCATCCGCGAGCACGGCATGACGCATGATTCCCACCGCCTCAAGACCCCGATGAAGCTGGTCGGTGGCAAGTGGCAGAAGGTTTCCTGGGATCAGGCGCTCGATGAAATCGGCAAGAAACTGCTGCAGATCAAGAAGGAATCGGGGCCCGATGCCACATTCTGGATCGGCTCATCCAAGCACAACAACGAGCAGGCCATGCTGTTCCGCAAGTTCGTGTCGTTCTTCGGCACCAACAACATGGATCACCAGGCGCGCATCTGCCACTCGACAACGGTGGCAGGGGTGGCGAACACCTGGGGTTATGGCGCCATGACCAACTCCTACAACGACGAGCAGAATTCGAAGTGCATCCTGTTCTTTGGCAGCAACGCGGCGGAAGCGCACCCGGTGTCGATGCTGCACACGCTGCACGCCAGGGAAAACGGCGCCAAGGTGATCTGCGTCGACCCACGCTTCACGCGCACCGCGGCCAAGGCCGACAAGTATTACCGCATTCGCTCCGGTACCGACGTCGCCTTCCTGATGGGCATGCTGCACCACATCTTCAAGAACGGCTGGGAAGACAAGGACTACATCAAGGCCCGCGTCTACGGCATGGACAAGGTGAAGGAAGAAGCGGCGAAGTGGACGCCCGACAAGGTCGAGGAAGTCACCGGCATGAAGGAGGCCGAGGTGCGCGACGTCGCCGAGTCGATGGCGAAAAACCGCCCCAGCACCATCGTGTGGGCGATGGGCCAGACCCAGCACACCAATGGCAACGCCATCGTGCGCGCCTCCTGCATCCTGCAGCTCGCGCTGGGCAACGTCGGCGTCTCCGGCGGCGGCTGCAACATCTACCGCGGCCATGACAACGTGCAGGGCGCGACCGACGTCGGCCCCAACCCGGATTCCCTGCCCGGCTATTACGGCATCGCCGAGGGCTCGTGGAAGCACTGGTGCTCGGTGTGGGGCGTTGACTATGACTGGGTGCAGAAGCAGTTTGCATCCAAGGCGATGATGGAGAAACCCGGCATCACGGTATCGCGCTGGATAGACGCCGTGCTCGAGAAAAACGAGCTCATCGACCAGGATCACAACGTGCGCGCGGTCATTTTCTGGGGGCATGCCCCGAACAGCCAGTCGCGCGGCAAGGAAATGATAGACGCCATCAAGAAGCTTGACCTGATGGTGGTGGTCGACCCGTATCCTTCCGCAACGGCTGCGATGACGGCGATGGCGCGGCAGGACGGCGCCTATCTGCTGCCGGCGGCAACCCAGATGGAATGCGCGGGTTCGGTAACGGCATCCAACCGCTCCATCCAGTGGCGCGAAAAAGTCGTCGACCCGCTGTTCGAATCGCGCACCGATCACATGATCATGTACCAGCTGGCGCAGAAGCTCGGTTTCGGCAAGGAGTTCGTCGCCAAGGTCAAGCTCACCAAGGGCAAGGGCGGCATGGACGAGCCCGACATGGAAGACGCGTTGCGCGAGATCAACCGCGGCACCTGGACCATAGGCTATACCGGGCAGTCGCCGGAGCGCCTGCAGGCCCACATGCGCAACATGCATGTCTTCGACGTGAAAACGCTGCGCGCCAAGGGCGGCAAGGACGCCAAGACCGGCTATGTGCTGGACGGCGATTATTTCGGACTGCCGTGGCCGTGTTTCGGCAATGCCGCGATGAAGCACCCCGGCTCGCCCAACCTGTACCAGACCGACCGGCACGTGATGGACGGCGGCGGAAACTTCCGCGCCAACTTCGGCGTCGAGAAGGACGGCGTCAACCTGCTGGCGGAAGACGGTTCGCATTCGAAAGGCGCTGACATCACCACCGGCTATCCCGAGTTCGACCATGTGTTGCTGAAGAAGCTCGGCTGGTGGGATGAACTCACTGAAGACGAGAAGAAGGCGGCCGAAGGCAAGAACTGGAAGACCGATCCGTCGGGCGGCATCATCCGCGTGGCGATGAAAAACCATGGCTGCCATCCCTTCGGCAATGCCAAGGCGCGCGCAGTGGTGTGGAACTTCCCGGATGCCGTGCCGCTGCACCGCGAGCCGCTGTACAGCCCGCGCCCCGACCTGATCGACAAGTACCCGACGCACGACGATCAGAAAAACCGCTGGCGGCTGCCGGTGCTGTTCAAGACCGTGCAACAGGCCAACAAGGATGCCGGCAAGCAGTACCCGCTGATCATGACCAGCGGACGCCTGGTGGAGTACGAAGGCGGCGGCGACGAGACGCGGTCCAATCCCTGGCTCGCCGAGCTGCAGCAGGAGATGTTCGTTGAAATCAACCCCAAGGATGCCAACGACCGCGGCGTGAGAAACAACGAATACGTGTGGGTCGAGTCGCCGACCAAGGCGCGCCTCAAGGTCAAGACCCTGGTCACCGAGCGCGTGGCGCCGGGCACGGTGTTCCTGCCGTTTCATTTTGCGGGCTGGTGGATGGGGCAGGACATGCTCAAGTACTACCCGGAGGGAGCCGCACCCATCGTGCGCGGTGAGGCGGTCAACACCGCCACCACGTATGGCTACGACATCGTCACCATGATGCAGGAAACCAAGACCACGCTGTGCCAGGTCGCCAAGGCGTAAGACAACGGAACCGGAGGAACTGAAACATGGCAAGAATGAAATTTCTGTGTGACGCCGAGCGCTGCATCGAATGCAACGGTTGCGTGACGGCCTGTAAGCAGGAGCACGAGATTCCGTGGGGCGTGAACCGGCGGCGCGTGGTGACGCTGAACGATGGCGTGCCGGGCGAGAAATCGATTTCGGTCGCCTGCATGCACTGCTCGGATGCGCCGTGCATGGCGGTGTGCCCCGTTGACTGCTTCTACAAGACTTCCGAAGGCGTGGTGCTGCACGACAAGGATTTGTGCATCGGCTGCGGCTACTGCTTCTACGCCTGTCCGTTCGGCGCGCCGCAGTTCCCGCAGGACGGCGCGTTCGGACTGCGTGGCAAGATGGACAAGTGCACCTTCTGCGCCGGCGGCCCGGAAGCCGACAATTCGGCGGCCGAGTTCAAGAAATACGGACGCAACCGTCTGGCCGAGGGCAAACTGCCGGCCTGTGCCGAAATGTGCTCGACCAAGGCGCTGCTCGGCGGCGACGGCGACGTGATTGCCGACATTTACCGCAATCGCGTATTCAAGCGCGGCAAGGGCTCGGAAGTCTGGGGCTGGGGCACGGCGTACGGCAAACCCGAGAAACAGCCGGCACCCGGAGCCAAGTCATGATGCGGCCGACGATCTGGGCTGTTGCTGCGGCCATGTCCCTGCTCGCTGCGGGCTGCGGCGAGAAAACGCAGGTAACGGTCTATAAACAGGGGCAGTACCAGGGCAAGCCGGACAAGCAGCCCTGGGATAACGACCAGTTCAAGGGTGACAGGGCGGCCTGGGACAAGGCAATCAAGGCGCGCAACGACGGCCAGAACGAATACAAGCGGGTAGCCGCCAACTAACAACAAGGAGGAAGTTCATATGCACGACAATCGCGGAATGCGATGGTTGATGCGGCTGATCGTTCTGCTGTGCATCGCGGTACTCCCCCAGTTTGCGTCTGCCGCGGACAGCGGCGCGAAAGAGCAGGCGGAGCGTCAGGTGACCCAGCCCGGCAACAATGCCCCGGTGTGGCGTGATGTGCGCGGCAGCAGCGACCCCAATCCTTACCAGACCACCCAGGTCAGGGGCATCGAAACCAACGTGCTGGTGCAGTCTGCCGGCGAAACCTGGCGGCAGTTGCGCAACGGTCCCATCACCATATACGGCGGCTGGCTGATCGTCATCGTGCCCCTGCTGATTCTCGGCTTCTATCTGTGGAAGGGCTCGATCAAGCTGCATGGCCAGCCCACCGGCAGGAAGATCCTGCGCTTCAGTTCGTGGGACCGCCTGGTGCACTGGACCACTGCGATCAGCTTCGTGGTGCTCGCGGTAAGCGGGCTGGTCATGCTGTTCGGCAAGTATGTCCTGCTGCCGGTGTTCGGCTACACGCTTTTTTCCTGGCTGGCGATCCTGTCGAAGAACCTGCACAACTTCATCGGTCCGCTGTTCGTGTTGTGCACGGTGCTGATGATTTTCACTTTCCTCAAGGACAACCTGCCGAAAGCCCATGACTGGCTGTGGGTCAAGAAGGCGGGCGGCCTGCTCAGCGGCGAGCACGTGCCTTCTGGACGCTTCAATGCCGGCGAGAAGACCTGGTTCTGGGGCGGCGTCACGCTGCTGGGGATCATCGTCAGCGCCTCGGGGCTGATACTGCTGTTCCCCAATCTCGAGCAGGGACGCGAACTGATGCAGCAGTCAAACGTGGTGCACGCGATTGCGGCCATACTGTTCATGGCGATGTCGCTGGGCCACATCTACCTCGGCACCATAGGCGCAGAAGGCGCCTACGAGTGCATGCGCTACGACGGCATGGTGGACGAGCAGTGGGCAAAGGAGCACCACGAATACTGGTACAACGAGGTCAAGGCCCGCTCGGGACGCGCGTCCGGGGCGGCGCCGAGCACTGCGACCGCTTCCGCAATGAAGGAGGGATGGAAACTATGAACGCGCCGAAAATCTGGAAACTGCTGCCGGCACTGCTGGTCTGCGGCGTGGTGAGCGCAGCCTACGCCAAGCTGCCGCCGCCTCCGCCGGTTGATCCGGCCAAGGCGGAGGAAGCCAAGAAAAAGGCGGCGGAAGCGGCCAAGAAGGAAGCTGACCTGCTGGCCAAGTCCCAGGACCGCGTCGCGGAGCGCTACAAAAAGGAAAAAGGAGGAGGTGCGGCAAAGACTGCATCCGCTGCAAAGCCGGTGGCCGCTAAAAAATAGCCCACAGGCAAGCGTCAACAGAAAAGCCCGGGAAACCGGGTTTTTTTGTGCCGTTATGTGCCGTGCTGTTTATCACGCCCTGGCGCTTGAGCCGATGCGGACTCAGGCAGTGATGACCGGTATGCCGCCGATCCTGGCGCGCCACTCTGCGGGGCCGCTCTTGTGCACGGATTCGCCGCGCGTGTCGACGGCCACCGTCACCGGCATGTCCTTCACTTCAAACTCGTGGATGGCTTCCATGCCCAGGTCGGCAAACGCCAGCACCCGCGATGCGCGTATGGCCTTGGACACCAGGTACGCAGCACCGCCGACGGCAATGCAGTACACCGCGCCGTGGCGCCTGATGGCGTCTATGGTTGCCGCGCCGCGCTCCGATTTGCCGACCATGCCGATCAGGCCCGCCTGCGCGAGTAGCACTTCGGTGTAGCCGTCCATGCGTGAAGAGGTGGTGGGGCCGGCCGGGCCCACGGCCTCATCGCGCACCGCAGCCACCGGCCCGACATAGTAGATGAAACGGTTGCGCAGATCGACCGGCAGCGGCTCGCCGCGCGCGATCATCTCGGCCATGCGCTTGTGGGCGGCATCGCGCCCGGTCAGCAGCTTTCCTGAAAGCAGCACCCGCTCTCCCGCTTTCCAGCCGGCAAGCTCCGCGCGCGTCAGCTGGTCGAGATTGACGCGCCGCGCGCCGCTGTCGTTGTCGGGGGCGATGCGCGGCCACAGTTCCAGATCCGGCGGCTCCAGGCGCGCCGGGCCGCTGCCGTCGAGCACGAAGTGTGCATGCCGCGTGGCGGCGCAATTGGGAATGATGGCGACCGGCTTGGAAGCGGCGTGGGTGGGGTAGTCCCTGATCTTGATGTCGAGCACGGTGGTCAGTCCGCCCAGGCCCTGGGCGCCTATGCCCAGGGCGTTGATGCGCTCATGCAGCTCGATGCGCAGCTCCTCAAGCTTGTTCTGCGGGCCGCGCGCCTTGAGCTCGTGCATGTCGACGGGCTCCATCAGCGCCTCCTTGGCCAGCAGCGCCGCTTTTTCGGCAGTGCCGCCTATGCCTATGCCGAGCATGCCCGGCGGACACCAGTCGGCGCCCATGCCCGGCACTTCGCCCAGCACATAGTCAACGATGTTTTCGGCAGGGGTGAGCACTTTCAGGCGCGACTTGTTTTCGGAACCGAAACCCTTGGCCGCCACCGTCACTTCCACGCGATCGCCCCCGACCAGCTGGGTGTGCACCACGGCCGGCGTGTTGTCCTTGGTGTTGTGCCGCGAAAATGCCGGGTCGGCGAGTATCGAGGCGCGCAGCGGATTGTCGGGATTGGTGTAAGCCAGGCTCACTCCCGCGTTGACCATGTCGTCGATGGACATCTTTGCGTCCCAGCTCACGTCCATGCCGATTTTCAGGAACACCACCGCCATGCCGGTGTCCTGGCAGATCGGCCGGTGTCCCTCGGCGCACAGGCGCGAGTTGATCAGGATCTGCGCGATGGCGTTCCTGGCGGCGGGGGATTGCTCGCGTTCGTGGGCCGCCGCCATGGCGCGTATGAAATCGGCGGGATGGTAGTACGAAATGAACTGAAAGGCGTCGGCGATGCTCTGGATGAAATCCTGCTGGCGGATCACGGTCATGAAGGCTGCGCTCGCGGGGAGGAAGAGGATTGGGCTTCTTCTAAAATCACTACAAAAATATCATATAATATACTGATTTAATTGATATATTTTATTTTCAACGATGATTCAACTTAGGCGATTTTGCCTATGCTGTCCTCAAGCAATGACCAGGCTTTGCTGCCCAGGATGTTTTTCCAGCGCGCGTAAAAGCCGCTATCCAACAGGCGCGAGCGGAAGCTTGCCTGCTGCGGTCGGCTGATGACCATGCCGCGCTCGGCGAGCTTGCGTTCGAGGCCGTGGTTAAGCGCATCGGTATGCGCGCGCTGCCGCGCGACATGTTTTTTCACGTTGCGCAGGATGATCTGCTGCATGTCGGGCGGCAGCCCGTCCCAGAAGCGCTTGCCTGCCAGAACATTGAAGCCCGACCACATATGATAAGTGAGCGAAATGTGGCGCGTGACTTCATGTAGCCTGAGCGCATCGGTGATGGCGAGCGGGTTTTCCTGGGCGTCGATGCGGCGCTCGGCAAGCGCGCGGTAGAGTTCGCCGACGTAGACGGGCACCGGTTTGGCGCCGAGATCGCGGAATGCGTCCTCGAACATTTTGCCTTCCGGGATGCGTATGCTCAGGCCTTCGAGGTCGGCGGCCTGCAGCACCGGCTTGTCTATGGTCGAGATATGGCGGAAACCGTTTTCCATCAGCCCGCAGGGCAGGGCGCTCACGCCCTTGGCCAGCAGTTCCTGGCGCAGGTAGGCGCCCAAGAGGCCATCGAACACGTTGTGCACCTGGGCATGGCTGGAAAACACGAAAGGCAGGCCCTGGATTTCCAGCGCCGGCACCAGCGGTCCGAGAATGCCCCCCATCAGTACGTAGAACTCGATTTCGCCGTCGATCAGCATCTGCACGATGTCGAAGTGCGATTTGGGCAGCCCCTGGTTGGCCGCGATCACCGTGGCGTCGAACCGTCCGTCCGACTCCCTGCGCACGTCGTCCCACAAATCGACCAGGAAGGGGTGGACATGACTGTCCTGGGACAGGTAGTGAAACTGCCGCGCACGCCAGCGCGGCGCGGCGCCGGGCCGCGGTTTTCCGGTCTCGTCCAAGTTCAGCCCTGCAGTTCGGAAGCCATCAACTCGGGCTTGATGCCCGCGGCCTCGCTGTTGGAGAAATTGAGTTCGATCTTCACGCCGTTGGGATCCAGCAGAAATAGCTGGAACAGTCCCTGGTCGTCGACCTGGCGCTGGGTAAAGGCGATGTGTTTGCGCTTGAGGTGCGCCATCATGTCCGCCAGGCCGGTGCAGCGAAACGCCATGTGATCGATCACGCCGCTGCCGCTCACCGCATCCGACTGCTGCCCCAGGTACTTCTTGCGGTTCTCGCTGACGTTTTTGCCGCCCTGGGTGATGTGGATGACATCCTTGTCGCCGAGGTAGAGCCACACCACCGGAAACTTGAAATCGGGGTGGTAGCCCTCCTTGAAGCCAAGCACATCGACGTACCAGTCTGTGGTGGCCCTGATGTCGGCGCTCTGAATCAGGAAATGCTCAAGATGGCTGACCGGCATGATCTGCTCCTTTTGCTAAGTGTTTGCAGTCATTTTAAGCGCTCACCTCGGTGTGGCATCCCCGGATTCGACGATCACCTGTTCGACTTCGCCGACGCCCGGCGCGCGACGGAACGCGGCAGCTTCCTGGTACTCGGGCGACTGATGGCATTTCACGGCCTGTTCCAGGGTGGGAAACTCGATCACCACGAAGCGGTGAAACCTGTCGGTGCCCTCCATGATCTGGTGGCGTCCGCCGCGGGCCAGCACCTTGCCGCCGTAGCGGGCAATGATGTCCGGCACGCGGTCGGTGTATTTCTTGTATTCGACAGGGTTGTTGATTTTGCAGCGGGCTAGCCAGTATGCGGGCATGGGTGATCCTTGATCGGCTTATTGCGCTTTCATCAGCTTGGGCAGGTAGGTGGCAATCTCGGGAAACACGGCAAGCCCGGTGATGCACAACAGCAGCGCGATCCAGTACGGCACCGATCCCGCAAACACCTGGCCCACCCTGAAGTTCTCGTTGGGCAACGCCGCCTTGACCGTGAACGCCAGCAGGCCGAACGGCGGCGTGAGCAGGCCCGTTTCCACCGCGATGATGCCGATGATGGCGAACGCCAGCGGGTCGTATCCGACCGCCATGGCGATGGGCACGAAAATCGGCACCGTGAGCAGCAGGATGGATATCGAATCGATGATGCAGCCGAGCACGAACCACACCAGCACCATCAGCACCAGGATGCCGGCAGGACCCAGTCCGGAGCCCAGCAGCATTTCCTGGGCGGCGCGGGTAAAGCCGGTCATGGTGAGCACGCGGGAATACAGCTGCGCGGTAACCAGCAGCAGCAGCAGGGGCGCCAGGGTGCAGCCCACCGACATCACCACCTCGGTGACCTGGCGCGCGCGCAGTCCCTTGGCGATTGCCAGCACCAGTGCGGCCGCAGCGCCCACGCCGGCGCCTTCGGTCGGCGTGAAAAATCCGAACCAGATGCCGCCCAGCGTGCCCGCCACCAGCGCCATGACCAGCAGCGTGCTGAGCATGGCGAAGCCCAGTTCCGGCATATCGCCGCCGCCAGCAGTCGCTGGCGTGTCGGCTGCCGCCTTGTGGGCGGCGACCTTTTTGCGGATTTCGCCCACCACTTCGGGGCAGGCGATGGAAACGCCCATGATGTAGATGATGTACAGCGCCACCAGCAGGAAGCCCGGCAGGATGCCGGCCAGGAACAGGTCGCCGATCGACAGCTCGGTGAGCACCGCCCACACGATCATCAGCACGCTCGGCGGGATGAGCATGCCGAGGCAGGCGCTGCCGGCGATGCAGCCCAGCGCGAAACGCTGCTCGTAGCCGTGGCGCTTCATCTCGGGATAGGCGATCTTGGAGAACGCCGCCGCTGCCGCGATGCTCACGCCGGTGACGAACGCAAACACCGCGTTCGACAGCACGGTCGCCACGGCAAGCCGGCCCGGCACCACGCGGGTGACGCGGTTGATGAGGGCGAACATGTCGCGCGCCGCGCCGCACTTGGCGAGAAACTCGCCCATCAGCATGAACAGCGGAATGACTGCGAACACGTAATCGCGGATTGCCTCGTAGGCGGTGCTGCCGACGAAACTGGCGACCACCGTCATGTCACCGGTCATCAGGTAGATGCCGAGCATGGCGGCTGCGCCCAGCGACACCGCGATGTGCACGCCGCTGAACACCAGCGTGAGCAGCACGGCGACCAGGATCAGCATCTCGGTGGTGCCGAACATGCGGTCAGGTCTCCACAGTCAGTCTGCCGCGAGCCGGGCTCATGACGCGGCGCCGGTATGCGGGTGCGCGCCGTTGATCACTTCCCTGGCGTGCGCGATCCCGGCCAGCACGTAATCGAGCGCCGCCAGTCCCGCGCCCAGCAGCACGGTGGCGCGCGCGGGCCAGGTCGGCACCCGCAGCGCGCCTTCGCCCTCGTACTCGTTGGAGCGCCAGGCGTGGAGCAGGGGGTCGATGCCGCCGTAGAGGATGACCGCGAAAAACCCCGCGCCCAGTATGCAGCCGATGACCGCCAGCGCTGCGCGCCCGCGCGCGGGCAGCATGCCGGCAAACAGGTCCACGCGCAGCATGCCACCGCTGCGGATGGCGTAGCTCGCCTGCAGGAAGCAGATGATGACGATGCTCATGGAGACGATTTCCGGCGTGCCCTTGACCGGGCTGTTGAACGCCACCCGCCCGACGACGTCGGCCACCACCAGGAAGCACAGCAGGAAAGCCAGCGTTGCCGAGAATGCCAGCAGCGATTTTGAAACGAGGTCGCTGATTTTATTGATCATCTATCGATCATCATCAGTCATCGGAAACCGGCGCGGGAAGGCGCTGCCCGCGGCATGGCGCGTCCATGCGGCAGGCAGCGGGCTGGGAGCGAGTCGGCGCGCTACTTGATGGTGTAGCGGACCGGCCATTTATGATTGAGCTTCTCCGCTTCTTCTATGGCGAGCTTGAGCACCTGGCTGCCCGGCATGCCGGCCTTGTCGAGCTCGGTGGCTTTCTCCTGCGGCCAGCCCCTGAGCGAATTGGCCCAGTCGACGCGCACCGAGTCCGGCAGCTGCTTGACCACGGCGCCGGCCTGTTTCAGCTGCTCGAGCTGCTTGGGATAGTTTTCCAGGTTGACGGTGCCGGTCCTGGCCTCGTACTCGCGCCCGACTTCGAGGATGATCTGCTGGACGTCCTTGGGCAGCTTGGCGAAGCGGTTCTTGTTGATGGTCAGGCCGTGCCAGGTGATCGCGCCGAAGCCGATCTCGGTGTAGTACTTGCCGACTTCATGCAGCTTGAAGTTGACGTAGCCCGAAGGAAACATGATCCAGCCCAGGTACACGCCGGTCTGCATCGAGGTGTAGGCGTCGGGCAGGGAGGACTGCACCGGCACCGCGCCGGCGTATTCCAGCCACTTGAGGTTGAGTCCCGCGCCCGCGAGCTTCTTGCCCTTGAGGTCGGCAACCTTGTTCCACTCGAAGTTGGTGCCGAGGTTGTAGCCGTTGTCGGCGATCAGCCCAATCAGGATCTGGTTGAACTTGTCTTCGAACACCTTGGACATGTACGGCACCTTGTCGTACACGCGCCGCGCCAGCGTCACGCTTTTCACCGGGTCCATGGTGCCGAAAGGCAGCATCACCTGGAAGGCGTGCATGGGCAGGTTGGACGGCTCGAAGCAGAAGCAGTAGCCGCCGATGTCGATGATGCCCGACTGCACGCCCTCGAGCGTGTCGGCCACCTTGACGATGGAGCCGCCGTAGCCTTCGATGAACTCCACCTTGTGCTTGGTGCGGGCGGCCACGCGCTTGGTGACTTCCGGCACGAAGAAGTTCTGCATCAGGTTGACATAGGTATTGGCCGGCGGATGGCCGGAGGCGATGCGCAGCTTGATGTCTTCCGCCTTGGCGGCGGGCAGCAGCAGCAGCGAGGACGAAGCGGCAAGCAAAGCGGAAACAGCAGCGTGACGCAGGCGTTTCATGAAAACCTCCTTGGTGTGAACGTCGGCGCGGGGTTTCCCCGCACTCGGATTTGCGAATTTATTATTGTCTTGATTTTTACCGTAACCGATATTCCACAAAGCCGGATGGGAAGTCAATAGAGGCCGCGCCGGCACGCATGTCATGCGCGTCTGCCAGCCATGCCGAGCCGGCATGCGTCGGTCGCGTGCCCGGCATCCGCTATAATCGCCGCACCATCGCCACCAGAGGAAATGAATGATGAAAGCACGCGTGATCCGCATCGCCGCGCAGGGCAAGCCCGAAGTCATGAAGCTGGAAACTGTCGAGCTTGCCGAACCCGGCGCGGGCGAAGTGCTGCTCAGGCAGACCGCCATCGGACTCAATTTCATGGACATCTACCACCGCTCGGGCCAGTATCCGCTGCCGCTGCCCAGCGGCGTGGGCGTGGAGGCCGCGGGCGTGATCGAGAAGGTCGGCGGCGGCGTGCAGGGACTCAAGGCCGGCGACCATGTGGCGTACGGCGCGAGCGCGCCGGGAGCGTACGCCGATTACCGCATCATGCCCGCCGAGCGGCTGGTGAAGATTCCGGACGGAATTTCGGACGAAGCCGCCGCGGCAGTACTGATGAAGGGCATGACGGCGGAATACCTGCTCGGCCGCTGCTATGCGCTGCAGGCTGGGCAGTACGCGCTGTTCCTCGCCGCGGCCGGCGGCGTCGGCCTGATCGCCGGCCAGTGGGGCAAGGCGCTGGGCGCGAAAATGATAGGCGTCGCCGGCGGCGTGGACAAATGCAAGCTCGCGTCCGAACACGGCTATGCGCATGTCATTGACCGCAAGCGCGAGGACATCGTGGCGCGGGTGAAGGAAATCACCGGCGGCGCGGGCGTGCCGGTGGTCTACGACTCCATCGGCAAGGATACCTTCGACATTTCGCTGAAATGCCTGGCGCCGCGCGGCTATTTCGTTTCCTTCGGCACCACCACCGGCGCGCCGCCGCCGGTGGAAGCGGCGACGCTGCAGAAAATGGGCTCGCTGTATTTCACGCGGCCGACGCTGGCGACTTACGCCGCCAGCCGCAAAGACCTGGTGGCTTCCACTGATGCGGTGTTCGACATGGTCAGGAAAGGCGCGGTAAAAGTGAGCATCGGCCAGCGCTACACCCTGGCCGATGTGGTGAAGGCGCATGCCGATCTGGAGGCGGGCCTCACCAGGGGTTCATCCATCATCACGCCTTGAGTTCGGGGAGAATCAAAAGCTATTGCACGGGATCAACAGGATTTGCAGGACTGAAATCCTGTTGATCCCGTGAAGTTCAGCCGTTAAATCACGCCTTCCATCACCTGCACGTCCACCAGCGCGCCCGGCGCGACATTGCCCTGGTCGGTGGGCAGGATGATGAAGCAGTTGGCTTCCGACATCGAGCGCAGGATGCCCGAGCCCTGTTCGCCGGTGACGCGCACGCTCCAGTTGCCGGCGGCGTCGCGCGACAGGATGCCGCGCTGGAATTCGGTGCGGCCGGGCGCTTTTTTCAGGCTGGAGGTGCAGGGCACCCTGAAGGTCGGCGGCGGCTCGATGGGATCGCGCCCCGACAGCTTGAGCAGGGCGTCGCGCACGAACTGGTAGAAGGTCACCATCACCGACACCGGGTTGCCGGGCAGGCCGAAGAAATGCGCCTTGCCGATCTTGCCGTAGGCGAGCGGGCGGCCCGGCTTCATGGCGATTTTCCAGAACACCACTTCGCCCAGCTTGTTGAGCAACTCCTTGACGAAATCGGCTTCGCCCACCGACACCCCGCCGCTGGTGATGACCACGTCGGCCGTCGCCGCGGCTTCCTGGAACGCCTGCTCCAGTAGCGCCGGATCGTCGCGCACCACGCCCATGTCGATCACCTCGCAACCCAGCCGCTCCAGCATGCCGTAAATGGTGTAGCGGTTGCTGTCGTAGATCTGGCCTTCCTGGGGCAGGGTGCCCACCGACACCAGCTCGTCGCCGGTGGAAAAAAAGGCCACGCGCAACCGGCGGTACACCATAACCTCGGGAATGCCCAGTGAGGCGATGAGGCCGATCTCGGCGGGGCGCAGCACCTGGCCGCGCCTGAGCGCGACGGCGCCGGCTTTGAGGTCCTCGCCGGCGCGGCGCAGGTTCTGGCCCTTGCGGTGTCCGCCGCCGATGGTCACCTGATCACCCCTGGCCTGCACGTGTTCCTGCATCACGATGGTGTCGGCGCCCGCGGGCACCACGCCGCCGGTCATGATGCGCACGCACTCTCCAGCCTTCACCTCGCCCGCAAACGGCACGCCCGCGAAAGCGGTGCCTGTCATCTTCAGCGCCATCTCGCCGTCGGCCTTGAGATCGGCGAAGCGCACAGCGTAGCCGTCCATCGCCGAGTTGTCGTGCGCCGGCACGTCCAGCGGCGAAATCACGTCCGCCGCCAGCACGCGGCCCAGCGCGGCGCGAACGTGCACGCGTTCGGCGGTGCTCACCGGCGACAGGAAGCGCGCGATCACCTCGCGCGCCTTGTCCACCGGCATGGAATTGGGATCGTAGTCGTCGGCGCAGCTGATTTCGCGCAGGGAAGCAGGGGACGCAGTCATTTAAAAATCTCTTTAAAAACAAATACTTATAATATAAACATGATTGCACGCAACATGTGCCAATTGTAGCCCAGAACTTGGCCCTGAGTACTTGTGCCCGGCAGTGCGATTCAAGCAGGCGCATTTTGCTTGTGGTTCGAGCCCCAATCGGGGGGGCAATCCAGGGCAGAACTGGGTACCGATTTGTCGTTGATTTTGCCCTGAATGGAAATGCCGGCGTATTATTCTCCGGCAATGTATCCGTAGGCCCCCGTGTTACTCGAACGGGGGCAATAGGCAATACCGAGTTTGCTGGCAATTCTTGTCAACTAAATTTGGCAACCAAAAGAGTCAACCAATTCACGTTAGCTGACATGCACCCCGCACACGTTGGTGTCTCGATCATCGCTGCGCTGTGCGGCATAGGAGCCCTGATAGGTCATTACGGCCCAATCCCGGGATTGTTGTTTCCGTCTGTGTTCTTTGGCTGGTGGGCAACGATGGGTGCAATGCTTATCGCACTTATTTTGGCCATTGTCGTGATATATCGCGCATTCTCGAAAACAGCTCGCCCACTCATCGCGAGACACTGGTTGGGATTTTTGAACGGTGGCGTTGCATTGATATTCTGGGTGTTCTTTATCAGCTCAATGTCAGCTAACCATTCGCTGCAGACGGACCGAGAACCGGCCGCTGAGCTCAAACGTTAGATTGCACAATGGACTTAGACCCGGATATCGCTGCCCTCACCCTGAGTGATGGCGAGAAAAATGGCCTCCTGGTACAACGTGGACGTTAGAGCGCGCGCACTATGAATAGGATCGAGGGATTGCGTCTGATTGCGGGCTTCCTGTTTGCGCCCGGCATCGGGATACTTGCGCTGGTCCTTTTCCTAGGCGCGCATTGCGCCGTCGGTTCTGGAGCTGATGATGAGCTTTGCCTTACCTGGACTAAGATTTTCGGTTTGGGCGGAGGATATATCGCATACTCTGCAACGTTCATCGTTGCATTGCCACTCTTCATCTTGTTTCATGCTCGACGGTGGCTTCGACTGTGGCAAATTGCTCTTGGAGGGCTACTTGTTGGAGCGTTGGCTGCGCTACTTCTGGGAAATATCGTCCTTGCCATCATGTCCTGCGTTGTCGGTCTGATCACAGGGCTGGCTTTCTGGTTGATCGCAGTTTTCCGGAACCGCGCTCTAACCCCCAGTTCCAGAAGCGACGCGCCAACAACAGCGCGCGCCTGAATCGGCACGTTAGGTTGCCTATGGACACGTCGGTACACTCAATATTCCGGGCCACCCTGATCGCGTATGTCGTATTGACTGTGTTCTTTGTACTGAAGGTCCTCCTAATTGGTCCTGGC
>JAESFZ010000269.1_pt1 | contig 36919 bp, 37 predicted proteins | sample 9269561 | NCBI WGS metagenome assembly JAESFZ01 (sample SAMN14515552, study PRJNA621657) | algae metagenome | isolation source: Tildeniella nuda ZEHNDER 1965/U140 and co-occurring heterotrophs from wet... | place: Switzerland: Stansstaad, Zurih | collected 1965-01-01
GTAAGCCTTTGGCCACCACCCCGTTCGACTAAAGGCCCGGCTGCGCCGGACCAAGCCTCACTACCCCTCCTCTGAAGAGGAGGGGCTTAACGTCGTAAAACCACGCCGAACCCGCCGTTCGTCGATTATCCCGTGCCACCCGGCCGCCGCGGTGGCACATCCCCGCGATCACCATCGGGGAGATACCGGATATGACACGCAAATTCGCTCGCACCGGCGCCGCCATGGCCGCCGCGCTGCTCGTCCTCAGCGGCTGCAACGCGTCGGACAACAAATCGGCCTCGGCGCCGGGCGCCAAGAGCTGGACCGAGTTCCGCGACAATTTCCTCGCGGGCTATTTTCCGCTCAACCCCAATTTCGCGGTCTATCAGGGCAAGCACGAATATGACGGCAAGCTCCCCGACTGGTCGCCCGAAGGCCTCGAAAAACAGGCGGCTTTCCTCGAAAAGACGATCGCCGAAGCGAAAGCCTTCGACGCCGAAATGACCGACGCCGAGAAGTTCGAGCGCGACTATCTGATCAAGGTCGCCGAGGGGCAGCTCTTCTTCCTCCGCGACACCGATTTCGCCGCGAAGAACCCGGATTTCTATACCGGTGCGCTCGACCCCAATGTCTATATCGCGCGCCCCTATGCCGATGCGACGACGCGGATGAAGGCGTTCATCGCCTATGCCGAGAACGTCCCCGCCGCCGCGGCGCAGATCAAGGCCAACCTCAAGCTGCCGCTCCCGGCGACCTTCGTCAAATATGGCACCGCGGGCTTCGGCGGCTTCGCCGATTATTACAAGGGCGACGCTAAGGCCGCCTTCGCCTCGGTCAAGGACGAGGCGTTGCAGAAGCAGTTCGACGAAGCCGTCGCCAAGGCCGGCGCCGCGATGACCGACCTCGCCGAATATGTGGGCTCGCAGCCCGGCACCCCCGACGGTTACGCCCTCGGCGCGGACAAATTCGCCAAGATGATCCTCACCAACGAGGGCGTCGACACCCCGCTCGACGAGCTCGAACGCATCGGCCAGGCCGACCTCAAGCGCAACCAGGACGCGCTCAAGGCCGCCTGCGCCACCTATGCCGCGGGCGCGACGATCGCCGACTGCATGAAGAAGATGAACGCCGACAAGCCCGCCGACGGCCCCGTCGCCGAGGCGCGGCGCCAGCTGCCCGCGCTCCGCGCCTTCCTCGTCGAAAAGGACCTCGTCACCATCCCCGGCACCGAACAGGCGCTGGTCGAGGAATCGCCGCCGTACAACCGCCAGAACAGCGCCTATATCGACATCCCCGGGCCCTATGAGAAGGGCCTGCCGTCGGTCTATTATATCTCGCCGCCCGACCCGGCGTGGGACCAGGCGACGCGCGACGGCTTCGTGCCCGGCCGCAAGGACCTGCTCTTCACCTCGGTTCACGAGGTGTGGCCCGGCCATTTCCTGAACTTCCTCCACTCGAACCGCGCCGAGAGCATCTTCGGCAAGCTGTTCGTCGGCTATGCCTTCGCCGAGGGCTGGGCGCATTATACCGAGGAAATGATGTGGGATGCGGGGCTGGGCGAGGGCGATCCCGAGACGCATATCGGCCAGCTGTCGAACGCGTTGCTCCGCGACTGCCGCTATCTCTCGGCCATCGGCCTGCACACCAAGGGCATGACCGTCGCCGAGTCGGAAAAATTGTTCAAGGAACAATGCTATCAGGACGCGGGCAACGCGCAGCAGCAGGCGGCGCGCGGCACCTACGATCCCGCCTATCTCAACTATACGATGGGCAAGCTGATGATCCGCAAGCTTCGCGACGACTGGACCAAAGGCGACAAGACCAAGTGGAAGGCCTTCCACGACGAATTCCTCGCCTACGGCGGCCCCCCGATCCCGATGGTCCGTGCCGCGATGATGAAGGAAGCGACGCCGAAGGCGGTGTTCTGACCGAATTAATCCTCCCCATCGACTTGCGATGGGGAGGGGGACCGCTCGCGGAGCGAGTGGTGGAGGGGCCGAAAGCTTGCGCAGACTTGCAAGGGCGTAGCCCCTCCGTCAGTCCCTTCGGGACTGCCACCTCCCCATCGCAAGTCGATGGGGAGACATGCTTCCTGTGACCGCCGACACTGGCAATACACTCCAACCCCCGCTAGCCTCGCTCGCGACAACAGGGGGCAAGCCGATGGTCGACGTCTTCATTTCCTATTCGCGCGAGAACAAGGAGCGCGTCGCGCAGATCGCGCACGCCGTCCAGGCCGCGGGTTACGAGCTGTGGTGGGACGCCGAACTGCCGCCGCACCGCAGCTATGGCGACGTGATCACCGAAAAGATCGGCAGCGCCAAGGCGGCGATCGTCGTCTGGTCGCACGCCTCGGCGCAGTCCGAATGGGTGCGCGCCGAGGCCGATGTCGCGCGCAACCAGAAGAAGCTCGTCCAGACCGCGATCGATGACGTCATGCCGCCGCTGCCCTTCAACCAGATCCAGTTCGCCGAGCTCGCCGACTGGAACGGAGAGCCCGACCACCGCGGCTGGCGCAAGGTGCTGATGAGCCTCGAGGACCTCTGCGGTCGCCCGCCGCTGACGGGAGGCGAGGCGCTTGCTGCTACGCCGCCGCCAGCCCCCACGCCTGCACCGGCACCCGCACCAGCGCCGACACCCGCACCCGCCCCAGCCCCGCCGCCGCCCGAACCCGCTGCCGCCAAAAGCTCGCCGCTCCCGTGGATCATCGGTGCGGTCGCGATCATCGGCGCGGCGCTCGCCTGGTGGCTGCTCCAGCCCACCCCGATGCGCACCGTCGAGGGCAGTGGCCCCGCCACCGGCGCCGGCAGCTCGCCCGTCGCGGGCGGCACCGAAGCCGCCGACCCCGCCGCACCGGGCGAAGCCTTCACCCTCGCCGCGGTGATCAACGATCCCGAGGGCTTCACCAACATCCGCGCCGAACCCTCGTCGAGCTCGGCCATCCTCGGCAAGGTGCTCGAGGGCGAGAAATTCCTGACCTATCAGCAGAGCGGCGCCTGGTGGCGCGTGCGCAAGGCCGACGGCACCTCCGGCTATATGTTCCGCAAGCTGATCCGCGTGCTCGACGGCGCCAGTCCCGACCCCGCGCCCACGGCGGGCCAGCCCGTCGTCGCCCCCACCGGCGTCGGCGGCAGCGGGGTGGTGATCCCCGATTCGTCCGAGCGGTTGCTGACCGAGGACGACATCGCCACTTTCGGCGCCAACGAGCTGCGCATCGCGCGCAACGAGATTTTTGCGCGCAACGGCTTCCGCTTCAAGGACCCGTCGCTGCGCGCGCATTTCAGCCGCTTTGCATGGTACCAGCCCACGACCGACAATGTGCAGCTCTCGGCGATCGAAAAGGCCAATGTCGCGCTGCTGAAATCGGCCGAAGCGGCGGCGCAATGAGCGAGGCGGCGACGGCGGACCTCGCCGCCGCCGAGGCGGAGGTCGCGCATCGCCTGGGGCACGGCGATGCGCTGAGCGCCTTCGACTGCGCCGCCGCGGCGCGCAAGCGCGGGCTCGAAAGCGACCGGCTGCGCTATCTGATGGTGCGCGCGCTAGCGGCATCGGGCGACAGCCTCGGCGCGATGCACCTCTACGAAAAGCTCGGGCTCGCCGACACCGGCGACGTCGACTGCCTCGCGCTCGCTGGGCGCATCTGGAAGGACCGCGCCTTCGACCGCGGCCTCGACGAGCGCAAGGCCTGGCTCGAAAAGGCCGCCGCCGCCTACGCCCATGCCTGGGATGTGTCGGGTGCCAGCTTCCCCGCGATCAACGCCGCCAGCCTCTACGCGATGCTCGGCGACCCCGAGCACGCCGCGGCGCTGGCCGAACCGATCGCCGCTGCAGGCGCGGCGGGCAATTATTGGGACGCGGTCACCCTGATCGAGGCGCTGCTGCTGCTCGGGCGCGGCGAGGAGGCGCTCGCACAGGCCGCCGCCGCCGACGCGATGGGCGGCGCGCGCGCCGGCGACCGCGCCTCGACCTGCCGCCAGATCATGCGGCTCGTGAACAGCGGCGCAGTCGATGCGCAATGGGCGACCGCGGTCGCCGACCGGCTGCGCCCGCCGCCCGTCGGCGTCTATTGCGGGCGCATGTTCCGCGAGGGCGGCGAGGGCGAAGCGCGCGCGCTGGCGGCGATTTCAGCGGCCTTCGACGCGCAGCCCTTCTCGGCGCTGATCGGCCCGCTCGCCTGCGGCGCCGACATTCTCTTCGCCGAGGAAGCGATCCGCCGCGGCATCGACCTCACGGTGATCCTGCCCTTCGCCGAAGAGGATTTTATCGCCCAGTCGGTGCGTCCGGGCGGCGAGGGCTGGACGCAGCGCTACCTGCACTGTCGCGACGCGGCGGCGATGGTCCATTTCGCGAGCAACTCGCGCTATGTCAGCGACGACTGCCAGTTCATCCTCGGGTCGCACACCGCGATGGGGCTCGCCAAGCTGCGCGCGCGCGAACTCGAGACCGAGGCGGTGCAGCTCGCGGTGGTCGACCCCGAGGTGCTGGCGCGCAGCCAGGGTGCGATCGCAGGCACCAACGCCGACATCGCCTTGTGGGAGACCTACGGCGGCCGGACACAGCTGATCGCGGTCGGCGGGCTCGACCGCCGCCTCGATTTCCCCGCGCCGATCCCGCCTCCCGAAGACCATCGGCGCGGGCTCTATGCGATCCTGTTCGCCGACTTCGCGGGCTTTTCGAAGCTCGGCGAGCGCGAACTGCCGGTCTTCGCGCGCGAGGTGATGGGCGGCATCGGCCGCGTGCTCGACAATTTCGGCGAGCATGTGCTGTTCCGCAACACCTGGGGTGACGCGGTCTATGCGGTGATCTCCGAGCCCGCGATCGCCGCACAGATCGCGCTCGCGATGCAGGAACAGCTCGCGGTGCTGCCGCCCGGGCTGGGGCTCGAGGGTCACCATGCGGGCATGCGCACCGGCATCCACTTCGGCCCCATCTACCGCGGCCGGGACCCCGTGGTCGGCAACGAGCTCTGGTACGGCACCGAAGTCACCCGCACCGCGCGGATCGAGCCCGTAACGCTCGTCGGGCAAATCTATTGCACCCAGCCGATGGCCGCGATGCTCGCGCTGGTAAACATCCGCGATTTCGACTGCGACTATGTCGGCAAGGTCCAGCTCGCCAAGGATTATGGCGACCTCGCGCTCTACCGCCTGTCGCGGCGGGCGCGATAGGACCGGCTACGAAACAGGCTCGCACAAAGCCACGAAGCCACAAAGGGGCTCTCCGCTCAAAGCAAGCCCGTCGCCGCAGGCGACAGCGAATAGCTCACCGGGCATTCCGAAAATTCGTTACCCGCCCACACCCTCTTTGTGGCTTCGTGGCTTTGTGCGAGATTTTGCGACGGCAAGGATATGAGCGACGCTTTTAAGTGCGACCTGATTCAGGATGGCGCGCGAAGCCGCGCCACGAAGAAGCCGTCGAGCCCGCCTACATCGGCCAACATACCGGGCAGGGTGCGCACGAAACCTTCGGCGGTCGGTACGACACCTGCGGGCAGCTCTTCCGCAAGCGCCGCTTCGACGCTCCAGCCCGGATGCGCCGCGAGGAAGGCCGCGACCCGATCTTCGCCCTCGGCGCGTTCGAGCGAGCAGGTGGCATAGACGAGCGTCCCGCCGGGCTTCACCCACGCCGCCGCGCGGACCAGCAATTCGGCCTGCAACGCCGCCATCTCCGCAATTTCTCTTGCCTCGATCCGGTGGAGCACATCGGGGTGGCGGCGGAAGATGCCCGTCGCCGAACAGGGCGCGTCGAGCAGCACCGCATCGGCCGCCTCGCCGGGCGCCCATTGGCGGATGTCCCCCTGGACGACCGCGGCTTCCAGCCCGGTGCGGTCGAGATTTTCCTCGAGCCGCGCCAGCCTCTTGGCGCTGGCATCGACCGCGAGCACCGACCAGCCCGCCGCGGCGAGTTGCATCGTCTTGCCCCCGGGCGCGGCGCAAAGGTCGAGTACCGTGCGGCCCTCGCCGGTGCCGAGCAGCCGCGCGGGGATGCTCGCGGCGATATCCTGCACCCACCAGCCGCCCGCCTCGAAGCCGGGCAGCCCGGTCACCGCCTGCCCGCGCGGCAGGCGCAAGTGGTGCGGCGCGAGGCTCGCGCCATCGGGCCAGGTCGCCGCATCGGGCGCATTGGCAAAGCTCAGATCGAGCGGCGGCGCCGCGCTCCACGCCGCTTCGGCCGCCGCCACCATCGTATCGCCCCACGCTTCGGCCCAGCGGGCGGCGGTCGCCGCGGGCAGGGTGGCACGCTCGGGCAGCGCCCATTCTTTCTGTTGCGCGCGCGACAACAAGGCATGGACCAGCCGTCGCGGTCCGCCGTCGACCAGCGGCAGCGCGGTTGAGACCACCGCATGCCCCGGGCTTTTCAGCACGAGCAGCTGCGCGAGCGCGAGGCGCAGCACCGCGCGCGACTTGACGTCTTCGGGCAGCGGCTGCGCGGTCGCGCCGTCGATCAGCGCGTCGATATCGACCATCCAGCGCAGCGTCTCGGACACGATCGCGACGGCAAAGGCGCGGTCGGCGGGCGCCAGCCCCTGCGTCGCGGCGTGCGAGGCGATGTCGAGCGGGTCTCCGCGGCGCAGGATCGCGTCGAGCAGGCGCAGCGCGGCGCGGCGCGGCGCGGTGCCCGGTGGCTCGGCGTCGGGCCGGGCGCGGCGGGGCGGGCGGCGGCGATCAGCCATGGTTGGCGAAGCGCGCGAAAGGGCTTATCATGGGGCCATGACCAAGGTGAGCGATCAGACTATCGGCGGCACGCCGCGTGCGACCAGGCGCCCCGCGCATGTGAAGCCGCCCGCGGGTTGGCAGAACAGCCCGGTTCCGGCGCCCGAGGAAATGAAAGAGGATCCCGCCGAGGAGCAGCCCGGCGGGCGCAACCCGGTGCGCTACGGCGACTGGGAGCTCAAGGGAATCGCGATCGACTTCTGAAACCGGGCGACGCGGGGCGGCGCGACAGGCGCGGCCGCTCCGCGTTCCCGGGTGCATCAGGCGTTCAGTGCCGAGGCGATCTCGGGCACCTTGCCGGCCTTGATCTGCTCGGCAAAGACTTCGCGCATCAGCTGCAGCGAGAAGAGGTGCGCGAAGATCAGGCCGAGCATGCCGTTCTGCATCATCTTGCGCAGCACGTCGCCGCGCAGTTCGCGCAGCTTGTTCTCGTCGACCATCTTGAAACCGCGATAGATGAAGGGCTTGTCGCTGCCTTCGGGCTGGATGCTGACTTCGCCGTCCATCAGCAGGTCGGCCTTCTGCAGCTCTTCCATGAACAGCCCGGTGCGCTGGCCGGCTTCCTCGAAATTCTTGCAGAATTCCAGCACCGCCTTGGTCGCCTCGGTCGGTTCGCCATTTTCGAACAGCGCGTCGCCCTCGTCGAATTCGCCGATCGCGCCCGAGGTCGGGTCGAAGCACAGCGACAGCTCGTCGGTGTCGGGACGCAGCTTGGCGAGCAGGAAGGGATAGCGGCGAACATACGCCGGGACGTAAACCGGGTTCAGCAGCTTGCCGTCTTCGCCGACGAAGGTGTTCACGCCTTCGTTGAGACCCATCAGCGCCAGCGGCACCGGATTGTCGCCCGCCGAAAAGACGATCGGGTAGAAACGGCTGGCCGAGGCGAACTCGTCCGAGGTCAGCGGCACCGCGTGCTGGTTGATCAGGAAGTCGGCCTTGTCGAGCGCACGCGCGCGGAAATTGGCGTGGTCGATGCTCGAAAGCGGCACCAGGTCCTGGTAGAAAAGCGGCAGATTGGCAGCGGGCGCAGTGGCCATGATCGAACTCCGAAAACATTGAGCCCGCACGCGGGCGAAAAAAAGCGATTGCGCGCCTTATTGGCCCCAGCGCCGCGGCGCAAGGGGTCGATGACGGGACGGGGGTGTTGCGCAGTGGGATTGTGGGTTTGGAGAAGGGAGGCGAGGGCGTGTTGGGTTGGTTCCAGACCTAAACCCCTCCTCTTCAGAGGAGGGGCAGAGAGACTTGGTCCGGCGTAGCCGGGCCTTTAGTCGAGCGGGGTGGTGGCCGAAGGCTTACGCCCAGCCGAGAGCACCACCCCGCTGCGACTAACGAACAAGTTCGTAAGTCTCGCACCCCCTCCTCTGAAGAGGAGGGGCTGGCAACGCCCACAACCGCCCGAAACCCGCCTCTATCCCAACAACTTCCCCGGATTGAACAACCCTTTGGGATCCAGCCCGGCCTTCACCCCGCGCAGCGCCGCGAGCCGCGCCGGGCTGTCGAGCGCCGCGAACACATCGCGTTTCATCTGCCCGATGCCATGCTCGGCCGAGATCGAGCCGCCAAGTTCGATCACATGACCATAGACGATCCGGCTCGCCTCCTCGCCATGCGCGCCAAGCCACGCCGCGCCGTCCACACCGACCGGCGGCTGGACATGATGATGGATATTGCCGTCGCCCAGATGCCCGAACGACAGCGCGCGCGTCCCGGGCAGTGCCGCCGCCAGCCGCGCCGGATTCTCCGCGATGAAGCGCGGCATCGCCGCCACCGGCACGCTGACGTCGTGCTGGATCGCCGGCCCCTCGGCGCGTTCGGCCTCCGAAATCGAATCGCGCAGCCGCCAGAAATCCTCGCTCTCGCGCTCGCTCCGCGCGATCGCCGCGTCGGCGATCAGCCCCCGCGCGTGCGCGGCACCAAGCGCCGCCTCTAGCCGGGCGGGCAATTCGTCGCCCGCATCGCCCGCCAGCTCGACCAGCGCATACCAGGGTTGGTCCGCCCCCAGCGGGTGCCGCGTCTGCGGGATATGGCGCAGCACCGCGTCGAGGCAGGTCTGCGGCAGGATCTCGAACCCCTCCAATGGCGCGCCGATCGCCGCGTCGAGTTCGCGCAGGAGCAGCAGCGCCTCGTCGGGCGATTCGAGCCCGATCCAGGCCGTCGCGCGCGCTTCGGCGGCGGGGACCAGGTGCAGCGACGCCGCGGTCACGATCCCCAGCGTCCCCTCGGCGCCGCAGAACAGGTGGCGCAGGTCGTAGCCGCGATTGTCCTTCTTGAGCGGCGCTAGCCCGTCGAAGATACTGCCGTCGGGCAGCACCGCCTCGATCCCCGCGACCAGCGTCCGCATCGTACCGTGGCGCAGCACCTGCGTGCCCCCCGCGTTGGTCGACACGAGGCCGCCGATCGTCGCCGATCCCTTGCCGCCGAGCGTGAGCGGAAAGCGCAGCCCCTCGGCCAGCGCCGCCTCGTGGAAATTCTGCAGGATCACCCCCGCCTCGGCGACCGCGATCCGCGCCTCGCGATCGATGCTCCGCACCCGGTTCAGCCGCCGCGTACTCAGCAACAGTTGCGCGCCGCTCGCATCGGGGGTTGCGCCGCCGACCATGCCGCTGTTGCCGCCCTGCGGCACGATCGCCGCGCCCGCCTCGGCGCAGAGCCGCACCGCCGCCGCGACTTCCTCGGTGCTCGCGGGCGACAGCATCGCCGCGGTCCGCCCATGATACCGCCCGCGCCAGTCGGTCAGCCAGGGGGCGAGGGCGTCGACATCCTGCGTAAACCCCTTCGGGCCCAGCAGCGCCGCGAGCCGGTCCAGCAGCGCCTGTGACGGCGCCGCGGTCATCGGCTTTCGCCCCCGGCGAGGTGACGCATCGTCAAAATGGGTCGACAACAGTTCATTTGCTGTTCAATCATGGGCGCTATGGCGAGCCAATGGACGAGCGGGGCTTGCGCGTCCAGCGGTTTGGATTCGGGAGCTTTGGGTGGACCTCGCTGATTGTCGCTGCGCCAAGGGAGCGCCTGACCGGCTATGGTGATGGTCGCCGCCCTGCTGCTCGCCGCCGCGCCCGCCGCCGACACCGCGCCGCCGGTGCCTGCGCCCGAGCCGATCGCCGCGATGGTGCCGATGCCCGAAAGCGCCGACACGCCCGTCTTCCAGGTCGTCATCGAACAGCAGCTGATCATCCGCGTCCCCGCGCAGCGCAGCCAGCTCAACAATTTCGCCGCCAGCCGCAGCGAGGCGCCGCGCCCGCGCCAGCAGGCGCCGATCGTCTGGAAAGAGACCAAGGCGCCCAAATGCGTCGCGATGCGCAACATCGTCGGCATGCAGGCGGTCCAGCGCGACAGCATCGAGCTGATCACGCGCCAGAAGGAGCGCCTCCGCGCCCAGCTCAACCGCGGCTGCCGCGCGCTCGATTTCTACGCGGGCTTCTACATGAAGGGCAATAAGGACGGAAAGCTCTGCGAGGATCGCGACGAAATCCACGCGCGCAGCGGCACCAAATGCGAGGTCGACAAGTTCCGCCTGCTCGTCGCGGTGCGCGGCGACGATTAATCGCGGTTTTCGACCGGCTTTCCTTGACTTTCCACGCTTAGTTCCGCAAGGGCGCCGCAGCATCGGCCAGCGTGGGCGGCCGCACGCTCCACATTTCCGGACAAGTTGACCCTATGAAATTTGCCGACCTCGGCCTTTCCGACGAACTTCTGCGTGCCGTGACCGAGTCCGGCTACGATACGCCGACCGCGATCCAGGCGGGGGCGATCCCCTCGGTGCTGATGATGCGCGACATGATCGGTATCGCCCAGACGGGCACCGGCAAGACCGCGTCCTTCGTGCTGCCGATGATCGACATCCTCGCGCACGGCCGCGCCCGCGCGCGCATGCCGCGCTCGCTGATCCTCGAACCGACACGCGAACTCGCGGCGCAGGTTGCGGAAAATTTCGAGAAATACGGCAAGTACCACAAGCTCTCGATGGCGCTCCTCATCGGCGGCGTGCAGATGGGCGACCAGGTCAAGGCGCTCGAAAAGGGCGTCGACGTGCTCATCGCGACCCCCGGCCGCCTGATGGACCTGTTCGAGCGCGGCAAGATTCTGCTCACCGGCTGCAACCTGCTCGTGATCGACGAGGCCGACCGCATGCTCGACATGGGTTTCATCCCCGACATCGAGAATATCTGCACCAAGTTGCCCGCGAATCGCCAGACGCTCTTGTTCTCGGCGACGATGCCGCCGCCGATCAAGAAGCTCGCCGACAAATTCCTCTCGAATCCCAAGACGATCGAGGTCGCGCGCCCGGCGAGCCGCAACGAGAATATCGAGCAGTTCCTCGTCAAGACCAGCGAGCGCGGCAAGCGCGACACGCTGCGCGACCTGCTGCACAGCGAGGACCTCAGCACCGCGATCATCTTCTGCAACCGCAAGACGACGGTGCGCGAGCTCGCCAAATCGCTCCAGCGCTCGGGCTTCAACGCCGGCGAGATCCACGGCGACATGGACCAGTCGAGCCGCATCGCCGAACTCGACCGTTTCAAGGCGGGCGTCATCAACATCCTCGTCGCCTCCGACGTCGCCGCGCGCGGCCTCGATGTGAAGGGCGTCAGCCACGTCTTCAACTTCGACGCCCCCTGGCACCCCGACGACTATGTCCACCGCATCGGCCGCACCGGCCGCGCGGGCGCAAAGGGGCGGGCGTTCACGCTCGTTACCCCCTCGGACGACGAGGCGATCGACAATATCCAGAAGCTGACGGGCTATACTATTCCGATCCACGGCACGGATAAGGCCGACGCGCACGCGGCGAAGGCCGAACCGCGCGAAGACCGCGAACCGCGCCGCGAGCGCTCCGAACGCGGAGGCCGCGGCCGTGCCAAGCCCGCCGCCGAACCGAAGCACGCCGAAGCGCCGCGTGGCGAACGGGCGGCCGAAAAGCCGGAACAGAAGCCCGCCCGCAAGGCCGAAGATCGCAAGCCCGCTCCGCCAAAGCAGCGCCAGCAGGACGACGACGGGCCCGATGACGGCTGGAACGGCCCGATGCCCGACTTCCTGCAGTTCGGTTTCGGTAGCTAGTCGATCCTCCCCCTGTGGGGGAGGATCGTGATCCCCTAAACCCGAACCAGCATCTTCCCCATATTCGCCCCCGCAAACAGCCCCAGGAACGCCTTGGGCGTCGCCTCGACCCCCTCGTGCACCGTCTCGCGCATCGTCACCGCGCCGCTGGCGATCAGCCCGCCCATGTCGGCGTAAAATTCCTCCATGCAGTCGAAGAACTGGTCGGTGTAGATGAAGCCTTCCATGCGGATGCGCGCGGGAATGGTGCGAATGATGTACTTCATCTCCTGCGCGCGGCCGTCGTTGTAGACATCGATCATCCCGCAGATGGCGAAGCGCGCGAAGTCGTTCGCCACCGCAAAGGCTGCGTCGAGATGCTCGCCCCCGACATTATCGAAATAGACGTCGATCCCCGGCTTGCCGAGCGTCTTGAGCGCCGCCGCGAGCTGCGGCAGCACCGGCCCCGCCTTGTAATCGATCACCGCATCGGCGCCCAGATCGTCCACCCAGGCGCATTTGTCGGCGCCGCCCGCCGAGCCGATCACGGTCATCTCGCGCGCCTTGGCGATCTGCACCACCGCCGACCCGACCGCGCCCGCCGCCGCCGACACGAACACCGTATCGCCGGGCTTTGCCGCCGCGACGCGCAGAAGGCCGATCCACGCCGTGCCGCCGGTCAGCCCCATATTGTGGAGAAAAGTCTGCGGCGACATGCCCGCATCGAGCGCCGCGCGCGGCAGCTTGTTCGGCGACATGTCGAGGCCGATGACCCCGCCGTCGCGCCACCCGCCCATGTGCTGGATCAGGTCGCCCGGCGCGAAACCCTCCATGCGGCTCTCGACCACCTCGCCGATCGCCCCGCCGGTCATCGGCTGGTCGATCTGGAAGCTCGCCGCATAGCTTTTCGCGTCGTTCATCCGCCCGCGCATATAGGGGTCGACCGACAACCACAGGTTCTTCACGCGCAGCTGGTCGGGCTGGAGCGGCGCCTCGGGGATCTCGCGCAGCGCGAAATTGTCCATCACTGGCAGGCCCGCCGGCCGGCTGGTCAGGTGCCACGCTCGCGCCATCATATCCCCCTCACTCTATGTCGGTCGCCCAATCGTCAGAAATCATATTGTCAGTGCGATCCCGTGCGGTTAAGAGCGCCCGGTCGCGGGGCCGTAGCTCAGATGGGAGAGCGCTGCAATCGCACTGCAGAGGTCAGGGGTTCGATTCCCCTCGGCTCCACCAGCGACCCTTTTTCCCCACATACCGAACCGCTTAGCCCGCATAATCGCGAATCATGTTCTTCGCGATGACTAGCTGCTGGATCTGGGTCGTCCCTTCATAAATGCGGTAAATGCGGCAGTCGCGATAGAAGCGCTCGGCCAGATATTCCTTGAGATAGCCCGCACCGCCGTGGATCTGCACCACGCGGTCGGCGACGCGCCCGCACATTTCGCTCGCGAACATCTTGGTCGCCGCGGCCTCGACGATGATCTTCTCGCCGAGGTCGGCGCGCGCGCAGGCGTCGGTCAGCATGCATTCGGCGGCATAGATTTCGGCCTTGCTGTCGGCGAGCATCGCCTGGATCAGCTGGAAATTGGCGATCGGCTCGCCGAACGCCTTGCGTTCCATCGCATATTGCAGCCCCGCGTCGAGCATGCGCTTGGCATAGCCGACGCTCGCCGCCGCCACCGACAGCCGCCCGTTGTCGAGGCTCTGCATCGCCGCGCGGAAGCCGATGCCTTCCTCGCCGCCCAGCAACGCGTCGCCGTCGACATGCACATCCTCCAGGATCACGTCGGCGATCTGCGAGCCCGCCTGGCCCATCTTGCCGTCGGGCTTGCCGATCGACACACCCGGCGCGTCGCGCGGCACCAGGAAGGCGCTGACATGCGCGTTCTTGGGCAAGGCCTCGGCATTGGTGCGCGCCATCACCAGGATGACGTCGGCGAAGGGAGCGTTGGTGATGTAGCGCTTGGTGCCGTTCAGCACATAGCCGTTGCCGTCGCGCACCGCGCGCGTCTTCATCGCCGCGCTGTCCGACCCGCTGTCGGGCTCGGTCAGCCCGAAGGCGGCGATGGTGCCCGTCGCCAGCCTGGGCAGCCATTCGGCCTTCTGCGCCTCGGTCCCGAAGCCGGTGATCGACTTGCACACCATGCCGATGTTGATCGACAGGATCGAGCGGTACGCCGGCGAGGCGTAGGCGATTTCCTTGATGAAATTGACATATTGGCTCGTGTTCATCCCCGCGCCGCCATATTCGGGCGCCATGGTGATGCCGAACAGCCCCATGTCCTTCATCTCGGTCAGGATGTCGTCAGGCACGCGGCCGAGTTCCTCGAGCTGGTCCTCCGCGGGAATGAGCCGCTCGCGCACATAACGCTGCAACTGCTCGATAAAGGCTTCGTAGATATCGGCGTCCATGCCCGGATTGCTCATCGTCTCTTCCTCTATTCTCTCGTCATTCGTGATTCAAAATCCTCCCCGGAACGGGGAGGGGGACCGCCGAAGGCGGTGGAGGGGTCGGGACGGTGCGTCATGGCGAGAGGCTTCGACCCCTCCGTCAGCCCTGCGGGCTGCCACCTCCCCGTTCCGGGGAGGAACCATGTCGCAGATCCCATCATTCCGAATAGGTGTCGATCGCGGAGAAAATCCGCGTCAATTGGTCGCGCTCGTCGGCGTCGATATCGGGGCGCCAGATTTCGAAGAGCATCACCGTGCGGTCGCTGGTCCCGCGGTTCCACGCTTCATGCTCGAAACTGTCGTCGAAGATCATCAGCTCGCCGACGCGCCATTCGCGCGTCTCGGCCCCCACGCGCAGCGCGCACCCCGCGGGCGCGATCAGCGGCAGGTGGCAGATCAGCCGCGTGTTGAGCATGCCGTGATGCGGCGCGATATGCGTGCCCGGGGTCAGCCGCGAAAAGAGCGCGAGCGGCGCGCGCCCAGCGATCACCGGCTGCGGCGCCAATGCCAGCGCCGCCAGCGCCTGCGGGCAGAGCGCCGCCATGCCCTCGGCGATCACGCCGTCCTTCCACAGCCACGCCGCGCCCCAGTCGGGCTTGTCGAGCAAGGGATTGTTCGGGGGAGGGCGATCGGGGCTCGCGGTCACATAGGGGCCGAAACGCTCGCCCGCGCCCGCGATCAGGCCTTCCAGCTCGCCCCTGATCGCTTCGGTCGCGGCCTCGACCGCCGGAACCCAGTCGAACTCGCCGCGCTCGAAAAAGCCGCGCTGCGCGAGGCCGGGGAAATAGAACATGCTCGGCTGCTGCAGATAGAGCGGCTGTTCGCCCGCCAGCATCCGCAGCGCCTCGGCGACGCGTGGGGTCGCCCCCGCCGCCTCGATCCCCGCACCGCGAAGCTGTCCCAGCAGATGGTCGGTAAAGGCCTTTTCGGTCGCCGCGAGAAAGGCCTCGGCGCGCTGCAACCCCGGATGCAGCGCCGGCGGGACGCTCCGCGCCTGCGCCGCGGTGCCGAGCGCGAGGCGATAGAAGCTCCCCGCCGCGCGGTCGTCGGCCAGCCGCCGCTTGAGCTCGGCCATCGCGAGGATCGCGGCGATATTGCCGCGGTCGGTGCGGATCGCGCCGTCGAGCGCGGCCGCCTCGGCGGCGTCATCGCCGCGGCGATGGGCGTCGCGTGCCTGGTCCAGCCATGATGCCTGCCCCGTCATGGCCTTCGCCATAATGCGGCAGGTCGACTTTGCAAGCGACGCCCATGCCTGTCGTCAGCTCCCCGGCGTCTCGCTGGTCGCCTTGCCGCCCAGCCGACGGCGGAGCGCAATCACCGCATTGCTGCGCCACACCAGCACCAGCAGTCCGACCAGGAGCGCCCAGGGCAGCACCGCCGCGCCCAGGGTCAGCACGAAGGACAGCGCGGTCCCGCCGCTGAACATCAATGTCTCGCCCGCGTCGGCGAAGGGGTTCTTGTGCCCGATCCCCGGCAGCCCACCCGATCCGACATAGTTGAACACCACGCTCGTCGTCGCGATCCGTGCCTCGCCCGCCTTGCGCGATGCGCGCTGGTCGCTGAGTTCGCCCTTCAGCGACGAAATCTGGCTCAGGATCTCGGCGCGCTCGCTCTTGTCGAGCCCGCCCGCCTTCAGCCGCGCCTCGAGCCGCTCGACCTCGGCCGCCGCCCCGGCGCTCCGCACCTGCGACGCCGCGATCTGGCTGCCGACATCCTCGCCCGCGACGCTTGCGTCGGCGAGCACGCCCTCGGCCTTTTCGACGCTCGCGATCGCATCGGCCCCGAACCGCCGCGCGATGCCCGGATCGAGTGCGAACTGCGTCTGCGCCTCGACGCGCTTTTCGTCGTTGAGCTGGTAGCGCACATCGACGATGCGGCAGCGCGCGGTGCCCAAAATCTCGCACGCCTCGGCATGCTCCTGCTGGACTTTCGAGATCAGCCCGTCGTCGAGCTTGAAGGAGTAGCTGTAATCGAAGGCGACCCCGGGGGCGGAAGAGATCGAGACGCCGGGCACCTCCTCATCGGTCGAGCGCGCGGCGGGCGCCGTGTCGTCGATACTTTCAGCCGCGGCATCGGCGGTGGGGGAGGAAGGGGCAGCGGATTCGTCGGCCTGCTTCTCGCCACAGCCGACCAGGGCGAGCGCCATCGCGCCCGCTAAGAGCTTCTTTTTCATGCAAGATTCTCCCAAAACGCGACTCGTGGCCGCGCGTGATGGAGTATCATAACTAATCTGGTTGACAATAGACTTTGTGGGCGTGGGAAGCGATCCTCCCCGGAACGGGGAGGGGGACCACCCGAAGGGTGGTGGAGGGGTACGGGAGGTTTGTCCGGAGTTAGATCAAAAGCCCATCGTTTCCGGCGATCAAGCAGCAGTGCACGACCGCACCGGCGAGGAAAACCGCCTGTGCCCCTCCACCATGCTTCGCATGGTCCCCCTCCCCCTGCGGGGGAGGACCGGTTCGCTCACCCCGCCTTCACAAAGCTGTCGAGCACCCTTTTGCTCCCCGCCTGCTCGAACTCGACCTCCAACTTGTTGCCGTCGATATCCGCGATCTCGCCATAACCGAATTTCTCGTGGAACACGCGCATCCCGATCGCGAGGTCGGCGCGCGGCTTCGCGCCCACCGACGCCGCCGGCCCGCGCTCGCTCGGCGCCGGCGCGCGCGTCACCGTCGACGACGCCGCGACCGCGCGCTGCCACGCCGGGCCGCGCGTCATCGTCCGCGCCGGCTGGCGTTCCGCCACATGCGCGAAGGGATCGCCCTGCGCCGACCAGTTCGCGCGCCACAGGCTCTGCCCGCCGCCGAAACTATTCTCCATGTCGACATGCTCGGGCGGGATTTCGGCGATGAAGCGGCTCGGGATGCTGCTCATCCACTGGCCGTAGATGCGCCGGTTCGCGGCATGATAGATGCTCGCACGCTCGCGCGCCCGGGTGATCGCGACATAGGCGAGGCGGCGCTCCTCCTCGAGGCTCGCCGTGCCGCCCTCGTCCATCGAACGCTGCGACGGGAACACCCCGTCCTCCCAGCCCGCGAGAAAGACATGGTCGAACTCCAGCCCCTTGGCGGCATGGATCGTCATGATCGTCACCGTCTCGGTGCTGTCGTCATTGTCGCGGTCCATCACCAGGCTGACATGCTCGAGGAACGCCTCGAGCGAGTCATATTCCTCCATCGCGCGCACGAGTTCGGAGAGATTCTCCAGCCGCCCCGCGGCTTCGGCGCTGCGGTCGGCCTGCAGCATCGCGGTATAGCCCGATTCATCGAGGATCAGCTGCGTCAGTTCGGGATGCGACAGCTCGCCCGCCTTCGCCGCCCAGCCGCGCATCTGCGCGACGAAATTGGCGAGCTGGCGCCGCGCCTGCGGGGTCAGCTCGTCGGTCTCGGTGATCCGCGCCGCGGCGTTGAGCAGCGGCAGCCGCTCGGCGCGCGCGAACTGGTGGATGCGCTGCAGCGCCTTGTCGCCCAGCCCGCGCTTGGGAACATTGACGATCCGCTCGAAGGCGAGGTCGTCGGCGTTCGACTGCACCAGCCGCAGATAGGCGAGCGCGTCGCGGATTTCGGCGCGTTCGTAGAAGCGGAAGCCCCCCACGATGCGGTACGGCATGCCGATCGCGATAAAGCGGTCCTCGAACTCGCGCGTCTGGAACTGCGCGCGCACGAGGATTGCGGCGCGGTCGAGCGACACGCGGCGATGCTGCAGCGTCTCGAGCTCCTCGCCGATCCGCCGCGCCTCCTCGGGCCCGTCCCACACCCCGACGACACGCACTTTGTCGCCGGGTTCGAGCTCGGTCCACAGCGTCTTGCCGAGCCGGCCCGAATTCTGCGCGATCAGCGCCGAGGCCGCGGCCAGGATCTGCGGCGTCGAGCGATAATTCTGCTCGAGCCGGATCACCGTCGCGCCCGGGAAATCCTTGTCGAAGCGCAATATGTTAGCAACCTCGGCGCCGCGCCAGCTATACACCGACTGGTCGTCGTCGCCGACCACGCAGATATTTTTCCGAGCTTGCGCGAGCAGCCGCAGCCAGAGGTACTGGCTCGCATTGGTATCCTGATATTCGTCGACCAGGATATATTTGAAGCGCGCCTGATATTGCTCGAGCACGTCGCGGTGCGTCTTCAAGATCACCAGCATGTGCAGCAGCAGGTCGCCGAAATCGCAGGCGTTGAGCGTCTTCAGCCGCGCCTGGTACAGCGCGTAGAAATGCTGCCCCTTGCCGTCGGCATAAGCTTCCTTGTCGGCGGCATCGAGGTCGGGCGGGGTCAGCCCGCGGTTCTTCCACCTGTCGATCAGCCCCGCGAGCTGCCGCGCGGGCCAGCGCTTCTCGTCGAGCCCCTCGGCCTGGATCAGCTGCTTGAGCACACGCAGCTGGTCGTCGGTATCGAGGATGGTGAAATTGCTCTGCAGCCCGACGAGTTCGGCGTGCCGGCGCAGCATCTTGGCCGCGATGCTGTGGAAGGTGCCGAGCCACGGCATGCCCTCGACCGCGTCGCCGATCATCCGACCGATACGCTCGCGCATCTCGCGCGCCGCCTTGTTGGTGAAGGTCACCGCCAGGATTTCGGACGGCCAGGCGCGCCGCGTCGCGATGATATGCGCCAGCCGCGCGGTGAGCGCCGCGGTCTTGCCCGTCCCCGCGCCCGCGAGCATCAGCACCGGCCCTTCGGTGGTCAGCACCGCCTGCCGCTGCGGCCCGTTGAGGCCGGTGAGATAAGGCGGGTCCGACGGGTCGGCGCGGGTCAGGTCGGGGGAGGCGGGGAGGTCGTTCACGCGCGAACGATTAGGGAACGGAGCGGGGCCTGTCCAGTGCCGCGCGGCTCAGGCGCGGCGGGTATAAGCCGGATCGATAAGGTGGAGTTCGCGAAGCCGCACGCCGATCTCGGTCCAGAGCACGACCCCGTACGCGTCGGCGTCTTGCTGCGACGCATCGATCCGTCCTGTAACATAAGCGTTCGCCAGATTGCCATGGGTGCGTTCGACGTCGAGAGCGCGCGACCAGATATCGTTATCGGCGTCCACGAGGGACTGCTCCTTCGGCCGTCCGAGTCGAACGGCCTCTGCGGAGCAGCCTACCCCCATTGGGGCGGCCTGTCCGATTTACGCTCGGATTCTGCGGCCAGCCGAGCCCCTGGTCAGCCGATCATTCGGCTGCGGCTGCGGCCGCGTCGGCTTCCTTGCGTGCGATCGCCTTGGCGCGCGTCGCTTCGGTCAGCACGAGTTTGTCGGCCATCGACGTCCAGGCGGCCGCGGCGCGCAGATTGCGCGCGCGGACCTCGGGGAGGGCGGAGGCATCCGCCTCGCTGGTGCATTTTTCGGCTTGCGAGCGGTAGAAGTCACTGGTGGCGGACACATTCGCTCTCCTGAGGTTGTCCATGACGATCGCCGCCAAGGCGGCGACCGCGATCAGTCGATCATGTCGGCGATCAGGCGCCGAAGCTCGCGCCGCGACAGCGTCGGACGCCGGCGGACGGTCGGCTTGACCGTCATCGCCTTGCCCGCCAGCGGAAGCGCCGGCAGGGCGGGGAAGATAGTATTACTGTAAAACATGGTATCCAATTTTCTGTTATTTATGGTTTTTGGGATCAGCGCCGCTGGCGCTGTCCGGTGACCGGGGCGTTGCCGCGCTCGCGATAGACGAGGCGGCCTTTGCTGAGGTCATAGGCGGTCATCTCGATCCGCACGGCATCGCCGACGACCGACCGGATGCGAAAGCGTCGCATCCGGCCGGCGGTATAGGCGATGATGCGGTGACCATTTTCCAGCACGACACGAAAACGCGCGTCGGGCAGGATTTCATCGATCACACCATCGAAGGTGAGTACCTCTTCCTTGGCCAATAATCAGGCCGACTGGAGGTTCACGGCCGAGGTTTTGCCGTTCTTGCCGGTTTCCAGTTCATAGGTAACGCGCTGGTCCTTGTTGAGCGTGCCCATTCCGGCGCGCTCGACGGCGGTGATGTGGACGAACGCGTCGCCCGAGCCATCTTCATTCGAGATGAAGCCATAACCCTTGTCGGTGTTGAAGAATTTGACGGTGCCGATCGGCATGGGGTGTTTCCTTTCACGAAAACAGGGAATCCACCGGCAAAAGCACCGGCGAAGCTGGTAGCGTGAGAAGGGAAGTGTCAGCCCCCGAAAGGGTATCAAATTTCCGTCGCAGGCGACGTTAGCAAGGGCGGAGATAGGGGGTGGGCCGCGAAAAGTCAAGGATTTAGCGGAGTCGTGCGCAGGGAACGGCGAGTTTCAGGCGATAACTGACGCTGGTAATCCTCCCCATCGACTTGCGATGGGGAGGGGGACCGCTCGCGAAGCGAGTGGTGGAGGGGCCGAAAGGTCGCGCGACGCCTGACAGCGTCGGCCCCTCCGTCAGCGGCTGAAGCCGCTGCCACCTCCCCATCGCAAGTCGATGGGGAGGATTAAGAAGGTCCGCTCCCCAAACCAAAACTGACCAAGCGGCTTCCCCCTTGCCCCCCTCCCATTCCGCGTCCAAAGCCCTCTCCACAACAGGGAGAGAGCAACGCGCACATGAACCTGGCACCCTATCGTGAGCACCGGCGCATCCTGACCGCCAGCCTCGTCGGCACCGCGGTCGAATTCTACGATTTCTACATCTACGGCACCGCCGCCGCGCTCGTCTTCGGCCCGCTCTTCTTCCCCTCCGAATCCCCCTCCGCCCAGCTGATGCTCAGCTTCATGAGCTTCGGCCTCGCCTTCTTCGCGCGCCCCGTCGGCGCGATCGTCTTCGGCCATTATGGCGACCGCATCGGGCGCAAATCGACGCTCGTCGCTTCGCTGATGCTGATGGGCATCTCGACGCTGCTGATCGCCTTCCTGCCGACCTATGCGATGGTCGGCTGGGTCGCGCCCTTGCTGCTCTGCATCCTCCGCTTCGGCCAGGGTTTCGGGCTCGGCGGCGAGTGGGGCGGGGCGGCGCTACTCGCGGTCGAGAACGCCCCGCCGGGCTGGCGCGCGCGCTTCGGCATGGTGCCGCAACTGGGCGCCCCCGTCGGCTTCATCGCCGCCAACGGCCTGTTCCTGCTGCTCGGTCTGTGGCTGAGCGACGATGATTTTGCAGCCTGGGGCTGGCGCATTCCCTTCCTGCTCTCGGCGGTGCTCGTCGGGCTCGGCCTCTGGGTCCGCCTCAAGATCGGCGAGACCCCCGATTTCGCCGAAGCGCTCGAAGCCGACCGCCCGGTCAGCGTCCCCATTGGCGAGCTCCTCAAACGCCACCTGCTGCCGACGCTCGCGGGCACCTTCGCGGTCGTCGCCTGCTTCGCGATCTTCTACCTCTCGACCAGCTTCGCGCTCGCGCACGGCACCACGACGCTCGGTTACCCCAAGGAACAGTTCCTGCTGATCCAGCTCGGCGCGATCCTGTTCATGGCGGGGGGCATCGTCTTCGCGGGTTACTGGAGCGACGCCGCGAGCCCGCACAAGGTGCTTACCTGGGGCTGCGGCGCGACGATCCTGATCGGCTTCGCCTTCGGCCCCGCGCTCGCCTCGCAAAGCTGGGGCCTCGTCTTCGCCGGCCTCGCGTCGGCGCTGTTCGTGATGGGCGTCGTCTACGGCCCGCTCGGCGCCTGGCTCACCGGGCTCTTCCCGGTCGAGGTGCGCTACACCGGCGCGTCGATGACCTTCAACGCCGGCGGCATCCTCGGCGGCGCCGCGGCCCCGATCGTCGCGCAGGCCCTCGGCGACTGGCGCGGCACCGCGGCCGTCGGCCTCTACCTCGCGCTGGCGGGCGTGGTCAGCTGGCTCGGCCTGCTGATGGTGCGCAGCCGGGCATAAATCCTCCCCATCGACTTGCGATGGGGAGGGGGACCGCTCGCGAAGCGAGTGGTGGAGGGGCCGGCAACGTCAGCGCTATTGCCCCTCCGTCAGCGCTTCGCGCTGCCACCTCCCCATCGCAAGTAGATGGGGAGGATTATTCGGCCCGCAGCAACGTCAGCTTCGCCTTGCCGACCTTCCGCTCGGCGTCGATCTCGAACCCCGCGACCTCGACGACCTCCGTCCCGGCGGTCTCGATCGAGATCCAGCTGTCCGCCGCGACCCAGCCCAGCCGATTGAGCTTGTCGAGCGCCACGCTCGCCGCGCCGGTGCCATAGGGCGCATCGAACAGCAGCAGGTCGTAGCTCCGCTTCGCCGGCCCCAGTCCCATCACCGACCCCGCGCGCACATCCGCCCGCGCCGCGGCGCCCAAAGTCGCGAGATTCTTCTTCAGCGCCTCGACCGCGTCGCGATCCTGCTCACCGAACAGGCAATGCTCCGCCCCGCGCGACAGCGCCTCAATCCCCAGCGCCCCCGATCCCGCGAACAGGTCCGCGACATACAGGCCCTCGAAACTCCCCAGCCGGCTCGCCAGCATCGAGAACAGCGTCTCGCGCGTGCGATCCGCCGTCGGCCGCGTAGCGTCGTTCTTCGGCGCCAGCAATTTCCGCCCGCGCCACTCGCCCGAAATCACGCGCATCAGCCGAGATGCCGTCGGAATTTGAACAATTCGTCGCGCGGCACGACGTCGACGTCGCCCATCTCCAGCCCCGCGAGCGTGAATTCGCCGTAGCGGGTGCGGATCAGCCGGCTGACCTGCAGCCCCAGATGCTCCAGCACGCGGCGCACTTCGCGGTTCTTGCCCTCGGTCAGCGTCATCTCGATCCACTGGTTGCGCCCGGTGCGGCGTTCGAGATTGGCGTCGATCTTGCCGTAGCGGATGCCTTCGATCTCGACCCCCATCACCAGCTCCTCGAGCTGCTCCTGGCTGATGTCGCCAAAGGCGCGCGCGCGATAGGTGCGCTCGACCCCGCTCGCGGGCAGCTCGAGCTGGCGCTTGAACTCGCCGTCGTTGGTGAGCAGCAGCAGCCCCTCGGTGTTATAGTCGAGCCGCCCGACCGGCATCAGCCGCGGCAGCCCCTTGGGCAGCAGATCGTAGATCGTCTTGCGCCCCTTGGGATCGCGCGCCGCGGTCAGGCAGCCCGCGGGTTTGTGGAACCGATAGAGCCGCGTCGACACCGGCTTCGCGACCGGATTGCCGTCGACCGTCAGCCCGTCGAGCGAGGTCAGCAGCGGTGCGGGCTGGACGATCACTTCGCCATTCAGCGCGATCCGGCCTTCCTCGATCATCCTTTCGACGTCGCGGCGCGAACCGACCCCGGCGCGCGCGAGCAGCTTGGCGATGCGCTGCGGCCCGTCCTCGCGCTCGGCTTCGGCGGGGGCTTTGCGCGGCGGCGCGGCACCGCGCGCGGCGCGGCGTCCGCGCGGCGCGTCGCGCTTGTCGTCGGCAGGGCGCGCGCTGCGCGCGCCGGAACGGGGAGGGCGAGGGGGTTTCATGGGAACGGTTGCCGCTTTCTTGTCGTTATCTGGGCCAAGAGTGTTGCTCTGTGATCACGCTCATAGACGGAAATGCATCACTTCGTCGATGCCAAGCAAAACGCTGCTTGCACAGGAACGGAGTGGGAGTCATGTCGCCGCTGAAGGGAGTAGTCATGCTGTTCGCATCCCGCCCGTCGTGCATCAAGCGGCTGCTGGTCATCGAGGATGACCCGCTGGTCGCGTTCGACAATGAGCGGACGCTGAAACACAGCGGCTACACCGTCGTCGCGTCGGTCGATTCGGGCGAGGCCGCGGTCGCGCTGATGGCGACCGAAACGCTCGACGCGCTGGTCCTCGACCTCGGCCTCGCCGGCGACATGACCGGCCGCGAAGTCGCCCGCCTCGCGCGCGACCGCGGCATCGCGGTGCTGCTCGTCACCGGCCAGTGCCCCGAGGATGCGTCCGAAATCGCGCTCGCCTGCCTGAACAAGCCGCACAGCGCCTCGGCGCTGGTCGCGGCGCTGAAGGCACTCGAGGCGATGACGTGCAAGAACGAAGCCCCGCGCAAGGTCAGCGGCCTCACCACTTACTGGCGGCCCGAGGCGGCGTAACATTTGATCCTCCCTGTCGCGAAGCGATGGGGAGGGGGACCGCGCCCGCAGGGCGTGGTGGAGGGGCCGGCGACGTATACGCAACGCCCCTCCACCATCGCTTCGCGGCGGTCCCCCTCCCCATGGCCTGCGGCCACAGGGAGGATCATGAAATACCCGCTTCCAATTTGACCCCAAGCCATTAGGCCTTGGCGCCAAGCACAGAACCGCTCGCCAGCGGTCCGCGGGGAGCGCCACATGTCGGTCGATTTTATCCGTTTTCTCATTTTCGCCGGCATCCTCGCCGGGCTGGTCGTTGCGGCGCTCACGATCCCGGCCTTCCGGCCTTATCTGCGCAAAAACCCCGCCGTCGCTTTCCTCCTGGGCATTTCCAGCGGCTTCCCGAACACCTTGGTTGCCGCCACCATGACCTTCTGGCTGGCGAAGGTCGGCTTCACGCCGACGACCATCGGCTTCGCGGTGATGGTCGGCATTCCCTACACGATCAAATTCCTGTGGGCGCCGCTCGTCGACAAGATTCCCTTGCCCGTTTTGACCAAGGCCTTCGGCCAACGGCGAAGCTGGCTGTTTTTTATCCAGTTTTTTCTGGTCATCGCGATCTGGCAAATGGGCGCGAGCAACCCGCAGCCCGATGATTTTCGCTGGTTCCTGTTCTGGGCGGTTGTCACGGCGTTTTGTTCGGCCACGCAAGACATCGTTATCGACGCCTATCGCATTGAAATCCTGGAAGAGGATGAATTTTCGCACGGCACGGCCACCAACCAGTTCGGCTATCGCACGGGCAATCTGATCGCAGGTGCCGGGACGATCTATTTCGCCTCGCAGGAAGGGCTCGGGCTTGGCTGGGCCGTCGCCTATGCGCTCACCGCCCTTTGCGTCGTTCCCGCCATCATCGGTGCCTTTTGGGCTGGTGAAGGCAAATTCGTCGATCGGTTCGGCAACGCATCGGGAATGAGGCCGGGGCAATGGCTTGTCGAAACCGTGGTCAATCCATTCCGCGAGTTTTTGACCCGCGACGGCGCGCTAATGATCCTGCTGTTCATCCTGGTATACAAGGTTGGTGATGCCATGGGACAGGCCATGATCAGCCCGATGATCGTCGATCTGAAATTTGCCGACCTCGACTATATTTCGGCGAATAAACTCTGGGGATTCGCGGCGCTCCTTATCGGGTCGGCATTGGGTGGACCTTTCGTGCTGTGGCTCGGTATGGGCCGGGCGCTGCTGATCTCTGTCCTGTTGATGATGTTCTCGAACGTCATGTTCATGCTGCTTTCCGTCGCCGGCAATGATTACTGGATGTTGGTCGCGGCCATCATGACCGAGAATATCACCAGCGGCATCGGGCTGACCGTCGTCGCCGTCTATCTCTCGGGCCTGGCGAACATCGCCTATACCGCGACGCAGTTCGCGCTGCTCTCGTCGGTCGCGGTGATCGGGCGGACCTTCATGGCCGGCCCTGCCGGCTATGCCGCGGAAAGGCTCGGCTGGACCGCCTTCTGGGGCCTCACGATCGTCGCGGCCATCCCCGGCATGATCCTGCTGTGGATGATGTGGCGCAAGGGCTATGTCGTGCAATCGATCCGCCAGAGCGGCGCGGTCGACGAAACCAAGCTTCGGAAGCCTGTCGGCATAGCGCGTATCGCCGGCTTCGCGCTGGTCGTCGCAGGCGCGGTCGGCGTGCTGCTCGCCAACCAGCTCGAACTGGCATCGGCGATCATGTACGCCTCGCTTGCCGCCCTCCTCGCCGGAGCGCTGCTGGCGTGGAAGGGCCCGGCGCCGAAGGCGGCCTAGGGCGATGCTCTGGATCGCGGTCACCATCGCGCTGCAGGTCGCGTGCATCGTCCATGTCTTCCGCCACGGCCGCAACACCGCCTGGGTGATGGCGATCGCCTTCCTGCCGGCGATCGGCATGATCGCCTATTTCATCGTCGAGATCATGCCGAACCTCTCGCGCGACCGCCGCGTCAATCAGGTCAAAGCCAATATCGCCGACAGCATGGATCCCGAACGCCATATCCGCGCCGCGCGCGACGCGGTCGAGTTCAGCGATACGGTCGCGAACCTGCTTGCTTATGGCGACGCGCTGGTGGCGCGCGAGCGCTACGATCAGGCGCTCGACCAGTTCCGCCGCGCCGAGCGCAAGTCGCCGCACAACGACCGTGCGATCGGCATGCGCATCGCCGAGGCCGCCTATGAAGCGGGCCATGTCGACGCCGCGCTCGCCGCGCTCGACAGCCTCCCCGAAACCGGCTCGCAGTCCGAACGCGACCGCCGCGACCTGCTGCGCGCCAAGGTCGCCGAACAGGACGGCCGCAGCGCCGACGCGCTGACGCTCTACCGCAGCATCGTCGAGCGCGTCCCCGGCGACGAGGTCCGCTGCCGCATCGCCGCGCTGCTGATCGCCGCGGGCGACAAGCGCGGCGCGCGCACGGTGCTGCAGGAAGTCGAAATGCGCAAGAAGCGCACCCCGCCCGCGATGCTCAAGGCCAATGCCGAGATGTACGACTGGGCGAAACGGATGCTGGCCGAGCTGGGGTAGGGGCGGCTTTCGGGCCGGGAGCGGACGTTGATCTCCCCTCCCTGTAAGGGAGGGGCCGGGGGTGGGTGGCCGCCGAAGGCGGCACTCTGCCTCTTGCTCGCTTCGCTCGCGGACCACCCCCAAACCCACCCAAAAAAGGAGGGGGGAGGGGTAAAACCAACCCATACCAGTCCTAAACCGGCATCTCGCCATTCGCCGCCAGCACCACCCCCGCCAGATACAGCGACCCGCAGATCAGCACCTCGCCCGCCGGGCGATGCGCCGCGATATGGCGCAGTGCCGCTTCGACATCGTCGCACGGCTGCGCATCGACGATCCCGAGCCCATCCTGCACCCAGTGGCAAAGATCCTTGGGATCGTGATGCTCGTGCCCCGCGATCGGCACCGCCTGGAAGGACGCAATTCTATCCGCGAAGGGTCGCAGGAACCCCATCGCATCCTTGTTGCGCAATAGCCCGCAGACGATGTGCAAAGGCGCCCTATCCTCTAACGCGCCGTCCAGCGCGCGCGCCAGCGCCGCCCCGGCATCGGGATTATGCCCCCCGTCGAGCCACACCGCGGTCCCGTCGGGCAACAACCGCGTCAGCGGCCCGTCGCCCAGCCGCTGCATCCGCCCCGGCCAGAAGGCCGCGGCGACGCCATAGGCGACCTCGGCCTCGCTCGGCCGCGGGTGCGGTGCGATATTCAGCATCGCGATCGCGAGCCCCGCGTTGCGCCGCTGGTGCGCGCCCGCCATGCGGCTGTACAGCGTCCGCTCGATCGACCCGAATTTCGAAGTCCAGCGAAAACCTTCGCCGTCCGCCGCGATGCCCCAGCCATCGCCCTCGGAAAAGACCGTCGCTCCGACCGCCTTCGCACGCTCGTCGATGATCGCCATCAGCGGTTCGGGATAGCGCAAGGTCGCCAGCGCCGCGCCGCGCTTGAAAATCCCCGCCTTCTCCCACGCAATGCGCACGGCGGGATCGTCCGGCGTCCCCGCCTCGGGCGCGAGCAGAAACGCCTCATGGTCGATCCCCAGCGACGCGATCGCGCACACCGCAGGCGCGGGGATGACGTTGGTCGCGTCGAGCCGCCCGCCGAGCCCGACCTCGATGATACAATCGTCCGCCGGGGTCCGCGCAAACGCCAGGAAGGCCGCCGCGGTGGTGATCTCGAAAAAGCTCGCCTGCAGCCCCTCGGCCACATCGAGCACCTCGGCGAGCAGCGCCGCCAGCGCGGCATCGTCGATCAGCGTGCCCGCGATCCGGATCCGTTCGTTGAAGCGCACCAGATGCGGGCTCGTATAGCAATGCACCCCCCGCCCCTGCGCCTCGAGGATCGCGCGCAGATAGGCGCAGGTCGATCCCTTGCCGTTGGTCCCCGCGACATGGAAGGTGCGCGGCAGGCTATTCTGCGGATTGCCCAGCCGCGCGCAAAGCGCGGCGATCCGCTCGAGCCCCAGCACATCGCGCCCCGGCGACAGCGCCGCGAGCCGGTCGAGCTGCGCCTGCACGGCGGGATCGGAGCTGAAAGCGTGGTCGGGCATCTTTTCCTCCCCTCCCTGCAAGGGAGGGGCTGGGGGTGGGTGCGCGGCGGAGCCGCGCGGCTTCGTCGAGGTCGCAATCGTCGTTCGGGGCATCGAGCCCCGATCGCCGAGACCCACCCCTGACCCCTCCCTTGCAGGGAGGGGAACAGTTAAGCCGCCTTCTCCGGCGCCAGATACCCAATCAACCGCCCCAGCGTCGCGGGCAGTTCCTTGCGGTGCACCACCATATCGATCATCCCGTGATCGAGCAGATATTCGGCGCGCTGGAACCCCTCGGGCAATTTCTCGCGGATCGTATTCTCGATCACGCGCTGCCCCGCGAAACCGATCAGCGCCTTGGGCTCGCTGATCTGGATATCGCCCAGCATCGCATAGCTCGCGGTGACCCCGCCCGTGGTCGGGTCGGTCAGCAGCACGATGTACGGCAGCCCCGCGCGCCGCAGCCGCGCCAGCGCCACGGTCGCGCGCGGCATCTGCATCAGCGACAGCGTGCCTTCCTGCATGCGTGCGCCGCCCGCCGCGGTGATCGCGACATAAGGGCAACCGCGCTTGATCGCTTCCTCGACCCCGGCGACAAAGGCTTCGCCCACCGCGACCCCCATCGACCCGCCCATGAAGGCGAAGTCCTGCACGCCGATCACCGCCGGATGCCCCCCGATCCGCCCGAAGGCGTTCTGATAGGCGTCGCGGTCGCCCGTCTGCGCGCGCGCCGCCTTGATGCGGTCGGTGTACTTCTTGGTGTCCTTGAACTTCAGCGGATCCTCGGGCGCCGCGGGGGCGGCGAGCACCTCGTGCAAGCCACCGTCGAACAATTGCAGGAAACGCTCGCTCGCGCCGATGCGATCATGATGGTCGCAGCGCGGGCAGACGTTGAGGTTGTCCTGCCATTCCTTGACGAACACCATCTGCTGGCATTCGCGGCACTTATGCCAGAGGTTGTCGGCGGTGTCGCGCTTCGCCGCAAAGGGCAGGGCGTTGCGGACGCGTTCGAGCCAGCTCATGCGGCGATCTCCTTTGCGCCGTGAATAGCATCGGCGAGCGAGCGGGTGAAGGCCTCGACGTGCGGCGCCGCAGCATCGCCATGCTCGGCAATGATGTCGATGAAGGCCGATCCGACGACGACGCCATCGGCAACCTTGGCGATCTGCGCCGCCTGTTCGGGCGTACGCACCCCGAAACCCACCGCGACGGGAAGGTCGGTGGCAGCCTTCAGGCGCGCGACCGCTTGCTCGATGCTCGCCTGCGCCGCCTGCTGCAGCCCGGTGATCCCCGCGACCGACACATAATAGAGGAACCCGCCCGCGCCTTCGAGCACCGCGGGCAGCCGCGCCGGATCGGTGGTCGGCGTCGCGAGGCGGATCGGTGCGACTCCCGCCGCGCGCAGGCTCGGCCCGAGTTCCGGATCCTCCTCGGCGGGAATATCGACGCAGATGATCCCGTCGACCCCGGCCTTGGCGCATTCACCGGCGAACCAGTCGGCCCCGCGCACCGTCATCGGATTGGCATAACCCATCAGCACCAGCGGCACCTCGGCATGCCGCGCCCGAAACGCGGCCGCCATCGCAAAGATATCGGCGGTCGTCGTCCCCTTGGCCAGACTGCGCAGGTTCGCCGCCTGGATCGCCGGCCCATCGGCCATCGGATCGGTAAAGGGCATGCCCAACTCGATCACATCGGCGCCGCCCGCGACGAGCGCGTCGAGGTTCGCGGCGGTATCGCCATCGCCCGCGGTGATGAACGCGACGAGCGCGGTGTGCGGTTTGCCAAAGGTGGCGGCGAAGCGGCCCGTCATGCGGTCCTCCGATAAGCGGTCGATTGAAGGCTGTAGATGGCCGCGAATACGGCCGAAAAGAGGAGCATTCCCGGCCAATCATAATCTGGCTCGGCGGAGAGCGCTTCGAAAAGAAGCCTCAATGCCAAGGCCGCCGCAAACAACAGCGGCGCGGCCCGAAGTGCGGCCACTGGACGAAGCCGGGTTCGTCCCGTTCTCAAATCGATGACAGCACCGACCGCGAGCATGATCGCGCCCGACAACATCGCGACGACGAATGCCATCGCAACGATGCCTGCCACTTCGTCGTAGCCTGAGCTACGGAGAAGGAGTCCGGCTACCACTAGACACAGCGCCAGAAGAACAAGTATCGACCCAAAGCGCTTCAAAGCTTCACCCCCAAAGCCTCGGCCACGGTGAAGATATCCTTGTCCCCGCGCCCCGAGCAATTGACGATGATGATCTTGTCCTTGCCCAAGGTCGGCGCGATCCGCTCCGCCGCGGCAATCGCGTGCGCCGACTCCAGCGCCGGGATGATCCCCTCCAGCTTGGTCAGCTTCTGGAAACTCGCCAGCGCCTCGGTATCGGTCACCGGCTCGTAGCGCACGCGCCCGATGTCGTGCAGCCAGCTATGCTCGGGCCCGATCCCCGGATAGTCGAGCCCCGCCGAAATGCTGTGCGCCTCGGTGATCTGTCCGTCGTCATCCTGGAGCAAATAGGTCTTGTTGCCGTGCAAGATGCCGGGTTTGCCGCCGGCAAGGCTCGCGGCATGCTTGCCGTCCAGCCCTTCGCCCGCCGCCTCGACCCCGACGATCTCGACGCTTTCGTCGTCGAGGAAGGGATGGAACAGCCCGATCGCGTTCGACCCGCCGCCCACCGGCGCGATCAGCATGTCGGGCAGGCGGCCCTCGGCCTCCAGGATCTGCGCCTTCGCCTCGTCGCCGATCACCGACTGGAAATCGCGGACGAGCTCGGGGTAGGGGTGCGGCCCGGCGACGGTGCCGATGATGTAGAAGGTGTCGTGGACGTTCGCGACCCAGTGGCGCAGCGCCTCGTTCATCGCATCCTTCAGCGTCTTCGCGCCGCTCTCGACCGCGACCACCTCGGCGCCCAGCAATTTCATGCGGAACACATTGGGCTGCTGCCGCGCGACGTCGACCGCGCCCATGAAGATCGTGCAGGGCAGGCCGAACAGCGCCGCGACGGTCGCGGTCGCGACGCCATGCTGCCCCGCGCCGGTCTCGGCAATGATCTTGGTCTTGCCCATGCGCTTGGCGAGCAGGATCTGCCCGATGCAATTGTTGATCTTGTGCGCGCCGGTGTGGTTGAGGTCCTCGCGCTTGAGGTAGATCTTTGCCCCGCCGAGCTGTTCGGTGAGCCGCTCGGCCAGCCACAGCGGGCTCGGGCGCCCGACATAATCTTTGAGCAGCCGGTCGAATTCCGCGCGAAACTCGTTATCGACCTGCGCCGCGCGATATTCGCGCTCGAGGTCGAGGATCAGCGGCATCAGCGTCTCGGCGACATAGCGGCCGCCGAACTGGCCGAAATGGCCGCGATCGTCGGGGCCGGTGCGCAGGCTGTTGGGTGCGTGGGTCATCGGCCCGCCGCTTTAAGGAAAGCGGCGATCTTGTCCACATCCTTGACGCCCGGCGCGCTTTCGATGCCCGACGAGACGTCGACCAACGGTGCGCCCGTGGCGGCAATCGCCTCGGCGACATTGGCGGGGGTCAGCCCGCCCGCGATGCCCCAGTCGATGCGGTGCTCGTGCCCGACCAGCAGCGACCAGTCGAAGCGCGTGCCCGTGCCTCCCGGCATCGCCTGCGCCGGCGCGTCGTAGAGCAGCCGGTCGACCACCCCTTCATATTGCAGCGAGCGCGTCAGCGTGCCCGCATCCTTCAGCCCCACGGCCTTCCAAGCCTCGGTCTTCGTATTGGTCTTGACCGCAGCGATCCACTCGGGGGTCTCGCTGCCATGGAACTGGATGATGTCGGGCTTGACCGTCCCCCACGCCGCGCCAGTCACCTGCGGCCCCGCATTGACCAGCAGCAGCGCGACCTTGACCCGGTCGCCCGCATATTGCCGCAACTCCGCCGCGGTGTTCAGGTCGACATAGCGCGGGCTCGGCTCATAATGATTGAGCCCGATATGCGTCGCGCCATACGCGATCGCGGCGTCGATTTCGGCCTTGGTCTTGAGGCCGCAGATTTTGACGAGAGGGGGCATGGGCGTCCTTTGCGCTGGCGCATCGGCCGACGCAACAACCGAGTTGTCAATTGGCATCCGAACCTCGCCGCGCTAGCCTGCTTGCCAGGGAGAAGTGTATGAAAAGATTTGTCGCCATGATCGCTTGTTTGATGCTCGCCGCCTGCAATCCTGCGACGGCGACGGCCGATCTGGACGCGTCGGAAAAGGCGATCGGCGCTTTTCACACCAAGATGAATGCCGGGGATTTCGACGATATCTATTATGAATCGGCCGACGAAATGCAGGCGTCTGCGGAAATTCTGGAATTCGAGGGCCTGCTGGGCGCCGTCCAGAAAAAGCTCGGCAAGGCGGGAAAGTCCACCCGAATGGGCTGGCGGATCAACTATCTCAATGGCGGCAGCTTTGCCGTCCTGACGATGGAAACCGCCTATGAGAAGGGGAAGGCGATGGAGACTTTCACCTATAAATCGTCGCCCAAGGGGCCGCTGCTCGTCGGTTACAACATCCAGTCGAACGCGTTGATCGTCAACTGAACCGCCTAGAGCGTCGCCTCGATCTCGCGCGCCGCGAGGTCGGGGTCCGCCGACTGGCTGATCGGCCGCCCGACGACCAGGATCGACGCGCCGTCGCCCATCGCCTGCGCGGGCGTGACGACGCGCTTCTGGTCGCCGACCTTGCCGTTCGCGGGGCGCACCCCCGGCACGACGAAGAAGCCGCCCGGCCACGCCTTGCGCGCCGCCTTCACTTCCTGCCCCGAGCAGACGATCCCGTCGCACCCCGATTCGCGCGCCAGCGCGGCGAGGCGCACGACCTGATCGTGCGGGCTCCCGCCGACGCCGATATCCTCGAGGTCGGGCGAATCGAGGCTGGTCAGCACCGTCACCGCGATCACCTTGGTATGCGTCCCCGCCGCCGCCTTGGCTTCCTCCAGCATCGCGCGCCCGCCCGCGGCGTGCACCGTCAGGATCGCGGGCTCCAGCGGGCGCAGCGCCTGGATCGCCTTCGCGACGGTGTTCGGAATGTCGTGCAGCTTCAGGTCGAGGAAGATCGGCAGCCCGAACTTCGCCATCTCGTGCACCCCGTGGTGCCCGTTGGCGCAGAAGAATTCGAGCCCCAGCTTCAGCCCGCCGACATGGCGGCGCACCTTCTGGACCAGCGTCAGCGCGGCATCCAGATGCGTGGTGTCGATGGCGAGATATAGCGGCGAGGTCATGGCTTTTCCGTCTTGAAGAGATCGGTCGGGGCGGGGGGCACGTCGTTGACGGGTGCAGGCTCGGGCGCCGCGACCGCGGGGGTCTCGGCCGACCGGTTCGCCATCGCGCGCAGGTCGGCGAGCTGGCGCTCGCTATGGTCGAGCCGGCGCTTCAGCGACCAGCGCGCGGCGCGCAGCGCGATCCACAGCGGCACGCTGCCGATCAGGAAGGCGGCGAGGATCAGCACGGGCAGTTTGGTGTCGAGCACCGACCCCGGCCAGATGGTGACGGTGATCGGGATCCAGTTCGCCATCGCAAAGATGACCAGCACCGCGGTGAGCAGCACCCAGATGACCGTCCGAAAAATTCCCACGCGGCGTGCTCCTGTTATTGGCGACTTGCCCCGAGCCTAGGCGAGTTCGCCGCGGGTTTCCACCCCCGGGCCGTCAGCCGAACACCCGCGCAAAAATCGTGTCGACATGCTTGAGATGATAGTCGAGGTCGAACAGCGCGGTCAGCTCCTCGGCCGACAGCCGCGCCGTCACCTCGGTATCGCCCTTCAGCAGTTCGAGCAGCGACAAAGTGCCGTCGCTCTCCCACACCTTCATCGCGTTGCGCTGGACCAGCACATAGCTTTCCTCGCGGCTCGCCCCCGCCTGCGTCAGCGCCAGCAGCACGCGCTGCGAGTGCACCAGCCCGCCCATGCGGTCGAGATTCTTCTGCATCCGCTCGGGATAGACGAGCAGCTTGTCCACCACCCCGGTCAGCCGCGCGAGCGCGAAGTCGAGCGTGATCGTCGCATCGGGCCCGATGAAGCGCTCGACCGACGAGTGGCTGATGTCGCGCTCGTGCCACAGCGCGACATTCTCCATCGCGGGGATCGCGGCGCTGCGCACCATGCGCGCGAGGCCGGTGAGATTCTCGGTCAGCACCGGGTTCCGCTTGTGCGGCATCGCCGACGAGCCCTTCTGCCCCGGCGAGAAATATTCCTCGGCCTCCAGCACCTCGGTGCGCTGCAGATGGCGCACTTCCACGGCCAGCCGCTCGATCGAGCTCGCGATCACGCCCAAAGTCGCAAAAAACATCGCGTGCCGGTCGCGCGGGATCACCTGCGTCGACACCGGCTCGACCGACAGGCCCAGCTTCGCCGCGACATGTTCCTCGACGCGCGGGTCGATATTGGCGAAGGTGCCGACCGCCCCCGAAATCGCGCAGGTGGCGATATCGGCGCGCGCCGCGACCAGCCGCGCCTTGCAGCGGTCGAATTCGGCATAAGCTTCGGCCATCTTGAGCCCGAAGGTCACCGGCTCGGCATGGATGCCATGGCTGCGCCCGATCGTCGGGGTCAGTTTATGCTCGTACGCGCGCTTCTTGATCGCCGCGAGCAGCGCATCGAGATCGGCGAGTAATATATCCGCCGCCTGCGTCAGCTGCACCGCCAGGCAGGTGTCGAGCACGTCGCTCGACGTCATCCCCTGGTGCATGAAGCGCGCCTGGTCGCCGACATTCTCGGCGACCCAGGTCAGGAAGGCGATGACGTCGTGCTTGGTCACCGCCTCGATCGCGTCGATCGCCGCGACGTCGATGACGGGCTCCGTCGCCCACCAGTCCCACAGCGCCTTCGCCGCATCCCTGGGCACCACGCCCAGCTCGGCGAGCGCGTCGGTCGCGTGCGCCTCGATCTCGAACCAGATGCGAAAGCGGTTCTCGGCCGCCCAGATCGCGGTCATCTCGGGCCGGGCGTAACGCGGAACCATGGTTTTTCCTTCCTTTAGTATCAACTAATCGCGGATTCTCGGCGGAATCGCGATGGGCCGCGCCCTAGCAGGGACGAGCCGCGCCGCCAATCGTCACACCGATGCAACTTTCACATTTCGGCCACGGTTGATCCTCTGCCCCTTCAGGACACAGCGGCGCGCAAGGCGAAGCGTCGCTTAACAGGAGAACTACCATGCTGAAAACCATGCTTTTGATCGGCGCCGCCGCCGTGAGTTTCCCGGCGCTGGCGCAGAACCAGCCCGCCGACACCACCACCCCGCCGGCCAGCCAGCCGTCGGAACCGGCGGCTGAAAACACCCAGCCGACCCCGACCCCCGAAGCCGCGCAGCCGGCTCCGGCCCCCGACGCGGCGCAGCCGACCCCGGCCCCCGCGCCCGACGCGGCGACGACTCCGCCGGCCGCTGCCGAGCCCGCTCCCCCGGCTGGCGAAGCGACCACGACCGCGCAGTCGGCGCCCAGCGGCACCGCCGCCACTCCGACGCAGGTCGCGCAGATCGTGAACAGCGAGTTCCCGACCTACGACGCCGACTCGAGCGCCGAGCTCAGCGAGGTCGAATTCGGCACCTGGATGAAGAAGCTGCGCGCCGCGAGCGAACCGACGGTCGACGTCGAATCGGCCGAGGTGAAGACGTGGATTGGCCAGGCCTATGGCGCTGCCGATGCCGACAAGAACGGCACCGTCAGCAAGGAAGAGCTGACCGCTTTCCTGTCGAAAGGCGCGTAAGCGCCCCTGACTGGGTGGTGAAGCCGTCGGAGCGATCCGGCGGCTTCATCGCGTCTGGGGGAGGGGGCGGTTGGTTTCGAGGAAACGCGACGTAAATAATCCTCCCCATCGACTTGCGATGGGGAGGGGGACCGCGCCCGCAGGGCGTGGTGGAGGGGCCGAAAGATGGCGCAGACACTTGACGGCGCCGCGGCCCCTCCGTCAGCCCTGCGGGCTGCCACCTCCCCATCGCAAGTCGATGGGGAGGATTAGAAAGGATCCGCCACCAACCCCATCACCCCACCGGCCGCTTCACCGCCACGATCGTCAACCGATGCTCCACCCCGCCCCGGTCGGGCCACAAAATCGACTGCCCGCTACTCAGTCCGATCAGCCCCGCGCCCACGGGCGTCAGGATCGACACCCGCCCCGCATCGATATCGGCCTCGCCCGGATAGACCAGCACGACCGTCCGCTCGGTCCCCGTCTTCTCGTCGCGAAAGGTCACCTCGGACCCCATCGTCACGACATCGCCGGGCATCGCCGCGGCGCTGACGATCTTCGCCCGGTCGATCTCGCCGAGCAGCATTTCATAGATGCGGTTGAGTTCGTGCTGCTGCAGCAGCGCGAGTTCGGTCAGCCGGTCGGCTTCGCTGTCGATCATGCGGATCGCCGGGCGCGCGGCCCGGGCTTGGGTCTTGGTCATGGTACGGACTTTCCGGAAAAATGGCGCGCGCACGCGGCCTCACCGCGCACGGCTCGAAACTGTCGAAATCTGGCCCCGGGTCCGGGGCAAAGCGCGCCTGAACCCGGGGCTAGTTGCCCGCGAGAAGCTGTCCCCCGTGAAACCGGAAGCGGAGAAGGCCGCGTCGAATCTGCATGGGCGGCAGGATGGAGGGTGGGGGGAGGGAAGTCAAATGCGGGCGGGCGACGACCGCTTTCGGGCGGTAGCTGCCGTTCCTAATTCCTCCCCGGAACGGGGAGGGGGGCCGCCCGAAGGGTGGTGGAGGGGCCGGAACCGTGCATCATGACGCGAGGTTTCGACCCCTCCGTCAGCCCTGCGGGCTGCCACCTCCCCGTTCCGGGGAGGAACTGG
>JAESFZ010000270.1_pt1 | contig 36869 bp, 32 predicted proteins | sample 9269561 | NCBI WGS metagenome assembly JAESFZ01 (sample SAMN14515552, study PRJNA621657) | algae metagenome | isolation source: Tildeniella nuda ZEHNDER 1965/U140 and co-occurring heterotrophs from wet... | place: Switzerland: Stansstaad, Zurih | collected 1965-01-01
CCGGCTCGTCGGCGGGGATGTGGCGCAGGTAGACCGGGTCGGGGCCGGCGGTGAAGGTGTAGCGCCCGCCGCTGGCCGGCTCGACGCTGGCCGCGCCGCCGAGCTCGGTCCGGCGCACCTGAGCCGAGCGGGTGGCGATGGAGACGACGGCGGGGGCGGGCGCCCAGACCAGATCGACCACCTCGTCGCCGCGGCTGAAGCGCACGCCGTAGCTCTCCGGCCCGGCCGCGGCGCTCAGATCGTCCAGAAAGATCGTGCCCGCGCCGCTGGCCGCGTCCGGGTCGTCGTCGAGCACCAGGGCCACCAGCGCGGCCGGCAGGTCGAGCCGGCGGTTCTGCGGGTTGGCGATCACATTGCCGCGCGCCACCTCGCCGCCGAGCGGAACGCTGACGAGCTGCCAGCCCGGCCCGCCGACGGGGCCGAGGCGGAACTGCAGCAGCTCGCCCTGGCGATCGCGCAGCTGCGCGCTGAGCGCGTGGCCGCTGCCGTCGCCGTAGAGCCAGATCGCCAGGGCGCTGGCGTCGGCGGGGAGCGCGATCGGCGCCGGCGGCGAGAAGGCCACGTAGTCGTTCTGCGCCGTGCGGAAGCTGTAGTCGAGCCGCCCCGCCGCGGCCCCGCCGCGCACCTGCTCGCCGCTCACGGCGAGGCTGCCGTTGGCGGCGCCCTGGCGGCGCCAGCCGTCGAGCTGCTCGAAGTCGAGCACGCCGGCGCGCGTGTTCAGGTCGAGCACGCCGGCCGCGCTAGAGCCGGCGAGCTCGGTGCTCATCACCTGGAAGGCGCGGAAGGCCGGCTTGAGCAGCACCGGGTCGTAGCTCGAGCGGGCCGGGTCGTAGCGGATCAGCCCGTAGGCGTTGTGCGGGGCGCCGCCGCGCTCCTGGGTGTCCTTGAGGCTGTACCAGAGCACCCGCTCGGCCCCGGCGGCGCGCAGCAGGGCCGAGCCGCGCACAAGGTAGCTGGCCTGGGTGGCCTCGCTGACCGGGGCGCCCTGGCCGGCGGTGCGGTCGGCCGGGCCGGTTGACCAGCCGAACTCTGTGGCCCAGATCGGCTTGGGGCCGAGCCGGTCGGCCAGGCCGCGCACCGCGCCCACGCCGGCGACGCCGATCTGGCCCTCCTCGGGGCCGAGCGGGTCGGTGTAGGGGTGGATGGCGATGATGTCGAAGGCGTCCCAGGCGCCGCTGTCGTGCAGCTGCTGGAGGAAGCCGGCGGCTGGCTGGGGCGAGACCAGGCTGCCCGAGAGCACCTGGGCCTGCGGGTCGGCGGCCTTGATCGCCGCCGAGGCGGCCTTGAGCAGGGCGGCGTAGGCCGCCGGGTTGGGCCGCGGCTGCCAGTAGGCGGCGTTGTCCGGCTCGTTCCAGACCTGCCAGTAGCGCACGCGGCCCTTGTAGCGCGCCGCGGCGAGCCGGGCGAACTCGGCGAAGACCTGGGCGTCGGGCGGCGCGAACGAGGCGCGGCCCTGCCCGCTGGCCCAGCCCGGCGAGGGGCCGTTCAGCACGCCGATCACCTCGACGCCGCGCGCGACGAGATCGTCGACCACCCGGTCGTGCCAGTTCCAGTCGAAGCGGCCGCGCTCGGGCTGGATGCGCGCGAGCTGAAAATCCTCGCGGGCCCAGCCGGCGCCCAGGCTGGCCACGGCGCGCGTGGGGGCGCCGAGCGTCTCGTAGACCGGGTGGCGGCTGGCGATGTTGCTGTTAACCCCGAAGGCGCTGCCGCCCGCCGTGGGCTGGGCCGTCGCGGGCGCGGCCAGCGGGGCGAGCCAGACGGCCAGCAGGGCGAGGGCAAGCATGAGCGGGCGCTGCCGCATGGGCTGTCCTTGTGCATTCAGCGGCGCTGGGCCGGCGGGCCGCGCTGGCCCCGGCGCATGGTAGCAGAAGCGGGCGCCGCCGCCGCAGCGGCTACGTAGTCGTAGCGGCCGGGCTAATGGGCGCGGCGCCAAGAAATACGTAGACACCCGCAGTGCCGGCGGCCGCGTCGCCTGCTATCATATGCACAGAAGCCACGAGTGATGTGTTAAGCGGGAGGGCGGACCCGCGCGACACAAAGCTCGTGGCTCTCTTGTTGTCTCCGGCCGGCCAGCCTTCAAGCAAACTCGATCGAAAATAGCTGCGCCCTGGCACACGGCTTGCATATAGTGCAAACGACGGCGCGTATGGGCGCGCCTGCAACCGATATCACGACAACACGGAGGTTCGACCGTGATCAACTTCATTCTTTGGCTGCTGTTCGGCGCCCTGGTCGGCTGGCTCGCGAGTCTGGTGATGAAGACCGACGCCCAGCAGGGCGCGCTGCTGAATATCGTCGTCGGCATCGTCGGCGCCTTCCTCGGCGGCTTTATCTTCAGCCTGCTCGGCATCGGCGGCGCGACCATCAACGACGGCGCCTTCAACCTCACCTCGCTGATCGTCTCGTTCATCGGCGCGGTGGTGCTCCTCGGCATCGTGAACATGTTCCGCCGCGGCTCGGTGCGCTAGCGCGCCACCGACGCCCGAAGCGATACAACGCGGCCCGCTGGATCTCGATCCAGCGGGCCGTATTGATTCTCTCGGCCTCGCCCGACCGCTCCGGCGCGGGGCGGCCTACACGCCCAGCAGGCCGCGCAGCGTCAGGGCGTTGCGCACCGCGTGGCCCTCGCCATCGTTGTTGAAGTAGGCGAAGACATCGCGGCCGCCGCCGGCCCACTCGCGGATGCGATCGGCCCACCAGCGCAGGTCGTCATCGCTGTAGGAGCCGGCGTAGAGGTGCTGGTGGCTGGGGCCGTGGAGCCGCACATAGACGAAGGGCGCGGTGGCGCGCAGGACGCAGGGCAGGCCGGCGCCGCTCATCACGCAGTAGGCGGCGCCGCGCCGCTCGAGCAGCTGGAACAGCCCCTCGTGGTGCCAGCTCGGGTGACGCAGCTCGACGGCGACGCGCAGCCCGGGCGGCAGGCAGCCGAGGAAGTAGTCGAGCCGGGCGTGGTCGTAGGCGAAGGCGGGCGAGAGCTGCACCAGCAGGGCGCCGGCGCGATCGCCGAGCGCGGCGAAGGCGGCGCGGATCCGCCCCGCCCAGGCCTCGGGCGCGTAGAGCTGGCGCACGTGGGTGAGCAGCCCCGGCGCCTTGACGCTGAGCCGGAAGCCGGGGGGCAGGCGCCGGCGCCAGCTGACGAAAGTGCGGTCGGCCGGCCAGCGGTAGTAGCTCGCGTTCAGCTCGACGCTGGCAAAGTGGCGCAGGTAGTGGCCGAGCCGCTCGTGGGGCGGGCCGCCGTGCGGGTAGATCACGCCGTGCCAGTGGCCGTAGCTCCAGCCGGAGGTGCCGATACTGATCGCCATAGGGCCGCGGCTGCAATGCGCGTGCCGCCCGGCCGGCGCGTGGGCCTCAGATATGCCGCGCCGGGGTAGCTTTGCGAGCGCGCCGGTCGAGGACGAGCGAGAGCAGAGTGTAGAAGACCGGGTAGATCAGCGAGACCAGCACGAGCCACAGCCGCAGATCGCCGCTGGCGAGCAGAGCCGCAAGCAGGGTGACGCCGCTCAGCGTGGCCCCGGCCAGGTGGGCGCGGCGGTGGTGCGGGAAGCGCGTGATATAGATATAGCGCGTGGGCACAAAGACCAGCCCCGCCAGCCCGATGATGATCAGGGTGTTCAGCCAGGGCGGCGAGCCGGTCAGGTAGAAGTAGGCAACGACGATATTCCAGTAGGAGGGGAAGCCGACGAAGAAGCCGTCGTCGTCGAGCTTGGCGTCGACGCGCGCGAAGCCGAAGGCGCTGGCGATCAGCGGGAGTGCCCCGAACAGCACCGCCGGCTGCAGCAGCATATCGGCCTGGAGCAAGAAGACCACCGGCAGGAAGGCGTAGGCCACGTAGTCGATCACATCGTCCATCGCGCGCCCGTCGAACTCGGGCACATACAGCTTGACCTTGAAGCGGCGGGCCAGGGCGCCGTCGGTCGCGTCGATCACAATGCTCAGCAGCATCACGAAGAGCGCCGCGGTCAGCCGGCCGCTCAGGAGGAGCGAGGTGGCGATCAGCAGCACGATCATGGTCGAGGCGGTGTAGAGGTGGACGAGGAAGGCGCGGACGCGGGCGGACTGGAACAGTTCGTTCATGCTTCATCTCACGGGCAAGCGGGCCACGCTGCCTCTGAAGGATACGACATCGCCGCGGCGTGCGGCGCTCAGCTCTCGCCGGCGGTGAGCGCGCGGTAGCCGATCGCGCCCAGCGGCAGGAGCAGCCAGAAGCTGAGCAGGCGGAAGAGGATGGTGGCGCCGAGGGCGGCCTCGGCCGGCACCCCCTCGGCGACGAGCGCGAGGGTGAGGGCGGCCTCGACGGTGCCGCCGCCGCCAGGCAGGGCGGTGAAGGTGCTAACCACCAGGGCCAGCCCGTAAGCGGCCAGCACGCCGAGCGGCGGCGCGCCGACGCCCAGGGCGCGCAGCAGCAGCAGCAGGGCCAGGCTGTGCCAGGCGAAGACGATCAGCTGGAGCCCGAGCAGGCTGAGGGCCTGGCGCGGCCGCGCAGCGATCAGCCCGCGGTTTCGGTCCAGCTCGTCGACGATCTGCCCGACCCGCGCCGGCGGCCAGCTGCGCCGGAGCAGCCGCCCGGCGACGCGCGCGATCAGCGCGGCCCAGCGGTGCAGGGTGGGCCGCGGCCGGGTGGCGGCGAAGGTGAAGCCGCCCACGGCGACCAGGGCGACGGCGGCGGCCGGGTAGCCGGCCTGGGCCGCGCCGCGGTCGTGGAGCAGCAGCAGCCGGTAGACGATGCCGAAGCCGAACAGCGCCAGCATGCCGCCGAGCCAGGTGAGCAGCTCCAGGCTGGCCAGCAGGGCCACGCTGGCCGCCGGCACGCCGCGCCGGCGCAGGCTGGCGGTGAGGAAGGCGTAGCTGGCCACCGTGCCGGCGGGGATGGACTGGCTGAGCAGGGCCGAGACGGTGGCGGCCGCGATCAGCCAGAGCTGCGGGGCGCGGTGGCCGAGCAGGCCGAGCACCCGCCCGTAGATCTGCCCCGCGCTGAAGAAGCCGGCCGCCACAGCCAGCACCGCCAGCAGCAGCCACCCCGGTCGGACCTGCTTCATCAGCAGGGCCGATGCCTTGATGGTGGGCCAGCTATGGAAGGCCAGGGCCAGGGTGGCGACGATCAGGACGGCGCCGATGATGGGCGCCCAGCGTGGGCGGCGTGGGTGCATCGCAGCTGCTTTGTTGTGCGTGATCGGCGGAGTCGCCGGCCAGAGCGAGGGCCGGGGATTGATGATATATAGTAGCACCCCGCCCGAACAGCGCTGCGGCTCGCCCGAGCGGCCTGATCGCGCCGCCGAAAACGGTGATACTATAATCACCCCTATCGGTGTTACGCCTCCGCGCCAGCGGGCGGAGCAGGGCTAGCACAAAGTCACCACCCATGACATCGCTCCCCAACCTGTCCGACCAGTTCATGCTGCGACCCGATATAGCCTTCCTCAACCACGGCAGCTTTGGCGCCTGCCCCCGCCCGGTCTTCGCCATCTACCAGGGCTGGCAGCGCGAGCTGGAGGCCCAGCCGGTGGAGTTTCTCGGGCGGCGCATCAGCGGCCTGCTGGCCGCGGCCCGCGAGCGCCTCGGCGCGGCGCTCGGCGCCCACGGCGACGACCTGGCCTTCGTGCCCAACGCCACTCACGGGGTCAACATCGTGGCCCGCTCGCTCGACCTGGGGCCGGGCGACGAAGTGCTCGGCACCGACCACGAGTACGGCGCGGTGGAGCGCACCTGGCGCCACCTCTGCGGCCTGCGCGGGGCGCGCTATGTCGCCCAGCCCATCCCGCTGCCGCTGAGCGAGCCGGGCGAGGTCGTCGAGCGGCTCTGGGCCGGGGTCACGCCGCGCACCCGCCTGATCGTGGTGAGCCACATCACCTCGCCCACCGCGCTGACCTTCCCGGTGGCCGAGATCTGCGCGCGGGCGCGCGCCGCCGGCATCCTTACGCTGGTGGATGGCGCGCACGTGCCGGGGCATCTGGAGCTGGATCTGGGGGTGGTGGGGGCGGACTTCTACACGGGGAACTGCCACAAGTGGCTCTGCGCCCCGAAGGGGGCCGCCTTCCTGCACGCGCGGCCCGAGCGCCAGGCGCTGCTGCGCCCGCTGGTGGTGAGCTGGGGCTGGGAGAGCCTGGCGCCCGGCGTCTCGCCCTTCGTCGACTACTTCGAGTGGGTTGGCACCGCCGACCCGGCGGCCTACCTGAGCGTGCCGGCCGCGATCGACTTTCAGGCGGCCCATGACTGGCCGGCCCGGCGGGCGGCCTGCCACGCCCTGCTCGCCGAGGCCAGCGCGCGCATCGGCGCGCTCACCGGGCTGCCGCCGATCTGCCCCCCCACTGCCGAGTGGTGGGGCCAGATGGCCGCCGTGCCGCTGCCGCCCTGCGACGAGGTCGCGCTCAAGGCGCGGCTATGGGACGAGCACGCCGTCGAGGTGCCGATCGTCGCCTGGGGCGGGCGCCAGTTTGTGCGCGTCTCCGTCCAGGCCTACAACACGCCCGCCGACATCGACCGGCTGCTGGAGGGGCTGGCCGCGCTGCTGCCGGGGTGAGGGCTAATCCGCGGCGGAGACAGCCGGCGCCGGCGCGAGCGTGGCGTGGTCCGGCCAGGCGGCGCTGCCGGTGCTGATCAGCACGTCGGGCTCGCCCCAGCCGCGGCGGGCGGCGCGCATGGCCCCGGCCACGTCGTCGTCGGCCAGCACGGTGGCCAGGCGGCCCTCCTCGCGCTGGGCGGCGTAGGGCGCGGCCACCCGCGAGGCCGTGGCCGGGGTGCCCGTCACCAGCACCACCCGCTCGACCTGCGGCTGACTCAGGTAGGCGCCGAGCAGCCGGGCCAGCCGGTCGGGCTGGCGCTCGCCGACGAGGTAGATGATCCGGCCGGGCAGCGTGGCCTCTTCGCGGGCGACGGCGATGGTGCGGGTCATACGGCTGCTCCTCAGTGTTCTGGCGACACACAATGCGGCGCCGGGCGGTGGATGGCGGGCGGCTCTGCCCTCTCCACACGCGCGGCGCCGCGCTTCGTTGCTCCGGTGCGATATCTACAGGCAAGCATAGCAGCCCCAGCCATACCTGTCTAATATATCGTTTATGCTTTATTGATATTAAAAAGTTCAACAGCGGGGGCAAGCATGGAGCTGCGGCATCTGATCTACTTCGAGGCGGTGGCCCGCCATGAGCACGTCTCGCGGGCGGCGATCGAGCTGGCGGTGGCCCAGCCGGCGATTACCAAGCAGCTGAAGGACCTGGAGCGCGAGCTCGGCGGCGGTCCGCTCTTCGAGCGGGTGGGCCGGCGCCTGCGGCTGACCGAGACCGGCCGGGTGCTGCAGAGCCACGTGCGCACGATCCTGGCCAACGTCGAGACGACCCGCGCCGAGATGCGCGAGCGCGGCGGCATGCGCGGCGGGCGGGTCGGGCTGGGCGCCCCGCCCTCGGTGGGCGAGCGCCTGCTGCCCGAGGTGCTGCGCAGCTTCCACCGCGGACACCCCGACGTCGAGCTGCGCATCGTCGAGGGCGACTCGCAGACGCTGCTGGAGCACCTCGACCGCGGCACGCTCGATCTGGCCGTGGTGACGCTGCCGGTGGTGCAGCGCGGCCTGGTCCTCGCCGAGCTCTTCTCGGAGGATCTGGTGGTGGCGCTGGCCCACGAGCACCGGCTGGCCGCCCGCGCGTCGCTGCGCATCGCCGACCTGGCCGAGCAACGCTTCATGCTCTACTCGCCGGCCGGCTATATCCGCCAGGCGCTCACGCTGGCCTGCCGCCAGGCCGGCTTCGCCCCGCGCGTGATGCTCGACAGCGGCTCGATGGAGCTGCTGCTGCGCCTGGTCGAGGCCAACCTGGGCGTGGCCGTCGTGCCGCGGCTGGTCGTCGAAGGCCGCGATCAGCTGGCGGCGCTGCCCCTGCACGACCCGCCGCTCACGCGCACGATGGGCCTCGTCTGGCGCGAGGGCCGGGTGCTGGCCCCGGCCGTGGCGCGCCTGCGCGACTTCGTCGTCGAGCGGCTCAGCCGCTGAGCGGCGCCCGCCGGTGTATAATGGCGCCACCCCCCCGACTAAGATGCCGACCCGCGAGGCCCGCGCTGTCTCCGCGCGCCCGCCAACGGCCGCTAGCCTGGGAGAGGGAGCGCCCACATGCCCGACCACGCCAGGGCCCGCGTCTTCTACACCTTGCTCGTCGCCCAGTCGCTCTCGCTGATCGGCAGCCGCATGACCGGCCTGGCCATGGGGATCTGGATCTTCGCGACGACCGGGGCGGCCACGCCGCTGGTGCTGGTCTCCTTCTTCGCCTTCGTGCCGCGCCTGCTTAGCGCCTCGCTCGCCGGCGTACTCGCCGACCGCTGGGATCGCCGGCGGGTTATGGCGCTCGCCGACGCGGGGCAGGCCGCCGGGACGGTCGTGCTGCTGCTGAGCTTTACCGGCGGCGGTTTCCAGCTCTGGCACCTCTACGCGGTGACGGTGATCCAGGCGACGTTCGACATCTTGCAGGGGCCGGCGCTATACGCCACGATCGGCGCGCTGGCCGCCGAGCAGCAGCGCAGCCGGGCCAACGCGCTCATGCTGATCACCACGCCGCTGGCCGGGATCGTCGCGCCCGCGCTCACCGGCGCGCTCTACGGGCTGATCGGCGTGGCCGGCATCATCGCGATCGACCTGGCGACCTTCCTGCTGAGCATGGTCACCCTGCTGCTGCTGCCCATCCCGCAGCCGCCGCCCGCGCCCGCCGGCGAGCGGGCCTCGCTCTGGCAGGAGGTCACCGCGGGCTTCCGCTTCGTCTGGGAGCAGCGGCCGCTGCTCATGATCTTCGTCTTCACGGCGGCGACCAACTTCTTCTACGCCGGGGTGATCGCGCTCAACACGCCCTACATCCTCAGCCGCACCGGCAGCCAGGCCCTGCTGGGCGCGCTGCTGAGCGCCTTCAGCGCCGGCACGCTGGCCGGCAGCGCGCTGATGCTAGTCTGGCGCGGCGGGCGGCGCCGCGTCGACACGATGATGCCGGTGATCGCGCTGAGCGGGGCGGCCCTGGCGCTCTACGGCGCGCAGTCGCGCCCGCCGCTCATGGCCGCCCTGCTCTTCGTGATGGCCCTTGGCTCGCCGATCAACAACGTCTCGATCCTCTCGACGCTCCAGGCCAAGGTGCCGCCGGCGCTCCAGGGCCGCGTCTTCGCGGCGATCAACCAGATTTCGATGCTGCTGATCCCGCTCTCCTACCTGCTGATCGGCCCGCTCTCCGACCGGCTCTTCGAGCCGCTCAGCCGGACCGACGCCTGGCGGCCCCTCGCCCCGATCTTCGGCGCTGGGCCGGGCGCAGGCACCGGCCTGCTCTTCAGCATCTGCGGGGTCGCCATCCTCGCCATCTCGCTGACGATCTACGCCCTGCCGCTCATCCAGCAGCTCGACCAGCGCCTGCCCGACCACACGCCCGCGGCGCGCCCCGCCGAGTAACAGTGGCGGTCACTCCGCGAGCAGACTCAGGCCGTCGGCGTGCGGGAGCGCCAGCCCCAGATACGCGGCCGCGGTCGGCGCCCAATCGCTGGTTGCGGGAGGGCGGGCGGCGATCGACGCCGCGACCTGTCGCACGGCGGCGTGGCCGCCGCCAACCACCGCCAGCGTGATCGCGGTGGCCGGCCCGCCGTGGAAGCCACAGATCGGCACGGGGATGTCGACGCTGAAGGGCCGCCCGCGCTCGGCGATAGCCAGCACAAGCTCGGGGCCCGCCACCTCGCAGGCCGCAACCCCAGCAATGGCGGCCGCCGTCGCCGCCAGGCGCTCCGCAGACACACCCTGGGCGGGGCGCAGCCACGCGCAGCCGCCCTCGGGGAGCAGGCCGGCCAGCGCCGCGCGCAGCTCCGGGTCGCCCCAGAGATCGATCGGCGGCGCGGCCCCGAGCGGCTCCATGCCGTGGTCGGAGATCACCACAAGCAGGCTGCGCCCCCAGTCGGCCCGCAGCGCCGCGGCGACCTCGCCGAGCATGCGATCGGCGGCGGCGTAGCAGGCCAGGGTCGTCGGGTCGGCGGGGCCGAAGAGGTGGCCGTAGGTGTCCGGCCCGTTGATATGCCCGAAGACAAAGTCTAGCTCCGGGTCGGCCGCGGCGGCGAGCAGGCGCGACCAGACCGCGTCGTCGGCGGCGTAGCCGAAGGGGTCGACGGGCGTATCTACCGGCAGCGCCCCGCCGGGCGGCCATGCCAGGTCGGCCTCGGCGGCGCCGATCACCGCGAAGAGGCTCTGGTCGCCGAGGATGGCCGCGGAGCGCAGGCCGGCGCGCCGGCAGGCCCGGAACAGGGTGTCCGTCTGCACCGTGGCGGCGCCGGCCCAGCCGGGCACGACGCCGACCAGGGGGCGGGCGGCCTGGTTCGAGCGCACGCCGTGGCGGGCCGGGCCGCAGCCGGTGACGATCGTCGCGTTGGAGGGGTAGGTCATCGCGGGCAGCCCGGCCAGCCCGCCGGCGGGCGCATACCCGCCCGCCGCCGCGATCTGCCAGAGCTCGGGCATCTGCTGCGGGGAGAGGGCGGCGGGCGGCACGCTGTCGAGCACGATGAGCACAAGCCTGGGTCGCTGCGCCATAAAAAAACTCCTTGGAGCGGAGATGCACGGCGAGCGCTGGCGGCGCGTCGGGGCCGCCAGCGCGTGGGAAGGGCAGGCTTCGCCGTTGGGCTAGCCCGGTCGGGCCAAGATATCGGCGCAGACGAGCCGATTGCGGCCGGCTCGCTTGGCGGCGTACAGGGCGGCGTCCGCCTGCTGGAACAGGCGCACCGCGTCGGTGTCGAGCCCCGCGGCGGGCCCGTTGCAGGCTACGCCGATGCTGACAGTGAGCGGCAGCACCACATCTGCGGGCAGCATCAGCGGCGCAGACATCACCGCGACGCGGATGCGCTCGGCCACGGCGGCCGCCTCCTCCCGCTGGCTGTTGGCCAGGACCACGAGAAACTCCTCGCCGCCCCAGCGGCCAACCCAGTCGTAGGGGCGGACGACCGCCAGGATCCGCTGGGCGATGTGACACAGGGCCTGGTCGCCCACCAGGTGCCCGTGGGCGTCGTTGACCTGCTTGAAGTGGTCGAGGTCGAGCAGAGCCAGGCTCAGGGAGTAGCTGGCCCGGTCGGCGCGGGCCAGCTCGGCCCGGACGTGACCCATGATAGCCATGCGATTGAGCAGGCCGGTGAGCGGGTCGTGGCTAGCCTGGTAGGCGAAGCCATCACGGGCCTCGCGCAGGCTGGTCTCCAGCGCCAGGATGCGCGCGCCGATCGACACGCGGGCCCGCAGCTCCTCCGGGTGGAAGGGCTTGGTCAGGTAGTCGTCGGCGCCGCCGTCGAGCCCGGCGATCATGTCGGGCTTGCTGTCGCGGGAGGTGAGGAGGATCGCGTAGACATAGCCGGGCTGGTCGGACGAGCGGATGCGCTGGATGAGGCTGCGGCCATCGAGGCGCGGCATGAGCCAGTCTGTGATCAGCATCGCGGCGCCGCTGGACTGGAGCAGATCCCAGGCCGCCTCGCCGTCGACGGCCTCCAGCACCTCGTGGCCCGAGGCGGCCAGCAGCGCGCGCAGCAGCCGGCGGGTGATGGCCTCGTCATCGGCTATTACAATCCGCATGGTCTTCTCTCGCGTGGCCGGCTCACGGGGCGACCCCCGGCTCGCTCAGGGCCTGACGGAGCTGACGGAGGGCGGCGACAGCTTCCTGGAAGGCGATCGACAGCGCGGCGTGGGCGGCGCCGAGGCCGGCGGGCTGAGCGGCGCCGGCGAGCGTCTCGATCTCGGCGCAGCGCTGGCGCAAGGCGCGCAGGCCGAGGTTGGCGGCGGACCCCTTGAGGGTGTGAGCGTGGAGGTGAACCGCGACGAGCTGGGCGTCGGCCAGGCTGCGCTCGAGGGCGGCGAGCGTCTCCGGGGCGTGGAGCAGGAAGAGATCGATCAGCTCGACGGCCAGGCCCGGATCGGCCTCCGGGGGGCCGCCCAGCACACCGGCGAACGCCTCGCGGTCGAACGGCGGCTCCGGCGGGGGCGGGGCGGGCGGGCGCGGCGGGAGCCAGCGGTCGAGGGCGGCCGCCAGCCCGTCGCGGGTCAGCGGCTTGGTCAGGTAGTCGTCCATGCCGGCGGCCAGGCAGCGCTCGCGCTCGCCGGCCAGCGCGTTGGCGGTCAGCGCGATGATCGGGGTGTGCCGCCGCTCGCCCTCGCGGGCGCGGAGCGCGGCTGTGGCGCTGAAGCCGTCCATCTCGGGCATGTGGCAGTCCATCAGCACGAGATCGTAGGCGATCTGCGCGGTGGCGGCCAGCGCCTCGCGGCCGTTGGCGGCCACATCGGCCCGGTAGCCGAGCCGCTCGAGCGTGCGCGTCGCCACGCGCTGGTTGACCGCGTTATCCTCCACGATCAAAATCCGCCCGCTGCGCTGCGGGGCGGTGAGCGGCGGGCGCCGGCTGGGCCAGGGCGTGGCCGGATCGCCCGGCGTGAGCATGGTTGCCAGGGTGTCGAAGAGCTGGCTCCCGCGGATGGGCTTGGTCAGGAAGCCGGCCGCGCCTGACACCTGCACCAGCCGGCCGTAGCCGCGCATTGAGAACGCGGTGACCATGATGATCGGCAGCTGGGCGATCGAGCGGTCGGCGGCGATCGCCCGGGCGAGGTCGAGGCCATCCTGCCCGGGCATGACCACATCGATAATCGCGGCGTCGAAGGGGCGGCCGTCGGCCGCGGCGCCGCGCAGGGCGCTCAGGGCGGCCGCCCCATCGGCGGCGGCGACGGCGAGCATCCCCCAGCTACCGACAAGGTGGCTGAGCAGCGCGCGGCTCGCCGGGCTGTCGTCGACGATCAGCACGCGCGCGCCCGAGAGGTCGCGGTGGCGCGTGGGCGGGGGGAGCGCCGCGGGCCGCAGCGGCACGCTGAAGCTGAAGGTCGCGCCCTGGCCGGGGGCGCTCTGCACGCTGATCGCGCCGCCCATGAGCGTGACGAGCTGGCGGCAGATTGCCAGGCCGAGGCCGCTGCCGCCATAGAGCCGGGTGGTCGAGCCGTCGGCCTGGGTGAAGGGCTGAAAGAGCCGGCCCTGCACCTCGGCGGGGATGCCGATCCCGGTGTCGGACACATCCACCCGCAGGGTCACCGTGTCGGCGCCGAGCTCGGCCAGCGCGACCCGCACCAGCACCTCGCCGTGGTGGGTGAACTTCACCGCGTTGCCGACGAGGTTGGTCAGCACCTGGCGCAGCCGCCCCGGGTCGCCGCGCAGGTGCGATGGGACATCGTGGTCGATCAGGGTGCCGAGGTGCAGGCCAGCGCGCTCGGCGGGCTCGGCCAGCAGGTCGAGCACATCCTCGACCACCTGGCGCAGGTCGAAGTCGAGCTCCTCCAGCTCCAGCCTGCCGGCCTCGATCTTCGAGAAATCGAGGATGTCATTGATCACGGTGAGCAGCGAGTCGGCGCTCCGGCGCACCGTCTCGGCGTACTCGCGCTGGTCGCTGGAGAGCACCGTGTCGAGCAGCAGCCCGGTCATGCCGATCACGCCGTTCATGGGGGTGCGGATCTCATGGCTCATGGCGGCCAGGAAGGCGGCCTGAGCGCGGGCGGCCGCCTCGGCGGCCTCCTTGGCGGCGCGCAGCTGGGCCTCGGCGTGCACGCGGGCGGTGATGTCGCGGTAGTACCAGACCCGGCCGTAGTCTGTGCCGGCCGCATCGCGCACCGGCGCGCTGTGGCGATCGAAGACCCGCCCGTCGCGGAGCAGGATGGTGTCCTGGCTGACCAGATCCGGCGCGTCGTAGATCGCCGCGACGCGGGTCACAAAGGCCGCCGGGTCGAGCGTCTGCGCGCCGAACAAGGGCAGGGCGCGGGCGCTGGTGGGGGCGCTCATCACCTCCTTCGAGACGCTCCACATAGTGACGAGGCGCTGATTCCAGTAGAGCCACTCGCGGGTGGGCGATACGACGAGGATGCCATCGAGCGAGGTTTCGCTCTGGCACTCCAGCAGCGTCTTCTGGCGGCGCAGCTCTGTCTCCAGCGCGCGACGGGCGGTGATATCGGTGAAGGAGGCGACCACGGCGAAGGGCAGGTCCATGCCATCGTGAAAGAGGGGGTGGGCGTTGACGGAGAGCCACGACTGCGCGCCGTCGGGGCGGCGGACGCCCATCACAACGTCGGTCTGCGGGTAGCCGGTGCGCAGGGCCACCATCGCCGGGTGGTCCTCGCCGGGGAAGGGCGAGCCGTCCTCGCGCATGGCGCGCCAGCGCGGGTCGATGCTGCTGCGGCCCATCATCTGGTCGGCGGAAAGGCCGAGCACGCGCTCGGCGCTGGCGTTGCAGGCCTGGATGGCGCCATCGGCGCCCTGCATCACGATGCCCTCGCTCAGCGCGCCGATCAGGGTGCGGTAGCGGGCCTCGCTGGCCCGCAGCGCCTCCTCGGCCTGCCGCTGCGCGCTGATATCGGTGCCGATGATCACCGCGCCCTCCAGGGCGCCCTGCGCGCCGTGGACGGGGTTGATCCGCAGCGTCGTCCAGGCGGCCCGGCCGTCGGGGTGGTAGATCTGCAGATCTTCGCTATAGGGCCGCCCGGCGCGGATCGTCTCGCCGAGACGGGCGAGGAGGTCCGGGTTCGCGGCCGGCGGGCGGGCGTGCGGGGGCGGGCCGGAGATGTCGGCCAGGCTCAGGCCGGTGGCCCGCGCGAAGGCGTCGTTCACCCAGGAGATCGCGCCGGCGGCATCGGTGATCACCACCATGCTATCGGTGTGGCGCGCCACCAGCGCGAGCAGCTCGGCTTGGCGGGCCTCGTGCGAGAGCCGGCGCAGCAGCGGCCGAAGCACGAAGACGCCCTCGGCGACGAGCGTGGCGCCCAGAAGCGTGAACAGGACGCTCCGCAGCGACTGGAGCGAGCGATTCGCCGACGCCTGCGCGGCCTCGGCGGCGAGCACCGCGGCGTCGAGGCCGCCGATCAGCGGCCCTCGGGCGGCCGCGCGCACGGCGGCGACGTCGGGGCGGCCGCTGGCGAGCTCGCCGTCGCCGCTCGCGGCCACGGCGCGGGCGTGGGCGATGAAGGCCGGCAGCGCGCGGCCGACGGCGTGCGGCGGCGCGGCGTAGATCGGGGCGATAGCGGCGGGGCTGTTAGCCAGCAGCCAGGCGTGGGTGCGCTCCAGATCATCGATGGCCAGGGTCAGCTCGCGGCGCGTGGCCTCATCGGAGGGGGCGCCCGATGGGGAGGCCAGGTCGCCGACCAGCAGGGCGACGCGCTGGGTGAGCATGGCCTGGCGCCCGCTCAGGCTGAGCAGGTGGTCGTAGCCGGCGAGCGCGTCGGCGCGCTGCTGTAGGGCCAGGTAGCCGCCGGCGATCAGCAGGGCGGTGAGAGCGAGGAGGGCCAGGTAGCCCCGGGCGAAACCAGTGACCGGGCGCATAGCAGACTCGGCTTCGCGGCTCTGCGCGGCCAGAAGCTGTAACACACCTGTGTCGAGCGAGCCGCGCGTTCGTCAACACGCATTGTAGCTGACAGCATACCAGCACCCTGTAACAGCGTCGCTGGCGCGCCGCGTGGCCCGGCCCGTCGATATCTGCTACCATGGGGGGCGGCGACATGGCACACCTGAGCACTATGAGCGATATCAACGCGATCAACCCCGAGGCGCTGCGCAGCGTCGACAGCCTGCCGATCATCGGGACCAGCCTGGAGATGCTCGACCTGGGCCTGGTCGAGACGCACGTCCGGCGGGCCACCGATAACGGCCGCCTGACCGGCCCGCCCGACCCGATGGGCTACCTGCGCTACCAGCGCTGCCTGGTGCCGAGCGACGAGGGCGAGGTGCTCTCGCTGGCCGGCCTGCTCTGCTTCGGCCGCGACCCGCAGGAGATCTTTCGCCAGGCGGTGGTCGATATCGGCCACTGGCGCGGGATGGAGCCGCTCTCCTTCGAGGTGGTGCACCTGGAGAAGAACATCGCCGGCACGCTGTTCACCGAGCTGGCGCGGGTCGAGAGCTACCTGTGGACCAACATCCACCACGGCATGACGCTGGCCGACCGCAGCTTCCAGCGCCAGGAGGTGCACGAGTACCCGCGGGCGGTGCTGCGCGAGCTGTGCGTGAACATGATCGCGCACCGCGACTACACCAACTACCGCTCGGCGGCGCGCGTGCAGCTCTTCCGCAACCGCATCGAGTGGATCTCGCCGGGCGGGCTGCCGCCGGGGATCACGATCGAGAACATCCTCTTCGAGCAGGCCGCGCGCAACCCGGTGATCCAGGCCATCCTCTACGAGGCCGGCTTCGTCGAGGCGATGGGCCAGGGGCTCAACACGGTGGTGAAGGTGCTTGAGCGCGAGGGTATGCCGCGGCCAAGCTTCCTCGACACCGGGGCGAGCTTTATCGTCACGGTGTTCGGCCGGCCGCTCGACCTGTTCTACGGCGGCCCGACCTACGCCCAGCTCAACGACGCCCAGCGCAAGATTCTGCTGCTGCTGCGGGCGCGCTCAGGCCTGACCCCGCGCGACATCGCGGCGGAGTTCCCCGACCGGGCGCGCCGCTCCATCCAGCGCGATCTGAGCGGCCTGGTCGAGGCCGGCCTGATCATCCCCGCCGGCGAGGGGCGCGCCCTGCGCTACGACCTCGCCGCGAGCCCCCCCGACGGCGAATAAACCGCGCCAACCGCGCCAATTTGTGGCGCAGTTACCCCCATTGGCCGCCGCGAGCCGGAACCGCGCCAAAGAGTTGGCGCGGTTGGCGCGGTTCGAGCAAATATTGGCGCGGTTTGAGCGAATATTGGCGCGGTTGGCATATTGGAAGTGGCGCGGTTGCCTGCTAGGATTCGTACAGGCGCATGTGCTACACGGCGAGGCCGCATAGCACGCGCCGGGCGCCCGCCCGCCTGACCCTTTCCCATAAGCCCGAGCCGCCGGCGCAGCCGGTGACAGCACGGGGCCAGCAGGCACGAAAAAGAGCCCCCGGATCCACCCGCCTGACAGCAGAGATCCCAAACGGCTCTTCTTCGTATCGCCACGTGCGGCCGGCTTCGTGTTGCCACAAATCGGTACGCGTCGTTCGGCTCCATCGTAGCAAGCGCGGCGAGCCCTGTCAAGCTCGCCCGCTGGCAGGAGCCGCTGTCCGTGCATCCCACCACACCCACCGGCCCGGTCACAGCGCGGGCCGGCCAGCCCCCCGCTCCGGAGTACTACGTGCCGCTGACCCGCCGCGCGCTGCTCGACCTGCGCAACAGTGCGCTGGCGATCGGCGTCTACGCCCTGATCACGCGCGTATACCGGGCCACCCGGCAGCCCGTGCCGCTCTCCGCCGCCGATGTCGCGGCCCTCGACCCGGCCGTGCTCCACGGGGCGGCTACGCGCGCGATCCAGCGCCTGCTCGGGCTCGGCTACCTGCTTGCCGTGCGCTCACGCGGCCGCAAGAGCCTCTACACCCCGGCCTGGGGGCTGGTCGGCGCCGGGCCGCGCCCGCTCGATCTGGGCGCGCCCTGTCTGGGCCGGCCGCGCCATCTCAGCGAGGTGCGCCTGCCCCAGCGCCTGCTCGACACCTACCTCGGCCGGCTGGAGCCCCACCCTAACCACGCGGCGATCGTGACCCGCTACATCACGCTGCCGCTGCTCGGCCTGGCCGATGTGGGGGCCTACGCGCTGGCGATGGCCGGCTTGCCCGCCCCCGGCGCGGGGCTGGCCCGGTGCGGCCTGCTCCACGATGGCGCGCCCCAGGCGCTCCCCGCCGACGACGAGCTGCTCGGCCTGGTGGCCCAACGGCGCATCTTCAGCGCGGGCGAGCCGGTAGGGCTGACGGCGGCCGGCCTGGCTCGCGCCGCCAGCGGCGCCGCCGCGCCGGCCCAGCCGATCGGCGGGCTGATCCCCCCCCTGATCGGCGAGCCGATCGGCGCGGGGGAGGCGAGCGAGCGGCCGGTGAGCGCGCCCCAACGCCCGCGCGGGCGCCTGGCCCCGGCCCCCGCCGGATCACATGGAGTGATCGGAGAAGAAGAAGACTCCCCCCCAACCCCCCGGCCCGGGGCGGGTGGTGGTGGGCTGATCGCACAGCCGGCCCCGGCCCCCGGCAGCCCGACCGAGACGAGCGCGCGGCTCCTGTCGCTCGGGGTGCGCAGCGACATAGCCGCCGCGCTGGCCGGGCGGCCACTGGCCCAGGTCGAGCGGCTGATCCGCGAGGCCCGCGCGCGCCCCGGGGTGCGCAGCCTGGCGGCGTGGGTCGTCTCGGCGCTGCGCGCGCTGCCCGACGCCGACCCGGCCGCCGTCGCGCCCCCGCCGAAGGTCTCCGACCTGGTGATCCTGACCCACCGCAGCCTCACGAACCACGAGCGCGTGCGCTGGCTGACGCGCTTCCGCGCCGCGGACATGGCCGATCGCCCGGCGATCCTCGCCCGCTTCCATAGCGAGCACCCGGCGCCGGAGACGCCGGACGACCTCGCCCCCAGCCCCTCGCGCGGCGGGTGAGAGCGGAGCCAGCGCGGCGCGCCCGGCATTGTCAGAGGCTCGACATCCTCAGGCCGGCCGCGTGTGGGGTACAATAGACCGGCCGAGTCTTGGGCCGGCGGCCCTGCTCGCCTTTGAAGGAGCGATCGCATGACGAGCATGCCGAATCTGCCATACGACCTCGCCGCAGAGATGGCCACGCTCGGGGCGATCCTGCTCGACCGTGAGGCGATCATCGCCGTGGCGCCCTGGCTCCTGCCGGCGCACTTCTACCTGGAGAAGCACGCGCTCGTCTACGCCGCCGCGCTGCGCGTCTACGCCCGCCGCGAGCCGCCCGACCTGGCCACCGTGGCGGCCGAGCTGCAGCGGCGCGACGAGCTGGAGCTGGTCGGCGGCCACACCGCGCTGGGCGAGCTGGTGGCGCAGGTGCCGACCGCCCTGCATATCAACTACTACGCCCGCACCGTCGAGCGCACGGCTGTCGGGCGGGCGCTGATCGAGGCGGCCGGCCGGGTGGCGGCGCTGGGCTACGACGACAGCCGCAACATCGAGGAGCGGCTGGAGGAGGCCGGCCAGCTGATCTTCCAGCTCTCGGCGCAGCGCCAGCTCGGCCAGGACTTCGTGCCGCTCGCCACCGTCGCCGGCGACTACCTGGCCGCCGTGGAGGCCGCCGAGGACGGCGACCTGCTCGGGCTCTCCTGCGGCTACCCCGAGCTCGACCAGATCACGCAGGGCCTGAAGGCGGGCGAGCTGGTGGTGCTCGCGGCCCGCCCCGGCGTGGGCAAGACGGCGATGGCGCTCTCGATGGCGCTCCACGTGGCCCAGGCCGGCCGCCGGGTCGGCATCTTCTCGCTGGAGATGGACCGCGAGCTGCTGATGCAGCGCCTGCTGGCGATGGCGCTGAACGTGCCGACCACGCTTGTCCCGCGCATGATCAGGCGCGGCGACGTGCGCGCGATGGACACGCTGGCGGCGCTGAGCGAGCTGCCCATCCATATCGACCACACGGCGGCGCTGAATGTGCTGGCCATCCGCGACCGGGCGCGCCGGCTCGCCGCCGAGGCCCCGGTGGACCTGTGGATCGTCGACTACCTGCAGCTCGCCCAGAGCGTCAAGGAGCGCGACGACGAGGTGGCGCGGATCACGGTGGTGTCGCAGGGGCTCACCACGATGGCCCGCGAGTTCCGCACCCCGGTGCTGGCGCTCTCGCAGCTTTCGCGGGCGGTGGAGGGCCGGGCCGGCCATGTGCCGCAGCTCTCGGATCTGCGCGGCTCGGGGAGCATCGAGCAGGACGCCTCGCAGGTCTGGTTCATCTACCGCGAGGAGCTGTACGACGCCGAGACCGACAAGACCGGGGTGGCCGAGATCCATGTGTCGAAGCATCGCAACGGCGAGACGGGCGTGGCCACGCTGCGCTTCGAGCGGGCGACCACGCGCTTCCACAGCCTGGACGCGCCCGCTCCTCCCTGGCCCCCGCTCAAGCGGGGCGAGCGGGGGAACGGCCGCGCCCTCTCCTCGCTGGCCCCCGCTCACAAGGGGCGAGATGGGGAGTAGCCAGCGGAGCTATCTATGCTTGAGCCGCCCGACCTGCCGGACGAGCAGATCGTCGCCTGCCTGCGGGAGTCCTACGGGGTAGACGCGGCCGCGATCACGTTTCTTCCGCTGGGCGCCGATGTGAACAGCGCCGTCTACCGGGTGGCCGCGCGGGGCGGGGCGGCGTACTTTCTGAAGCTGCGCGGCGGCGACTGCGACGAGCTGATCGTAGCGCTGCCGCATCTGCTCAGGGCGCAGGGCATCGGCGCGATCATCGCCCCCGTACCAACCGGCGATGGGCAGCTGTGGGGGCGCGTAGGCCGCTTCAGAGCTATGCTGTACCCCTTTGTGGAAGGGCGGAGCGGCTTCTCGGCGCGGCTGTCGGACCGCCACTGGGTCGAGCTTGGCGCCGCGCTCAGGCGCATCCACACGGCGACGCTGCCGCTGGCGCTCAGGCGCCAGATCCCGCGGGAGACCTACGCGCCGCACTGGCGCGAGCGCGTCAGGGAGTTTCAGGCGCGGGCCGAGGGCACGGCGTACGCCGAGCCGGTGGCGGCTAGGCTGGCGGCGTTCATGCGGGCGCAGCGCGACGTGATCGACGATCTGGTCGGGCGGGCCGAGCAGCTCGCCGGCGAGCTTCTGGCCCGCCCGCCGGCGGCCGTGCTGTGCCACGCCGACGCGCACGCCGGCAACCTGCTGGTCGGCGACAGCGGCGAGCTGTACCTTGTGGATTGGGACACGCCCATCCTGGCGCCGCCTGAGCGCGACCTGATGTTTGTCGGCGCGGGCCTCGGCGTCGCCGACACGGCGGAGCAGCGGGCGCTGTTCTACCAGGGCTACGGCCAGCATGAGCCCGACCCGATCGCGCTGGCGTACTACCGCTACGAGCGCATCGTCGAGGATATCGCGGCCTTCTGCGAGCAGCTGCTGCTGAGCGACGCGGGCGGGGCCGACCGTGAGCAGGCGCTCGGCTACCTCGTCGGCTCGTTCCAGCCCGACGAGGTTGTCGCGCGGGCCTACGCGCTCGATACGCTGGTCTACCCGCGATCTTTCGGTCGATAACTCTTGATTAGGCCGCTACCTGGCGTGAGCGAGCGCCTTCTGCTCCAGGGCCTCGCTGGCATGCCAGAGCGACCTTCTGCGCCCGAGATCGAGCACAAAGGATTCCGGGACAAAGCGGCCCCGCTTGTGAAAGAACCGGGTCTGCCCTGGCGGCGGGGCCTGAGAATCGATCAGATCAGCGAGCTGCAGGCCGACCTGCTGGACACAACCTGTGATCTGGTTTTGAACGGGCTCAGCTAGCGCTCTCCCGCTTGACTCCGGGTGTGCTGCGATGCATTATGGGCCTGTTCCTATATCGGCGCTACGTGAAAGGTGACGTGCATGCGACACATGAGCATGTGGCTCACGTTTCTCCTGGTGGCTCTTGCCCTAACGGGTATGACGCGACCAACGTTGGCGAACGCAGCGGTGGAGTATAACCTGTGGGTTCCGCTGAGCGATGACTTCGATGGGTGCTCGGGCGAGCGTATCCTGATCGAGGGCGCCCAGCATATTGTGGGGCGTGTTTCCGAGGATGCCAGTGGGCGGCTGCATTTTGGTTTCACGCGCAATACCAAGGGAACAGGTATCGGCTCCACCTCGGGCGACCGATATGTGTTGACCGGCACCGTTACCAGGAGCAGCGTCGAGGTTGTTCCAGGCGAAGCGCAGGTGTACACCGAACGGTATTACGAGCGCCTGATCCGTCTCGGCGAAGCGGCCTCAGGCGACGATACGCTCGTGCATTTCCTGACACAGATCACCGTGAATGCTAATGGCGATGTGAGCGCCTTTGTCGAGATCCAAAACGTTACCTGCGGGTAGATAGCCCAATCCGGCAAGGCGTGCTCCAGCGGGCACTACGCCAAAGACTCCGCGCGAGAACGCGGAGTCTTTGGCGTGCCGATAAGGCGCCTCTGCGACCATCCCCGGCTCTGCCGCGCGGCCGCTACCCCTCCAGCAGCGCGTCGCGCAGCTGCGCGATCTCGGCCTCGCCGAGGCCGAGGCCGTCGCGGGCGTAGGCCTCGAACGAGCCGTAGGCGCGGTCGATCGCCGCGAACGCCGCCTGGAGGTAGGCCGCCTCGACCCCGAGCAGGGCGCGCACGAGCGCGGTCACCGCAGCCCCCTTCAGCAGCCGGAGCAGCAGCAGCTCTGCCCGGCGGGCGGCGAGGCTGTATGTCTGCGAGCGCAGGTAGTCGGCTACGATCACCTCTTCCGGCACGCCGAGGAGCCGCAGCACAACCGCCGCCGCGAAGCCGGTGCGGTCCTTCCCGGCGGTGCAGTGGAAGAGCAGCGGGGCGCCGCGGGCCGCCAGCAGCTCGGCCACGAACCGCCGGTAGACCGGGGTGTACTCGGTGGCGAGCCGCTCGTTGACCGCGACCAGCAGGGCCGCCGCGTCGATGCCCGCGAGGTCGCCGCGGGTGATCCGCGCCCGCAGGCTGACGCCCATCGCCAGGCTAGAGTCGTCGTCGAAGACGGGCAGCTCGACCACCCGGAAGCCGTGGGCGCGCGGCAGGCGGTTGGGCGACTCGGCCTTCTCGGCGCCGCTGCGGAAGTCGACCAGCGCCACCAGCCCGAGCAGGCGGAGCAGCCGCAGGTCGCGGGCGCTCAGCCGGCCGAGGTGGTCGGAGCGATAAAGCGCGCCCCAGCGCACCGTGCGGCCGTCGGCGGCCCGGTAGCCGCCGAGGTCGCGGAGGTTGCCGGGGCCGTCGAGCGGGATGCGGCGGCCGGGCTCGCGGCGGGCGGGCGCGAGATCGCGCGGCAGCGGGGCCGGGCGCAGCGCGCGGGCGAGCGTCCAGAGCAGGCCCGCGCCGGCGAGCGCGGCGCCCATCGCGCGCAGGCGCCGCGCGCCCCGGCGAGGGTGGCGAGAGGTGATGTCCATGCCGTTATCATAGCATGGCGCAGCCCGGCCAATTAGCCGCCAGCACGCCGAGAGCGCCACGGCTGCCGCGCGGGCGGGCGTCGCGCCGACGACCGCGGCTGTGGTTGGCTATTCCTCAACCCAGGCAAAGGGCCGTGCCAGGTAATTAGTTGTTGAATGTTCGCCCTGGTGTGCTCAAGTATTTACAAAACAATCCCCCCCTCGCTGCTATACTTTGTGACAGGGGACGCGAAATTCATACAATCAGTTTGGAGGGTGGGATGAACGCTCTACGGCTCTTTCCGAAGATGGTGATCGCTGTTGGAATCGCATTTGCGCTCGCCGGTGTGGTCGCCGCAGGTGCCGGGATCTACATTCGGACGTTCGTCGGCCAGCAGCTGGCCGCGCAGAACATCACCACCCCCGACGACGCCACCATCCCTAACGCGCCGGTGACCGGGATCGCCACCGCGCTGAGCATGGCCGACATCATCCAGCACCACGCCGCCGACAGCTCGAACGGCCTGACCTACGCGCAGATGGGCCGCTTCGCGGTTGAGAGCGGCGACCCGGCCGGCACGAACAACGCCGACGAGGCCCTGAAGGGCGAGAACGGTAAGCCCGTCGCCAACCAGGCCCGCAACACGCAGCTGACCGCCGCCAGCCTGGTGACCTCGCTGAGCCTGTCGGCGATGGCGATCGGCGCCTCGTACGCCGCCATCGCGCTCGGCGTCGGCTTCACCGTACTCGGCATCGTGGTCGCCGGCCTCGGCTACGCGCTCCTGGGTCTGATCACCCCCGCCGTCGCCAAGCGGTTTGGGCTCCACCCTGTATTCGAGTAATCACGCTGTCAGGGGAGGCGGTGAGCTCTCAAGCTCACCGCCTCTTTTGCCGTTGTAGCCGCTACTTGATCTCCACACATGGTCGCATACGAAATACTGTCAGACATCGAGGCGATCGAGAGCGACATCGCCCTCTACGAAGAAACGAACTTCGACAGCCGCGTGGAAGCGATCGATTACCTCGAGTTCAACGTGCTCGATCGGATCGCGGGGCTGCTTCAGGCGACACACCCCCCAGAAGAGCTGGCCCCGCTGAGACAACGCGCGGAGCGGGTGCTGCGTCGCCTGGAAGAGACCGATGACACCTTATTTCAACGGCTTGGGGCGGGCATCCGGGCGGGCCGCTACACCGGGCTCGCCCTCAAGGCTTTGGTCGAGGCATACGTCGGACGCGCCTCGGGCGGCCCGCAGCACGATGCGGCAGGCTATGACAGCCTGGATCTGTTTATCAATAGATTGCTGCGCATCCAGGCCGTCCCCGAGGAGACGAAGGCGAGAGAGCCGGAGATGGTGTATTACCAGAAGACCCCGGCGCGAATCATTTTTGAGCTGGTGGAGCGCGCTCAGCTCACGCCAGAAGATGTTTTCTACGATCTGGGATCTGGCCTGGGCCACGTTCCCATGCTGGTACATCTGCTCAGCGGGGCCGCCGCCAGAGGGGTCGAGTTCGAGCCGGCGTACTGCGACTATGCGCGCAGGCGCGCGGCGGATCTCAGCCTCTCACGGGTCACATTCATTCACGCAGACGCACGCGCCGCCGACTACTCGGCGGGGAGCGTCTTCTTTATGTATACGCCCTTCGAGGGGGGCATCCTGCAAGCCGTGCTGCAAAAGCTGCGGGAAGAGGCCAGGACGAGGAAGATCCGCCTCTTCACGTATGGGCCTTGCACCCTGGAAGTGTCCCGGCAAGCATGGTTGACGCCTGAGGGCCGAAGCGGGGCTCGCATAGACAAGCTGGCGATGTTCAGGAGCCTTTGAGGCGCGAGCGAGGCGGCCCGCCATAGCGAGACAGCCAGCAAGTGCGGAGTCGCCAACACAGTCCCGGTGTGGAGGATGATCTCCACGCCGGGACTGTGCGAGGGCGGAAATGATCGGGCATGGGGTAGCGGGCGTTGCCCCGGTCTAGGGCAGCCGCGCGAGCGCCAGCTCGGCGAGCTGCTTCAGCGCGTCGGCCGTCGCCGCGGCGTCGAGGGTCGACATGATGCCAAGCTGGAGCAGTGTGTCGCCCCTTCGCACGATCAGCACACCCTGAACGGCGTCGCTCTGCGGGGCGCCCTCCATCGGCGCGGCGGCCACGTAGGCCTCGTCGCCCAGGCCCGGCACCGCCTCCAGCGGCGCGCCGCTCTCCCTGGCCCGCGTCACCTGAGCCTGGAGCGCGGCGTCATCGCCGACCAGCGAGCTCATGAACAGCAGCCCGTCGCGGGCGAGGTAGGCGCAGGAGGGCGCCCCACTGCCGTCCTGCCCGCTGCCGTCGGGCTCGCCGTCTAGCGCGCCTAGCGCCTGCTCGACCTCGGCCACCGTCAGCAGGGCGCAGGGCCCCTCGCCGGCCGGGGCTTCCGCCGACGACACGCCGCCGTCGGCGGGCGCCTCGGCCTCGATCGACGAGTCGGGCAGGTTGGCGAGCGCTGTCGCGGCCATCCCCCTGAGCAGGGTTGCCGCCCGCATAATCTCGTCGGTCTTGTTGCTCAGATCGAGCAGCACCACCGTGTCGCCCTGCACCAGCAGCAGAGCGGCCCTGTCGTCGGTTCTGCCGGCGTAGGCCGTATCGCCCATGCCAGCCTCGGACTCCATCGCCATGCCGTCCTGCTCCAGCGCGGCCACGAGCTGCGCCGCCGGCGTCTGATTGCCGTTGTACACCTCCACCCTGATCGTCACCTTCGCGGCCTCGAAGGTGCAGGCGCGGCCCGCGGATGTGGCGGTGTCCGCCGCCGCCGGCGCGCCCTCCAGCGGGCCGTAGAGCACGCCGACAGTGGTGGCGTCGAGCAGCGTACACGGGTCAACGTCGGCCCACGCCCCGCCGGCGCTCTCCGCCCCGGCGGCCGTGGGCGAAGCCGGCACCTCGATGGCAGGGAGCGCCGTGGCCTCGATCGCGGCGGCGGTCGGCGCGGGCGGGGGCGCCGTGGGCGCGAGGGTCGGTGCGGCGGTGGCGCTGATCATGGTGGCGGCAGGCGCCTCGGTCGCAACCTGGCCGCACGCGGTGAGCGCAAGCGCGAGGCCCGCGCCCAGCGAGCCGACGACGAGACGTTTGCCGAATGATACGAGACGCACGATGGGTTCTCCTTTATGTGGGATGCCGGACAACGGAGACGAGCAGTTCGTGGGCTCACTGTATCAGCGGCGGGCCGCCGTGACCTGACATTTCTCACCAAACGCACCATCTGACGCGCGCCACCCCCGATCGCATGGCTGGCGCTACAGCCCCACCTTCGCGGCGGCGTTCTCGCGGAACAGCGAGCCGTCGCGAATGTAGCGCCGCAGCACCGGCAGGCTCTTGTGGCCGGTCTGCCGCATGATCACCCGCTCGGCCACCCCGGCCTGGGCGGCGGCGGTGGCGAGGCCGGCGCGCAGGCTGTGCCCGCTAAAGTGGGCGGGGTCGAGGCCAGCCGCCTGCGCCGAGCGCTTCACGATCGTCGCTACGGCGTGGCCGCTGAGCCGGCGCGCCCGCATCTGGCCGTGGCGGTTGATCGGCCGGAAGAGCGGGCCTCCGGCCACGTTTGCGGCCTCTAGCCAGAGGCGGACGGCCCGCACCGGGCAGGTGTGCGGGGTGGAGCCGTAGGGGATGCCCTTCGTGCTGCCCTCGCCGGCCTGGTCGGTCTTCGAGACGCGCAGCGTAACCACGAGGCCGTCGCTCGTCTCGCGCACGTCGCCTACATCGAGGCCCACCAGCTCGGAGCGCCGGAAGGCGCCGGCGAAGCCGAGCAGCAGCAGCGCGCGGTCGCGGGCGCCGAGCAGCCCGGCGGGCAGCGCCGCGACCATCGCCCGCAGCACGGGCGTCGTCGCGGGCTCCTTCGCGGCCGGGGCGGCGCCCCTGGTGCGGCGGATGCCCTGCATCACCGCGCGCGCGAGGGGGCTGCGGGTGGGCGACTCGTGGCCGGCGAGCTGGTGGACCACGCTGATCGCGGCGAGGCGGCGCTGGATGGTGGCGACCTTGCGATCCTCGGCGAGCGCGCTGATATAAAGGGCGATCGTCTCGGGGGCCGCCGGGAGGCTGGCACGCTCGTGCTGGTCGCACCAGGCGCCGAAGGCCCGCCAGTCGGACTGGTAGGCCCGGCGCGTGTTGGGCGCCCGGGCGGCCTCGGCGTAGTCGCGGGCCTGCGCGGCGGCGTGGGCGAGGGCGGCGGCTGCTGGCGGAAGGGCGAGATCGGCCATGATGTTAGCCTTCGATAAGAGCAGGTTATCGAAGGCTAGTCTAGCACGGCCGGCGCCCTTACGGCCCGCGCTTTGCGTGTGAGTCGCCCAGCGGCTATACTGGCGCGCAGCACTCGCCTACACCCCAAGGTTGTCGATGACTGCCTCGCAGCTCCCGCTCGCCCTCGCCCAGCGCCACCATAACCGCCAGCTCTTCGCCGACCGCTACCTCGACGAGACGCTGCCGCGCCGCGCGGCCTGGCTGGCGCTCGCCGTCGAGGCCGCCCCGGCGCTGGCGCGGGTGCGGGCGATCATGGCCGGCTTCACGCCGTCGAGCAACGAGGCGCAGACTGAGCGCGATCTGGTGCGCCCGGTGCTGGAGGCGCTCGGCCACAGCTTCGAGGTGCAGGCGGCCCTGCGCACGCCCAAGGGCACCAAGAAGCCTGACTACCTGTTCTACCGCGACCAGGCTGCGCTGAACGCCAGCAAAGGCCGGGCGCTGAGCGCCGCCGACATGGGCGCCGCCTTCGCGATCGGGGACGCCAAGTACTGGGAGCGCCGGCTCGACGTGAGCAGCGCCGGCGAGAGCGACGAGATCAACAAGGTGCCGGCCGACCAGATCGCCTTCTATATGCGCCACTCTGGGGTGGCCTGGGGCGTGCTCACCAACGGCCGGCGCTGGCGGCTCTACCACCGCGATAGCTTCGAGCGCCAGGACCGCTACTACGAGGTGGATCTCAAAGATCTCGCCGACGCCGGCGACGCCGACGCCTTCCTCTACTTCTACGCCTTCTTCCGCCGCGAGGCCTTCGAGCCGCCGCTGGGCGAGCGCCTGACGCTTGAGGCCATGCTGCGCGAGAGCGTGGACTACGCCCGCGGCGTGTCCGACTCGCTCCAAACCCAGGTGTTCGACGCGCTGCGCCACCTGGCCCAGGGCTTCCTCGACTACCCGCGCAACGGGCTGGAGCCCACGCCCGAGACGCTGCGCGAGGTGTACAGCAGCAGCCTGATCGTGCTCTACCGCCTGCTGTTCGTGCTCTACGCCGAGGCCCGCGAGCTGCTGCCGCTGCGCGAGAGCCCCGGCTACCGCGATGAGTACAGCCTCTACGCGGTGGTGCGCGATGTGGCGAAGCGCCTCGACCGCGGCCTGACCCTGCTCGCCGACACGGGGCAGACATGGGCCAAGCTGCGCGACCTGTTCGGTATCATCAACCTGGGCAGCCCGCCGCTGCTGGTGGCGACCTTCAACGGCGGCCTGTTCGACCCGCAGCGCCACCCGTTTCTGGAGCGCCACACGATCGGCGACGCCCAGCTCCAGCGCGCCCTCGACAAGCTGGCGCGGGTGCTCAGCCCGCGGAGCGGCCAGCGCGAGCTGATCGACTACCGCGACCTGGCCGAGCGCCACCTGGGCACGATCTACGAGGGGCTGCTGGAGCTCCACCTGCGGCCCACCCCGCGCGGCGCCGACGGCTTCAGCGTGGAGCTGGTGAACGACAAGGGCGAGCGCCACCGCACCGGCTCCTACTACACCCCCGACTTCGTGGTGCAGTATATTGTGGAGCAGACGCTGCGCCCCGTGCTCGACGCCGCCGTGGCCGGCCTGGCGACGGACGAGGATCAGATCGCGGCGGTGCTGGGCGTGAACTGCCTCGACCCGGCGATGGGCAGCGGGCACTTCCCGGTGGCCGCGATGGAGTATATCGCGCGCTATCTGGTGGAGCTGGGCGTGCGCCCGCCCGCCGACGCCGGCGACGAGCCGGACCTGGCCTACTGGAAGCGCCGGGTGGCCCAGAGTTGCATCTACGGGGTGGACCTGAACCCGCTGGCGGTGGATCTGGCCAAGCTGTCGCTCTGGCTGGCCACGGCGGCGAAGGGCCGCCCGCTCTCGTTCCTCGACCACCACCTGCGCTGCGGCAACGCCCTGGTGGGCGCCCGCGCCAGCGAGCTCGACGGCACGACCGCGCCCAGGCGGGCGAAGCGCAGCCGGCGCGAGGCCGCCGCCGTGGAGGCCGGCCAGCTGGCCCTGCTCGACGACGCGGCCTTCGCCGGGGCGATGGGCAGCGCCGTGGGCAGCATGTGGCTGATCGAGGGCAGCGCCGGCCGCACCGTGGGCGAGGTGAAGGAGCAGGAGCGGATCTATGAGAGGGTGCGCGCCGGCCTCACCGAGCGCTACGCCGCCTTGGCCGACCTTGCCGCCGCCGCCGGCTTCGGCGCCGCCCCCGAGCGCGCCCTCTGGGCCAGCCTGGCCGAGTACGCCCAGAAGCGCGACGCCGGCGCCTTCGCCACCCCCGCCTTCGAGCGCCCGCTGGCCCTCCTGCGCGAGCTGCGGGCCGCCCAGCGCTTCTTCCACTGGGACCTGGAGTTCCCCGAGGTGTTCTACGACCGCCACGGCCGCCCGCGCGGCGAGCGCGCCGGATTCGACGCCGTGATCGGCAACCCGCCCTATGTGCGCCAGGAGCAGCTCGGCCCGCTCAAGCCCTTTTTTCAGGCCGCCTTCCCCGAGACGTACAGCCGCACCGCCGACCTGTTCGTCTACTTTTTTCACCAGGGCGTGAAGCTGCTGCGCGAGGGCGGGCGCCTGAGCTATGTGGTGACCAATAAGGTGGTGCGCGCCTTTATGCGCGATCAGGTGGCGCTGGAGCAGCTGATCGGCCTGGGAGATAATCGCGTCTACCGGCTCTTCGACCTGAGCGCCGACGAGATCCGGCTGATCGATGAGAGCACGAAGTATCGCTACGGCGAGGTGTAGCTGAGCCGCCCCCGGCCTCTCGCGCGGGGGAGAGGCCGGGGCGGCTGGGGGCGGGCGCTCGGCGGGGCGGGGCTAGAGCTGGGCGCGGCCGGCCTTGAGGGTGGTGGCCCACCAGGCGAGCTCGTCGAGCATGGTGTTGGCGTTCGACTGGAGGTACTCAAGCTCGGTCAGGCTCTTGCCCTGGCGCGAGACGGCGGCAAAGTCGGCGCCCTGGATGTGCACGCCGGTGCGGGTGGGCGCCATCTGAAGCTCGACGGCGATCAGGCGCAGGTGCTCGACGGCGCGGGCGCCGCCCACGCTGCCGTAGCCGACGAAGGCGGCGGCCTTGCGGTTCCACTCGACATAGGCGTAGTCGAGCGCGTTCTTCAGCACCGCCGTGATGCTGCGGTTGTACTCGGCCGTGACGAAGATGTAGCCGTCGAACTCGGCGACCTTCTGCTGCCAGCGCAGGGCGACCTCATTCTGGGTCGGCGCCCAGGCGTTCGAGGCCACCTCGTTGAAGAAGGGCATGGGGAAGTCGCGCAGGTCGAGGATTTCGACGTCGAGGTCGTCGCGCTTGGACGCAATATCATAGATCCACTGGGCCGGCTTCTCGCCGAAGCGCGTGGCGCGCGTGCTGCTGATGATGATAGCGATCTTAGGGTTGCTCACGATTTTTTCCTCACCTGTGTCAAAAAGCGCTCACTCGTATGTCAGCGTACCCGCTGAGCGTCAACAGATGCGTGTACCGCCGCGTGAACAGCGGCCAGCCGCGCAGTCCCATTGACGCCCCGACGACGTACCATACCCGCAGGATCGCGCTTTGCACCGAGCCAACCAGCGGCAGGGCCCCGAACGACGAGAACCAGGCGCCCCCGAGCCAGCAAGACCCTCAGCACGAGCTAGCCGCCGGCCCCCTCACCGTCGGCGAGCTGAGTACGCTCGACGAGGCCTCACGCCCGAGGAGGTGACGCTGCTGACGCTGCTGTGGGAGATGGCCCTCATACGGATCAGGTTAAGCAAAGGGAAGCTCATCGCGTATGATGTGGTTACCACGCCCAGCACACGCAGGAGCTTCCCAATGCCGAGCATACCACACATCGCCCAGGCCTTGCAGCAGGTTTTCCTCCAGCACGCCACTCAGGCCGCTGAGGCCACCCTGTTCGTTCGACGCACCCGCACCCTCAGTGGCGCCCACTTTGTCTAGTCGCTTGTCGGTAGCTTGCTTGCCAACCCCGACGCCAGCTACGAAGATATGGTCGCCCTTGCTGCCGACCTTGGCGTCTCGCTCACCCCGCAAGCCTTCGCCGAACGCTTCACTCCTGCCGCGGTCGCTTGCCTCGAACACGTCTTGGGCGCAACCCTCCAACAGGTGATGACCGCTCAACCTGCCCTGCTGCCGCTGCTCGACCGCTTCGTTGCGGTCGAGGTTCAGGACAGCACCACGATTGCCCTGCCTGAGGCGCTCGGCAGCCGCTTTCAGGGCTGTGGTGGCAGCGTCGGTCGGGTCAGCGCCGCCCTCAAAGCCCAGTTCCGCTGGGAACTCCGCTCCGGAAGGCTCGATGGCCCGCTGCTGCAAGGCGGGCGAGCCTCGGACAGGGCCGTCGAGTTTCGAGCGCGGGCGCTGCCCGGCACACTGCGCTTGCGCGACCTCGGCTACTGGCACCTTGACGACCTCGCTCAGGATGCCCGCGATGGGCGCTTCTGGCTGAGCAGGCTCAAGCCAGGTACGGCCTCGTATTCGCTAGATGGACAGCGGCACGAGCTTGAGGCATTGCTTGCCAGCCAGGCTGACGAGCACCTCGACCTGACAGTGCGGATTGGAGTGGCGCAGCGACTGGAGTGCCGCTTGGTGGTGCGGCGGGCCAGTGCTGATGAGGCGCAAGCACGGTTGCGCCGGGCCGAGCGAACTGCCCGACGCAAAGGACGCACGCTGAGTGCGAGCACGCGCGCATTGTGCGGGTGGGATGTGCTGGTGACAAATGTGGCGCGCTCGCTCGTGAGCAGTGCGGAAGTCTGGGTGCTGCAGCGGGTGCGCTGGCAAATCGAGCTGTTATTCAAGTTGTGGAAGCAGCGCGGCAAACTGGACGAGAGCCGAGGCAAGCCCCGCAGCTTCAGCGGGCTGGCCTGACAGCACCTCGCCCCATCGTTGGCCGGGCCTCACCTTCGGGGTCTAGGGGCGCAGCGCCCTGGCCGGGGGTGCAGGGAGGCGGGAGCCCCCTGCCGCAGGGCGCGGGGCGCGCAGCCCCCGCAGAACGAGCACCACGCCAGCGCGTAACCCCCTGCCGCAGGGCGCGGGGGCGCGCAGCCCCCGCAGAACGAGCACCAGGGGAACACCCCCAATGCCTAACACCGCAGGCCCGAGTTGGCTCTGGCCCCTCGCCCTGATCACCACCGCGCTAGCGGCAAAATCCGCGCTGGCGGCGCTAGCCCTGCTAAACAGCCCCTTTCTGACGTGGGTGCTGCGGGCGATGGGGGTGGTGGGGTGGCGGGGGTGGCGGGCGGGGTGGGGGTGGGGCTGCTCTGGCTGTACCGGCTGGCCGAGCGGGCGGCGATCGTGACCATGCAGCACGGGCAGCCGGTGCACATCGGCGACGTGCGGGCGCTGGGGCGGGCGACGGCGGCCCAGGTGGCGCGGGTGATCGCGCAGGCGTGGGCGCAGCGAGGCGTGCGCGACATCGCCGGCTGGGTCGTCTCGGCGCTGCGCGCCCTGCCGGCCGACGAGCCAGCCGCGCCGCCGCGCGTCCCGACATGGCCATCCTGACCCTCGCGGGGCTGAGCAATCACGAGCGGCTGCGCTGGCTGACGCGCTTCCGCGCCGCCAACCTCGCGGAGCGGCCGGCGCTGCTGGCGCGCTTTCACGCCAAGCACCCGGCCGCGCCCGCCGTGGGGGAGGCTTCACATGCTGCCCCCCTGGTTGCGCCCTGAAACCAGCCGGCCTTGACAGGCGGCCGGCGCTGGGCTATGCTTGGTTTCACAGCGCAACCAGCACGAAGGAGCGAGCATGGCCGAACCCCCCGCCCGCGACGAGCGCGCCGCGCTGACGCCGAGCGAGCAGCTGCCGGTGACGGCGTTCGGCAGCGTGGCGCTGGCAGTGCGCCACCCGGACGGCGCGATCTACCTCTCGGTGCGCGACCTGTGCGACATCATTGGGGTGAGCCGCTACAGCCAGCTGCGGCGGCTGCGCGGGCACGCCGACCTGAGCCGCGGGCTGGCGCTGTTCCGCGTGCGCACGGCGGGCGGCCCGCAGAGCCAGGAGTTCCTGGCGCTGGAGAAAGTGCCGGCCTGGCTGCTGAGCATCAACATCAGCCGCAGCGTGCCCGAGGTGGCGCAGCGCCTGGGCTACCTGCAATCCTATCTGGTCCGCGAGGTCTACGCCGCCTTCGCCCGACTGACGGGGCTGCCGGAGCAGGGCAGCCGGCAGGTGGAGGATCTGGAAGATCTGCGCCGGCTGGACGTGGCGCTCGACGCTCTGGTGGAGCGCCAGAGCCGCATCGAGGCCAGCCAAGACAGGGCGCGCGACGCCTGGCGCGACCTGGCGGCGCAGGTGCGGGCGATCACCGACCGGCTGAGCGAGCTGGAGGGGCGAGCCGAGGGCGCGATCACGAAGGGCCAGCGCGGCCACATCTACCAGCTGGTGCAGGCGTGGGGCGCGGCCAAGGCCGAGCGCGAGCCGCGGCTGTCGCGGGCGGCGGCCTACGCGGCGGTGTGGGCGGCGCTGAAGGCGCGCTTCCGGCTGGCCCGCTACGAAGATCTGCCGGCGGCGCGCTTCCGCGAGTGCGTGCAGTTCGTCGAGCAGTCGTACCGCGCCCTCACCGGCGCCGAGCTGACGCTCCCCGAGCAGGGCGAGCTGGGTCTGGACGGCTGATGGACGACCGCGGGCTGAGCCAGGAGGAGCGGGCGTTGGCGGCCGACGTAGGCCGGCGGATCGCCCGGGCCCGCACGGCGGCCGGGGTGACGCTGCGCGCCCTGGCGGCGCGGGTGGGCGTGGGCCACTCGACGCTGGCCAACTATGAGAACGGCCGGCGGCCGCTGCGCGTCACCCAGCTGATCACGATCGCCCGCGCCCTGGGCTGCTCGCCGGCGGCCCTGCTGGTGGACCCGCCGGAGGCCGCGGCGGTGGTCAGCCGGATCGACGGCAGCCTGGAGCTAGCGCTGCAAGTCGGCTTCATCCTCGACACGCTGGAGCAGCCGCTCCCGGAGCCGGAGCCGTAGGCCGGCCAGAAAGGGCACCCGCATGAGCGCAGACCGTGTGATCGCCGTGGCGAACCTCAAGGGCGGCGTCGGCAAAACCACCACCGTGCTGAACCTGGCGGGCTTCGCGGCAAAGGCCGGCCGGCGCGTGCTGGTGATCGACGCCGACCCGCAGGGCTCGCTGACCCAGATCCTGCTGCCGGAGAGCGGGGTGGCCGGGCGCACGCTGACCGACGCCTTCCGCGACCGCGCCCAGTCGCTCGACGGGGTACGCCAGCCGGCGGCGCTGGCGGGGGTGGATCTGGTGCCGACGACGCTGGGCCTCGACGCGGTGCTGCAGGGCGCGGCGGCCTGGACGGGGCGCGAGTATGTGCTGCTGGAGATGCTGGCGCCGCACCTCAAGGCCGGCGAGTACGATCTCATCCTGGTCGACTGCCGGCCGGCGATCGACCTCTCGGTGACCAACGCGCTCACGGCGGCGCGCTGGCTGCTGGCGCCGGCGGAGTGCTCGTTCCTCTCGCTCGACGGCTACGAGTACGTGCAGACGCTGGCCGGCCAGGTGCAGCAGCGAATCAACCCGCAGCTGGCCCTGCTCGGCATTCTGCCCACGCGCTACCGCGCCGGTACCAGCCACAGCCAGGCCGCGCTGGAGGAGATCACGCGCCAGGTGGCGGCGGTGAGCCCGCCGCTGCGCTTCGCGCCCATCCGCCTGGCGGTGGCCGCCGCCGACGCGCCGGCCTACAAGGAGTCGCTGGCCCAGTTCGCCCCGAACTCGCCGGTGGGCCAGGACTACCGGGCCGCCACCGAGGCCGTGCTGGCCCATCTGGAGGGGCGTCGATGAGCAAGCGCGCGGGCGGCTGGAAGCGCCAGAGCTACCAGGACGCCGAGGCGGAGATCCGCCAGAGCCTCGGCCTGAATGTGCAGCCGACCGACGAGCTGCGCCAGCTGGCCGACGACCAGATCGAGGACTCACCCTACCAGGCCCGCGCCGGCTACGACGAGGCGCAGCTGGCCGAGCTGGCCGCCGGCATGGGCGAGGCGGGCTTCCAGGGCGTGCTCTTCGCCCGCCCGCACCCCGGCGGCCCCGCGGGCGGGCGCGAGCGCTTCCAGCTTGTCTACGGGCACCGGCGCCGGCTGGCCTGGCGGCGGCTCTGCGCCGAGCGCGGCCAGCCTTGCCTGCTGCCGGTGGTGGTGCGCCCGTTCAGCGACCGCCAGCTGCTCACGATCGGCGCCCAGGAGAACTTGCAGCGCCAGGATCTTTCCCCGGTCGAGGAGGCCCAGCTGGTGAGCTGGCATCAGGAGCTCTACTACCCGGCCGGGCTGGCCGAGATCGGGCGCATGCTCGGCAAGAGCGAGGACTGGGCGAAGACGCGCTCGCGGGTGGCGCAGCTGCCCGAGCCGCTGCGTGAGCTTGTGCGCCGCAGCCCGCACCTGATGACCGGCGTGCTTGAGCTTAGCCGCCTCTGGGCCGCCGCCCCCGCCGAGGCCCTCGCGCTCGCCGAGCGCGCCGAGCGCGAGGGCCTGACCCTGCGCGAGCTGCGCCCGCTGATCGCCGAGCGCGAGACCAAAGATCGTGAAAAAAAGAACGAGCGGCGTGTTGACACGCCTTCTGTGCAATCCATCACAAGCGACGGGCCAGAGACAGCGCTCGGCGCCGCGACCGACCCGGTCAGGCAGATCGACGCCACCACCGAGCGCATTCTCGCCCAGCTCAGCGGATGGAGCCGGCCCGGCCGCAGCGCCGCCGAGCGCGCCGCGATCAGCCGCGGCTGCGAGCGCGTGCTGCTCCAGATCCAGCGCCTGATCGACCAGCTCGCCGAGCCGGCGGGGCCGGACGACCCGCGAGATTGATGGGGAGATAGGAAGCATATAGATGTCTGATCATGTCCTGACGCAGCTCACCCCACGCGTCTGGTGGCTCAACCCGGTCTCGGCCACCGACCGCCCGACCCTCGGCGTGATCGTGGGCGAGCGCGGCTCGCTGGTGGTGGACGCCGGCAACTCCCCGGCGCACGCCGGTGCCCTGCGCGCCGCGATGGCGCGCCACGACCTGCCGGCGCCGCGCCTGATCGCGCTGACCCACTGGCACTGGGACCACGTCTTCGGCGCGGCCACCCTCGACGTGCCAGCCCTGGCAAGCCACGAGACCCAGCGCGTGCTCGGGCTAATGGCCGCGATGGACTGGGGCGACCAGGCGCTCGACCAGCGTGTCGAGGCGGGCGTCGAGATCGCCTTCTGCCGCGATATGATCAAGGCCGAGCTGCCCGACCGCTCCGGCCTGCTGATTCGCCCGCCCGAGATCGGCCTCGCCGACGCGCTCACGCTGAACCTCGGCGACGTGACCTGCCGGCTCATCCACGTCGGCGGCGACCACAGCCCCGACGCAATCACCGTGCACGTGCCCGAGGAGCGCGTGGCCTTCATCGGCGACGCGATCTACGACGACCTGTACCACGGCCCGCGCCGCCTGACCGCCCGGCTGCTCTTCCCGCTGCTCGACCGGCTGCTGGCCCTCGACGCCGCGTACTACGTGGCCGGCCACGACACCGAACCGATCGGGCGCGAGCAGTTCGCCCGCGACGCCGCCGAGCTGCGCGCGATCGGCGCGCTTGTGGGGCGCATCGGCGACGACCACGACGCCGTGGTCGCCGCCCTGCCCGCGGCCCTCGGCGCCCAGCCCGATGCGGGGCACCACGAGATCGCCGCGGCCTTCCTGGCCGGCCTGCGTCTGCCCGAGGTCGCCAGCCCGCTGTAGAGTTGTATGCGCTGGCGGAGCGCCAGGCGTGGGCCTTGCCGATGAACAGATTGTTACTACATAATGTAGTAAATAGAAAGTAAAAATGCTATACTGCCCCCAAGCCGAGCCGCCCGTGATCGCGACCGTGCGCTGCCCGGCGTCAGCACACAAGGAGGAACTGGACTAGGGAACGCCGCAATGACACACGCGCTATCCATCCTGCTGGTCGACGACGAGCCAGAGATGCTGGACGGGTTATC
>JAESFZ010000271.1_pt1 | contig 36547 bp, 41 predicted proteins | sample 9269561 | NCBI WGS metagenome assembly JAESFZ01 (sample SAMN14515552, study PRJNA621657) | algae metagenome | isolation source: Tildeniella nuda ZEHNDER 1965/U140 and co-occurring heterotrophs from wet... | place: Switzerland: Stansstaad, Zurih | collected 1965-01-01
CGCACCCCCGAAGGCCTCTCGCGGTACATCGGAGACCTTCTCAAGACCATCCGACAATCCGAATGCTGCAACTACATTCACAGCGCCGGATATGCTCTCGTCAAAACGTGAAACGCTCTAGCGTCTCTCCGATTGAAGTATAATCGCCTCCCCATTCACATGGGGAGGTGTCGGCGTCCTACGCCGACGGAGGGGTCATGAACTTTGCGACGCCCATGACCCCATCGCCCCGCAAAGCGGGGCACTTCCCCCTCTGAAAGGGGAAGGAACTGATCCCGATCCCTCAGGTTCTCTCGTGCTCGAAAAACTCTAGTTCTTCAGCATGCCCGCGACGAGGGCTGTCACGTTGTGCCGCATCATCTTCTCGTAGGTCGGCGCGGGTCCATCGGGGCCTGACAGCGCGTCGGTGTAGAGGCGCGGGCCGACGACGGCGCCCGATTCGCGGGCGATCTGATCGACCAGGCCGGGATTGGTCATGTTCTCGACGAACAGCGCCTTGATGCGTTGCTCGCGCGCCTCGCGGATCAGCAGCGCGACATCGCGGGCCGAGGGTTCGCTGCTGGTGTTGTAGCCGCGCGGCGACTGGAACTTCACGCCATAGGCGGCGGAGAAATAGCGAAACGAATCGTGGCCGGTGATCGCCCGGCGCTTGTCGGCCGGTACCTTGGCGATCTCCGCCTTCACCCAGGCATCGAGCTCGACGAGGCGGCGGTCGGCCTGCGCCGCACGCTCCTTGTAGTGCGCGGCGTTCGCCGGATCTGCATCGACGAGACCCTTGGCGATGTTGGCGACATAGGCGCGCACGCGCTGGACGTCCTGCCAGCAGTGCGGATCCGGTCCGTGGGCATGTGAATGCCCGTGCCCATGGCCCGCTCCGGCGGCCAGGGTGGCGACACCGGTCGAGGCCACGACCGCGCGTCCCTTGAAGGGCGCGGCCTTGGCGAGACGGTCGATCCAGCCCTCGAAGCCCAGCCCGTTGCTCACGAGGATCTGGGCGTCTGCCAGCATGCGGGCGTCGCTGGGGCGGGGCTGGTAGGCATGGGCGTCCATATCGGCGCCGACGAGGACGGAGAGGGCGACCTTGTCGCCCGCCACCTCGGCCACCAGGTCGCCCAGGATGGAGAAGGTCGCGACGGCCCTGATCGGTGTCTGGGCGGCGGCGGGCAGGCCGGGCAACAGGCCCAGCGCCAGGAAGAGAAGCGGGAGACGGCGACGGGAAAGCATGCCGTTATAATATAACGTCAGACCGGGAAGTCGAGCCACTCCGGGGTGTGGCCGGTCGCCGCGAAGAAGTGCAGCAGATCGGCGAGGCTCAACGCCGTCGTCATGGTGTTCACCAGCGGATGGGCGTTGATCGGCCCGCCCTCGGTCAGGCCGCGATCAAGCACCACGCGAACCTTGTGGTCGGCATCGTTGATCGCCGACAGTGGCGTCACGGAGCCCGGCTCGACGCCGAGATGGCGCTTCAGCCGCTCCGGGCTGCCGAACGAGAATCGCCCGGCCCCCAGCCGTTCTCCGAGGCGCTTGAGGTCGATGGCCCGATCCTCCAGTGCCACGATCAGCCACATCTCCTCCTTCTTGTTGCGCAAAAAGAGGTTCTTGATGTGATGGCCGGGCAGGTTGCCGCGCAGGGCCTTGGCTTCCTCGACCGTGAAGACGGGCGGGTGTTCAACGGTGCGGTGGGCGATGCCGAGCTCGTCGAGTCGGCTCAAGAGTTGTTGCGGGCTGAGCATGGGGGTGCGCTAGATGGCTGGAATGAAGGGTATCGTTCTCTCGGGCGGCAGCGGCACGCGGCTCTACCCCATGACGCGGGCAGCCAACAAGCAGCTCCTGCCTGTCTATAACAAGCCGATGGTCTACTACCCGCTGACCACGATGATGCTCGCGGGCTGCCGGGACATCCTGCTGATCGTCAATCCGGGCGACGTCGAAGCCTATCGCCGCCTGTTCGGCGACGGCAGCCAGTGGGGCATCAACGTCTCCTACGAGCCGCAGCTCAAGCCCGGCGGCATCGCCGAGGCCTTCATCATCGGTCGCAAATTCATCGGCAATTCGCGGGTCGGCCTGATCCTGGGCGACAACCTGTTCTACGGCGATTCGCTGCCCGAGGTGGCGGGACGCGGCGCCGAGGGCAAGGGCGCGTGGGTCTATGCCTACTGGGTGGCCGATCCTACCGCTTATGGCGTGGTGGAGTTCGATGCCGCGCAACGGCCGGTCAGCATCGTCGAGAAGCCCAAGCAGCCCAAGTCGAACTGGGCCGTGACCGGACTCTACTTCTACGATTCCGACGTCTGCGACGTCGCCACCCAGGTCCCGCGCTCGGCGCGCGGCGAACTCGAGATCAGCGACATCAACGCCCATTACCTGAAGGAAGGCCGGCTAACCGTCGAGCGCTTGGGCCGCGGCTATGCCTGGCTCGATACCGGCACGCCCTCGAGCCTGCTGCGGGCCGCCCAGTTCGTGGAGACGGTCGAGGAGCGCCAGGGCCTGCAGATCGGCAGCCCCGAGGAAATCGCCTGGCGCAAGGGCTACATCGACGACGGCGCCTTCGAGAAGCTGATCCAGCCGATCCGCGAGAGCGAATACGGCAAGTATCTGCAGCGTCTCCTGGCGCGCGGATGAGGGTCGCGACAGCCCCTTGCCAAGGCGCCGGAAAAGCCCTATCAGAGCCGCCTTCCGGCGACCTACCCAGCCGGATCGGAGCGCGGGCGTAGCTCAGGGGTAGAGCACGACCTTGCCAAGGTCGGGGTCGAGGGTTCGAATCCCTTCGCCCGCTCCAATTTCTACCAGTCCTTTCGGCGGCTCGAACTGCTTCGGCATCCGCGCCGACTGGACTAGGTTGCCGGCGAGCCCTCGGATCCTAGAGAGCGCCGGATGAAGGTTAAATTCCTGCATATTCCCAAGACGGCGGGAACGAGTGTCCGTCGCTTCCTGAGCCGGTTCTTTCTGTCCCGCCATGTCTGTCCGGCGGTCAACAACGAGCAGTTCAGGGCATTGCCGCCGGAGCGCCTGCGTTCGTACCGCCTGTTCGCGGGACACATCGACTGGACCAGCCTCGACCGGATCGAGGGCGAGTGCTTCACCTTCAGCATCCTGCGACAGCCGCGGGAAAGACTGGTCTCCTTCTACTTCTTCCTGCGCGCGGAGGCCTCGAAGCTCGATCCCGTCGCTTTGGCGACGCCGGAGAGGCGTGGGCTGCATGCCGCGATCATGTTGTCGCCAGACGCATTCTTCTGCGATGGCGGTTCCTCCGAGCTGCGCCGGCATCTCGATTCCGTCCTCGACAATTTCTACAGCTACTACTTCGCCGAGGGATCCTACGACGCGCGGCGGCGCTTGAAGGCGGGGCTGACGATTTCCGAAGCGGAACTCCTGGCCAGGGCAGGGCACAATCTGGACAGGCTGGACGGTCTCTATTCGATCGACGAGCTGGCCTTGCTCGAGAAGGACATCGTCGAAGTGTGCGGCCGGCGCGGGATCGGATGGCGGGGCACGCTGCACGCGCGGTTCTCGCCGCTTCGCGACCTCAAGCTGAACACCAACGCCGGGAGCTACGCTTCGCGCCTCGACGAGCTGAAATCGCTCGGCGCAACGCATCGCACTTTCGATCGGATAGAGGAGATGACGCGTCTCGACGACGTCATCTGGAAGCGAGCGACGGCGCGGCTTCGGCAAGGCTGACCGGCTGCTGCGTCGCGCCCCCTTTACGTTGATCGGCCGCAGATTCCCGCTAGTTTGAACGGGATAGGGGCGTCGAAGTGCGGTGTATCAAGTGAAGACTTCAAGCGATCCGATCGAAAGCACGGGCCTCCTCGTCGTCCGCACGGTGGCAGACCTGCGCCGCGCCGTCGCCGGCTTCCGCAAGGCGGGCCGCACGATCGGTCTCGTGCCGACGATGGGCGCGTTGCACGAGGGCCATGTGAGCCTCGTGAAGGGCGCGCTCGAGCGCGGCGACGTGCCGGTGACCAGCATCTTCGTCAATCCGACGCAGTTCGGACCGAAGGAGGATTTCTCCGCCTATCCGCGCGACGAGGAAGGCGACTTCACGAAGCTGCGCGAAGCGGGCTGCCGCATCGTCTTCGCCCCGACCAAGGACGAGATGTATCCCGGCGAACAGCTCACGACGGTGACGGTCGCCGGCATCACCGACGGTCTGTGCGGTCCGCTGCGGCCCGGCCACTTCCAGGGCGTTGCCACGGTGGTGAGCAAGCTGCTGCTGATGGCGATGCCGGATCGCGCCTATTTCGGCGAGAAGGATTACCAGCAACTCCAGGTCATCAAGCGCATGGTGCGCGACCTCGCGATGCCGTTCGAGATCGTGGGCATGCCCACGGTGCGCGAGCAGGACGGGCTCGCGATGTCGTCACGCAATCGCTACCTCAGCACCGAGGAGCGGACGAAGGCGCTGGTCATGTACAGGCAGCTCGTGAAGGTCGCCGACACGGTGCGCGACGGCACGAAGTCCTGTTCTGAGGTGACGGCGGCGGCGTCGCAGGCGCTGCGCGACGGCGGCTTCGACATCGTCGAATATTTCACCGTCGTCGATGCCGACAGCCTGAAGCCGCTGGAGCATGTCACGGGCCCGGCGCGCGTCATCGCCGCCGCGCGCCTCGGCCGCACGCGCCTTATCGACAATCTGGCGGTCTGACGCAGGCTTCGGTCGCTCAGGCGGCCTGTTCGAGCGTCGAGGCGACGTCGCGCGTGGTGACGCGGCGTAGGTCGCGTACCTTGGTCGTGTCGAACGGCCGCGCGCGATGCATGGTGCAGCGATTGTCCCAGATCACCAGATCGCCCTTCGCCCAGCGATGGGCATGGACGAAGCGCGGCTGCGTCGCGTGCTCGATCAGGTCGAGGATGATCAGGCGTCCGTCGGCCACCGGCATGCCCAGGATGTGCGAGGCGTGCGCGGCGAGATACAGCGTCTTGCGGTGCGAGCCGGGATGGGTGCGCACGAGCCGCTGAGGCACCGGCGGCAGCGAGGCGCGTTCCTCTTCGGTGTACTGCACGACGCCGAGCTGTTCGCGCGAGCGCCAGATCGAATGTTCGGCGACCAGCCCCTCCAGTTCGTTCTTCTTCGCCTCGGGCAACGCGTCGTAGGCCGCGCGCAGGTCGGCGAACTCGGTGTCGCCGCCTTCCTCGGGAATGACGTGGGCGTAGAGCATGGAGAGGGCGCCGGGCACGGCGCGGAAAGAGGCGTCGGTATGCCAGAGCCGGTTGGCCAGGCCGTCGAGACGCCGCCGCGCATCGGGCTTCAGCACGTTGCCGTCGCCGTCGAGGTTGGAGATGTCGGCGACGTCGCTCGATTCGATTCGGTGCTTGATGTCGCGATGCCGGAGTTTCAGGGCCGAGGAAGCGATCGGGCCGAAGTTGCGGGCAAAGGCCACCTGCTTCTCGTCGTCGAGCGTCTGACTGCGAAAGACCACGACGGCATAGCGGTCGATCGCGTCCTCGATGGCCTGCCGGTCGGCAGGATTCAGCGGTCGTGACACGTCGACGCCGGCAATCTCGGCGGCGAAATCAGGATGAGCTGGCGTAACGGTGATGCTCACGACCGCCTCCCGCGGCTATAATGTCTTTGAAAACATTCTCTCCCAGGAAACGCCATGCCGCAAACGATGAAGCTCGCCCTGCTCGACGATTACCAGAAGGTCGCCATGCGCATGGCCGACTGGGACCGCCTCAGGAAGCGCGGCGTCGAGATCACGGTTTTCCACGAGCCCTTCGCGTCGGTCGAGGATGCGGCGCGGAAGCTGGCGCCCTTCGACATGCTGGGCCTGCTGCGCGAGCGGACGGCGTTCCCGCGCGCCCTGATCGAGAAGCTGCCGAACCTCAAGTTCATGGTGCTGACCGGCGCGCGCGCCGCCAGCCTCGACGACAAGGCCGCGGCCGAGCGCGGCATTCCGGTCTCCACGACGCCCGGCGGCGGCTCGAACGCGCCGACGGCGGAGCTGGGTTGGGCGCTGCTGATGATGTGCGCCCGCGATCTTGCCAAGGCCGAGCGGCTGGCGCGGCAGGGCAAGTGGCACGACGGCATCGAGCAGATGGTGGTGCTCGAGGGCAAGCGCCTGGGCATTCTCGGCCTCGGCAAGCTGGGCAGCCGCGCCGCGCGCTACGGAAAGGCCTTCGGCATGGATGTCGTGGCGTGGAGCCAGAACCTCACGCCAGAGAAGGCGGCGGAGGGCGGCGCTACATACGTCAGCAAGGACGAGCTGCTCGCGACCTCGGACTTCGTGTCCATCCATCTGGCTCTGTCGGACCGCACGCGCCGCCTGATCGGCGCGGCGGACCTCGCGAAGATGAAGAAGACCGCGATCCTGGTGAACACCTCGCGCGGTCCGATCGTCGATGAGGCGGCGCTGATCGCGGCGCTCAAGAACCGCACGATCCTGCACGCCGGCCTCGACGTCTACGACAAGGAGCCGATGTCGGCCGACCATCCCTTCACCAAGCTCGACAACGTTACGCTCATTCCCCACCTGGGCTACGTCGTGGAGGAGAGCTACCGGCACTTCTACGAAGGCACGATCAAGGACATCGAGGCCTGGCTCGACGGCGCACCGATCAACGTCCTCAACCCGGACGCGCTCAAGAAGGCGTAGGCGTCTTCACGCGAACGACGATCAGCCAGATCGCGCCGGCGAGGATCACGCCGGCGGCCAGCCACTCCGCGGTGGTCAGCCTGGCGGGCGTCAGCCAGCCGGCGTGCGCGAGGATGGCTTCGAGCGCGATGGCGAAGAATGGCATTGCGGTGAGGGCGATCAGGTAGGTCTGGACGCCCGAATGGTTGATGGTCCAGAAGCCGAGCCAGGTGCCCGGCGCGCGGAACAGCAGGCCGGCCAGGATGGCATAGAGCCAGAGCTCGATACGGCCGAATGCGTCGCCGCCGCCGGCCCAGGGCGACGCCATCGCCCCCGCGAGGCCGGCCACCGTCCAGACCACGATCAGCGCCAGCGACGCGGCGACCAGGATCTCGCCGGTGAAACGGCTGCGCGCCGCCGCATCGTTGGACCGGTTGCGCGGGTGATAGGCGATCATCCACGACGCCGCGACCGCCACGGCCTCCGAGGCGAGCAGCCAGGCGACGCCGCGCCACGCCGTCTCCGAACCCAGGCCAGCGACGAACGCCACGATGCCGAGAGCCAGTAGGGCAAGCCCCGGCCAGTCACGCCGGGCAGGCGACTGGCGCGACAAGGCCCATCCACTCCCTGCGCCGATCAGCACGCTCACGGTCGAGATGAGGGTGCTTTGCGTGACGGCGAGCCACACGATGGCGGCGGCGGTGCAGCCGTTGATGATGACGCGCATGAAGGCGTAGCAGACCGTCCAGGGCAGCAGCAGGTCGGCCCAGCTTCCCGGCGTGCGCCGGCCGACCCATAGCAGGACCAGGCCGGCGCTCAGGAGCTGCACCAGCGTGTAGGCCCAGGCGTCGAGCTGCGCTCCGCTCACGACGTGGCGGGTCAGCAGCAGATAGATCGACCAGAGGAGGGAGTTGCCGAGCGCGATGGCCAGGACGTGACCGCTCATTGCGGATCTCGGAGGCTTTGTCTCAGGTGCGGAAGCGCAGCAGCAGGTGATTGACGCCGTTCAGCTTGACGTAGAGGTCTTCGAACTGCGCGTAGAAATCCTCCCACTGCGGCAGGCCGCCCTGGCTGCCGAGCGAGGTGTAGATCTCGGCGACCGTCCGGCGGCCGTCGATCTGCGAGATGATGCGCGGCGCGAGTGCCGGAAGCTGGGCGCGCCACGGAAAGCCGTCGAGATTGGCGACCAGCGGCGCGCCGGGCTGCAGGCCGGCGGCGAACTTCTGCGCATCCATCTCGCGCAATACCGGAATGGCGGAGGTGTCCTCGGGCCGCGCCACCGTGTCGAAGCCGGCGCGCGTGGCATAGAAGACGTGGGTGCGCAGATTGCCGGCGAGACGTTCGGCGAAGGCCGCGCGCTCCAGCAGCGGCAGCGAGCTCATCTGGCGCGAGATCACCGGATCGCTCATGTAGGTCGAGGGCTCGTAGCGCACGGGCTCGAGAAAGGCCACGACGCGCAGGCCGGAGGACGCGGCCATCTTGCCGATCTGCGGTACCGTGAAGGCACGGTCGCAACTGTGCAGCAGCAGGTCGTAGAGGCCCGCATCGCCGCCCGTCACGTGATCGTTGAGATAGGGGTTGCGGCGGAACAGGTTGGTCGTCGGCAGGAAGCGGATCAGGCGCTTGGCCATCGCCAGCCGGTCCTCGATCGCCATCGACAACGGCGCCAGCGTCTGCAGCATCTCCTGCAAGGGATAGACCCCGCTGCGGCCGTATTCGCCGTAGAGCATGATGCCCATGCCGCCCTCGTTGTGCAGCACGCTGGCCAGCGCCTGCATGCCGGCCGCCGGATCGGTCAGGTGGTGCAGCACGCCGGTGCAGTCGATGTAGTCGAACTGGCCGATGTTCATCGTCGGCAGGTCGAGCAGCGAGCCGGTCAGGAACTGGATGTTGCGCAGGCCGCGCGCCTTGGCCCGGGCCTCGCAGATCTGGCGGGAGGCCGTCGAGAGGTCGAGATAGACGACCTCGCCGGGGCAGCGCCGGTCGACGAGCTGCTGCGCCAGCATGATGCAGGCGTCGCCCGTGCCGCCGCCGGCGACCAGGGCGCGGAAAGGGCGGATGAAATTCAGCCGGCCGGAAAACAGGTAGTGGTTGATCTCGAGGATGTGGCTCGGCGTGCCCGTGATCAGGCGGATCGCCTCGTCGCGCGGGTCGCGCGCCGGGTACGGCAAAGCCTCGTACTGGGCGCGAACGCTGTCCAACGGCGAGGGAACGGTCATCAGGGCCTTGTTTGGCGGCGGGCGGGGCGCTACCGGGGGGATGGCAACACCTGCTGAGCATTACTGCAACAAATCGAAGGGCCATGAAAGGCTATTTCGGCATCGGTATCGAGGGTCCGAGCAAGTCGATGAACGTCGGCACTTTGTTCCGGACCGCCCATGCGTTCGGCGCCTCGTTCGTCTTCACGCTACGCGCCCAATACGACGTTCGTGCCGGCGCGCTGGCCGATACCTCGGACGCGCCGGGGTCGGTGCCGACCTACCGGTTCGCCGATCTGGATTCGTTTCGCCTGCCGCTGGGCTGCCGGCTGGTCGGCATCGAGATCACCGACGATGCGATCGAGCTGCCGACGTTTCGGCATCCGCGCCAGGCGGCCTACGTCCTGGGTTCCGAGCGGGAAGGCCTGTCCCCGGGGGTTCAGGCGGTATGCGACTACGTCGTGAAGATCCCGACCCGGTTCTCGGTCAATCTCGGCACCGCCGGCGCCCTGGTCATGTACGACCGGCTGATCAGCCTCGGCCGCCATGCGCCGCGGCCGGTCGGCGAGGGCGCGCCGACGGAGGAACTCGACCAGCCGGTCTTCGGCGAGCCGATGTACAAGCGCAAGCAGCGGCTGCGGCAAAAAGCGCAATCAAAACAATAGATTGGCCGGGCGCAGTTGCGCAGAGGCAGTGCGGCGACTATCTCACGCGCTTCAATGACCGTTTTGCCCACCGAACCGCTACAGATTCTGGAGCCCGGCGCCGCCGCGCACGGCCGCAACGACCTGCGCCGGAACCTGATCGGCCTGTCGCGCGACGGTCTGAAGACGGCGCTCGCGGAGGCCGGTCTGGAGCCGTTTCGAGCCGCCCAGATCTGGCAGTGGATCTACTGGCATGGAGTCACGGACTTCGGTCGCATGACCAACATCGCCAAGAAGGCGCGTGACCGTCTGGCCGACCAGTTCGTGATCGAGCGGCCCGCGATCGTGACGGAGCAGCGTTCGGTCGACGGCACCCGCAAGTGGCTGCTGCGCTTCCCCGACGGCAACGAGGCCGAGACGGTCAACATTCCCGAGACGGATCGCGGCTCGGTCTGCGTGTCGAGCCAGGTCGGCTGCACGCTCACCTGCACCTTCTGCCACACCGGCACCCAGCCGCTGGTGCGCAACCTGACGCCCGACGAGATCGTGGGCCAGTTCATGGTGGCGCGCGACAGCTACGGCGAGTGGCCCACGCCGACCGCCGATGCCCAGCGCATGCTGTCCAACATCGTCATGATGGGCATGGGCGAGCCGCTCTACAATTTCGACAATGTCGTCACGGCGCTGAAGATCGTGATGGACGATCAGGGCATCGCGCTCAGCCGCCGCCGCATCACCCTCTCGACCTCCGGCGTGGTGCCGATGATCCCGAAGGTGGGCGAGGCGCTCGACGTCAACCTCGCGGTGTCGTTGCATGCCGTCAGCGACGAGGTGCGCGACACGCTGGTGCCGATCAACAGGAAGTGGCCGATCGCCGAGCTGCTGAAGGCCTGTGCCGACTATCCCGGCGCGCGCAACAGCCGCCGAATCACCTTCGAATATGCGATGCTGAAGGGCGTCAACGACAGTGACGCCGATGCGCGAGAACTGGTCCGCATCCTGAAGCCGATCCACGCCAAGGTGAACCTTATCCCGTTCAACCCCTGGCCGGGCGCGCCCTACGAGTGCAGCTCGAACAACCGCATTCACCGTTTCGCCGAGATCGTGAACGACGGTGGCCTCAGCGCCCCGGTGCGCACGCCGCGCGGCCGCGACATTTCCGCCGCCTGCGGTCAGCTCAAGAGCGCAAGCCTGCGTCAACGCGGCGAGAAGGTGGCTCTGTAGCTACTTCGTCAAAGCGGCAATCTTCGACAGGAAGGCGTTCTCACTCGACACCGGACGAAGCCCGGCCGCGCCGAACCACTCTTCGAGGCTGCCGGTCGTGTACTCCGCGTAATACGGCTCGTGGAAATAGTGCGGGAAGAGGTCGAGCAGCCCGTCCCAGTCGGGGCGGTCGCCCTTCTGCAGCGAGTCGACGATCACGACCAGGCCGCCCGGCTTCACGGCGCGCGCCATCTCGGCGATGACCTTGGCGCGGATCTCCTTCGGCAGCTCGTGCAGCAGGAACGACGAGACGACGAGATCGAGGCTCGCCTCGTCGAACGGCAGCGATTCGGCGGCGGCTTCTTCGAGTTTCACACGCGCCGTGCGGCCGATCAGGCGGCGCGCCTCCTCGAGATAGGGTTTGCTGAGATCGATGCCGGTGAGTCTCATGCCCGGCCACGCTCCATGGAGCGCCGCGAGCAGACGGCCGGTGCCGCAGCCGACGTCGAGGCCGCGGACGTCGCGCTGGTTGCGGCCGGCGAGCCAGGTCGCGACCGGCGCCAGCGCACGGCGGCGCATGACGTCGGCGGCGCCGGTGAACAGGACCTCGACCTGCGTGTCGTACAGGGCGGCCGAATGGTCGGAGAGCCAGCCGTCGCTCTGGAAATGGAAGTTCTGCCGGTAGTAGTCGGGCAGGCCGTCCGCCTGGGTGCCGGGCGGCAATTCTTCGTCGAGCGTGCCGTGCCGGCGCGCGTCGACCTGCGGCAAATCGCGGAAATAGAGCAGGCTGCGACGCAGGAATTCGGCCGGTTCCGGGCCGAGAAGGCGTGGCGCCGGATAGAGGCCCGCTGCGACATCCCGCCATTCGCGCTGGAACAGGGCCCGCATGTCGGCGGTCAGTTCCGCCCGGCTGGGCGTCGGCCCGATGGCAAAGTCGGGCTTGGGCATGGGTTTCAGCAGCCGCCGGCCGGCCGCGTAGTGGCCGGCATACCAGGCGACCCGGGCAGTCTGCTGCGCAGCGTAGGACAGGCGGTCGAGGGGGGAAACCATGGGAGCGTATTCCTCACCCCGATTATAGCCTCTTTGCGGCGCGCTTGCCCCGGTGGGGTCGACCGCTATATTCCGCGCGCCTTTACCGAATCGACATGAAAGCGGCCAGCATGAGCGTTTCTTATACCGGGCCCTACAAGAAGGGCGAGATCAAGAAGGTCGTCCTGGCCTATTCCGGCGGCCTCGACACCTCGGTCATCCTGAAGTGGCTGCAGACGGCCTATGGCTGCGAGGTGGTGACCTTCACTGCCGATCTCGGCCAGGGCGAGGAACTGTCGCCGGCCCGCAAGAAGGCGGAGCTGCTGGGCATCAAGCCCGAGAACATCTTCATCGAGGATGTCCGCGAGGAATTCGTGAAGGACTTCGTCTTCCCGATGTTCCGCGCCAACGCGCTCTACGAGGGCCAGTACCTGCTCGGCACCTCGATCGCCCGGCCGCTGATCTCCAAGCACCAGATCGACCTCGCGCTGAAGACCGGCGCCGACGCGGTCTGTCACGGCGCCACCGGCAAGGGCAACGACCAGGTCCGCTTCGAGCTGTCCTATTATGCGCTCAAGCCCGACATCAAGGTGATCGCGCCGTGGCGCGAATGGGAGCTGACCTCGCGCACCAAGCTGCTCGAGTTCGCCGAGAAGCACCAGATTCCGATCGCCAAGGACAAGCGGGGCGAGGCGCCGTTCTCGGTCGACGCCAACCTCCTGCACTCCTCTAGCGAGGGCAAGATTCTCGAGGATCCGTGGGAAGAGGCCGACGAGATGGTCTACCAGCGCACCATCTCGCCCGAGGCCGCGCCCGACAAGGCGACCTATATCGAGATCGAGTTCGAGAAGGGCGACGCCGTCGCCATCGACGGCGTGAAGATGTCGCCCGCGACGCTGCTCACGAAGTTGAACGAACTGGGCAAGGCCAACGGCATCGGTCGCCTCGACCTGGTCGAGAACCGCTTCGTCGGCATGAAGAGCCGCGGCATCTACGAGACGCCGGGCGGCACGATCCTGTACGCCGCCCATCGTGGCATCGAATCGATCACGCTCGACCGCGGCGCCGGCCATCTCAAGGACGAGGTGATGCCGAAGTACGCCGAGCTGATCTACTACGGCTTCTGGTATTCGCCGGAGCGCGAGATGCTGCAGGCGCTGATCGACAAGAGCCAGGAGAACGTCACCGGCACGGTGCGTCTCAAGCTCTACAAGGGCAACACCACCGTGGTCGGCCGCAAGTCGCCGGTATCGCTCTACTCGATGCAGCACGTCACCTTCGAGGACGACCAGGGCACCTATAACCAGCGCGACGCCGAGGGCTTCATCAAGCTCAACGCGCTCCGGCTGCGGCTGCGTGCCCTGGGCCAGGGCGGTCCCAAGAGCTGACCTGACATCACCTGACCCGACGGGACCGGCGCATGCCATTTGACGACGACGAGCGCCGCCTCCCCGGAGGGCGCGGAACGGGCGAGCGGGCCATCAACCTGCCGCCCGCCGTGCTGTGGCTGATCGGCATCAACGTCGCCGTCCATCTGCTGCGCCAGCTTCTCGGCGAACAGGCGGATCAGGAGATCATCCTGCAGTTCGGCCTGGTGCCTGCCGCCTATACGACCGACAGCGGCCGCGATCTCTTCTCCCTGATCGCGGCGCCGATCACCTACCAGTTCCTGCATGGCGGCTGGATGCATCTCGGCGTCAACATGTTGACCCTGGCGGCCTTCGGCGCGCCGGTCGAGCGGCTGCTGGGCGTGCGCCGCTTCGTGCTCTTCTATCTGGTGTGCGGTGTCGTCTCCGGCTTCGTCCACATCCTGGTCTATCCCGATTCGATCGACCCGGTGGTCGGCGCCTCCGGCTCGATCAGCGGCGTCTTCGGCGCCGTGCTGATGCTGATGCGCTATGTTGGCAGCCTGACGTCGCTGCTGCCGGTCGCCGGCATCTGGATCGGCCTCAACGTGTTCTTCGGCATCTTCGGCGGCACGCCCGGTGCGGGTGGCGAATCGGTGGCGTGGGTCGCGCACATCGCGGGCTTCCTGTTCGGGCTCGCGAGCATACGCTTCTTCGCACCGAGGATGAGTTAAGCCGCTATAGTCGGCGCATGGCCGACAACGGGATCCCGCTTCGCCGCACTCTGGCCGCCAACGCCGTCGCACTGGCGCCGTCGTGGGGTGCGCTGGCGATCCTCTACGGCCTTGGAGAATTGCCGGGCCGCAGCGCGCTGATTGCCATGGCGGGGATCGCCCTGGTCACGTTCTTCCTGATCCAGCGCTATCTGAATTCCCTGGCAAGCTTCGCCCGCTTCGTGGGGGAACTGTCCGACGAGCGGGAGCCGGTGATGCCGCGCCTTTCCTTCGCGCCCGCCACGGAGGAACTCGCGACGGCGGCGGCCACCCTCTCGACCGGCTGGCGCCGCCAGCGCGCTTCGATCGACAACCTCGCGGCCTCGGCGCAGGCGATCGTCGACGGGCTTCCCGATCCGCTTGTGTCCGTCGACCGCCAGCGCCGCATCGTGCGCACCAATCTCGCCGCCGCCCTGCTGCTGGGCAGCTCCGGCGGCGCCGAGCGCGACGTCTCCACGGTGTTGCGCCAGCCGCAGCTCCTGGCGGCCATCGATGCGCTGCTCGAGACCGGCCCCGACGGCAACTTCGCGAAGCCCGACCAGTCCGTGGTCGAACTGGTGCTGGCCGGGCCGCCGGAACTCGACATGGTCGCCCATCTGCGCCGCCTTCCGCGGGCGGCGGCTGACGGCTCGCTGGCGCTGATCGTGCTGCATGACACCACGGCGCTGCGCCGCGCCGAACGGATGCGGGCCGATTTCGTTGCCAATGCCAGCCATGAGCTGAAGACGCCGATCGCCGGTCTGGCGGGATTCATCGAGACGTTGCGCGGTCCGGCGCGAGAGGATGTAGCGGCGCGCGAGCGCTTCCTCGGAATCATGGCCGAGCAGGCCGACCGCATGCGGCGCCTGGTCGACGATCTCCTGATGCTGTCGCGCATCGAGCAGCACGAGCATGCGCGGCCGGCCGCCGCCGTCGACCTCGCGCCGGTGCTTCGATCCGTCCTCGACCTGCTGCAGCTCAAGGCGTCGTCGCGCGGCGTGACGATCGCCCTCGATATCGCGCCGGATCTGCCGCGCGCCGTCGGCGATTCCGACGAACTCACCATCGTGTTCCAGAACCTGATCGACAATGCGGTCAAGTATGCGCGGCCGGCTACGGAGGTGCGCGTGATCGCGGCACCGTCCGGCCCCGATCGCGTGGGAATCGCCGTCAGCGACAAGGGCGACGGAATTCCGGCCTCGCACCTGCCGCGCCTCACCGAGCGCTTCTACCGCGTCGATGCCGCCCGTTCCCGCCAGCTCGGTGGAACCGGGCTGGGCCTCGCCATCGTCAAGCACGTGGTGAACCGTCACCGCGGCCGGCTCGACATCCAGAGCGCGCCCGGCGAGGGCTCGACGTTCACGGTGACGCTGCCGGCCGCGGGGAAACAGTGATGCAGCCGGTGCGCAACATTGCGAAAGCCGCGTGTAAGTTTCAACCGGCATAGTCGCTTCGAATAACGCGTGAGTGTATGCGCATGACATCGAAGGCGAGCGAACCGTGCGAGATCGTCGTGACCGCCCGGATGATCCGGGCAGGCCTCGACGTGGTGAAATCCTGGCCCTCCCTCGCCGACGGCGAGGCGCTGGCCACGGCTTACCGTGCAATGGCGGCGGCGGCGCCTCCTGAAAGTCTCGCCCTGAGCATGCCGACGCCGACGATGCTGCAGGCGCTTCGGCTGCTCGGTCACAAGTAGCGGCAAGTCGTTCGAGCAGCACTCTGGCGGCGGAACGACCTGCCGAGCCCGTGCGTTTCATGGACGATGAGCATCATCGACTCGTTGGGGTGGGCGATGGCCACCCAGTTTCAGCCCCTTCGCTCGGGTTACGTCTATCGTCAGGATCGCACCGGCCGGCCGATTCTCGTGACGGCCGGCGAGCGCCGAGGATTTGTACGAGCCTTCGGTTGGAAATTCCTGGCGCATGTCGCGGGCTTCATGGCGGCGGTGATCATGGCCGCCATGGTGACTGCGCATTTCTATCCCAAGGGAAACGAGACGGGGGGCTTCGTCCTGATGGGCGGGCTTCTGGCCTTCATGGGCTTTGGTCTCTACGCGTCCGTGAAATGGGCAATGCATGCACCCAGCCGCGTGCTGTCCGATCGCCCGACATTGTCTAACGGCGCAGGATCCTGACCGCGATCATGGCAGTCGGAATGCCGACCACGAATCCTGCCACGACTGCGTAGAACAGAAAGAAGACCATCGAGAAGATCACCATGCCCATCGTCCCGCGCTCGGGCACGGCAGGCGCGTCGGCGAGGGTCGCCAGCACCGCCACCGCGAACAGAGCGACCGACAGCAGCGGCCCACTGAGCGCGGAGAAGGTAACCTGCCATCGTTGCGTCCTGTGCGGCCAGCGGGACGTCCCGAACCAGGCCGCGGCGAAGGTGATGGCCACGATCGCGACGACAGAACCCACGATATAGATCACGCTTGTCTTCCTTCCCGTGTTCTCCGTGTTCTCCGTGTTCAACGCCGCGGCCGGCTCCGGGTTCGGCCTTCGTGAATTTCTCCACATCTGTCTTCGGTCTGTAACTCAATTGTCGCGCAGGCGAAGCCTGCGGCCGGTACCGAGCCACGGTAGGGCGTGGAGGCCGGATGCTTCGACTGGAAGACGTTACCAAGAGCTTTGGCGGCAAGCCTGCCGTTGACGGCGTCTCGCTCGTCGTGCCGGCCGGCCAGATGGTCGGCGTGATCGGCCGTTCCGGCGCCGGCAAGTCGACCCTCCTGCGGATGATCAACCGGCTGGGCGACCCGACCTCAGGCCGCATCCTGTTCGGCGACACCGACGTCACGGCGCTGCGCGGCCGCCCGCTGCGCGCCTGGCGCGCCCGCTGCGCCATGATCTTCCAGCAGTTCAATCTCGCCGGCCGCCTCGACGTTCTGACCAACGTCATGATGGGGCGGCTCAGCTACGTCGGCACGTTGTCGGCACTCCTCAATCTCTGGAGCGAGCACGACCGTGCCGTTGCGCTCTCCGGTCTCGATCAGTTCGACATGGCCAGCCTGGCGGCTCAACGGGCCGACACACTGTCGGGCGGCCAGCAGCAGCGCGTGGCCATCGCGCGGGCGCTCGTGCAGGAGCCCGACATGATCTTGGCGGACGAGCCTATTGCCTCTCTCGATCCGCGCAACACCAGGATGGTCATGGATGCGCTGCAGCGCATCAACAAGCAATTTGGAATCACGGTGATCTGCAACCTGCACTCGCTCGATACGGCGCGCGCCTACTGCGATCGGCTGGTCGGCATGGCTCAGGGCCGCGTGGTTTTCGATGACGTTCCGCAAGCCCTCACCGACGAGGTTGCCCGCGGACTGTACGGGCTGGATGCCGGGGAGATCATGGATACGGCGGGCACGGCTTTGCCCGCTCCGGCCACCGCCTATCGGCCCTCGTTCGCTGTCGCCTGAAGCCGGGACACCGCGCCAAATCAAGCCATCCAGACGGAGTAAATTCATGATCAAGCGTCGTTCGGTTCTCGTCTCCACGGCGGGTATGCTTCTCGCCGTGCCCTTTGCCGCGAATGCCCAGGACTGGAAAGCCAAGTATCCGGAGATCGTGGTGGCGATCGTTCCCGCCGAGAATGCTGGCGGCGTCGTCGACCGCTACGGCCCGTTCGTCAAGTACCTCGAGAAGGAACTCGGCACGAAGGTCACCCTGCGCGTCGCCAACGACTATACGGCGGTGATCGAGGGACAGAAGAACCGTCAGATCCACGTTGGCTTCTATGGCCCCGGATCCTATGCCCGGGCGTACGCCGTCTCGGGCGGCAACACGGTCGCTTTCGGAACGACCCAGAACCAGGACGGCTCGATCGGTTACTATTCGGTCGTCTATGTGAAGGCGGACAGTCCATACAAGAGTCTCGACGACCTGAAGGGCAAGAAACTCGGGCTCGTCGATGTCGAGTCGACTTCAGGCTACAAGGCGCCGGTCTTCTTCATGAACAGGGAAGGCAAGGCGCCGGACAAGTTCTTTTCGGTGGCCCAGGTGACTGGCAGCCACGAGAACGCCGTGCTTGCCATGACCCAGGGTACGGTCGATGCGGCCACCAACTGGTGGAATTCCGACACCGACTCGAACCTCACGCGCATGCTCAACAAGGGCATGCTCAAGAAGGCCGACGGTTCGCCGATGAAGTACGAGGACTTCCGCATCGTCTGGAAGTCGCCGCTGCTTGCGGGCTCTCCCTTCGCCTATCTCAACGACATGCCGGACGACCTCAAGAAGGCGATCGCGAGCGCCTTTTACAACGCCCACAAGAAGGACAAGGCTGCGTTCGACAAGCTGTCGGACGGTAAGGATCTCGCCTTCGTTCCGGTCGGTCACAAGGACTATCTGGAGTTCATCGAACTCAACAAGTACCTCGAAGAACTGCGCCGCAAGAAGGGCTGACCGTTCGTCGACCGGGGCGTGACGACTCAGATGGCAAAGACCTTGGCGATATTGCCAGCGGCGCAGCTTGCTCCGCTGGCCGAAGCCTATCGTGCCGCGATGGCGGTCAAGCGACGCTGGACCATCGGCGGTCTCGCGGTGCTGGCCGTCTGCACCGCATTGTCAGTATGGGCCGGTCAGGTCGACATCGTGAAGTTCTGGGCGGGTTTGCCCCGGTTCGCCAGTTACTTCCACGACATACTGCCGCGCCTGCGGTTCGAGACTTTCGCCGCCGACATGGCCGAGTGGTTCTGGAACCTCGACGGATGGCTTGGCCTTCTATGGGACACGCTGCTGGTGGCCTATGTGGGCACACTGGCCGGGGCAATGGCGGGATTCGTCCTCTGCTTCCTCGCTTCCGCGAACCTGACGAGATCGCCCGTCGTGCGGATCTTCGCCCGGCGCTCATTGGAGTTCGGCCGGACCTTTCCCGAAATCGTCTTCGCCCTGATGTTCGTCTATGCCTTCGGCTTCGGTCCGATGCCGGGGGTCCTCGCCATTGCCATTCACACCGCGGGCGCGCTGGGAAAGCAGTTCTCGGAGGTCGTCGAAAATGTGGACATGAACCCGGTCGAAGGCCTGACCGCGAGCGGAGCGAACTATGTCGAAGCCATCCGTTTCGGCGTGGTGCCGCAGGTACTGTCGAACTTTGTCAGCTATTCCCTGCTGCGGTTCGAGATCAACGTGCGCGGCGCGACCGTGCTCGGCTTCGTGGGCGCAGGGGGAATCGGCAAGGAGCTGATCTCGTCCATCCGGCAGTTCTACTACGCCGACGTGAGCGCGATTCTGGTCATCATCATCGGCACGGTCTTCCTGATCGACTGGCTGACCGAGATGCTGCGTCACAGATTGCTCGGCATTGAAGGAGGCGCTCGATGAGCGAACCCGCGAGACCGGTCCGCGGCCTCGGAGAAACCGATCGGTCCGAGCTGAAGCGCCGTTACCCGCAGGCGTTCCGGGCGCCGATAGCCAAGCGGTGCCTTTCGCTGGCGATCGTCTTCGGCGGAGCCGGTCTCGCGGTCTACACGCTGTGGCGCTTCGGCTTCTCGCCGGCGAAGTTCGTCGACGGGCTGGACAAGCTTGGCATCGTCGTCGTGTTGATGATGCCCCCCGATCCCGGCAGCCAGTTCTGGCACTACACCTCGGCTCTTGCCGAGACCCTGGCGATCGCCTTTCTCGGCACACTGGGCGCCGCGGTTCTCGCCCTTCCCATGAGCATGCTTGCCGCGAAGAACGTCGTCGCCAATCGTATCCTCCACTTCGCGAGCCGGCGATTCCTCGACACGATACGCGGTGTCGACACACTGATCTGGGCTCTCATCTGGATCAATGTCGTCGGCCTTGGACCTTTCGCCGGCATCCTGGCCATCATGACCTCGGACTTCGGCTCGTTCGGCAAGCTTTTCTCGGAGGCGATCGAGGCGTCGGATCGCAAGCCGGTCGACGGCGTGCTGTCAGCGGGCGGGTCGGAACTGCACGGCTTCCGCTTTGGCATTCTGCCGCAGGTTCTGCCCGTGCTGCTGAGCCAGGTCCTCTACTACTTTGAAAGCAACACGCGCTCGGCCACCATCATCGGTATCGTGGGCGCGGGTGGCATCGGTCTCTACCTTGCCAACGAGATTGCCCAGGCGGAGTGGCAAAGGGTGGCTTTCATCATCCTGATGATCCTCGTTACGGTCTCCGTCATCGACTGGTTCTCGAGCAGGCTCCGTCTCGCCATGATCGGTCGTCGTGCGGGAGCAACCGCTTGAGCGGAAGCATGCAAGATGCGCCGGGGTTGCCCCGTTATGCACTCTATTACGCGCCACGCGCGGAAGAGGCGCTGGCGGTCGCAGCCGGCCGCTGGCTTGGTCGCAGTCCGAATACGGGTGAGGCGCGCGACATCGCCCCGATCGGAAGCATTTCCCGGGAGCGGCTATCCGAGCTGGTGGCGGATCCCGCACTGTACGGGTTTCATGGCACGTTGAAGCCGCCGATGGGGTTGGCCGAAGGGGTCACCGAACGTGATCTGCTCGACGCGGTCGGCGCGTTTGCTGCAACGGAACGCCAGATCGATATCCCGTCCGTCGCGCTGGCGGAGCTGAGCGACTTTCTCGCCCTCGTGCCGTCGGAGCGATGGGCCGCCCTTCAGAATTTCTCCGACCGATGTGTCGCGGAGTTCGATGCGTTCCGTCGTCCCGCCAGCGAGGCCGAGCTGGCGCGCCGGCGCGGCGCGGGCCTGAGCGCGCGGCAGGACGAGCTGCTGCGGCGCTGGGGCTATCCCTACGTGATGGAGCAGGGCCGCTTCCACCTGACGCTCACGAGCCGGGTAACGGATCGGGTGGAGCGAGCCGTGATCCTGGACGAGCTGCGCCGTCGGTTCGCAGCCTTCATCGGTCAGCCGCTGGCGGTGAGGGACATTTGCGTCTTCCGTCAGCCGGCGCCTGGTCGTCCGTTCACCGTCCTGGCGCGGTTCAGGCTCGGCGGAGGGCGGCGCCTGACCACTCAAGTGTGGAGAGCAGCCTGACGAAGGCCTCGGCGGCCTTCTCGAGGGTGCCGTCGTTGACGATCGTCACCAGGCGCGGGTCGTCGATCTCGTAGGCTTCGGCGCGGTCGAGCCGTCTGGCGGCTTCGGCTGAGCTCTCGCGCCCGCGCGCCGCAAGTCGCTGTCTCAGCCGATCGGCCGGCGCGGTGATGAGGACGGGCCGGGCCTGCGAGTCCAGGCCGCCGGTCCGCAGGAAATGATCGCGCGAGCCGCTCACCACCACGGTCAGGCCGGCGGCGCGCCAATCGTGGATCTCGCGGCCGACTCCATAGTCGTTCCCGTGGGCGCCCCAGTGATAGGCGAACAGACCATGGGCGCGGCGCATGGCGAATTCCGCGCGCGTCACGGCCACATGGTTTTCGCCGCCGGTGTCGGCCGGCCGGGTGATGTAGCGATGCGCGAACACGACGGGCGCGTCGGACGGGAGCAAGGCGCGGGCGCGGCCAAGGACGGAGTCCTTGCCGGCGCCGGACGGGCCCATGACGTAGACCAGTGAACCTTCCATCGCCGTGCCCCGGCTCAGACGACGCGCTCGCCTTCGCGCCACACGGCGCGCACGACGGCGGCACCGTCGACGGTACGCACGCGCGCCAGATCGGCGCGACGTTCCGGCGCGATCTCGCCCCGGTCGCCCATCCCGACGGCGCGAGCGGGATTGAGCGAAGCGAGCTTCACGGCCTGCGGCAGCGAGATGCCGATGCCCGACGAAGGCAGCTTGAAGACACTTTCCATCAGGCTCGCCGGCACATAGTCAGATGACAGGATGTCGACATGGCCGGCGCGCAGCAGGTCGATGGCGGCGATGTTGCCGGAATGCGAGCCGCCCAGCACGAGGTTGGGCGCGCCCATCAGCACGGCCAGGCCGGCATCGCGCGAAGCCCGGGCTGCCTCATGCGTGGTCGGGAACTCGGCGATGGTCATGCCGTTCGCAACGGCCTCCTGCACATGACCATGGGTCGCGTCGTCGTGACTGGCGATCGGCAGGGCGCGGGCCTGGGCGCGGCCGACGATCTCGCTGCGGTGCCTCACCGCGTTGCGATGGTGCAGCTCGGTGACGCGGGCCGAGAACTCCTCGAACTGCGCGTCGGTCATCGCATACTTGCCCTTGTAGTACTGCTTTAGCTTCTCGGGATCGAGGAACTGGCGCTGGCCGGGCGTGTGGTCGTTGATCGACACCAGGCCGACCAGCGGCAGGTCGATCCACTTGTCGACGGCCTCGACCGCGTCGTCCGCTGTGATCTCGCAGCGCAGGTGGATCCGGTGTTCCGCGCGCGTCATGCGCCGGTCGGTGACGGCGCACACCGCCTCGATCATGCGCTCGCGGTTCTGGACGCGGTCCGACTTGCCGTGGACGTCGCCCAGCGCCAGCGAATCGAACACCGTGGTGATGCCGGCGGCGCTGATCTGCGTGTCGTGCGCCATGACGGCCGAGACGCTCGGCCATTTCACGCCGGGGCGCGGCGCGAAGTGCTTTTCCATGTTGTCGGTGTGCAGCTCGACCAGGCCGGGCACGAGATAGTCGCCCTCGAGATCGATTGCGCCTGCCGCGCAGCAACGGTCCTGGGCGATCTCGACGATGCGGCCTTCGCGCACGATGACGGTGCCGTCGAATTCCGCATCGGCGGTGACGACGCGAGCGTTGGTCAGGATGGTCTCGAGGCTCATGGGGAAACTCCGGCCGGTTGGGCAGGGGGGAGGACTTCATGGACACGGGTCGCCACCGCGTCGCGCACGTCGGTGTCGTGGAAGATGCCGACGACGGCAGCGCCGGCATCGCGGCGCTGGCGGATGAGCTCGACCACACCGTCGCGATTGGCGGCATCGAGCGAGGCCGTGGGCTCGTCGAGCAGCAGGATCGGGTAGTCGACGATCAGCGAGCGCGCGATGTTCACCCTCTGCTGCTCGCCGCCGGAGAAGGTCGCCGGCGGAAGCGACCACAGCCGTGCGGGAATGCCGAGCATGCCCAGCAGGAACTCCGCGCGTCGCCGCGCCTCGTCGGCGTCGGTGCCGCGCCGCAGCAGCGGCTCCGCCACGACATCGACGGCAGACACGCGCGGGATCACGCGCAGGAACTGGCTGACGAAGCCCATCGTGCGGTGACGCACGTCGAGGACGGTGCGCGGCTCGGCGCCGACCAGCTCGGTCCAGGCCTCGTCCTGGCGCACGCGGATCGAGCCGCCGTCGGCGCGATAGTTGCCGTAGAGCGAGCGAAGCAGGGTGCTTTTGCCGGCGCCGGACGGGCCGACCAGTGCGAGACATTCGCCGGGCGAGACGGACAGCGCCACGTCCCGCAGCACGGGAAGCGAGAGACCGCCCTGAGCGTGTACGATGAACGACTTGGTGAGGCCGCAGACACGGAGGGCGGGCTGGGAGGAGGTCATGCGCTCACACCGGCAGGATCGAGGCGACGAGCATTTGCGTGTAGGCGTGCTGCGGATCGTCGAGCACCTGGTCGGTCAGACCCTGTTCGACGACCGTGCCTCCCTGCATCACCATCAGCCGGTGCGTCAGCAGCCGCGCGACACCGAGATCGTGGGTCACCAGCACGGCCGACAAGTGAAGACCTCCGACGAGCCCGCGCAACAGGTCGAGGATGCGGGCCTGCACGGAGACGTCGAGCCCGCCGGTCGGCTCGTCCATGAAGACCAGCCGCGGCTTGCTGACGAGATTGCGGGCGATCTGCAGGCGCTGGCGCATGCCGCCGGAATAGGTCGTCGGGCGGTCGTCGAGCCGCTCGGCATCGATCTCGACCCGTTCCATCCAGTCGATGGCCTCGCGGCGGATCTCGCCATAATGACGCGCGCCCACGGCCATCAGCCGTTCGCCGATATTGGCGCCGGCGCTCACGCCCATGCGCAAACCCTCGCGCGCGTCCTGGTTCACGAAGCCCCATTCGGTGCGCGCGAGCAGGCGGCGGCGCGCCTCGGAGAGGTGATGCACGTCGACGGTGCCGGCGGACTGCGTTTCGTAGGCGACGGAGCCGCCGTCGGGCACGAGCCGGCCGGCCAGGCAATTGAGCAGCGTCGTCTTGCCGGAGCCCGATTCACCCACGATGCCCAGCACCTCGCCGGGCCACAGGTCGAAGCTCACGTCGCGGCAGGCGACGCGGCCGCCGAAACGCTTGGTGACGCCGCGAGCGGAGAGGAGCGGCGCGCTCATCGCCGGCTCTCGCAATAGTCGGTGTCGGAGCAGACGAACAGGCGCTTGCCGGCATCGTCGACGATCATCTCGTCGAGGAAGCTTTCCCTGGAGCCGCAGAGTGCGCAGCACTCCGTCCAGGTCTCGATCTCGAAAGGATGGTCGTCGAAATCGAGGCTCTTCACCGGCGTGTACGGCGGCACGGCATAGATGCGCTTCTCGCGGCCGGCGCCGTAGAGCTGCAGCGCGGGGCTGCGGTCGAGCTTGGGATTGTCGAACTTCGGGATCGGCGAAGGGCTCATGATGTAGCGCCCGTTCACCATCACCGGATAGTTGTAGGTCTTGGCGATGCGGCCGTGGCGGGCGATGCTTTCGTAGAGGCTCACCTGCATGACGCCGTACTCGGACAGCGCATGCAGCGTCCGCGTCTCGGTCTCGCGCGGCTCGAGCATGCGCAGCGGTTCGGGGATCGGCACCTGGAAGACCAGGATCTGGCCGTCCGTCAGCGGCGTCTCGGGCACGCGATGCCGTGTCTGGATAACGGTCGCCTCTTGCGTGTGCGTGGTCGTGGCGACTTCGGCCACCTTGGCGAAGAAGCGGCGGATCGAGACGGCATTGGTCGTGTCGTCGGCGCCCTGGTCGATCACCTTCAACGTGTCGTCACGCCCGATGATCGCTGCCGTCACCTGGATGCCGCCGGTGCCCCAACCATAGGGCAGCGGCATCTCGCGGCCACCGAAGGGAACCTGATAGCCCGGCACCGCCACGGCCTTCAGGATGGCGCGGCGGATCATCCGCTTGGTCTGCTCGTCGAGATAGGCGTAGTTGTAGGCGGTATCCTGGATGCTGCTGTCAGGCATGAATCACTCCGCCGCCTGGCTGAGGGCCGCCTGCTCGCGGCGCTTCTCGACCTCGGCGCGCAAGGCCCGCACCACCACCAGCTCGGACTGGAAATCGACGTAGTGCGGCAGCTTGAGGTGCTGGACGAAGCCAGAGGCCTCGACATTGTCGCTGTGCGCCAGCACGAACTCCTCGTCCTGGGCGGGCGACGTCGCGGCCTCCCCCAGCTCGTCGGCGCGCAGCGCTCGATCGACCAGGGCCATGGCCATCGCCTTTCGCTCGGCATGGCCGAAGGCGAGGCCATAGCCGCGCGTGAACTGCGGCGGCACGTCGTGCGAGCCGGCAAACTGGTTGACCATGTCGCATTCGGTCACCTCGATCTCGCCGATCTCGATGGCGAAGCCCAGCTCCTCCGGCACGAAGGACACGGGCACGAGGCCGTAGCGGATCTCGCCGACGAAGGGATGGTTGTTGCCGTAGCCACGCTGCGTCGAATAGCCGAGGGCCAGCAGGAAGCCTTCGTCGCCACGCGCCAGGTTCTGCAGGCGCAGCGGCCGGTTGGCGGGCAGCACCAGCGGCTGGCGCGTCAGGTCATGCGCCTCGGCTTCTTTCTGTACCGGCGGCGGTTCGAGCAGGCCGTCGCGCTGCAGGATGTCGCCCACGCGCGGCAGGCTGTCGGTGGTGTCGGCGGGCGCCGTGGCCGCGGTCGGGCGCTCGCCCGACGCCGTCAGAGCGAAGTCGAGCAGCCGGTGGGTGTAGTCGTAGGTCGGGCCCAGCACCTGGCCTCCCGGCACGTCCTTGAAGGTCGAGGAGATGCGGCGCTCCGCCACCATGCGGCTGGTGTCGAGGGGCTCCGATGCGCCGAAGCGCGGCAGGGTCGTGCGATAGGCGCGGAGCAGGAAGATCGCTTCGATGAGATCGCCGCGCGCCTGCTTGATTGCGAGGGCCGCCAGGCTGCGGTCGTAGCAGGAGCCCTCGGTCATCACGCGATCGACGGCGAGGCCCAGCTGCTGATCGATCTGCTCCAGCGAAAGCTCGCAGACGTTGCGGTCGCCGCGGCGCTTGTCGGCTAGGAGATCCAGCGAATGGGCGATGGCGGTTTCGCCGCCCTTGACTGCGACATACACGGTCAGGCCTCCACGGCGACGCTGCGCGGCAGCGAGACAAGTCGGGAACCCGAGGCGAAGACGAGGTCGACGCCGCAGGGGAAGAGCGCGTGGTTGGCGGCCCAGGCCGGCCAGAAGCGGGAGCCGAGCCCGGCGATGGCGACGCGTGTCTCGCCGTCGATGCCGGGGCCGCGCCAAGTGCAGCTCGGACCGTCCTCGAGCGACGGCACGTCGATCACCAGCGTGGCGGCGCGGTCGGGATAGGTGTCGGTGCCAATGGCGAAGCCGGCAAAGGGATCGCCGCCACCGCCGATGATCACGGCGAAGGTCGCGGCTTCGCGCGCATGGACAATGGGGGAACCGGCATGGAAGCGCAGGAAGTCGCGGACTTCCTGCTTGTCGAGACCTGCCTCGAGCCAGAGCGGCGTCTCGCGGTCGGCGAGGGTCAGCAGGAAGGCCACGGTTGCGGGACTGAGTGTGCCCGGACCGGTGGGTGCATCGGGAAGCTCGACGATGCGGCCGGGATGGGTGAAGGCGTCGAGCACGCCGCGGAACAGGCGCTGCGCGTCGTGCGGCGGATCGGCGAGGCCCGGTGCGAGCAGGCTGGTCACGTGCCGGCCTCGCGGGCGACGGTGAAGAAATCGACCTTTGTGGCGGCGGCGCGCGCGGCGATCAGGCGGTGCCGGGCTTCGGCCTCGCGGGCGAGCGGCGTCACGAGTTCGGCTTCGAGTCGTTCTGTCCAGCCGGCCCGCTGACCCAGCGCATCGATCGCGGCGACGGTCTCGGCGTGGCGGGTGTCACGGCCGCCGACATAGCCGAAACCCATCTCGCCACCTTCGAGGCGCACCGCGGCGCGGGTGACCGTCATTTCACCGGTGCAGAAGGGCGCGCCGGTGCCGGAGATGCGGCCCTGCACCATGACCAGCCCGATCTCGGGGCGGCGCAGGACGACATAGGAGGGAGTGGCCCCGAGCGCCTGCCACAGGGCTTGCAGCCTTGTGCCTGGTGCTTTCGCGAGGACGGAAAGCCATCGGCGGCGGCGCTCGATTGACGGGTTGGGAGACATGGGGCGCTCTTGAAAGAGGCGCACCATCCAAGCGTCCCGTTACCGTTCCGAGGGAGCGACGTTAAGTTCCCATGACACTCGGCCCGTTGTTCCCGCCTGGGGTCAACTCATTGATCCAGAACAATTCCTTGCGCCGATTCGGGGTCCATCCTCAGCCAGCAGTCCTCTTTGTCATCGAAGTGTAATATATTCGTCATAGTAGAGAGACGTACGGCTCCTAGATGACGGGCGCTTCGAAATTCAACGAAGGAGAACCCCGTGAACCTTACCAAGATCGTCCTCGCGACAGCCCTCGCGCTATCCCCGGGCGCGGCCTACGCCATCGACATTTCCGGCGCTGGCGCGACCTTCCCCTACCCGATCTATGCGAAGTGGGCTGACACCTACAAGAAGGAGACCGGCAACGGTCTCAACTACCAGTCGATCGGCTCGGGCGGCGGCATCAAGCAGATCAAGGCCAAGACCGTGACGTTCGGCGCCACCGATGCGCCGCTCACGGGCAAGGACCTCGAAGAGTCGGGTCTCGTGCAGTTCCCGATGGTGATGGGTTCCGTGACGCCCGTCGTCAATCTCGAAGGCATCAAGCCCGGCGAACTGACGCTCGACGGGCCGACGCTGGCCCAGATCTACCTCGGCCAGATCAAGAGCTGGGACGATGCGGCGATCGCCAAGCTCAATCCCAACGTCAAGCTGCCGAAGCAGGCCATCGTGCCGGTGCGTCGCTCGGACGGATCGGGCACGACCTACAACTTCGCCTACTACCTGGCCGAGGTGAGCCCGGACTGGAAGACGAAGGTCGGCGTCAGCACGGCGCTGCAGTGGCCGGTGGGCATCGGCGCCAAGGGCAACGAAGGCGTTGCCGGCAACGTGGCGCAGACCAAGGGCTCGATCGGCTATGTCGAGTACGCCTACGCCAAAGAAAACAAGATGACCTTCACCAAGATGATCAACAAGGCGGGCAAGGCGGTCGCTCCGGGCTCGGACACGGTGCAGGCCGCCGCAGCGAGCGCCGACTGGAACTCCAAGCCGGGCTTCGGCGTGATCCTGGCCAACCAGCCCGGCGACAAGTCCTGGCCGATGGCGGCCGCGACCTGGATCCTGATGTACAAGAAGCCCGAGAAGATGGCGGAGTCGGCCGAGGCGCTGAAGTTCTTCGCCTGGGCCTACACCAAGGGCGACGCCATGGCGGACTCGCTCGACTACGTGCCGATGCCCCAGAACGTCGTCAACGACATCATGAAGATGTGGGCGGCGGAAATCAAAGACGCCAGCGGCAAGCCGCTGTACTCGCCGACGAACTAGATGGTGACGGGGCGGGTGGCGACACCCGCCCCTCTTTCTTGGGGGGCTTATGGCTTCGGGGGAGCGCGACGTGAGTGAGGTTGCATTGAAGGGCGCCAGCGCGCCGGCGGCGGCATCCGCCTCGCGGGCGGCGGTGCTCCGACGCCTGAGATTGACCGACACGATATTCCACGGGCTGACGCGCGGCGCTTCGCTGGCGGTGCTCGCCCTGCTGAGCGGCGTCATCATCGCCCTCATCATCGGCGCGGCTCCGGCGCTCAGCACGTTCGGCTTCGGCTTCCTGTTCGATGAATCGTGGAACCCGGTGACCGAGCGGTTCGGCGCCCTGGCGCCGATTTTCGGTACCCTGGTCACGTCCTTCATCGCCATGCTGATCGCGGTGCCGGTCGGCCTGATGGTCGCCTTCTTCCTGACCGAGCTCTGCCCCAAGGTGCTGCGCCGCCCGATCGGCATCGCCATCGAGCTGCTGGCCGGCATACCCAGCATCATCTACGGCATCTGGGGCCTGTTCGTCTTCGCGCCGTTCATGCAGGAGCACGTGCAGCCGCTGTTCATCAATACCTTCGCCAATGTGCCCGTCCTGTCGACGATCTTCGCGGGCCCGCCCTACGGCATCGGCATGTTCACCGCCGGGCTCATCCTGGCGATCATGGTGCTGCCCTTCGTGACCTCGATCTCGCGCGACGTGTTCGACGCGGTGCCGCCGGTTCTCAAGGAAGCCGCCTACGGCGTCGGCTGCACGACCTGGGAAGTTTTCCGCTACGTCGTCCTGCCCTTCACGCGGGTCGGCGTCATCGGCGGCTTCATGCTGGGACTCGGTCGCGCGCTGGGCGAGACGATGGCTGTCACCTTCGTGATCGGCAACGCCCATCACATCTCGGCCTCGTTGTTCGCGCCCGGCACGACGATCTCGGCCTCGATCGCCAACGAATTCACCGAGGCGGTGGGCGACCTCTACACCTCGTCGCTGGTCGCGCTCGGCCTCATCCTCTTCTTCATCACCTTCTGTGTGTTGGCGATGGCGCGCTACATGCTGATGCGCCTGCAGCGGCAGGGAGGGAAGTAAGACAATGGCTACTATTGCCTCCAAGACAGCCGCCCTGGACAGTCCGCTCTACGCGGGCCGCCGCCGCCGCAACGCCATCGCCAAGGGCCTGGCTTTCGCCGCCACGATCTTCGGACTGGGCTGGCTGGTCCTGATCCTGGGCATTCTGGTCTACAAGGGCATCGGCGGTCTCTCGCTCGCCGTATTCACCGAAAACACGCCGCCTCCTGGGGCCGCGGGCGGTCTGCTCAATGCGATCATGGGCAGCATCGTGATGACCGTCCTGGGGGTGATCATCGGCACGCCGATCGGCGTCCTCGCCGGTACCTACCTCGCGGAGTACGGCCGTCACGACAAGCTCTCGAGCGTCGTGCGCTTCATCAACGACATCCTGCTCAGCGCGCCGTCGATCGTGATCGGCCTGTTCGTCTACGAGATCATGGTGGCGCCGATGGGCCACTTCTCGGGATGGGCCGGCGCCGTCGCCCTGGCGGTCATCGTGATCCCCGTCGTCGTCCGCACGACCGAGGACATGCTGACGCTGGTTCCCGACACGCTGCGCGAGGCGGCCGCCTCGATCGGCCTGCCGCGCGCCCACATGATCGTCCGCATCGCCTATCGCGCCGCGCAGGCCGGCATCATTACCGGCATCCTGCTGGCCGTCGCCCGCATCAGCGGCGAGACGGCCCCACTCCTGTTCACCGCACTGAACAACCAGTTCTTCAGCATGAACATGAATGCGCCGATGCCCAGCCTGCCGGTGGTCATCTTCCAGTTCGCCCTGTCGCCCTACGCCGAATGGCAGAAGCTCGCCTGGACCGGCGCGCTCCTGATCACCGTCACCGTCCTCGGGCTCAGCATCCTGGCCCGTTCGCTCACCTCCGCGAGGAAATCCTGATGTCCATGCAATCCACGGAAACGCCCAGCGTCGCCGTTCCTGTCGCGACGCACGCGAAGCTCGACGTCGCCAAGCTTACGCCCAAGATCTCGATCAAGAATCTCGAGTTCTTCTACGGCGACAGCCGGGCGCTCAAGGGCATCACCATGTCGCTCTACGCCAACAAGGCGACGGCGTTCATCGGACCTTCGGGCTGCGGCAAGTCCACACTGCTGCGCATCCTGAACCGCATGTACGACCTCTATCCCGGCCAGCGCGCCACCGGCGACGTGATGTTCGACGGCGACAACCTGCTGCGCGACGATCAGGACATCAACCTGCTGCGCGCGCGCATCGGCATGGTGTTCCAGAAGCCGACGCCGTTCCCGATGACGATCTACGAGAACATCGCCTTCGGCATCCGGCTCTACGAGAACTTGCCCAAGTCGGAACTGGACGGCCGGGTCGAGCAGGCCCTGCGCCGCGGCGCGCTGTGGGACGAGGTCAAGGACAAGCTGGGCGCCAGCGGCCTCAGCCTGTCGGGTGGCCAGCAGCAGCGCCTCTGCATCGCCCGCACCGTCGCGGTGAAGCCCGAAGTCATTCTTTTCGACGAGCCGTGCTCGGCGCTCGATCCGATCTCGACAGCGAAGATCGAGGAGCTGATCGACGAGCTGAAGAAGGACTACACGATCGTCATCGTCACCCACAACATGCAGCAGGCTGCCCGCGTCTCCGACTTCACCGCCTTCATGTATCTCGGCGAGCTGGTCGAGTTCGGCGCGACGGCGACGCTCTTCACCACGCCCAGCGACAAGCGCACCCAGGCCTACATCACCGGCCGGTTCGGCTGAGCCGGCACGACGAAGAAAAGAAGGGACAGACCATGCCCGAACATACCCTGAAGCGGTTCGACGAGGAGCTGGAGCGGCTGAGCGCCACGATCAGCGAGATGGGCGGCCTGGCAGAAAGCCAGCTCGCGCGGTCGCTGGCGGCCCTGCGCGAACGCGATACCGAGGCGGCCGAGAAGGTGATCGTCGACGATGCCCGCGTCGACGCGCTCGACGAGGCGGTCCAGGAGCAGACCGTGCGTCTGCTGGCGCTGCGCCAGCCGATGGCCGTCGACCTGCGCGTCATCCTGTCGTCGATCAAGATCGCGGCGGCGCTCGAGCGCATCGCCGACTATGCCAAGAACACCGCCAAGCGCAGCATCGTGCTCAGCCAGGCGACGCCGCCGGCTGCGGCGGTGACCGGCATCGAGCGGCTCGGCCGGCTGGTGCGCGCCGCACTCAAGGACGTGCTCGATGCGTTCGCGCACGGCGACGTGGCCAAGGCCCGTGACGTGTGGGAACGCGACGAGGAGATCGACCAGGTCTACACCGGTCTTTTCCGCGAGCTGCTGACCTACATGATGGAGGATCCGCGCACGATCACCGCCTGCACGCATCTCATGTTCATGGCCAAGAACATCGAGCGGGCCGGCGACCACGTCACGAACATCGCCGAGCTGGTGAGCTTCCGCTCCACCGGCCACGGCTTCGACGAGGCCCGGCCGAAGGGAAGTGCTGCGATCTACGCCACGCCGGACGCCCCGGCGGGGACCGCGCCGTGAGCATGACCGCCACCAGCCCCTCGCGCCGCGACGCGCAAACCTCGTCGATGAAGCCGCACGTGCTCATCGTCGAGGACGAGACGGCCCTGGTCGAGCTGCTGCGCTATAATCTCGAACAATCTGGCTTCAAGGTCGCCGTCGCCTACGATGGCGAAGAAGCGCTGCGCTCCGTCCAGGAGGACGTGCCCGATCTCATCCTGCTCGACTGGATGCTGCCGCTGATGTCGGGCATCGAGGTCTGCCGCCAGCTTCGCCGCCAGACCGCGACCGCCAACGTGCCGATCATCATGCTGACGGCGCGCGGGGAGGAAGGCGATCGCGTGCGCGGCCTCGACGCCGGAGCCGACGATTATGTGCCCAAGCCTTTCTCGCCCACCGAGCTGGTGGCGCGAATCCGCGCGGTGCTGCGGCGCATCCGCCCGGCGCTGGCCGACGAGGCGCTGTCCTATGCCGACATCGTCATGGACCTGGTGGCGCACCGCGTGACGCGTGGCGGCAAGCCGCTGCATCTGGGGCCGACCGAGTTCCGCCTGCTGCGCCATTTCATGGAGCATCCGGGCCGCGTCTTCTCGCGCGAGCAGCTGCTCGATTCGGTGTGGGGCAAGGACGTCTATGTCGAGGCGCGCACCGTCGACGTCCACATCCGACGCCTGCGCATCGCGCTCAACGGCGAGAGCCATGCCGATGTGATCCGTACCGTCCGCGCCGCGGGCTATGCGCTGGACTCCACGCCGGGCTGACGCGCCCGGTTTTCCACACGGTCCTTAACGGTTCTGTAGCGTCCGGCGCCTAGACAGGGGCTGCCCGTTCCGCGCCGGCAACCCCACGCCCCGCATCGGAACGGGCCGGTCCCCCGGCTCGGCCACGATACCCGCAGCCGACTTACTCACCCCTTCTTCCGTCAGGAAGAAGGGGTTTCTTTTTCAAAGTGGCGGCGGACGATCAACGCCAGCACCAGGGCCGGCAGGCCGAGCAGCGCGGTGTAGACGAAGAAGATCGCGTAACCGCCGAACTTGTGGGTGGCCGAGAACTCTTCCTGGAGTTTGTCGACGACCCAGCCCGAGGAGCCGCCCAGCAGCTTGCCGGGCAGGGTCATGATCGAGGTGAACAGCGCGTACTGCGTCGCCGTGTAGGCCGTGTTGGTGAGGCCCGACAGGAAGGCGATGAAGATCGAGCCGGACATGCCGCCCACCAGGTTGTCGATGCTGATGGCGACGGTGAGGATCATCAGGTCCGGCTGGCCGACCCAGGCGAGCCACGAGAAGGTGAGGTTGCTCGCCGCGATCAGGAAAACCGCCGGCGCCAGCAGGCGCGCCGCGCCGACGCGGAAGACCAGGGCGCCGCCCAGCAGCGCGCCCAGGATCGTCATGACGAACCCGTAGATCTTGGAGACGTCGGCGATCTGGTCCTTGGTGAAACCCATGTCGATGTAGAACGGGTTCGCCATCACGCCCATGGCGATGTCCGACAGCCGGAACAGCCCGATGAACAGCAGCAGCAGCAGGGCCATCCAGCCGTAACGCGCGAAGAAGTCGACGAACGGGCAGACGATGGCGCCGTAGACGAAGATCAGCGCCTTGCGCGACCAGTCCGGCATCGATCCGAGACCGGCGGCGAAGGAGGCGACCTTGCCTTCGAGTTCGGTCGTGCCGGTCGATGCGCGCCGTTCGGGTTCCGAGATCAGGAGGGTCGTCGCGATGCCGACGAGCCCGAGCGCTGCCATGGTCTGGTAAGCGGCGGTCCACGAGACGAACTGCGCCACATAGAGCGCGCCTGCGCCGGCGGCGAGAACGGCGATGCGATAGCCCAGCTGGTAGGTCGCGGCCGTCGCGCCCTGCAGGCTGGCATCCGTCGACTCGATACGGAGGGCGTCGAGGGCGATATCCTGCGTCGCGGACGAAAAAGCGACGATCAGCGCGAACACGACCATCCACCACAGGTCGGTGCGCGGGTCGCAGAAGGCCATGGCGAGCAGGCCGCCGGCGATGCCGGTCTGGGCCAGCAGCATCCAGGAGCGGCGTCGACCGAGCCATCGCGTGAGCAGCGGCAGCGGCACGCGATCGACGACTGGCGACCAGACGAACTTGAAGGAGTAGGTGATGCCGATCCAGCTGATGAAGCCGATCGCGGTACGGCTGATGCCGTACTCGCGCAGCCACGCCGATAGCGTCGAGAAGACCAGCAGGAACGGCAGCCCGGCCGAAAAGCCGAGAAACAGGAACTGGACGACGCGCGGATGGCGGTAGGTCGCCAGCGACTCGCGCCAGCCGCGCGCCTGCGCGTCTGAGTTCATGCCTCCCTCCGACCGTTGGCCATCACAGCTGACAACGGGAGAGAAAGAGAAGGATCCCTCGCTTCGTTCGGGATGACACTTTTGGTCGAACTTGCACGAGGCGCCGATGCCGAAAACAGTGTCATCCCGAACGAAGTGAGGGATCCTTGAGTCATGTGCATCGCCCTATGTAGATTCGGGGAGGTGCCCGCAGGACGGTTTGGCTCAAAGCAGGCCCTTGAGCGCCCGCTCGGGACGCGCGCCGACATGGGAGATGACCTCGGCGGCGGCGATGCCGCCCAGCCGAGCGCATTCGGCGAGCGGCTTGCCGTTGGTGAAGCCGAACAGGAAACCCGCGGCGTAGAGGTCGCCGGCGCCGGTCGTGTCGACGACCTTCGAAACCGGTGCGGCCGGGACTTCGTAGGTCTCGCTGCCCTTGATCACGACCGAGCCCTTCTCGCTGCGCGTGAGGGCGGCGATTTTCGCCTCCTTGCGCGCTTCAGCGAGCGCTTCCTCGAAGGTTTCGACCTCGTAGAGTGCTTTGATCTCGGCTTCGTTGCCGAACAGGATATCGACCTTGTTGCGGACCAGGTCGCGGAACTCCTCGCGGTAGCGATGGACGCAGAAGGAATCCGAGAGCGTGATCGAGACCTTGCGGCCGGCGGCGCGCGCGGCGTCGAAGGCCTTGAGCACAGCCTGCTTGGCGGCCGGTGCATCCCACAGATAACCCTCGACATAGGTGACCTGCGCCGAGGCCACCAGCTTGGCGTCGATGTCTTGGGGGCCGAGGCCCGTGCAGGCGCCGAGATAGGTGTTCATCGTGCGCTGCGCGTCGGGTGTCACCAGGATCAGGCAGCGCGCCGTCGCGGGGCCTTCGGTCGCCGCCGGAGTCGCAAAGGATACGCCGGTCGCCTTGAGGTCGTGGCCGAACACCTTGCCGAGCTGGTCGTTGCGCACCTTGCCGATATAGGCGCCTTTGCCGCCGAACGAGGCGATGCCGGCCATCGTGTTGCCGCAGGAGCCGCCGGACATTTCGATGCCGGGACCCATCCCGTCATAGAGCTGCTCGGCGCGCGCTTCGTCGATCAGCATCATGCTGCCCTTCACCAGCCCGTGCTGGCCGAGAAAGGCTTCGTCGGAACGAGCGATGACGTCGACGATGGCGTTGCCGATTCCCAGCACGTCGAAGGGGGCGGATGTCATGAAGTCTCCTACAGCGTCAAAGCGATACCAGGTGCATGCCCGGCTTAGTTTCTTCCAGCAAGGTGACGAGGCCGGCCACCGCGAACGGTATGTCGGCCCGCAGGCTCGCACGATCGATGTCGAGCGATCGCAGGCCCATTTCGCACACGATGAGCCGCGCGCCAAGCTCGACACAGGCCTGCAGCAGCGTCTCGAAGCCGCCGACGCCGCGCGCGCGGTTGGCGGCGTCGCGATCCCAGTCCTGGAGCGCCGGCGGCGAGCCCTGCAGGGCACGGATGCCGCCCATGGTGAAGAACAGCACCGCCGGCTTGTTCACGGCCAGCGCGGCGGCCGCGAGGGCGAGGCCGTAATGGACGCTCTCGTAATCGTCGGAGCGCAGGATGACCGAGACGCCGTCGTCGCTCACCGGGATGCCCCCGCCGCGGCGCCACAGGTCGGACAATCGGCGCGCTTGGTGACGGAAAGTGTCTCGAAGGAGGCGTTGAGCGCGTCGTAGAGCAGGAGCGAACCCGAGAGCGAGCGGCCGACGCCCAGGATTTCCTTCACCACTTCCGTGGCCTGCAGGGTTCCCAGGGTCCCGGCCAGTGCGCCCAGCACGCCGGCCTGCGCGCAGCTCGGGACGGACTCTTCCGAGGGCGCCGCGGGAAAGAGGCAGCGCAGGCAGGGATGGCCGGCGCCCTGCCATGCCTTGTAGGTCGAGATCTGCCCGTCGAAGCGCAGGATCGCCGCCGAGACCAGCGTCTTCCTGAGCCTGAAGCAGACGTCGTTCAGCAGGTAGCGCGTGGCGAAGTTGTCGCTGCCGTCGGCCACGAGATCGTAGCCCGCGATGATGCGCTGGGCATTGTCGGCGGTAAGGCGCTCGTCATGGGGCAGCACCTGCACCTCGGGGTTGATCTCCGCGAGGGCGCGGCGCGCGCTCTCGACCTTGGAGATTCCCACGTCGGACGTGCGGTGAATCACCTGGCGCTGCAGGTTCGAGAGGTCGACCGTGTCGTGGTCGATCACACCCAGCGTGCCGATACCGGCCGCGGCCAGATACTGCAGGAGGGGTGCGCCGAGGCCGCCGGCGCCGACCACCAGGACTTTCGCCGCGACGAGCTTCGACTGGCCGACGCCGCCGATCTCCGCCAGCACGATATGTCGCGCGTAGCGGCGGATCTGCGTTTCCGACAGGGCAGGTAGCGACGTCATGGTCCGCTTATAGCATGGGACCCGGTGCCCAATGCCTGTATCAGCGAGCCCGATGACCTCCACCCCGAGCCCGATCCGCCCGTCGCTCACGCCGGCGCTTCTCATCCTGCTCGCGCTGCTGTCGTCGTTCACACCGCTGTCGATCGACATGTACCTGCCGGCGCTGCCGGTGATCGCCGTCGACCTGA
>JAESFZ010000272.1_pt1 | contig 36287 bp, 35 predicted proteins | sample 9269561 | NCBI WGS metagenome assembly JAESFZ01 (sample SAMN14515552, study PRJNA621657) | algae metagenome | isolation source: Tildeniella nuda ZEHNDER 1965/U140 and co-occurring heterotrophs from wet... | place: Switzerland: Stansstaad, Zurih | collected 1965-01-01
GATGGGGCATGAACTGTTCGATGCGCGTGCCTTCGGGCACGCGGCGGCCGCGATGCAGGCCCGTACCGGCCGGTGGCGAGAGGAACATGTAGTCGATGCCTGTATCCATCAGCATCGTTCCGCGGCCGGTGACGCCGTCGACCGACACGGTCATGGGCGCACCGTTCCAGTCGGGGACGCCGGGCGGATGGGCCTTGGGGGTCAGCTTCACGAAGGCCATGTGGCGGGTAAGGGCGGGCGTCATGCCGAGGTGAACGCCGGTGCGCGTGACGACATAGCCCTGGCGCACCGAACTCACCGGTCGGCCGGAAGCGAGCGACACCAGGCTCACCAAGGGGTTCTTGGGCGAGGTGTTGTCGGCGGTGTGCTGCGCCGACCCGCGATCGAATCCGATGCCCATGAAGCCGACATTGCGCGGATCGCTCTCGGGGCGGCAGTCGCGCGCATGTTCCAGGCAGGTGATCTCCGTCACGCGCAGCACCTGCACGCGCGCGGTTGCGACGGGCGTGTGCGCGTCGCGGCGTATCACGACGTCCGTCATCCAGTGCTCGCCGGTCAGCACGCGGCCGCTGCTGTTGTAAACGAGGCGTCCCGGTCCCTGCGCGACGTCGCCGGGTCCGGGGATGAAATGCTCAGCCGATACGACGATGCCGGTCGAGCCGGTGTCCATGCCGAACAGGCGCGGCCGGCTGCCGTTGAGGCTGAGCCAGACCTGCGGCACGTGCGACATCGCGATGGGGCCGTTGGCGAAGGGGATCTCGATCGCGTCGAGGCCTTCGTAGGCGCGCCAGGGTTCCTGGGCCCGTACACCGGCCAGCGCCGACAGCATGAACGTGAGGATAGCGGCCGCGAGGATGCGAAGCGGGCGTGACATGGCGGATCTCTACTGACGCGGCGAAATCAATCGGGGAAATCGAAGTCCAGGTCGTTGGACTTGATGCCGGCTTTCTCGAACCAGTCGGGGCCCAGCAGGCTGATCGGCTTGCCGATGCACTTCAGGGTCGCGATTCGTTTGCCGTCGCGCTCGACGGCCAGCCCGGCCTTTTCCTGCACCTCGCCGCGCGGCCCCCATTTGCCGATGCCGGTGTAGACGGTGAAGGCGATGTTGTTCGTTTTCGTCGCGATGCGCAGCCACGCTCCGCCGCCGCCGGCGAAGGGAACGGATTCGCCGCTTGCCGCCTGGGGCGGCGGCATCTGGGCCGCGGGAAGCGTCAGGTCGAGCGGCTCGTTCGAGTCGGGCTTGCCGGTACGGTACTGCAGGTAGCCCCGGGTGGGACCCGCGTCCTTCGAGGCGCAGACCGATACGAGCTTGGTGGGGCTGGTGCGGCAGGAGAAGACGACCGTCTCCGCGGGCGTGCAGAACGAGGTCTGCCCGGCTTTGGCGGCGGCCGGAGGAGGAGCGGAAGGCGCAGCGGGCGCCGTCGCGGCGAGGGGTGCGGGCTTGGCGGAGACAATCAGGACGACGGTATCGCTCTTCTTGCAGTCGGGGTTGCCCTGGCATGAGGCGGCCATCACGCGCGCCGTCTTGTAGGTGAGCGCCAGGCGCTTGCCCTTCAGGGCCTTCTCCTGGACACAGAGGTCGAAATCCGCGGACTCGTAGAAGATGGCGCCGCGGTCGTCCTTCAGGGTGACGCCGCAGGACACGTCGCCGTTCTGGAATTCGATCGGCGTGCCGAAGGCCCGCTTCTTTTCGCCGCCGACCGTGACTGTGTCCTGGGCGGCGGCGGGCAGGGCTGACAACAGGAGAAAGATCACTGACGCCGAGCGAATGAGGGAAGCAGACAAGCAAGACTCCGGGGCTGAAACGGATGCCGGAGTCATAGACGATGCGGCCGAGTATGTCGCGCGAGCGACGCGAAAGACCCGCTCCAGCGACGCCGGGCGGGTCTTACGAACTCGCCGGTACATCCGCGGCTCAGTCCGTGTGGACCAGTCAACGCCGGATGCCGGGAATGGTTGCCTGACGCGGCCTGGTCACAAGACGGACGCAACTAATGGAGCGCCTGCCTCGTTGATCGCCCATGACCGAAAAAAGCACGCTCGAGGAGATCAGCCCATATCTTGTCCTGGGCCAGGCCGACGAGGGCGGGCGGCCGATCGTGGAGACGGCACGTGCGCTGCATGACCTGATCGTCACCTTTCCGCCGCAGGGTCACTATTCGGTGCGAACGGTCGACGACGAATGCGGACCGGCGATCCATTGCGCCTTCGAGCGCAAGGGTGACGCCGACCGGCTGGCTGCAGCCGTCGGCGCGATCGAGGTCGCGCGCTACGAGAATTACCGCAGCGAGCGCGCTTTCTTGCTGGACGAAAAGTCGACGCGCACCATCCGCCGCACGCTGGAGCGGCGGCGGTCGATGGCGTCGAACTAGAGGATTCCGAACAGGCGCGCCACGCGCTGGACCGCACCCCAGGCCGGATCGAGCGTGGCGAAGGTGCGCGCCATTTCGTTCGCATCGTTGAGCAGAGCCTTCAGCTTCACATCGCTCGGCTCGTCCTTCTCGGCTTCCAGCCGCGCCTCCTCGAAGAGGGCCCGCAGCTCGCGCATCTCCTCGGTGTAATCGGCGTCGATCGCCTTCACCGAATCGGCGAGGGCGCTGGCGAGGGTCGGATCGTTCGCTTTGTCGGTCATACTCTTACGCTGCTTTCCTGGATCGATGGGCATCGATGGCCGCCCACAGGGACGATGCGGTGACGGGCATGTCGATATGCTTCAGCCCGGTATGCGGATGGATCGCGTCGACGATGGCATTGATGACCGCCGGCGGCGCGCCGATCGCGCCGGCCTCGCCCGCGCCCTTCACGCCCAGCGGATTGGTCGTGCACAGGCTGTTGTGCATGTCGAACTTCACGTGGGGCACCACGTCCGCACGCGGCAGGGCGTAATCCATGAGCGAGCCGCTCATGAGCTGGCCCGAATCGGGATCGTAGATGGTCTTTTCGGTGAGCGCCTGTCCGATGCCCTGGCCGACGCCGCCATGGACCTGGCCCTGCAGCAGCAACGGATTAAGCGCCGTGCCGAAATCGTCCATGATCGAATAGTTAAGGATCTCCAGCGTGCCGGTGTCGGGGTCGATCTCGAGTTCGCAGACATGGCAGCCGTTGGGGAAGGTCGCGGCCTGCGGCGTGCGCGTGAAGGCGTCGTCGAGGCCGGGCTTGCTGCCCTCCGGCACATGCTTGGGATCGCGGGCGGCGCGCGCCACGTCGAACAGGCTCATCGTGCGGTCGGTGCCGACGATGCGGAAGGTGGCGTCGGCATACTCGATGTCACCCACCGCCGCTTCCATCGCCGAGGCGGCGACCAGCTTGCCCTTCTCGATGATATTGTCGCTGACGCCCAGCACGGCCGCGCCGGCCACCGGGATCGAACGGCTGCCGCCGGTCATGCCCTCGGGTGTGAAGTCCGAATCGCCCTGGACGATGCGGATGCGCTCGGCATCGACGCCAAGCCGCGCCGACATGATCTGGGTGAAGGCCGTCTCATGGCCCTGGCCGTTGGTCTGGACGCCGACGAACACGGTGATCGTGTCGTCCTCGTTGAACTTTGCGATGGCGCTCTCCGGCGCGCCGCCCGAGCACTTCTCGACATAGGTCGCCATGCCCATGCCGCGCCACTTGCCCTTGGCCAGTGAGGCGGCGCGGCGGGCGGGGAAGCCCTTCCAGTCGGCCTTCTCCATGCCCTTCAGCATGACGTTGTCGAAATCGCCCGAATCGAAAGTGTCGCCCAGTGCCGTGTTCCACGGGATCTGGTCGGGCTTCACGAGGTTGCGCTTGCGGATCTCCGCCGGGCCGAGGCCGGTCTCGCGGCCGATATGGTCGACGAAGCGCTCCAGCAGATAGGCGGCCTCGGGCCGGCCGGCGCCGCGATAGGCATCGGTCGGCACCGTGTTGGTCATCACGCCCTTCACGTTCACGTAGATCGCGGGCGTCTGATAGAGGCCGGCGAGCATGCCGCTGCCCGCCATGGTCGGGATGAACGCCCCGAAGTGGCTGAGATAGGCGCCCAGCGCGGCATGCGTCGTGACCCGGAGACCCAGGAACTTGCAGTCCTTGTCGAGTGCCATCTCCGCCAGCGAGACATGGTCGCGACCCTGCACGTCGGAGAGGAAGGCTTCCTGACGATCGGGAATCCACTTCACCGTGCGCTTCAGTTCGCGGCTCGCCCACACGACCAGCGGATATTCGGGATGCACGAAGATCTTCATGCCGAAGCCGCCGCCCACGTCGCCGGTGCGCACGCGCAGCTTGGGCTGGCCGATCTTCAGGATCATGTCGGCGACCACGGGGCGGATGACGCTGACGCCCTGCGAGGAGACCCAGAGGGTCGAACGGTCGTCCGCCGGGTCGTATTCGCAGATGGCGCCGCGCGGCTCCATCGAGTTCACGACCAGCCGGTTGTTCACGATCTCGAGCTTCACGACGCGATCGGCCTTGGCGAACGCCGCCTCGGTTCGCGCCCGGTCGCCCATCTCCCAGTCGAAGACGAGATTGCCCTTGATGTGGTCGTGGACCAGCGGCGCGCCCGGCTGGGCCGATTCGAAGGTGCCGACAGTATGGGGGCGGGGTGCGTAGTCGACCTCGATGAGTTCGGACGCGTCCTTGGCCTGCTCAAGCGTCTCGGCGACGACCAGCGCCACCGGATCGCCGACATGGCGCACGCGGCCCTGGGCCAGCATCGGCCGGGGCGTCTCGCCCCGAGGGGTGCCGTCGCGGTTGGTCACGGGCACCAGGCAGGGGAGATCGCCGTACCCGGCCGCCTTCACGTCGTCCCCGGTCAGGACCAGCAGCACCCCGGCGGCCTTCTTTGCGGCCGCCGTATCGATGCTCCTGATATCGGCATGGGCATGGGGCGAGCGCAGAACGTACGCCCGCGCGGCCGGCCCTGAGAGCTTGGTGTCGTCCGTGTAGCGACCGCCGCCGGTGAGAAGCCTCGGGTCCTCGACCCGGCGGACCGACTGACCAATGCCGAACTTCGCCATCAAATTCCTCCGTGTTGTCGGGAGGTTAGCCCGGCGGATGGACGCTCGCTACAGGATCGTCCAGACCAAGCCGGCCATGACGATCAGGATGCCGGCCCCCAGGCCGAGCCAGATTCCGGCCGTCGGGACGCGGATTTCGGCTTGGCGAAGCGTGTGTTCGGCTGATTCGTCGAGGATCTTGAAGCCCTGCGCCACGGAAAACCTCGCTGACTGCAATTTCATCATGCAACCACCCGAGGAACGACCGGCAGGTCCGGACGTTGCTTTGCGGGGCAGGAGTGAAATGCATATCCAGGACGACGATACCGGGCAGAAGCATGCCCGGCCTGCGACCGCGCCGGAACCGGTCGTCGACTATGTCGCGCTCGCGCCGGGACGTGTCGTCGGCCGTTACCAAGTGCTGGAGGTGCTGGGGCAGGGTGGCTTCGGCATTACCTATCGCGTGCGAGATACGCAGCTCGACCGCGAAGTTGCTCTGAAGGAATACCTGCCTCCGGCTTTGGCGATCCGCCAGGACGGTGCCTCCGTGCTGCCGCGCTCCACCGAGATGGCCGAGGATTTTTCGTGGGGACGCGAGCGCTTCGTGGCGGAGGGCCGCACGCTCGCCGGTCTCCACGACGCGCCGGCCATCGTGAAGGTCTTCGATTTCATCGAGGCCAACGGCACGTCCTACATGGTGATGGAACTGGTCCGCGGCGGAACCCTGGAGGACAGGGTCAAGAACCGGGGGCCGCTTCAGCCGCACGAGGTCGATACGTTCCTGCCCCTGCTGCTCGAAGGGCTGCAGCAGGTTCATGCGACGGGCTTCCTGCATCGCGATATCAAGCCTGGCAACATCCTGTTGAGCGATGTGGGCGTGCCGACGCTGATCGATTTCGGCGCGGCGCGTCTGGCGATCGCCGGCCGCTCGTCGACCATGACGGCCATCTTCACGCCGGGCTTCGCCGCGCCCGAGCAGTTCACCACCGGCAAGCAGGGACCTTGGACGGATATCTACGGCCTGGCCGCGACCCTGCATCACGTCATCACCGGCAAGGCGCCACCCAGCGCCTTCGACCGGTTGCTGGAGGATACCTACCAGCCGCTGGCCGGCCTGCAGCTCATCGGCTACGCGCCGCAGTTGCTGGCCGGCATCGATGCGGGTCTCGCGATCCGCTTCGAGGAGCGGCCGCAGTCGATCGCCGCCTGGCGGGCGCTGCTCGGCGGGCCGATGGTGGATGCCAATACGACGGTGCTCATGCCGTCGCCGGTCGTCCCGTCCACGCCGCCGACACCTCCGACACCGCCGACACCTCCCAGCCCGCCCACGGCGCTGGCCGTCGCGTCGCACCGCAGCCGCCGGCCGGCGGCAATCGCTGCACTGCTGACCGCGCTGCTGGGGCTGGCCGGCGGGTACTACTTCCTTGTCGACGCGCGGCAGCCGTCGCCGCCTGTCGAAGCGGTGGCTGCGGCACCCGCGACCATGCCCGCCACGGCACCGGAAATCGATTCGGCCGTCATGGCGCGCGAAGGCGAGGAGGCGCTTCAACTCATCCCGGCCGATCGCCAGCGCATCCAGGCGGTGCTGACTTCGCTGGGCTACGACACGCGGGGGGCTGATGGCACCTTCGGTCAGCGCTCGCGGGAAATGATCGCGGCCTGGCAGAAGGCGAAGGGTCAGCCGGCAACCGGCTATCTCACGGCCGTCCAGATGCCTGCCCTGTTTCGCGAAGCGCCCATCCAGGCCGCGCCGGGCACGCGGGCAGGGGGGACGTCGCCGCCGCCGCAATCCGCGTCCGCCGCGCCGAGAGGCGCCGGCTCGCACGATGGCGTCTATGGCGGCGGCTTGTCGACCAGTGGCATGGCCGATCTGCCGGGTGTGGTGACGGCGGAGCTGAGCATTTCCGGGGACCGGCTGATCGGCAGGGTCATCCATCCTGGCTGCGGCGCCTCGTCGATCACGCTTTCGGTGGCGGCGTCCGGCGAGATCAGCGGCAGCGGCCGGGTGTTCGAGAGCCAGGATTGCTCGATGGCGCCCTTCACGGCCTCAGGCAGGGCCGCCGGCAACAGCGTCACGCTGGAAATGCGCACCACCGCCGGCGCGATACGGGGAAGCCTCAACCGACGCGGCGGCTAACGGCGCGTTGTCATTGTGGCGCCGCCATGGCAGAGGCTTGCCATGACCATGAGCCGTTTCCTGAATGGCGCCGAGGCTTCGCGCCAGTACGGGGTACTGGCCGGCCACTATGCCGCTTCCCTGATGTGGACCGACCCGCTGGCCGACGCCGCCGCGGAGGCGTTGCGGCCCTTGGGGGAGTCGTGGTGGCCGATGATCCTCAAGGCACTCGATGCAGGCGCCGGGACGATGCCGGACATGCCGCCGGCGCTGGCGGCGCTCCTTGCCGCGTTGCCGCCGGAGCCGACAGAAGATCTGTGGGCGGCGATGGAAATGGGCCGTGCCGCGATCGCACGCACCGGCAATTCAGCCGCGCTGATCGTGCAATGCACGTCTCTGGTGATCGACGGCTGGTCGCCTCCGATGGGCACGTCCTCGCAGCAGGCGATCCGCCGGCTGGCCGAGACCGGCGACTGGTGGATCAAGCTTCACGCGCCGGATGGGCTGCGCCGCGGGGCCGAAGGGTACAAGGCCACGCTGCGCCTTCGCCTCAGCAATGCTTTCCGGCGCCGCGCCGTACGCGATACGGGTACGTGGGATCGGCGTGCCTTGGGAGAGCCCGTCAATCAGGACGATCTATTCGTTCAGGTATCGGCCTTCACCGCGGTGATGCTCGAGGGTCTGCACCGCATGGGCTATCGGCTGACGCAGGCGGAGAAGGACGGCTACTACGTCTTCTGGCGCCATGCCGCCGCCGTGCTGGGCCTGCACAAGACATGGCTCGGGATGATCGACGCCGAGCAGTGCGGCCAGTTCTGGAAAATGTGGCTGCTGGTCAATCCGTCGCCCAACACCCAGGCCCAGGCGCAGGCGAACCGGACGCTCGACGCATTCGCCCGGACAGGCGGCGGTGCCGCGTTCCTCGATCGCGCCCTCCTGTCGGGCATGACGCACTGGCTGTTGGGACGCGACGTCGCTCAGGGGCTGGGTATGCCGAACGGCCCGATGACGTATCTGCTGCCGGCGATCTATCCGCCGACCTCGTACCTGGCGCAACGACTCGGCGGAAGCCGCGAGCGACGCCTGACGCGGACGGTCGCGGCGCTGGCCCGATCCTAGCCAGCGCCGCTGCCTTCGTCTTGAGTTGTTACTTCTTCGGCGTAATCGCGACGATCAGGACCGACGTGTCGATGGCCGTGAGATTGTCACCGGTCTTGACCCGCGGAAGCTGCGCGCGGCCTTCCGCCGTCGCCGCCGTATAGGTCTGGACCTCGCCGCCGCTCGGATTGACGACCGAGATGGTGCCGGCCGAGGGGTTGACGCCCGTGACCCACCAGTTGGCGACGGTCTGCTCGGCCTTGGCGCCGGCGGCGCGGTTGCCTGACGAGGCGGCGGCGGTGACGCTGAGGTCGCGGTCGCGCGGCGTCTTCGCGTTCGGGCCGGAGAGCACGAAGGTGAGCTTGTTCTCGAATGCTGCCGAAACCAGGTCGCCGACCTTGCTGGTATCCATCTTCACGCCGGGGCTGACGCTCGAGGTCAGCGAACGGCCGGCGGGGCCCGTGAAGGTCACGGTGCGCTTGGCCGGATCGATGGCGGTGATGGTCGCGTCGATGGAATAGGTGGTGACCGTCGAGATGCCGACGACCGGCTGGCCCTGCGCGAACGCAGCGCCGGCAGTGGTCGCGAGCGTGCCGGCGATGGCAGCGGTCATCAGGAATCGCTTGGTGAACATCAGTCTCTCTCCTCCGTTGTGCAATTACGCTAGCATGAGGTTTGGCGGATTTTCCATCGCCGGCCTGTTACGTTGAGATTGAATATGATCAATCTTCGAGCCGCCGCGTGACCACCGCCTATCTTGCCGTCGAGGGCCAGGAGAACCAGCTGCGCGAGGAGCTGGCGCGCGACGGTGTCACGATCCAGGCCACGCATGGCCGCCTCCTGATGTCGGATTCGGCACCCGTCTCCGCCGCATGGGCAGCGAACATCTGGCACGACTGCGTCGAGCTGCCGGTCGCTTCGATCGGCACCGCGGCAAAGTCTTTGCGCGACATCCAGCGCAACTGGGCGATGTACGCGCCGCTCCATCACCGGCGCGCCGCGCTCATCCAGGAGAAGCTGCCCCATGTCTCCGCAAAGCCCGTGGTCTTTCCTGCTGCCGCACCCGTCGCGCCTCTGGGATCCTGGACGCTGCTTGCGCCCGACCGCATGCTCGCGGCCGCTTCGTGCAGTTCACCCTTCGCCAACGGCGAGGTCGAGCTTGTCGAGGACAAGGTCGGTCCGCCGAGCCGGGCCTATCTGAAACTGTGGGAGGCACTGGTGCGATTGCGCCGCTGGCCGCAGCCGGGCGAACGCTGCCTCGATCTCGGCGCTTCGCCGGGTGGCTGGACGTGGGTGCTGGCGCACCTCGGCGCCACTGTCGTCGCGGTCGACAAGGCACCGCTGGATCCGAGGATAGCCGCAATGCCGGGCGTCGAATGGCGGGGCGAGAGTGCGTTCGCACTCGATCCTGCGAGCGTCGGTCCGGTCGACTGGCTGTTTTCGGACGTGATCTGCTATCCGGCGCGGCTGCTGCGGCTGGTCGAGCGCTGGCGCGCGTCGGGGATGGTCCGGAACTTTGTCTGCACGATCAAGTTCCAGGGCGAGACCGATCACGAGACGGCGAGGGCCTTTGCCGCGATCCCGGGCGCGACGGTCCTGCACCTCCACTACAACAAGCACGAACTCACGTTCCTGCTGCCGTTGCAGTCGCCGGATACGCTACCGCGATAGTCCACGGCTGCGCAGGTCGCGGACCGTGTGGTCGACGAAGGCGCGGATCTTCGGGGCGAGAAGACGGTTGGTCGGATAGACGGCATAGACGCCGCCCGACGGGGTCTCATGGCTGGCGAGGACGCGGGCCAGCAGACCCGCCGCCAGTGCATCCGCGATCAGCCATTCCGGAATGGCGGCAAGTCCGAGGCCCGCAAGCGCTGCTGCGCGCAACGCCTCGGAACTGTTGACGACAAGACGGGGCTGGACCGCGATGGTCTCCGTCCCGATGCGCCAGGTGTCCCGCCACGGGAGCGGCGCGAAGCCGATCAGCCGGTGGCCGAGAATGTCGCGCGGCATTCGGGGCGTGCCGTGCTGGGCGAGATAGGCCGGGGCGGCCGCGATGACGACGCGCGATGTCGCGATGCGGCGCACGACGAGGCTCGGCTCGGGTCTCTCCACGATGCGGATCGCAAGGTCGATGCCTTCCTCGACCAGCCGCAGCGCGGCGCTCCCGGCGATCAGCTCGACCTCGATCGTCGGATAGGCGGCAAGGAAGGCGGGCAGGCCGGGCACGATGTAGTGCTCGGCGAACCCGTCGGGAGCGGCAATGCGAAGCCTTCCGGCAGGCTCCTTCTGGGCGGCCTGGGCCTCGCTTCGCGCCAGCGCAAGATCGTCGAGCAACTTCCGGCAGTGTCGGTAGAAGGCGCTTCCGGCCTCGGTCGGACGCACGCGGCGCGTGGTGCGGTCGAGCAGGCGCACACCCATGCGTTCCTCGAGGGCGCGCACCGTCTCGCTCACCGACGACTTGGCGCTTTGCAACGCCTGGGCTGCTGCCGTGAAACTGCCGGTCTCCACGACGCGGGCGAAGGCTTCGATGCCGCTGAATGCTTCCATGCGTAATTGTTCGCCCAGTCGAACAATCTGTCCAGAACCACCCTCTGCCGTCGCGGCCGGGGCGCGCTTATCCATGGGGTGTCCCGACACCGGAGGAAACGATGAGCGAGAGACTTGATGTCCTGGGTGCCCCGATGATCGTCAAGGCCGACGGCGGCACCGTGGCGGCCTTCGTCGCCGACCACCCGATCCCGCCGGGCTATTTCGTGCCACCGCACCGGCACGATAGCGACGATGAGATGCTGGTCGTCGTGGAGGGCGAGCTGACGCTGATCGGCGAAGCGGGTGAGAGCAAGGTCCAGGTGGGCGCGAGCGCGACCTTCATGCGCGGCGAGTTGCATGGGTTTCGCAACGATACGAACGGCACGGTGCGGCTGCTCGTCGTCGCCACGCCCGGCCTGCAGGCGGCAGAGATGTTCCGTCACTTCGACCGGGCGATGCGGGAAGCGGGCCAGCCGCTCGCGCCGCCGCAGATCGCGGCCATTGCCGGCGAGTATGGCGTCCAGTTCGGCTAGCGCCGGAGCAGGGGGCGCAGGAACGCTGTGATGTGGGCGCGGAAGCTGTCGATGAATTCACGCGCCACCGGGGGCGGCGTGCCTTGCGCGGCATAGAGGGCGGCGAACTCGAAATGGATGCGCGGCTCGAAGGGCCGCACGACGATGCCCCGGGTCGCGTATTCGGTCGCGGTGAAGGGATCACACAGCGTCACGCCTGCGCCAGAGCCGGCGAGGGAGCAGGCGATCTCCGAGAGCGGTGTCTCGATGCGCATGACGCGGCGCACGCCATGATCAGCGAAGACGCGGTCGATGCGGAAGCGCGAGACCGAGGAGTGGCCCAGCGAGATGAAGCTCTCGCCCTCGAAGTCGGCCGGCCGCAGCCGCTTCTTGCGCGCCAGCGGATGATCCTGCGGCAAAACCGCCATGTAGGGGGCGGGTGGCATGCGTTCGAGCCGCACGGCCGCGTGCTCGATCGAGCCTTCGGCGAAGCCGAGATCGCTCTGGCCCTGGGCGACGGCCGTGACGACGGCGTGCGACACCAGCCCTGACAGGACGAGGTCGAGCTTGGGGCGCGCCACCAGATAGCGTCCGGCGAACCGCGGCAGGAAACCGTTGGCCAGCGCCGGCAAGGCGGCGATGCGCAGGAACCCTGCCCGTCGCGTGCGCAGCTCGTCGGCCATTTGCGCAATGCGTTCCAGGCCCACGAAGGCCCGCTCGACCTCGGCGTAGAGAGAGAGCGCTTCGCTGGTCGGCACCAGTCCCGTGCCCCGGCGCTCGAACAGGGTGAGGCCAAGCTGCTGCTGCAGGTCGCGGATCATCCGGCTGACCGCGGGCTGGGTGACGTTGATCAGCTTCGCGGCCATGCCGACGCCGCCGGTCAGTACCACGGCGCGGAAGGCTTCGATCTGGCGTGGATTGAGGCTGCGCACGGCATTTCATAACATTTTGCTATGAAGCTTGGCAGAAAATTGGATTTGACGCCGTGGGCTGCGGCATAAAACACTGATTGCAGGGGAACTCAGGAACGGAGGGGGCAATGACCCGTTTGGCACGCTTCGGCGCAATCGCCGGTCTGGCTTTGTTGGCGGGCTCGCTGCCCGCGCTCGCGCAGCAGAAAACACTCACCGTCGCGGCCTATGGCGGCGTCTGGGACAGCCATCTGCGCAAGGAGGTCTTTCCCGAGTTCGAGAAAAAGCACGGCGTGAAGGTCGAGTACGTCGCCGGCAACTCCACGGACACGCTGGCCAAGCTGCAGGCCCAGAAGGGCAACCAGGTGATCGACGTCGCCATCATGGACGACGGAGTCATGTACCAGGCGATCAAGCTCGGCTTCTGCAGCACCATCGAGGGCATGGACAAGAGCGAGCTCTATCCCGCCGCGCTGTTCAAGGACGACAAGGCGGTCGCGGTCGGCCAGACCGGCACCGGCTTCATGGTCAACACCAAGGTCTTCAAGGAGAAGGGCTGGCCGATCCCGACTTCTTGGAACGACCTCAAGGATCCGAAGTTCAAGAAGCAGCTTGTGATCCCGCCGATCAACAACACCTACGGGCTTTACACGCTGATGATGTACGCCCGCATGAACGGCGGCGGCGAGAAGAACATCGAACCGGGCTTCAAGGTCATGAAGGCCGACATCAATCCCAACGTGCTGGTCTATGAACCCTCGCCGGGCAAGATGACGGAGCTCTTCCAGTCCGGTCAGGCCAACATCGCCGTCTGGGGCACCGGCCGCGTGCAGGCTTTCGCCAACACCGGCTTCCCGGTCGATTTCATCTATCCGAAGGAAGGCGCACCGATCCTGCTCGCCTCGGCCTGCCCGGTCGCCAAGGCCTCGGTCAATCCGCTGGCCCACGAGATGATCAAGCTGCTGGTGTCGGCGCCGGTGCAGACGGACATGGCGAAGGAGATGGGCAACGGTCCGGTCAACACAAAGGTCGACGTCAACATGCCGGAGCTGAAGATGGCGCCGGTGGGCGAGCGTGCGAAGCTGATCATCGCGCCCGACTGGGACGCGATCAACGCGCAGCGCGACGACTGGACCAAGCGCTGGAACCGAGAGGTCGAGCGCTGATCTGCCCGAGAAGATTGGCGAGAGGCCGGTCGTGCATCATCCCGTCTATGTGTTTCGCCACGGCGAGACCGTCTGGAACGCCGAGAAGCGCGCACAAGGCGTTCTGGACTCACCACTGACCGAAGCGGGCCGTGAACAGGCCCGCGCCATGGGGCGGGCCCTGGCGCGAGAGCTGCGGGCCGCGGGTCATGCGCCCGCCGACGTCATCGTGCGGTCGAGCCCGCTCGGCCGCGTGCGTGAAACGCTGGCGCTGGCTGCCGAAGAGGCGGGCCTGACGCATCACGAGGAATCGTTCGACGATCGTCTGCGAGAGATGAGCTGGGGCGATTGGGACGGGCTGACCGGGCCGGAGATCGAGGCGCGCTGGCCCGGCGCGATGGCCGCGCGGCGGCTCGATCGCTGGACCTACGAGCCGCCCGGCGGCGAGAACTACATCATGGCCGTCGCGCGCGCGCAGGCGGCGCTGGACGATATCGCGGCGCTGGCGATGGAGAGACCGGTCGCCGTGTTCGCGCACGGCGCCATCGGTCGGGTCCTGCGCGGGCTGTTCCTGCGCGCGGCCGAAGCCGAGATCCTGGACATGGACCAGCCGCAGGACGCCTTCTACAGGCTGCATCGCGAGACGATGGCGCGCATCGCCGCGCACGACACGGCACAAGGAGCGGTCTAGGTGGCGTTCCTCGAACTCGAAAGGCTCACCAAGTCGTTCGGCAGTCACAATGCCGTCGATGGGCTGACGCTCGGTGTCGAGAAGGGCGAGTTCGTGGCCCTGCTGGGTCCCTCGGGCTGCGGCAAGACCACGACGCTGCAGATGATCGCGGGTTTCGTCGAGCCGACCTCCGGGGCGATCCGGCTCGGCGGCAAGGACCTGCTGGCAATGAAGCCGGCGAAGCGCGGTCTCGGTATCGTCTTCCAGAGCTATGCGCTCTTCCCGCACATGACGGTGGCGGAGAATGTCGGCTTCGGGCTCGAGATGCAGGGCGTCGCCGCCGCCGAGCGCAAGACGCGGGTGGGCGAGACGCTCGAGCTGGTGGGGCTCGGCGCCTTCACGGCGCGCTTCCCCCGCCAGATGTCGGGCGGCCAGCAGCAGCGCGTCGCGCTGGCCCGGGCGCTGGTGATCCGCCCGCAGGTGCTGCTGCTCGACGAGCCGCTCTCCAACCTCGACGCCAAGCTGCGCGAGGGCATGCAGATCGAACTGCGCCAGATCCAGCGCACGGTCGGCACGACCACCATCCTGGTGACGCACGACCAGGCCGAGGCGATGGCACTGTCGGACCGGATCGTGGTGATGAACCAGGGCAAGGCCGAGCAGATCGGACCGCCGCACGAGGCCTATGAGCGGCCGGCGACACCCTTCGTCGCCAACTTCCTCGGCAAGACCAACCTCGTGAACGGCGCGACCGTTCGCCCCGAGCGCATCTCCTTCGCTCCCGCCGGCCTCGCCGGCACGGTGCGCACGCGCATCTTCCAGGGCAATCACTGGCTCTACCAGGTCGAAACCGCGTCGGGTCTCGTGACGGTCATTCGCCAGAACACCGGCGAGGCGATGCCGGGCGAGGGCGATGCCGTGCATCTCGCCTGGGAAGGGCGCGCGTGAAGGCCGCGCCGTATCTGCTTTGCCTTCCCGCGCTGGTTCTGTTCGCCGGCGTGGTGATCGTGCCGCTCGGCATGACCGTGCTTCTCTCGTTCCACGACTGGGGCCAGTACAAGGGCATCGAGCCGGTCTTCATCCTGAAGAACTGGCAGGAGGTGCTGGGCGATTCGTACTTCCACGAGATGTTCGCCCGCACCTTCCGCATCGCCTTCTTCGTGACGCTGCTGGCGGCGGTGTTCGGCGCGCCCGAGGCCTACATCCTGAACCGGATGCGCAGCCCGTGGCGAGGCATCTTCCTGCTGGTGATCCTGGGCCCGCTGCTGATCTCCGTGGTCGCGCGCACGCTGGGCTGGGCGCTGCTGTTCGGCGGCAACTCGGGCCTGGTGAACAAGGCGCTGATGGGCATGGGTCTCATCTCCGCGCCGCTGCCCTTCATGTTCACCGAGACCGGCATCGTGATCGCGTTGGCGCATGTGCTGATGCCCTACATGGTGCTGGCCGTCTGGGCCTCGCTGCAGCGCCTCGACCCGCAGATCGAGAACGCGGCGGTGGCGCTGGGGGCGGGGCCGTTCACCGTACTGCGGCGCATCGTGCTGCCGCAGGTCATGCCGGGCATCCTGTCCGGTGCCGTCATCGTCTTCGCACTGGCCGCCAGTGCGTTCGCGACGCCGGCCATCATCGGCGGTCGTCGTCTCAAGGTCGCTTCGACCCTGGCCTACGACGAGTTCCTGAACACGCTCAACTGGCCGCTGGGCGCGGCCGTCGCGGTGTTGTTGCTGGCGGCGCTGGTCGCGATCATCTGGGGCACCAACCGGCTCGTCGAGCGGCGTTACGCGCAGGTGTTTGCATGAGCCGCAACGGCCCTCTCGCGCTCGCCTACCACACGCTGTTCGTCGCCTTCATGCTGGCGCCGATCCTAGTCGTCTGTTTCGTGGCCTTCACGCCCGAGGGATATCTCTCGTTCCCGACCGACCGCTGGTCGCTGCGCTGGTTCTACGCCATCGCGCGCTACCCCGAGTTCGTTTCCGCCTTCTGGCGCAGCCTGTGGCTCGGCGCGATCTCCTCGGCGATCGCGGTGGCGATCTCGGTGCCGGCGGCGCTGGCCATAGCGCGCTACCGCTTTCCCGGCCGCGAGGCGATGACGGCGCTCTTCATGTCGCCGCTGATGATCCCGCATCTCGTGCTCGGCATCGCCTTCCTGCGGTTCTTCACCCAGATCGGGCTTGGCGGCACCTTCGCCGGCCTCGTGCTGTCGCACATCGTCGTCGTGCTGCCGTTCGCGCTGCGCCTCACGCTCGCCTCCGCGGTCGGGCTCGACCGCTCGATCGAGCACGCGGCCGTGTCGCTCGGCGCCAGCGAGAGCGTCGTCCTGCGCCGCATCACGCTGCCGCTTGTGCTGCCCGGCCTCGTGAGCGGCTGGGCCCTGGCGTTCATCAATTCCTTCGACGAGCTGACGATGACCGTTTTCATCGCCGCGCCCGGCACCGAGACGCTGCCGGTCCGCATGTTCCTCTACATCCAGGACAATATCGATCCGCTGGTGACGTCGGTGTCGGCCTGCGTGATCGCCGTTACCGTCGTGGCGCTCGTGATCCTGGACCGCGCCTTCGGCCTGGAGCGCATGCTCGTAGGAAGGAGCGCCAGCCATGGCCGGTGAAGAGTACGATGTCGCGGTCGTGGGCGGCGGCCTGGTCGGCGTCGCCACCGCCTGGGGCCTGGCGCGCGAGGGCTGCAAGGTCGTCGTGCTCGACGAGGGCGACCGCGCGGTGCGTGCCAGCCGCGGCAACTTCGCGCTGGTCTGGGTCCAGAGCAAGGGGCTGGGCCTCGCGCCCTATGCCGGCTGGACGATCCGCTCCTCCAATGCCTGGCGCGGCTTCTCCGATCTCCTGAAGCAGGAGACCGGGCTCGACGTGTCCTTCCAGCGGCCCGGCGGCTTCCATCTCTGCCTTTCCGAAAAGGAACTGGAGGCTCGTGCCACCGTGCTGAAACGGCTGCACAACCAGCCTGGTATCGTCGACTACAAGACCGAGATCCTGAACCACGACCAGGTGAAGGCGATGCTGCCGGACATCGGGCCCGAGGTCGTGGGCGGCAGCTTCTGCCCTCTCGACGGGCACGTGAACTCGCTGCGCCTGTTCCGCACCCTGCACACGGCGCTCAACGCACGCGGCGTCACCTATCTGCCGAGCCATCGTGTCGAGAACATCACGAAGGAGGGCGGCGAGTTCCGGCTCACGACGCCGCACGGCGAGATCCGCGCCGCAAAGGTCGCGCTGGCGGCGGGCAACGCCAACATGCGGCTGGCGCCGATGGTCGGGCTCGAAGCGCCGATGCGGCCCGAGCGCGGCCAGATCGTCGTCACCGAACGGCTGCGGCCCTTCCTCAACCATCCCGTCGTCACCCTGCGCCAGACCGACGAGGGCACGGTGATGATCGGCGATTCCAAGGAAGAGAGCGTCGATCCGAGCGGCCTCACCATCGGCGTCAGCGCCACCGAGGCCGAACGCGCGGTGCGCCAGTTCCCGTTGCTCGCCAACGCCAACGTGGTGCGCACCTGGAGCGCGATCCGCGTCATGACCCAGGATGGCTTTCCGATCTACGACGAGTCGAAGAGCCATCCCGGCGCCTTCACCGTGTGTTGCCATTCGGGCGTCACCCTGGCCGCCAATCACGCGCTCACCATCGCACCCATGATCGCCCGCGGTGCGCTCGACGCCTCGCTCGTCGCTTCCTTCAGTGCCCGGAGGTTCCATGTTCAGTAGGCTGGCTGAGAGCGGCCCGGCCGTCGGCATCGTTGTCGACGGCAAATCCGTGAGCGCGCGGAGTGGTGACACGGTCGCCGCCGCGCTGCTCGCCGCCGGCATCGGCCACTGCCGCACCACGCCGGTCACCGGCGCGCAACGGGCGCCCTATTGCCTGATGGGCGTGTGCTTCGACTGCCTCGTCACCATCGACGGCGTCGGCAGCCGACAGGGCTGCCTGATCCCGGTGCGCGAGGGCATGAAGGTGGAGACGCAGCTGGGTCGCCGGGAGGCGGGACGATGACTGCAGCCGCCGACCTCGCATCGTCGTACGAACTCGTCGTCATCGGCGGAGGGCCTGCCGGACTTGCAGCCGCTGCGTTGGCGGCGCGGGCCGGCGTGTCGACCGTGCTGTTCGACGAGAATCCCGGCGTCGGCGGCCAGATCTATTGCGCCATCACCTCGACGCCTGTGAAGGATCGCGCGATCCTGGGTGAGGATTACTGGGATGGCGCGACGCTCGCCGACGACGCGAAGGCCAGCGGCGCGCTAATCGTGAACGGCGCCACCGTGTGGAGCCTCGACCGGCAGCGCCTCGTCGGCGTCTCGATTGGCGGCAAGGCGCGCCTGATCGAGGCCGGCCGCGTCATCATCGCCACCGGCTCTCAGGAGCGGCCGTTCCCCATTCCCGGCTGGACCCTGCCGGGCGTCATGACGGCGGGCGGCGCGCAGACTGCGCTGAAGGCGCAAGGGCTGGTCGCGTCGGGACGCACCGTGCTGGCAGGAAATGGGCCGCTGCTCTGGCTGCTGGCGGCGCAGACGCTGCGCGCTGGTGGGAAGATCGACGCCATCCTCGACACCACGCCGCGCCGCAACTGGCTGCAGGCGATGTTCCACCTGCCCGACTTCGCGCTGTCGCCCTACTTCGGCAAGGGACTGGCGCTCCTGAAGGAGGTTCGCGCCAAGGTGGCGATCCATCGCGCCGACACGATCGAGGCGGTGGGCACCGACCGCGTGCGCGAAGTCGTCTTCTCCGGCTCCGGTGGCACGAAGCGCTTGCCGGTCGACCTGCTGTTGCTGCACCAGGGCGTCGTGCCCAACGTCAATCTCGCCAATGCGGCTGGCGTGGCGCACGAGTGGAACGATCGCCAGCTCTGCTTCGTGCCGGTGCTCGACGCGGATTTCGGCAGCTCGGTGCCCGGGATCGCCGTGGCGGGTGACGGCGCCGGTATTGCAGGTGGCACCGCTGCCGCCGAGAGAGGCCGCATCGCCGCGATCGCCGCGGTGCGTGCGCTCAAGCCCGATTCCGTCGTGCCGGATACGCAGGCGATCCGCCAGAGCCTGCAGCGCGAGGAGATGGGCCGTTCCTTCCTCGACTGGCTGAATCGCCCCTCCGAGTCGTTCCGCCAGCCCGTGGGCGATACGATCGCCTGCCGCTGCGAGGAGGTGACGGCAAAGCAGGTGCGTGACACCGCGAAAATGGGCTGCGAGGGCCCGAACCAGATGAAGGCCTTCCTGCGCTGCGGCATGGGCCCGTGCCAGGGCCGACTCTGCGGCCTCACCGTCACCGAGCTGATCGCGGCCGAGCGCAAGACGACACCCGACGAGGTTGGCTACTACCGGCTGCGTCCGCCGGTGAAGCCGATCACCCTGGCGGAGCTTGCGTCGCTGCCGATCAGCGAAGCCGAGCGCAAGGCTGTGGAGCGCTAGGATGGCCCGCACGGCCGATGTCGTGATCATCGGCGGCGGCATTCATGGCTGCTCCACGGCGCTGCATCTGGCGCTGCGCGGCCTGAAGCCAATCCTGATCGAGAAGGATTATGCCGGGCGTCATGCCTCGGGGGTGAACGCGGGCGGCGTGCGCCAACTCGCGCGCGACATTCACGAGATCCCGCTGTCGATCTCCTCGATGGACATCTGGGAGCGCATCGAGGAGCTGGTCGGTGACGATTGCGGCTTCGATGCCCATGGCACGGTGCTGGTGGCCGAGAGCGAGTCCGAGCTGGCGGGATTCCGCGAGCGGGTCGACGACCTCAACCTGCGCGGCTTCGGGCACGAGGAGCTGATCGACGGCGCCGAACTGCGCCGCCTCGTGCCGGCCGTGTCCGAACATTGCCCGGGCGGCGTGGTCTCGCGCCGCGACGGCGCCGCCGATCCCTTCCGCACGACGCAGGCGTTTCGCCGCCGGGCGGTCGAGAAGGGCGCGGAAGTGATCGAGGGCGTGACCGTCACGGGGCTCTCGCGCAGCGGCGCCAACTGGCGGGTCGAGACGAGCGCGGGAGACTTCGAGGCGCCGAAGATCGTGAACGCCGCCGGCGCCTGGGCCGACCGGATCGCTGCCATGCTGGGCGAGCCGGTGCCTCTCACTGTGGTGGCGCCGATGCTGATGGTGACCAGCCGGCTGCCGGCCTTCATCAAGCCGGTCGTCATCCTTCGCGGCCGCAAGCTCTCTTTCAAGCAACTCGGGAACGGCACCGTGGTGATCGGTGGCGGGCATCTCTCGACGCCCTATCGCGACAGCAACGAGACGGTGCTTGACTGGGAAAAGCTTGCGATCAGCGCGCGCACCGTCTGGGAACTGTTCCCCGCGATGCACGAGGCCACCATTGTACGCGCCTGGGCCGGCATCGAAGCCTATATGCCGGACGGTATCCCCGTGGTCGGCAAGAGTTCGACGTCGGACGGAATCTTCCACCAGTTCGGCTTCTCGACCCACGGCTTCCAGTTGGGGCCGGGCACCGGCGCGATGATGGCCGAGCTGGTGGCTACCGGTTCGACCAACACGCCGATCGACGGGCTCGGTATCGAGCGGTTCACGAAGAAGTAAGGGTCCCTCGCTGACGCTTGGGATGACAATTTTGGCGGAGCAACGGATCTGCACCGACGCACTGCGGTACGGCCGACAATGTCGTCATCCCGAGCGTCAGCGAGGGACCCTTAGCGGGCCACGCGCCAGTCGTAGCCGAGGCGCGGGAAGTGCACCGCGATCTGACCGACCTCGTCGTTCTCGTGCAGGAGTGCGATCTCGTCGGCGTCGATGAAATGGACCTCGCCCTCGATCCAGTCCTTGGCGTTGTCGGAGGCGCGCACGCGGGCACGCTGGCCGGGCAGGGGATCGCCCTCCTGCGGCTGCGAAGGACGCGGCGCTGCCGGCGTCGCGGCGCGCGCCTCGGCTAGCGCTTCGTCGGCATCGATGTCGATGCGGGTGCCGTGGCCGATCGCGGCCATTCGGTCGCGCCAGGCCAGCAGGCGGGGATAGGCGTTCAGCACCTCGCGGCAGTCGATGTGGCGGCCGCGGAAGAACCAGACGACGTGATAGGTCGCGAAATCGGCGATGCAGGGCGTGTCGCCCAGCAGGTACGGCCGCCCGTCGGCCAGCATGTCGGCGATCCATTTGACCTGCGGCCGCACGAGCTGGAGGTTGCGATAGGCCGCCTTGCGCACCGCCTCGATCGAAGGCTGCGGCAGGCCGTGCAGCTTGGCGCGATCGGCATGCAGCCCCTCGGGCATGTGGTCGGCATTGATGCCCGAGACGTAGAGCGCCGTCGGGCGCATGAACTGCTGCTCGGCCCACCAGGCGATGGCTTCCGCCGCGCCCGCGGTCTTCGCCGGGTAGAAGGTCGGCGCCAGGCTGCGCCGTTCCAGCTCCTGCGCGATCAGTTTCGTGTCGCACCAGACGTCGGCGCCATCCTGCAGCACCGGCGTGCGGCGATAGCCGCCGGTCAGCGGCGTGAGCTTGGGTTTGGGGGCGATAGGTGGGATTTCGACGGCGCGCCAGGTCAAGCCCTTGAAGCCCATCATCAGGCGTGCCTTTTCGGCGAAGTTCGAGAAATCGTACTGGTGCAGGATCAGGGTTTTCGGAGACTCAACGCTTTGTGGCGACACGAGGGGAACGTCTCCTCTGAAAGGGGCACGGAACGGTGCTGGTCAACGAAAGGCACCGCTCGTGAAAAGAATGGCCATCGCGGTGGCCAGGATGGCCGCCGATGCGACCAGGAAGGATCCCAACAGGACGCGCCGGTTGCGAATCATGCGGCGCATGCGGATCGGCATTTCCACGAGGTGATAGGTGAGGCTCGCGAGACCCGCCGCAACGACTAGGGCCAGGGTGGCCTCGACGGGTGTCAGCAGGCGGCCCTGGACGGCGACCGCGAGCGACAACAGGGGCCAGTGCCAGAGGTAGAGGGCGTAGGAGATCTTGCCGACGTAGCGGATCGCCCTCACCCGAAGGACGGCGTAGTGCTCCCTGTCGAGTTCGAACAGCGCGAGCGCGCCAGCGGTGGCGAGGCACGCGACCAGGGTCTTGACCGTAACGGCCAGTGGTCCCGGATACGCCGGTACCAGGGGAGCGAGGATAATCGCGCCCACTGCGATGATCGACAGGATGGGACGGGGTGGCTGGGGAGCTTCCCGGATCTTCCGGACCAGGCAGAAGACCAGGACGCCAAGCGCCAACTGCCAGAATCGTCCGGGCAGCAGGAAGAAGGCGCTGTGCGGTGAAACGCCCATCGTGCCGAAGACGAGGTAGAAGACGAACGACAGAGCGGCGGCGCCGATCAGGGTCGGCCAGAAGAACTGGCGGCGCGTGGTCGTCAGCAGGCAGAGCCCCGCGAGGAGCAGGTAGAACTGCTCTTCGACCGCCAGGTTCCATGTATTCAGGAGCGGATTGGCCAACGGCGGCGTGAGCGCGTCGCCTCCGAGCCAGAAACTGAAGTTCTGGAGATAGAAAGGCTGCAGGAGGAGCGATTGCCCGAAGATCGCGAGATCGACTGGCTTCAGCAGCACGAAGCTCGCGAGAGCCGTGAGCATCACCGTCAGGAAGAGGGCCGGCGCCAACCGGCGGAAGCGGGAGGAGTAAAAGTCGGCCAGCGTGGTTCGACGTTCCAGGACCGGAAAAAGATAGGCGCGCGAGATCACGTAGCCCGAGATGACGAAGAAGATGTCGACGCCCAGGAAGCCGGCCGGCACGAAGCCAGGATAGGCATGGAACAGGACGACCAGCGTCACCGCGATGGCGCGGAGCGTGTCGATTTCGGGCAGGTACCGGCGAATCAACGAAAGGCGTTCCTGGGGCGTGACTTCGGGATCACGCCGCCTTCAGGACTCCGTCGTCCGCCTCGAGGGGCAGGGGGTGCCAGTTGCGCGACACGACCCAATCGGGTCGCGGATTGTCGCCGAGCGCCGGCCTGTTGGCGACTGTGTTGCACGAGACGTAGATGTGCCAGCGGTCGTCCGCCGAGAGATTGTGGCCCGAGGCGTGCAGCACGTTGCAATGGAACAGCACGCAGGTGCCGGCGCGGCCGGTGACGGCAACGGGCTCCGGCGAGGTCTTGAGGATCTCGATCATGCGTTGCTTCGGCATTGCCCAGAATTTGTACGACGTCGATTCGTCGTAGACCGGCTCGATGCGGCCGATCTTGTGGCTGCCCGGAATGAGATAGAGCGCGCCGCCCATCTCCGTCGTGTCGGTCATCATCAGGTTGAAGGTCGCCATGTCGGGCTTCCGGCAGCCGTCGCGCATCCACGAGCCGTAATCCTGATGCCACTGCCAGACCGTACCCTCGATGGCGGGCTTGGTGTTGATCTTGGTGTGATAGACGTAGACGCCGTCGTCCTTCAGCACCTGTTGTACCGGCCGCAGCAGGCGCGGCGTGCGGACCAGCGCGTGGAAAGGCTTCGAGCGGGTCGGTCCGTCATTCTCGTGGACCCGGAAGATGGTGCGGACGCCGCCGGTATGCTCGCGAACGACTTCCTCGCTTTCGACGCCGGAGAGCCGGGCGACTTCGCGGCGGAGGACGGCCACTTCGTTGCGGTCGAACAGGTCGGGGAACACGAGGAACCCGTCGCGATCGAACTGCTCGATCTGCTGGTCGGTCAATTCCATGCCGCAGCCTCCCTTTCGTGTCGTTCTTCCGGCAACGCTAACTCAAGGGTCCATCACGTAATAGACCTTTTTCTCTCGCCGCATGCCGAGACGGTCGTAGAAGCGTTGCGAGCCGGAATTTCCCTCGCCGGTTGTCCAGATCACCCTCGTGTCGCCGCGCTCGCGGGCCAGTGCCCGGATGCCTTCGATCAGTCTCTCGCCGACCCCCGCAGAGCGTGCGGAACCACCGACATAGAGTTCCTTGAGGAACAGCCCATGGCTCAGGTTCGGGCCGGGGAAGTAGGGATTGAGAATGGCGAAGCCCAGGAGCACCCCGTCCTGCTCCGCGACCAGGCACATCGTACCGCCAGGTGGGGCGGCGATGAGGAAGGCGGCGCCTGCCTCACCCGCACCCCGGGCGACGGGGTTGCCGTAATGGTGCTCGTGCTCCTCCAGGAGGAGGGCGAGCTGGGCGTCGTCGCCCGGTTTTGCGTGCCTGATTTGCATGGACGCCCGTCTAACATCGCTGGCCCGCGTCCTCAAAGAACGGCAAAATTGGCGTCAAGCGGGAGTCATGATCAATGGAAGACGTCGTCAATATCGAGGACCTGCGCAAGCTCGCCAAGAAGCGGCTGCCCAAGATCGCCTACGACTTCATCGAGGGCGGCACCGACGACGAAGTCGGGCTCACGACCAACGAGCAGGCCTTCCGCAAGGCGCGCATCGTGCCGCGCTACCTGGTCGACGTCTCGGTGCGCGACCAGTCCACGACCCTGTTCGGCCGCACCTACTCGAGCCCGATCGGCATCGCCCCCACGGGCCTCGCCGGCCTGTTCCGCCACGGCGCCGACCTGATGCTGGCCGAGGCTGCGCGCGACGCCAACGTGCCGTTCATCATGTCGGGCTCCAGCACCGGCTCGATCGAGGATCTCGGCAAGCTGGCGCCTGACCATGGCTGGTACCAGCTCTATTCCGCCAAGGACCAGGCCGTCTCGGAAGACCTCATCAAGCGCTCCGCCGATGCCGGCCTCAGGACGCTGGTCTTCACCGTCGACGTACCGGAAGGCTCCAACCGCGAGCGCAACACGCGCAACGGCTGGGCACGCCCGCTGAAGCTCACCTGGAAGACCAAGTTCGAGGCGCTGATGCATCCGGCCTGGATGATGCAGTGGCTGAAGCACGGCACGCCCTATTTCGACAACTGGGCGAAGTATGCCGGCCCCGACGCCACGGCCGACAAGGTAGCGGACCTGGTCGCCTACCAGAATCGCGCGCCGATGACCTGGAAGCACGTCGAGCGCTTCCGTGAGCTGTGGAAGGGCAACTTCGTCCTGAAGGGCATCATGCATCCCGATGACGCGATCCGGGCGCACGCGCTGGGCGTCGACGGCGTCATGGTCTCCAACCACGGTGCGCGTCAGCTCGACCTTGCGCCGTCGCCGCTCGAAGTGCTGCCGGCGATCCGCGACGCGGTCGGCGACAAGATGACGGTGATGTTCGACGGCGGCGTGCGCCGCGGCCTCGACGCCATCATCGCGCTCTGCATGGGCGCCAAGTTCGTGTTCGTCGGGCGTCCGACGCTGTACGGCGTGACGGCGGGCGGTATTCCGGGGGCGGCCAAGGCGCTGCAGATCTTCCGGCGCGAGGTCGACATCAGCATGGCGCAGATCGGCGCCACCAGGATCTCCGATCTCGGCCCGCAGTTCATGATGTGGAAGGACGAGGAGGATTTGCGCCGCAACCGGCGCTGATCCGCGTTACACTCGTTCCATCGCGCTTCGGCGCGGGGTCCCGCTCTCTCGCCAGACCGTCGTCTGTTTCGGTGAGAGAGTTCGCATGCTTTACTCGTTCGCAACGTCGTCGCCCGTCCTGGCCGGGGCGCTGGCCAGCCTGTGTGCGGGCCTTGCCACCGCGATCGGGGCGATTCCGATCCTGATGATCCGGAAGCTCTCGGAGCAGGCGCAGGACATCATGCTGGGCTTCGCCGCCGGCGTGATGCTGGCGGCCTCGTTCTTCTCCCTTATCATTCCCGGCATCGACGTCGCGCAGGAGCAGGGCGCCACCAAGCTGGGCGCCGTCACGCTGGTGATCGTCGGCATTCTGTTCGGCGCCGCGAGCCTCTGGCTGGTCCATCGTTATCTTCCGCACGAGCATTTCGTGCTGGGCCGGCAGGGCCCGCTGACGCCGCGCGTGCGGCGCATCTGGCTGTTCGTCATTGCCATCACCCTGCACAACTTCCCCGAAGGACTGGCGGTCGGTGTCGGCTTCGGCGGCGACGATCTCGGGAAGGCCGTGGCGCTGGCGATCGGAATCGGGCTGCAGAACATGCCGGAGGGGCTGGCTGTCGCGGTCGCGCTGCTCACCTTGAATTACAGCAGGGGGCAGGCGTTCCTGGTCGCGCTGCTGACGGGACTGGTCGAGCCGGTCGGAGGCCTGCTTGGTGCCGGCGCCGTCACCTTCGCGCAATCGCTGCTGCCGTGGGGGCTGGCCTATGCCGGCGGCGCGATGATCTTCGTCATCAGCGACGAGATCATCCCCGAGACCCACCGCCGCGGCTTCGAGAACCACGGCACGGTCGGCCTGATGATCGGCCTGGTGGTGATGATGTTCCTCGACGTCATGCTGGGCTGAGCAAAGAAAAAGCCTCCTCCGCCGGGGCGGAGGAGGCTCTTCTTGAACCAATTTGCGGTGGCTTACTGCACGACCTCGAAGAGGCCGGCGGCGCCCATGCCGCCGCCGATGCACATCGTCACGACGACGTTCTTGGCCTTGCGGCGACGGCCCTCGATGAGGGCGTGGCCGGTGCAGCGCGCGCCGGTCATGCCGAACGGATGGCCGATCGAGATCGAACCGCCGTTGACGTTCAGCTTCTCGTTGGGGATGCCGAGCTTGTCGCGGCAATACAGGACCTGCACCGCGAAGGCTTCGTTCAGCTCCCAGAGGTCGATGTCGTCCATCTTGAGGCCGAAGCGCTTCAGGAGCTTCGGGATCGCGTAGACCGGGCCGATGCCCATTTCGTCCGGCTCACAGCCGGCGACGACCAGGCCCTTGTAGATGCCGAGCGGCTTCAGGCCGCGCTTGGCGGCTTCGGCATCGCTCATGATGACCGAGGCCGAGGCGCCGTCCGAAAGCTGGCTGGCGTTGCCGGCGGTGATCCACTTGTCGGGACCGGCGACCGGCTGCAGCTTGGCCAGGCCCTCCAGCGTCGTCTCCGGACGATTGCCCTCGTCCTTGGCGAGCTTCACCGTCTTCTTGGTGGTCTCGTTCGTGTTCTTGTCGGTGACCAGCATCGTGGTCTCCATCGGCACGATCTCGTCGTCGAACTTGCCGGCCTGCTGGCCCGCCGCCGTCCGAAGCTGGCTCTGCAGCGAGTACTCGTCCTGCGCCTCGCGGCTGATCTTGTAGCGGGCGGCGACCGTGTCGGCCGTCGTGATCATGGCGTGGTAGATGCCCGGAACGTGTTCCTGCACCCACGGATTCACCAGGCGGTTCTTGTTGCCGCCCGGAGGACCCTGGACGAGAGAGACGGACTCGAGGCCGCCGGCGATCATCACCGGCACCTTGTCGACCAGGACGCGCTGCGCGGCCATCGAGATGGTCTGCAAACCCGAGGAGCAGAAGCGGTTGACGGTCACGCCCGAGACGCTGACCGGGGCGCCGGCGCGCATCGCCGAGACGCGGGCGACGTTGGAGCCCGTGGTGCCTTCCGGCGCGGCGCAGCCCAGGATCACGTCCTCGACTTCGGCCAGGTCGACCTTGGCGCGCTCGGCGGCGTGCTTGATCACATGCGCGCCCATGTCGGCGCCGTGAGTGTCGTTGAACACGCCGCGGAACGCCTTGCCGATCGGCGTACGGGCGGTGGAGACGATTACTGCATCAGCCATTTTGAACTTCCTCTCTCTCTTTTTGGTTCCTCCCCATTCAAATGGGGAGGTGCCACGCGAAGCGGGGCGGAGGGGGCAGAAGCAGCGGTCGTGCGGCCCCTGACCCCTCCGTCTCGCGCTGCGCGCGAGCCACCTCCCCCGCTGACGGGGGAGGGTTGTTGGATCAGACGCTAGAGAACTTCTTGCCTTCCTGCACCAGCTTCTTGAGCAGCGGGGCAGGTTCCCAGAACGGGTCGCCGGAAGCGTCGCGATACTTCAGCAGCGCGTCGTGGATGGTCTTGAGGCCCACCACGTTGTCGGCCCACCACATCGGGCCGCCGCGATAGACCGGCCAGCCGTAGCCGTTGACCCAGATCACGTCGATGTCGAGTGAGCGCTGGGCCATGCCCTCTTCGAGGATCTTGGCGCCCTCGTTCACCATCGGATAGAGCGCGCGTTCCAGGATCTCCTGGTCGGAGATGGCGCGGCGGGTGATGCCGAGCTTCTTCGAGGTCTCCTCGATGATCTTCTCGACCTCGGGGTCGGGGATCGGCGTGCGGTCGGGCAGATTGTACTTGTAGTAACCAGAGCCGGTCTTCTGGCCGAAGCGGCCCAGCTCGCAGATCGCGTCGGCGACGTAGCCGGTGTAGCGCACGTTGCGCTTTTCCTTCTCGTTCTTGCCCTGGCGGATGCGCCAGCCCACGTCGTTGCCGGCGAGGTCGCTCATGGCAAAGGGGCCCATCGGGAAGCCGTAGTCGTAGACGACCTTGTCGATCTGCTGGGGAAGGGCGCCTTCCTCCATCATGTAGGCCGACTGGATGCCCCTCATGCGAAGCATGCGATTGCCGACGAAGCCTTCGCAGACGCCGACGAGGACCGGGATCTTGCCGATCTTCTTGGAGAACGACATGACCGTGGCGATGACGTCCTTCTCGGTTGCCTTGCCGCGCACGTTCTCCAGCAGCTTCATGACGTTGGCTGGCGAGAAGAAGTGCATGCCGATCACGTCGCCGGGCCGCTTCGTGTAGGAGGCGATCTGGTTGACGTCGAGGCCCGAGGTATTAGTGGCGAGGATGGCGCCGGGCTTGGCGACCTCGTCGAGTTTCTTGAAGACGACTTCCTTCACTTCCATCGTCTCGAACACCGCCTCGATGATGACGTCGGCGTCCTTCAGCGCGTTGTAGTCGAGGGTCGGCGTGATCAGCGCCATGCGCTTCTCGACGTCTTCCGCCTTCATGCCGCCGCGCTTGGCGGTGTTCTCGTAGTTGGTGCGGATGGTCTTGAGGCCGCGATCCAGCGCCTCCTGGCTGGTCTCCAGCAGGGTGACGGGAACGCCCGCGTTGGCGAAGTTCATGGCGATGCCGCCGCCCATCGTGCCGGCGCCGATGATGCCGCCGGTCTTGATCTCGCGCTGCGGCGTGTCGGCCGGGACGTCCTTGACCTTGGCGGCCTCGCGCTCGGCGAAGAAGTAGTAGCGCTGCGCGGCCGATTCCGAAGAGGTCAGCAGCTCGCTGAACAGTTCGCGCTCGCGCTTCATGCCCTCGTCGAATGGCAGTTCGACAGCGGCCTGTACCGTCTTGATGATGTTCCACGGCGCCTTGAAGCCGCGCGCCTTGCGGGCGATCGACTTCTCGGTCTCGGCGAACAGGTCGGGCGATTCCAGGTTGACGGTGAGGTCGCGGACGCGGCGCAGCGGCGCCTTCTGCGCCAGCAGCATCTCGGCATGGGCGATCGCGCCCTTCAGCAGGTCGCCCTCGACGATCGCGTCGACGATGCCCTTGCTCTTGGCTTCGGGCGCCGGGATGTGGCGGCCCGAGAGCATGGCGTCGAGCGCGTACTTCGCGCCGGTGAGACGCGGCAGGCGCTGGGTGCCGCCGGCACCCGGCAGGAGGCCCAGATGCACTTCCGGCAGGCCCATGCGCGTGGTCGGGAGCGAAACGCGATAGTGCGCCCCCAGCGCCGTCTCGAGGCCGCCGCCCAGCGGCGTGCCATGCAGGGCGGCCACGATCAGCTTGGGCGAATTCTCCATGGTCGAGATCACGTCGTTCAGGTTCGGCCCCGACGGCGGCTTGCCGAACTCGCGGATGTCGGCGCCGGCGATGAAGGTGCGGCCGCCGCCGATCAGGACGATGGCGTCGACGCTGGAATCCTGGCCGAACGCCTCGACGCCCTCCTTGATGCCGGCGCGGACGGCCGCGGCCAGCGCGTTCACCGGCGGATTGTTGATGGTGAGGATTCCGATGCGCCCCTCTTTGGAGCGTATGACAGCGTCGGACATGGACGTTCTTCCCTGGTGAGACCCGTTTCGGACGGGTGGTCTTAGCAATCTCTGCCTGCCCCGCCCAGCGGCCTCGCGTTTCGCCTTGCGGAGATAGGTGCAGTTGCACAGCCTAGCTCCTGACAAAGTCAGCCGCTATGCATCGCCGCACAAAAACGAAACTGGGAGGCCTTGAGCCAATGACCAAAGTAATCACCACCCGTCGCAGTCTCCTGCGTGCCGGCGCCGGCGCCGGCCTGATCGTCGCCGCCCCGTCGATCGTGCGTGCCCAGGGGGCGGCCTGGCCCAACAAGCCGATCACCATCGTCGTGAATTTCCCCGCTGGCGGTCTCACCGACGGCATCGCCCGTGCCTTCGGCCAGTCCGTGAGCCAGGCCACCGGCCAGCAGGTGATGATCGACAACAAGCCGGGCGCCAGCGGCAACATCGGCGCGGCCCTCGTCGCCCGTGCACCGGCCGACGGCTACACCTTCCTGCATTCGGTCTCGAGCACGCTCATCCAGAACCGGGTGATGTTCAAGACGCTGGGCTTCGATCCCGACAAGGACCTCACCGTCGTGTCCGGCACCTCTTCCGGCGTACTGCCGGTCGTCGTGCACAAGTCGCTCCCGGCCGAAGTGAACGACCTCAAGTCGTTCATCGAGTACGCCAAGAAGAACAAGGTGAACTTCGGCTCGTGGGCGATGGGCTCATCGGCCCACATCTTCGCCCAGACATTGAACGAGAAGTACGGGCTCACGATGGAGGTCGTAACCTACAAGGGCGAGGCGCCGATGTGGCAGGACATGGGGGCGGGCCAGCTGCAGGCCGCCATGGGCAGCCCGCAGGCGATGAACGCGCTGATCGTGAAGGGCGATGTCCGCGGCATCGCGGCGCCGTCGAAGGTGCGCGCCCGCGTATTTCCCAACGTGCCGACCTCGCGCGAGCAGGGCTTCGACGACGATGCCTTCACCGTATCGGGCTGGCTGGCGCTGGCTGCGCCCGCCGCGACGCCGAAGGATATCGTCAAGAGGATGTCCGATCTCTGGGTCGCCGCCGCCGACTCGGAGCCCGGCAAGAAAATGATGGACAGCTTCGCCCTCGTGGAGAAGCCGATGCCCCACGAGGAAGTCATGGCCGACTATGAACGGCTGAAGACGGTCCTCATCCCGCGCATCGTCGCGCTGGGCATGAAGCCCGAGTAGCGATCAAGCCGAGACCCGCTTCAGGGTTTCGTCAAACCAGCGCGCGAGGCCGGTCATGCGGGCGTCCTCGTGCTGCTGGCCCATGAGCTGCAGGCCGACCGGCAGGCCGCCGACGCTCATCAGCGGCAGGGTGACGACCGGCGCGAACAGCATCGAGCTGGGAGCGTTGAACACGAAGTCACCGGTCGGACGCGGCGCCAGCGGCTGGCCGGGCACGTCTCCGGACCAGACCGGCGCCGGACCGGGGCAGGCGAGCGTGATCGCCGCATCGGCAAGCGGTGCCATCGTTGCATGCATCCGCTGGGCGTTCTGGCGAGCCAGCAGCGCCATGCGATAATCGTCGAGCGACATCGTCTCGGCCTTGGCAAGCGTCGCCTTGGCACGCTCGCTGACGCCGGCCGGATTGTTGTCGACGATGCCGCGCTGTCCCCAGCGATTTTCCCAGCTTGTGACGCCACCGCAGACGTTGCGGCCGTTGGCGATCGACTGTTCCAGCGCCTCGACCCAGGGATGATCCTTGCGGCGGATCAGCTCGACGCCGGCGTCGCGCAGTTGCTTCAGCACGCCGTCGAAGGCGGCCTTGGTCGCATTATCGACCTCGGCCCAGCCCTCGGTCTCCAGCACGACGAGGCGGTTCGGCTTCACGGCGGCGGGCAGCGTCGAGGGACCCATCAGGCCGACCTCGCCGCGATCGCCGCCGGCGCGCCGGGCAATCTCGATCGCGACCTGCCACATGTCCTGCAGCGAATTGGCGTGCGGCCCGTGCGTGCTCTGGCTCGTCGCCTGGCGCTCGCCGCGATTGATGCCACCCTGCGTCGGCTTCAGCGCGTAGTTTCCGCAATAGGCGGCGGGGCGGATGATCGAGCCGCCGACCTGCGTGCCGATGGCGGCCGGCACCATGTTGGCGCCGACGGCAGCGGCCGAGCCGGAGGAGGAGCCGCCCGGCGTACGCGTCGCATCGAACGGATTGGTCGTGGCGCCGGGATGCGAGCCGCCCAGCTCGGCCGTCACCGCCTTGGCGAGGATGATCGCGCCCGCCTGGCGCAGCGCCCAGACGGCGGCATTGTCGCGCTTGGGGAAATTGCCCTTGAAGGCCTCGCAGCCCATCTGCGTGGGCATGTCCTTCGTTTCAAGCAGGTCCTTGATGGCGAGCGGCATGCCGTCGATGGCGGAAAGCGGCTTGCCTTCCTTCCAGCGTGCGGTGCTGGCGTCGGCTGTTTCACGGGCGCCCGCTTCGTTGATCGCCGTGAATGCCTTCACCACCGGCTCGCGCGCCGCCACCGTCTCCAGGCAGCGTTCGAGATAGGCGCGCGGCGTGTCGCTGCCGGCGGCGAAGCGCTTCGCGGCATCGTGGAAGGTAAGCGGCTTGAAATCCTTGTACGCGGTCATCGCTGGTCGGTCCTCTGTGGATTGGCTATCGAATATGATTCAAGGGTCCTTCGCTGCGCTCAGGATGACACCATTTTTTTCAGCGGCGCACTGCGCAAGCCCCAGCAACTTTGTCATCCTGAGCGCAGCGAGGGACCTTTGCTTCGTTCGTCGTGGCTCGGCAGACCGACCCTAGCACGGGACCTCAGCGCACCCGATAGCGCTCGATTGCGTCGGGGTCGAAGGTAAAGCCGAGGCCGGGGCGATCCGGCACCGCGATATGGCCATCCTCAACCGCGATGGGCTCGCGATAGAGCTTCGACGTCCACGGCATGTATTCGAGCCAGGCCGCGTTGGCGAAGGCGCCGAGCAGGGCGATGCTCTGCTGGGTGAAGAGATGGTTCGAGATGGCGATGTCGTGCGCTGCCGCGAGATGCGCCACCTTCACGAACTCGCTGACGCCGCCGACGCGACCGAGGTCGGCCATCCAGATGTCGGCCGCGCCGTGCGCCAGCATCTCGCGGAAGCCGTAGCGCGTCGCTTCGGTCTCGCCGCTGGCGATCGGCGTGTCGAGTGCCGCCGCGACCCGTGCCGAGCCGCGATGGTCGTAGGGTGCGACCGGCTCCTCGAACCAGGTGAGATCGAAGTCCTCGAGCCGGCGGCCGAGGCGGATCGCGTGGTCGGCGGTGAAGCCGCGGCTGGCGTCGCACATCAGGGACACCCTGGGGCCGATCGCCTGGCGCACGGCGGCGACGCGCTCGACGTCTTCTTCGACATGCGCCTTGCCCACGCGCATCTTTACGCCGCGAAAGCCCTCGGCCACGTAACCGGAAGCTTCCTTCGCCAGCTCGTCGGGCGTCGCCGACAGCCAGAGTCCAGCGCTGGAATAGACCGGGATGCGATCGTGGGCGGCGCCCAGCATGTGGGTGACGGACTGGCCGAGCGCCTTGCCCTTGGCGTCCCACAGTGCGGTGTCGACGCCCGCGAGGCCGAAGACCGTCACACCCTTGTGGCCGAGGAAATAGAGCTCGCGCCACATCCGGTCCCAGAAGCGCTCGGCGTAGCGGATGTCCTCGCCGACGAGAGCAGGCTTCAGACTGTCGACCATTGCGCGCAACACCTCGATCCGCCGTCCGCCCAGGGTGAAGAGGAAACTCTCGCCCGTTACGCCGACGTCGGTGTCGACGAAGATCAGAACGCAGCCGATTCGGTCGTTGCTGACGCCGCTGGAATTGCGCGTCGGCCGGTCGAGCGGCACCTCGACGAGAACGGTCCTGAGATCGGTGACGCGCATCGCTTCTGTTCCTCCAGGATCGGCTGACTCGAAAAAGGTTGCGTCACGAAAGTGTGTGACCAGCGCGATGAACCGGCGCCGAAGCAAGTGCGTACCATACAACGACAAGGCTGCAAGAGATGCGGTCCTGTCAGGCCTTCGGCGAGCGCGCCGCCGTCGGTCGCAACACATGAAGAATCATTCAACTGGAGAAAACCTATGCTCAAGCGTCATACGCTGATTGCAGCCGCGGCCCTGTGCGTTCTGTCCACGGCCCCCGCCTTCGCCCAGACAATGGCTCCCGCCTCCGGCACGGCCTCGACTCCGGCCAATCCGATGGTCGGCGGCGCGCCGATGTATGCCAACAAGAACATCGTCGAGAACGCTGCTGCCTCGAAGGACCACACTACGCTCGTTGCGGCGGTGAAGGCGGCGGGCCTCGTCGAGACCCTCCAGGGTCCAGGCCCGTTCACGGTCTTCGCGCCGACGGATGCGGCCTTCGCCAAGCTTCCGGCGGGCACGGTCGATATGCTGGTGAAGCCCGAGAACAAGGCCAAGCTCACCAAGATCCTGACCTGTCATGTGGTGGCCGCCAATGCCCTGTCGCCGGCGATCGCCAAGATGATCGCCGACGACAAGGGTACGCATCCCGTCAAGACCGTGGGCGGCTGCGTGCTCCAGGCCAAGATGATGGGCGACAAGATCACGCTCACTGACGAGAACGGCAACGTCGCAACGGTGACCATCGCCGACGTCAAGCAGTCGAACGGCGTCATCCACGTGATCGACACGGTCCTCCTGCCGAAGGGCTAGTCCCTGCAATCTGCGAGTGGAGGCGGCGGGGGTTTTCCCCGCCGCTTTCATTTGCGCTAGGGTATTCGCATCCATTCGTCCGGGCGTCCGTTGTCCGGAATGCGCCCGAGTCGGCGCACGATGTTGTTGGAGGCGGATACATGGTCACGAAGCGACCGCGCATCGAGGGATTCGCCATCATTTCCAGCGAGGGCATGATCGCGGCTTCGGACGGCTCGTTTCCGGAGAACCTCAAGATTCCGGCAGACCACAAGTTCTACCAGGACTCCGTCGATCGGGCCGCCGCCGTCGCCAACGGCCGACACTCGTCCGAGGGGGGGCCTAAGGAAGCAGCGCGCCGGCGCATCATCCTGACGCGGCGGGTCGAGCGGGTGATCGCCGATCCCGACAATGCCAACGCCGTGCTCTGGAACCCGGCCTCGGCTCCGTTCGAGGAGGCATGGCTTAAGCTCAACCTCGAGAACGGCACCCTGGCCGTCGTCGGTGGTACCGACGTGTTCGGCCTGTTCCTCAACATCGGCTACGACTCGTTCTTCCTCACACGTGCCGACGCCAGCGTCCCGCGCGGCCGCCCGGTCTTTCCCGGCGTCGGCAGGAATGCGACGCCCGAAGAAGTGCTGCAGAAGCATGGCATGGTCCTGCGCGAAACGCGCATGCTCGACGCCGCCACCAATACGCGGGTCGAGGAGTGGGTCCCGAAGGGCTAGAAGTCGACGACCAGCCCGTCGTGCGCCGCTTCGAGCGCGATTTCGGAACCGCGGCCCAGGAGCTCGGCGCTCATGTGAGTGACGATCGTACGCCTGGCGCCGATCTGCGGCAGATGGTTGACCAGCGTGGTGTAGTCGATGTGGTACTTCATCACCTTGTCGAAGAAGTAGGCCTCGCAGATGAAGAGGTCGGCGTCGCGGGCCGCGGGGATCAATTCCTCCACCCATTCGGTGTCGCCCGAATAGGTGAGCACCTTTCCCTCGGTCTCGATGCGCAGGGCGTAGGAGGGGGCTCCGCTATAGTGGTTCATCAGGTAGGGCGTGACGGCGAGCCCGTTCGTCTCGACCCGCTCATGCAGCTCCAACTCGCGGATCTCCAGTTCGAACTTGCGCTGCACCTGGGTCGAGCCCGCGAACATTGCCTCCATGATCGTCATGAGACGGTCGCGAAACCCAGGCGGACCGGCCAGCAGCAGAGGCGCGGTGCGGCGGCTGACGAGCTGGGCGTCGAGCAGGAAGAAGGGCAGGCCTGCGAAATGATCGCCGTGCAGGTGGCTCACCAGCACCGTCGAGATCGCATTGGGCTCGACCTCCCATTTGCGGATGGCGACCATGGAGGAGGCACCGCAGTCCACCAGCAGGTTGCCGTGCGCCATGCGCTCGAGGTGGAAACAGGTATTGAACCGTCCGCCGCTGCCGAAGGCATCGCCGGAGCCGAGGAACTGGAGCCGCATGGATTAGGGTGCCTGCTCCAGGCTCGAGACCGAGTTGGTGAGCGTGGTGCGGCGCATGTCGCGCACTTCGGCCGAATTGAACCGGCGGGCGCGGTGCATTGTGGCGCGGTTGTCCCACATTACCAGGTCATGCGGCCGCCACACATGGGCATAGACGAACTGCCGTTGGGTGGCGTGCTCGGTGAGGTCACGTAGGAAGGCGCGCGCCTCGGGCATCGGCCAGCCCTCGATGCCGCCGGCATGGCTGGCGAGATAGAGCGACAGGCGGCCCGAGCCGGGATGGCGGCGCACGAGACGCTGGCGCACCGGCGCCCACTTCACGCGCTCGGCCTCGGTGAAGTCTTCGAAGCCCAGCATGCCGCGCGAGAAGATCTGGCTGTGCAGGCAGATGAGATCGTGCACCTCCCGCTTCTCGGCGTCGCTCAGTGCATCGTAGGCAGCACGCATGTCGGCGAATTCCGTGTTGCCGCCGGCCGACGGGATCGTGCGCGCCGACAGCAGCGAATAGAGGGCCGGTACGTCCTTGAACGAGCTGTCGGAGTGCCAGAGCTGGTTGCCCAGGCTGAACAGGCGGCGGAG
>JAESFZ010000273.1_pt1 | contig 36195 bp, 37 predicted proteins | sample 9269561 | NCBI WGS metagenome assembly JAESFZ01 (sample SAMN14515552, study PRJNA621657) | algae metagenome | isolation source: Tildeniella nuda ZEHNDER 1965/U140 and co-occurring heterotrophs from wet... | place: Switzerland: Stansstaad, Zurih | collected 1965-01-01
AACGGGGCAAAGACCAGAACCCAGGGCATTAACTCTTTTGGTAGCAAGTGCATCAGGAGAAATCGAATAACACTTTCCTGATTTTGCTACCTTTCCTCCCCTTCACAATGGACAAAGTCGAGCTTAGGAGTTGTACAGAAATAACAGCATGGCCTGTAGCCGTCAGCGAAAAGCTGATAGCTGATAGCTGATAGCTGATAGCTGATAGCTGATAGCTGATAGCTGATAGCTGATAGCTGATCCAAAAGTGTGCCGTTATTTTTTAGCAAGCTCTTAGCCATTACTTCAGTTCTTGATACCCGTCGTGGCAATGCCGCGAATGAACTGACGCTGACCAAGCAAGAAGAGCAGCACGACCGGGAGCGTGGCGATTACCACTGCCGCCATCAACAGCGACCAGCTATTCGTAAACTGCTCCTGAAACTCTGCCAAAGCCAGTTGTACTGTCCTCAACTCCGGGCGTGTGGTGAACACTAACGGCTTAAACAGGTCATTCCACTCGCCAATAAAGGTGAAGAGAAAGAGGGTGGTCAGAGCCGGACGCGCCAGCGGCAGCATGATGCGCCACAAGATCTGGAACCGATTTGCTCCATCGATCGCCGCTGCTTCCTCTAGCTCTACCGGAATCGTCTGAAAGTACTGCCGCAATAGAAAAATGCCGAAACCATTGGCGATCGTCGGCAAAATCAACGCGCCGTAGGTATTAATCAAGTGCCCCCACTTCAGCACCAGAAAAATGGGGATCACTAACATCTGAAACGGAATCACCAGCGTTGCCAGAATGATCAGCAACAGCGCCTGCCGCCCGCGAAATTGCAGCCGTGCCAGGGCGTAGCCTGCTAAAGCAGCGGTCACGATCTGTCCACCCGTGACCGCCATTGCTATCAGTGTCGAATTTGCAAACGCCAGCAGAAAGTTTCCCTGGAGCCACGCCTGACGGTAGTTTTGCCACGACCAACCGGAGCCGCGACCGACTGGTGTATTAGCTGGCGCAAACGAGGTGACGGCAACAACGCCGAGTGGTAGCAGCACCAGTCCAGCACCTGCTACGAGGAGAACAAGGCGGGCGATCGCCCACCAGTCAAGTGTATTTTCTGCTGTCAGCGGGTTACTGTTTGTTTGAGGCATTGTGCGTCAGCGGGAACTGAATCTTTAGTTAATTGGTCACTCCCTTACAGGAAAGAGCTAAAGTGATATAGGCACGAATCTAACCATTTCGTCGCATTGCACCAAATTTCTTACCATGATCGTCCTATGCCGAACTATTATCGGCTGCATTCTTAGGAGACAATAGACTTATGCCGCAGCTTGAGGCAAGTGCAGCAATCGATTTTTACAGTGAGACCTACAAAGACGCTTACAGCCGCATCAATGCGATCGTGATCGAAGGCGAACAGGAAGCCAACGAAAACTACATCAGCTTGGCTGAACTGCTGCCCGATCAGACCGATCAGTTGCTGAGTCTGGCGAAAATGGAGAATCGCCACAAAAAAGGCTTCGAGGCGTGTGGACGGAACCTCAAAGTCACCCCCGATCTTGATTTTGCTCGTCAGTTCTTCTCCAAGCTGCACGAAAACTTTCAGACGGCTGCGGCTCAAAACAACATCGTGACCTGTCTACTGATTCAGTCACTGATCATCGAATGCTTTGCGATCGCGGCTTACAACATCTATATTCCAGTCGCTGACGACTTCGCCCGCAAGATTACTGAAGGCGTTGTCAAAGAAGAGTACAGCCACCTCAACTTTGGCGAAGAATGGCTTAAAGCCAACTTTGAGACCGCCAAAGCCGAGCTAGAAGTTGCCAACCGTCAGAACTTGCCATTGGTTTGGCAAATGCTGAACCAGGTGGAGAAGGATGCTCATGTTCTAGGCATGGAGAAAGAGTCGCTTGTCGAAGACTTCATGATTCAGTACGGTGAAGCGCTGGAAAACATTGGCTTCAGCACACGTGAGATCATGCGGATGTCGGCTCTCGGTCTTTCGGCAGCCTAGCTACACCAGAGGTCTGCGCCCTTTCAGGCTCACGCTCCCAAACTCAAGTAAGCGAAGGAGTTGACGGCGATCGCTGCCAACTCCGATTACTGTAGGCAGTTACTAGCTGAACATTCTTACCGATCCATGCTCAATTCGAGGGTGAACTGGTATCTTTGGGCACTATCTCTCAGTGCCTCTTAACGTTTGCTCGTCATATCAATCCGTTTTCATCAAATTCTCTAAGTTTTGCAGAGTTGTTCATGTTTGGTTTAATTGGTCATCTCACTAGCCTGGAACACGCTCAATCAGTCGCCAAGGAATTGGGGTACCCAGAGTACGCCGACCAGGGACTTGACTTTTGGTGCAGTGCTCCGCCGCAAATCGTCGATACAATCAAGGTTACGAGCATTACGGGGCAGACGATCGAAGGTCGATACGTCGAATCTTGCTTCCTACCCGAAATGTTAGCGGCTCGCCGCATCAAAGCCGCCACTCGCAAAATCATCAACGCGATGGCACATGCTCAGAAGCACGGCATCAACATTACGGCGTTGGGTGGCTTCTCGTCCATCATTTTTGAAAACTTCAATTTGCAGCAAATTCGGCAAGTTCGTAATGTCATGCTGGAGTTCGAGCGCTTTACCACAGGCAACACGCATACCGCCTACATTATCTGTCGTCAGCTTGAGCAGGCATCGCAAGCGTTAGGCATTAACCTCTCAACCGCAACTGTTGCCGTTTGTGGTGCGACTGGAGATATTGGTAGTGCTGTCTGTCGCTGGCTCAATGCCCGTAGCGATGTGGCTGAACTTTTGCTGATCGCCCGCAACCAGGAGCGGCTGCAAGCTCTACAAGATGAACTGGGTCGCGGCAAAATTTTAGACCTGCAAGCAGCACTGCCTCAGGCAGATATTATTGTGTGGGTTGCCAGTATGCCTAAAGGGGTGGAGATTGATCCAGCCACCCTAAAGCAGCCTTGCCTGTTAATCGACGGTGGCTACCCAAAAAACCTGGCAACTAAAGTGCAGCGATCGGGCATTCACGTGTTGAATGGCGGCATCGTCGAGCATTCCCTCGACATTGACTGGCGCATTATGAACATTGTCAACATGGACATTCCAGCCCGCCAGCTCTTTGCCTGTTTTGCGGAGTCAATGCTGCTCGAATTTGAAAAATGGCACACCAACTTTTCCTGGGGGCGTAACCACATTACCGTTGAAAAGATGGAGCAGATTGGCGCGGTTTCTGTAAAGCATGGGTTCAGACCGTTACTCGTGTAGCAAGCGTTTCGGTATCTTGATCAAAAAAACTGCTGTTTTTTGCATACGAGAGACAGCGTGAACGATTACCAGACACCCTTGACCGTTCAAGCGATCGGTGAACAAGGTCTACTAAAACGATTACAGTCCTTTTGTCCAGCCGATCTGGTGGGCGATGACGCAGCCGTGCTGACGGTACAGCCTGGACGATCGCTCGTTGTCACAACGGATGTACTCGTTGATGGCGTACATTTTAGTGACCAAACGACAGCAGCAGACGATGCTGGTTGGCGATCGGCGGCAGCGAATCTTTCTGATCTGGCAGCAATGGGAGCGACACCGTTAGGCATTACGGTGGGCTTGAGTTTGCCCGGAGACACAACCCTAGCCTGGGTTGAGGGACTCTATCAAGGATTGACCGCGTGTCTGAACCAATACAATACGCCGATCGTTGGGGGCGATGTCTGTCGATCGTCCGTTCTGAGTGTTGCTATCACCGCGTTTGGAGACGTTGAGCCACATCGTATGATTCGCCGCTCCACCGCTCAACCCGGTGATGCGATCGTGGTGACAGGTGTGCATGGCGCGTCAAAAGCGGGACTCGAATTACTGCTGCATCCTGAGTTAGGACGATCGCTCAATGCGGACGATCGTGCGGCTCTCATCCAGGCACATCAACGCCCAACGCCTCGCTTAGATGTCGTTGAACGGCTTTGGGCAGGGGTTAGGAGTTGGGAGTCGGGAGTTGGGAGTCGGGAGCTAGAATTCATCCCTCACCCCTCACCCCTCACCCCACCGCAAAGCGGAAGCAAGCTACACCCCTTACCTTTCCCCTCGATCGCGGGCATGGATAGCAGCGATGGCTTAGCGGATGCAGTTGTGCAACTTTGCCGTGCCAGTGGTGTAGGAGCCAGACTTGAACGCAGCCAGATCCCGATTCCTTCAGCTCTAGCACAATGGGTGCAGCCAGAGCAGGCGTTGGAATGGGCACTGTATGGCGGCGAAGATTTCGAGTTGGTACTCTGTTTGCCCTTGATGCAGGCGCAAGCATTGGTACAGCAGTTAGGTGAGGGGGCAGCGATCGTCGGCACGATTACTGATGAACGAGAGATCTGGCTAGTGGATAGAACCCAAACCATGCCAGATCAACAGCTCACACTGGAGAGGGGTTTTCAGCACTTTGGGGCTTAACGTTATTAGTGAGCCTTTTAGCTAACGTCAGTTCGGGATAAGGAGGGGTGAAACAGATACAGTTGAAAGTGCCTAATTCTCAACCCATCTGACCACCCCATGCTTAGTTTAGAAGCCTTGTTTTGCCATGTCGATGACTGCTGCCGATGGTTTGAACCCCAGTGGAAGCAGCAGTTGCTGGGGGAGGGGGTGCAACAGCGCCAACGGTCTCGCAGCCTCTGTTTGAGCGAAATCATGACAATTTTGATTGCCTTCCACCAGTCGGCATACCGGAACTTCAAGTGGTTCTACACCCAACGAGTCTGCCGCGATTGGCGCGATGCCTTTCCAGGCTTAGTCAGCTACACCCGCTTTGTGGAGTGGATGCCGTCAACCCTCATTCCCTTGTGTGCCTACTTACGTCATTGTTTTGGAAACTGCACAGGCATCAGTTTCATCGACTCGACCAGTCTTAAAGTCTGTCACAATCGCCGCATTCACACCCATAAGGTCTTCAAACCTCTGGCGGCGCGTGGAAAGACCTCGGTGGACTGGTTCTTTGGCTTCAAGCTACATCTGGTCGTCAATGAGCAGGGGGCATTGCTGAACGTCATCCTCACCCCTGGCAACACCGATGACCGTAAACCTGTCCCTAACCTCCTCCAACACTTGTTCGGTAAGGTGTTTGGCGACCGGGGGTACGTGTCGCAGAAATTGGCTCAGCAGTGATGGCAGCAATCCAGGCTTCAACTGGTCACCAAGCTCAAGCGAAACATGAAGCATCGCTTGATGTCGCTGAGCGATAAGCTGCTCCTGCGTCGCCGCGCCATTATTGAGTCGATTATTGACCAATTGAAGAACATCTCTCCGATCGAACATTCCCGGCACCGCTCCCCCGTCAATGGTTTTGTCAATGTCATCTGTGGGCTGATTGCCTATTGTCATCAGCCCACAGATGACATCTCTGTTGATTGACGAGGCTTTGCCTGCTGCCGCTTAAACCGAACTCACGTTCTGTTAGGAATGGCGATGCTTTACGGTTATCGATTGCAGGTTGATACTGTTGAAGGCGGTATCGTTAAAATTGAAGCCTTATGATCCCAATTAGAAGTAATCAGTGAGGCACGGTCTAACAATTCAAAGGTAGCGGACGATTGTAGCCTGCTGGCTCTGAGTTCGGGGTTATTTGCCGCTCTAATTTGAGCCGTTGGACTGCTGAGCTATCCATAGGACGTAGTGAACGGTTCACCAGTACGATCGCCCATCTTATAGGTTGAGTTTCCTTACCTCAACCCAACCGCATCTTTTTTACTCTTCACTTCTACTATTGCAGCGATCGCATTGCTTGAGCCTTAGCCTCGCCTAGTCAACACGGTTTCTCCTGTGGTCACGTCTATTCAAGCTGTGGTTACGTCCATTCAAGCGATCGTTACTTCTGCATAAGCGGTGGTTACGTCCGTTGAAGCTGTCGTTAGTCATGGTAAAGCAGTGGTTACTTCTGCTGAAGCGGTGGTTACTTCCACTGAAGCGGTGGTTAGTAATGATGAAGCTGTGGTTAGTAACGGTAAAGCTGTGGTTAGTAACGGTGAAGTACTGGTAAAGACGAACGCGTGATTTGCTCAGCAGTGTGACCTTGTTTTTTAGCATCACGACTTTTATGGGCGATCGTATAGCCAGGATCTGTACATGCATGAAGTTTGGTGTGGCTGGGATCAGTACGATCGCCTTCATTGGTTGCTTTGATGCAGGGGAACTCAGTATCTTATGTTTAGCACCTTAACGACTTCCGCTATTTTAGGGTTTGAGCAACCTAACAATGTCTTTACAGTTAATGGTGAGGCAATTTTGTCTCGATCGCGCGGACTGTCTGAAACTGAAGCGGTAATCATGAGGAAAGAGGTGCGAAGAAGACCAATGCAAAGGCAATAACCAAATGAGTGAAATTATAGGAAGCAACGATGTCCTCCAGAAGCTGCGCTATTTGAAACCTGAACTCGAAAAACGCTATGGCGTAACTCGCATTGGAGTTTTTGGTTCTGTGGCACGTCATGAAACTCACAACGAAAGCGACATTGATATCGTGGTAGATATGGCACCTGATCTCTTGAAGCGTGTCAGCCTCAAAGCAGAGTTAGAATTAATTTTCAATAAAAGAGTTGATGTGGTTCGCTATTGGTATGGCATGAATCATTATTTGAAGATGAGAATAGATAAAGAAGCCGTTTATGTCTAATCGATCCCTTCTTTTAGAGCTATGTATTGAAATTGACGAAGCAATCAGAAGAATCGAGCGAAGATTTACAGGTATTCATTCACCTGAGGACTTTATTTGTGATGATAATGGACTTGATCGTCTAGATGGAATTAGCATGATGCTGATTGCGATTAGTGAAAACATCAAAAGGCTTGAGAAGATTGCCGGGGCTGATTTTCTGAATCAATACCCTGACATCCCCTGGCTTGGCATCAAAGGAATCAGAAATATCTTGGCTCACGATTATTTCAATCTAGACGCTGAAGAAATCTACAAAATATGCTCCAGTGACCTGGAACCTTTAAAGCAGGTATTGGTAAGAATGCGTGGTGCTGTGTAGGTAGACATGTGAAAGTTGGTCTGCATCACTGACGACTGATTGAAGTTTAAGTTCGGGCGTTTTTGAGTAGTAGTAAGAGTCTCTATAGGTATGCCGTGACCAAGCGCCGTTGCCTCGATCGCCCATTTCAACTACTTAGAAATCCGGTAATAGAAGGTCAGTGAGACGCGATCGCATACGCCTTGTCTAACTGCAAAAACGTGTGCAGCAGAACGTTTGCGCCTTGAGCGCATTCCTCTGGTGTGGTGTATTCGTCGATCGAGTGGCTAATGCCGTTCTGACTGGGCACAAAAATCATGCCCATATCGGTGAAGCGTCCGATTTCCTGAGCATCGTGTCCAGCACGACTGGGCAGATACATGTAAGGCAAGTCCAATTGCTCAGAGACCTGTTTGATTGTGTCTTTAATGTGAGGAGCCGCCAGCGTGGGTAGGATGTGGAGCGTTTCGCGGAGGGTAAATTCGGTGTGAGTGGCAGCAGCGATCGCGCTAAACTCATCCTTCATACGACTGACTAACCCTTCCAGATGCTCTTGAGACAAATCCCGCAAATCGATGCGAAAATCGACGTTACCGGGAACCGTATTCGTAGCGTTGGGTGAAACGCTGAGATAGCCGACCGTCGCTACCTGATCACCAGGGATTTCAACCCCGATTTTGTTCACTGCTAACACCATCTGCGCGGCTGCCACGAGTGCATCTTTCCGCATGGACATGGGTGTGGTGCCAGCGTGGTTCATGCGCCCGATGACGTTGACTGCAAAGCGATACTGTCCCACAATGCCATCCACCACGCCGATCGGCATTGCCTCATGTTCCAGGACACCCCCTTGCTCCACGTGGAGTTCAACGAAGGCAGCGATATCGGAGCGATCGCGTTTGGCAGTGGCAATCTTCGACCAATCGCCGTCAATCGTTTCGAGACACGCTTGAATGGGTGTACCGTCGAGACGCGCGTAATACTCCGGGGGTTCCTTGACTTCACCCGCCATCGCTTTGCAGCCCAGCACAGAGCGTTCTTCATCCGTAAACACAATCACTTCAATAGGGTGATCGAGCCGCAGATTGTGTTCATGCAGCACACGCACGATTTCAATGCCAGCCAATACGCCCAAGCAGCCATCATAGCGACCCGCTACAGGCACCGTGTCGATGTGCGAACCAGTCGCTAGAGCAGCGGCTTCATCGTTCTTTCCAGCATACCTGCCAATCATATTGCCAGCCGCATCCAGGCGAACGGTCATCCCCGCCTCTACCATCCAGGCTTTCACCTGCTCACGCGCCAGTAAATCGTCGGCAGTGAAAGCGACTCGACTCACGCCGCCATCGGGCAATCGACCAATGTCTGCCAGTTGAAACAAACTGCGATTAAGGCGATCGCCATTGACTGTGAGTTGGGCAAGAACAGGCATAAGCATCCCTCAATCTGAATTTGTGGTGGTTCTGACTTGTAACGGGCAACGGGCTAACCCTAAACTAGAACAACCTCAAGGGAATCGGTAGTTCAGGTTGTACAAAAATAGGGGCGACATGACGGAAACAACGGGTGTGAAGCGAGTGTTTATTTGCGGTTCGGCACTGCGGGGACAACCCGATCACGGAAATCTGCAATCGGCAACGTTTATTCGGGAAGCAAAGACGCGATCGCTCTATCGCCTACACGCCGCTGAGGATGGGTGGCATCCTGCCATTTACGAAGTCAGCGAGGGCGGTGTTTCGATTCCAGGCGAGGTGTATGAGCTGACGATCGCCCAGTATGAACACCTACTGGCAACGGAACCGCCCAACATGTATCCGGCTGATGTCGTTTTAGATGATGGCGAAGTGCTGACGGCGATTCTCTATCCACGCGAATTGGTTGAAAAGTATGACTGGCTCGACATTTCTGACCTTGGCGGTTGGGCTGCGTACAAAGCCAGCACTGCCAAACAATGAACGAACGTGACACCGACGATCGCGCCTGGATGCAGCGCTGCCTGGATTTGGCACGGCAGGCATTGGGACGCACTGCACCAAATCCACTGGTCGGTTCGGTCATTGTGCAGAACGGTGCGATCGTTGGTGAAGGATTTCATCCCGCAGCGGGACAGCCACACGCAGAGGTGTTTGCCCTACGACAGGCAGGCGAACAAGCACGAGGCGCAACGCTTTACGTCAACCTGGAGCCTTGCAACCACTATGGGCGCACACCACCCTGTTCAGAGGCGATCGTCGCAGCAGGCATACGGCGCGTCGTTGTCGGCATGGTCGATCCAGATCCTAGAGTGTCCGGTAGCGGCATTGCGCGGTTACAGCAGGCAGGCATTGAAGTCACAGTCGGTATCGAAAAAGCAAACTGTCGTACGCTCAACGAAGCCTTTATCCATCGCATTTTGCATCACCGTCCGTTTGGCATTCTCAAATACGCGATGACTCTGGACGGGAAGATTGCTACCACCACTGGGCATAGCGCCTGGGTCACGAGTCCTGCTGCCCGCGCTGAAGTGCATCAACTGCGAGCCGCCTGCGATGCAGTCATTGTCGGTGGTAACACCGTTCGGCGCGACAATCCCCTTCTGACCAGTCGTCAAGATCACACACCATTACGAGTGGTGATGAGTCGATCGCTCGACCTCCCCATAGATGCCCAACTTTGGCAGACGAATATTGCCCCAACGCTGGTCTTCACCGAAGCAGGCGCAAATCCAGCCGTTCAGAAAGCACTCATGCAACAAAACGTTGAGGTGATTGAACTCTCCCCCTTAACCCCTTCAGCCGTGATGACGTATTTGTACGATCGCGGTTGTCTTAGCGTTCTGTGGGAATGTGGTGGCACTCTGGCAGCACAGGCGATCGCGGATGGTGCCGTTCAAAAAATTCTCGCCTTCATTGCCCCCAAAATCATTGGTGGCAGTAGTGCGCCCTCACCGATCGGCGATTTAGGCTTGACGACCATGACCGATGCGCTGATTTTAGAACGTGTGCAATGGCGATCGATCGGTTCAGACCTATTGATTGAAGGCTATTTGGGAACGGCAAGCGGCTAAAGCGGGTGAAACCACGATCGCGGCTTTCTACAAACTGCCTGAAAACTACAAACTGCTCGAAAACGGAAACTCTCTGTCGATCGTCCACCGTTGCCCATCGTGCCGCAACAAGGTTAGATGAGCTGCTGTAAACTCAAGCTGCAACGGCACCTGCTGAAACTCCGACCAGGCAAGCTTGAAGTTTTCCTCAGTCAAATCCCGAAAGCCAACCGTCATGTGAGGCGAAAACGATCGCATCTTTGAGACAGCATCCACAATGCCCATTTGCTCCATGTGAGCCATCAACGCCGTTTGCAGCGCCAGGAGTGCGGGTGTCTTCAGAACATTGATGTAGATTACATGCGGCGGAAACGCTCCAAAATCTGACAGCGTAATGGGTAGTGGCGCTGACCGAGCAGCAAACTCGCCAAGATTTTGATGGAGGGCAGGCATTGCTTCAAGTGCCCATGCAAAAGGTGGCTGCAAGGTGATATGAGGTGGTGATTTGAGCGCTGCATGGCTGTTGTAGCGATCGGCAAACACCTGCTTGATCGCATTGGCATCGCCCTGAATCGCCTGCGATGGTAACAAAGCAATAAAAAATCGACCGTTTGCTGCGCCCAAAAAGTTACCCTGTATACCTTACATCTGTTTAACCAAGGTCTGTTTAGATCGGGACTAAAGGCGAACGATCAACTCTATGGCTGACAGTCGCTGCCACGATCGTCCAGCAGTCTGCTGCCCCAAGTCTAACGTTCAAAGATTTACCCGATCGCACCATTGTCTATTGAAAGGAACGCCCTCTATGCCCTGGTTCGTCAAAATTGAAGAAGGAATTGTCGATCGCCCCATCTTTGACCAATACGTCCCTGCCCACAAAGAATTTGTGCGGGGCTTAATCGCCAAGGGTCACCAAGCAAAAACTGGCTATTGGAGCTGTTACGGCGGCGGTATGCTCCTCTTTCAAGCGGCATCAATGGATGAAGCAAGGGCGATCGTGGCACAAGATCCGCTCGTCCAGAATGAATGTGTGCATTACAAGCTGTATGAATGGTGTGTAGCGGTGGAGTGAGGGGGAGTCGGGAGTCGGGAGTGGGGAGTGGGGAGTGGGGAGTGGGGGAAGGACAGTTTGAGTTTGCGTCGCTGTTTCCCCCTCTACATCTCCACGTCTAGCTTCTAAAAAGCGTCTTCAGCGCCTCACCTGAAACCAGTAAAGAGTATGATCACAGGTAATTTTCACTGGTGTTTTCGATGAATGACACGATCGCATCGCTTGAGGCTTGGAACCATCGGCTGAAGGCGGCTGTACTACTGGGTGGGCGAGTCGTCTATCATCTGCTGACGGGCAAGATCGATCGCCGTAACACAATTGAACAAATGAATATTGTGGGTCCGCAATCGCTTTCCATTGTCTTAATCACCGCTGCCTTCATTGGCATGGTGTTTACCATTCAAGTGTCACGAGAATTCCTGCGGTTGGGAGCAGGTTCGGCAGTGGGAGGCATTTTGGCGATCGCGCTCTCCCGTGAGCTATCGCCCATTCTCACCGCTGTTGTTGTTGCAGGACGTGTTGGTTCGGCGTTTGCAGCGGAGTTAGGCACCATGCGAGTTTCTGAGCAAATCGATGCCCTTTATGTGCTGAAAACCGACCCGGTCGATTATTTGGTGGTTCCCCGTGTCGTTGCCTGCATTCTGATGCTGCCAGGTTTAGCTATTCTCTCTTTTTTTACAGGGATGGCGGGCGGTTTACTCATTGCCACTCAGATGTACGATATGTCATACGGTGTTTTCATCTCGTCTGCCCACGACCTCATGTCTGTTTGGGACATCTGTGCTGGTCCTATTAAAGGGGTTGTTTTCGGTGCGCTCATCGCCGTGATTGGTTGTAGCTGGGGCTTAACGACTAGCGGTGGTGCAAAAGGCGTGGGTCAATCGACCACAACGTCTGTCGTGACGAGTATTCTTGCGATTATCATTTCCGACTTTTTTCTTTCCTGGATTATGTTTTCAGGCTCTGGCGATGCTGGCTTGAAAGGGTTTTGAACCGTCGCGCGCCTTCTAGTGCCGTTCCGCTTCGCTCAAGCCCAAATGTTGCTGGAGCGATCGCCGCATCACCTCAATTGGCACGGGTTGCTGTAGCCAAATCTCTAAAGCGGCTGCACCTTGCTGAACGAGCATTTCCAAGCCGTCGATCGCGATCGCGCCCCGCTCTTTTGCCTGTTGCAAAAATACCGTCGGATTAGGGGTATAGATTAAATCGTAGGCAATGGCATTGGGCACGATGCTGTCAGCGTCTTCTGAGCTAAGCGGCGATCCTGTATCAGGTGACATGCCGATCGGGGTTGTGTTGACGATCAAGCCAGCTTGAGGCAAAAGATCTCGCAAATGCGCCCAGGTGTGAACTTGTAAATTGCTGATTAGGGAGGAACCAGCCCAACGATGCAGGAAGGCTTCTAGTTTTCCTGCATCACGTCCGACCACGTAGATTGCAGCACAGCCCAATTCTGCACATCCCGCAACAACCGCTCTCGCAGCGCCACCGTTGCCTAAAATGACTGCCACCGTCTGGCTCCAGTCGCGCTGCTGGTCTTTGAGCGGCTGTAGAAAACCTGCAACATCGGTATTCGTACCGCTCCAGCCCGATTCTGTTCGCCGCACCGTGTTGACCGCACCAATTGCCTGCGCGATCGGCGTGACCTCTGTCAGCAACGGTACGATCGCTTGCTTGTGAGGAATAGTGACGTTGAAACCCTGCAAGCCAATCGCAGCAAAGCCATCGATCGCTTGCTGAAGTGCTGCTGGTTGAACGAGGAACGGGAAGTAGGCGTAGTCCAAGCCAAGATGAGCGATCGCCGCGTTATGCATGATGGGCGATAAGGAGTGGGCGATCGGAGCACCGATGACACCCAATAGTTTGGTTTTACCAGTGATCACAGGAGTGAGGAGTGAAGAATGGGCGAGCAGAAGCCTACTCCAGAATGATGGATTCGGATTCAACTTTTTCGACGATCGGCTCGACAGGCAGTCGATCAGAGGCAGGGCGTACACGCCGAATGGGCAGATTGGCGATCAGGGCAGTGGTGCGATCGCTGTTTTCAAGCGCAAATTCCATCCCTTCTGTATCCAGTTCCACGTAGCGAGAGACGACTTCCAGAATTTCCTTTCGCATCGCTTCCAGTGCTTGCGGCGGAATATCGGTGCGATCGTGCGCCAACACCAGCTTGAGGCGATTCTTCACTTGGCTGCGGCTGTTGTCACCGGGTCGAGCAAACAGGCGTTCGAGAAGTTCAATCAGCATGGAGCAAGGTGAGGTGAAGGGTGGGGAGGAGGGGCAGGGGGAGAGACAGAGGGAGATAGGGAAGCGAAGGGATGAAGGATGAACGTTTTGACGAACGACTAACCACTAATAACCAACAGCTAACAACTGACTCCTGACTTCTCTCCACTAAAAAATCTTCTTGTTAAGAACATCGCGGAGTTTGGCAAAGAAGCTACCGTTTTTCGCTGTCAGATCGAGAAATTCAACTTTTTCGCCTTCGAGCCTTCGAGCAATGTTGTCAAAAGCGCTACCTGCTAGCGACGGGGTTTCCGACAGCACGAGCGGTTCACCTTTGTTCGTAGAGACAATCACACGCTCATCGTCAGGCACTACACCAATGAGGGGAATTGCCAAAATTTCCTGTACATCTTCAACAGACATCATGTCGTTTGCCTGCACCATTGCCGGACGAATGCGATTGACGACAAGCTGAATTTTCTTAATATTGTTTGCCTCTAGCAAGCCGACGACACGATCGGCATCACGCACCGCAGCAATTTCAGGTGTGGTGACGATGATGGCTTCTTTGGCAGCGGCGATCGCGTTCTGAAAGCCCATCTCAATGCCAGCGGGACAATCAACAAACACATATTCATAGGTTCGTGCCAGCGTCGTCACCAGTTGCTTCATCTGGTCAGGATTGACCGCATCTTTCGTCCGGTTTTGTGCCGCTGGTAGCAAGACTAAATTGGGCTGCCGCTTATCTTTCACAAGCGCCTGCTCCAAACGACACTGCCCTGATAGAACATCAACGGCTGTATAAACAACGCGATTTTCCAAGCCCAGCAATAAATCCAGGTTGCGAAGACCAAAATCGGCATCTACTACGGCAACCTGACGACCGCGCCGTGCTAGCGTCATGCTCAGATTGGCAGTGGTAGTAGTTTTACCCACGCCTCCCTTGCCAGATGTAACAACAATAATGCGACTCATGAAAGCGGCTGTGAATAACGAAGGGGGCAACGAACTGAATGCGGAAGTTGCTTAGACAATAGACTCAAAACAGGTCTGATTCTGACACCTTAATTTAGCTGAAACGCTAACAGTCTGAAATTCAATCTCTGAAGTTTGGGCTGCTTGATTCTAAAGTGTTCTAACTATACCGAAACTAACTATGCTTATACTCCGTACATGACATTCTGATCACAGTATTAGAAAAAGCATTTGCAGAAGCGAGGAAGAAGGGTGTTGTTAGGTGTTGGTTGTTGCTCAGCCGTCAGTCAAAACGTTCATCTTCACCACCTCATCTCCCCACCCCCTCACTCCTCACTCCTCACCCCCCTTCCTTCCCGCCTCGATGAAAATCAACCGCTCTGGCAATACGAATCGTGCCTTGTGGCGTAACATAGGCAACTTCGGGATGATATTGAGCAGGGGGCGTTTCGGGTGGTCTGGCGACAAAATCGGCAATACGAAGCTGGGTCGGCTCCATTTGCATTGCCATGATCAAGCAACGGGCATTGCCTTTGGAACCAGCATGGGCAACCCCACGCAGGCGACCCCAAACCAAGATGTCGCCCTCTGCTACAACGGCGCTACCTGCGTTGACATCGCCCAGAATAATCACGGTGCCGCTGTGATGAATATCGGCACCCGATCGCAGCGTTGTTTCCAGATACAGCGGCTCTGCTATTGCGTGCGCGGCTTCTTGAGTCGGCTGGTTCAGGTGCGAAATGGAAGCTTGTTGCTCGACGGAGTAGCCAGCAGTGGCAGCAGCAACAGCGGTTTGGCGACGGCTAGTGTACACCCGCTTGAGCTGAAGTTGTGCGTCAGTGAGGGCATCGGCGATCGTTTGCAGTTGCCGTCCATCCAGCAGGCGATCGCGGGCGATTAGATGCACGGTCGTCTCAGGCTGCCAGAAACGATCGCCTGCGTCAAGCCGCTGCTTCAGTTGCTGCCAAACTTCTGTCCAGTGAAAGGATGTGTTGGACTGATCATCATCTCCTTCGGGTGGCAGCAGCAGCAGCAGTTTGCCCCCTTCACTGCGAAAACGCACCTGTTGAGAGAGGTCTACGTCCGGGGGGGTGGGCGGAACGACAGGTGCCGATGTGGATGGAGAGGCATCAGTCATGCGAAAGAAACCGAAGCTTTAACGGCTTTAATAGTAAGCTGAAACGCCGCGATCGACACATTGACTCGATCGTTCGTCAAGAACATAGTGCCGTGTGAAGGGAGAGATGCGTTCTCAAGCAGTATGCTTCTCAACCCAAATGCTCTGAAAGATCCGGAGCAGTCTTGGAACGCGTGTATACAGAAATCTAAGTTCTTTAAGCTCAAGTTCTCCAAACAGCCCTTCGAGATCCGGTCTGTCGTTGAAACGGGTGCCACTGATACCAATTCTACAAAATCGCCCTACAGATTCGTTCTTGATGCTGACCGCTGACCGCTGACCGCTGACCGCTGACCGCCAGCCAAGGATTGAATCTGTAGCTACAGTTTAGGGAAATGGTATGAAAGCATTTCTAGAGACCGCTTTTAAGGCAAGGGGCTGCTCAGCGCTGTTTTTCTGTACGTGTTTTAGCTGCGTTTTCTGAGCGGCGATCGGTTGGATCGCTAAGCTCCCAAAGCCTGATTCGTCACTCCCACCATTGATTCTCACTATGTCAGACGTATTGACTCAGACTGTCAGCTATTCAGGACTCGATCGACTGCTGGATGGGCGCTATCAGGTCATCCAAATACTGGCAACTGGCAACTGGGGACGAACCTACCTGGCGCAAGATACGCGTCGCCCAAGCCAACCAGAATGCGCGATTCAGCACGTTGTACCAGTTGCTCATGCCCTTTCTGATCAGTCTGCGCTAAGGCAGCTCTTTGTGCGCGAGGCATCCACGCTAGAGCGGCTGGGAGAGCATGAGCAAATTCCCCAGCTTCTAGCTTGTTTTGAGGATGAACAGGGGTTTCATCTCGTGCAGGAGTTCGTTAGCGGTACGTCCTTGAGCCTGGAACTGATGCCGCAGCCCTGGGACGAAACGCGGGTTGTGCAATTGCTGGTGGACTGCTTGAAAATTCTGGCAGTAGTGCATGAAGAATGCTGTCGGCATGGTGATATCCAGCCAGATAATCTGATTCGACGATCGCACGATGGCAAGCTCATGCTCACCAACTTTGGCACCGTGCGCGATATCCACCTGTCCCTGATGACACTACAAGGGCAGGCTGCTGCCTCAATGGTGCCCGATACACATGGCTATCAGCCTCCAGAACAGGTGCAGGGATTACCGTGCCTTGCCAGCGATATTTATGCGGTGGGTATGATCGGTATTCAAGCGCTGACGGGCGTTAAGCCCTTACAGTTGGGCTACGATACTCGCACCTGGGAGATCCTCTGGCAGCCGTTTGGTCAGACAGCAGGCTCAACGCTACGGCATGGGTTAGTTGCTGTGCTCAGCCGCATGGTTCGCACTGATCATACGCAACGCTATCCGTCTGCTAAAGAAGCACTACAAGCACTACAGCAGTTGACTCAGGCGGTACCGCATAAGTTGGTGGAGGAGACGATCGCGCCTGCCCTTACGCCTAACCTCTCCCCGCAGGAACCCTCTCAGGCACTAGCACTGCTCAACCTGCCGCACCAGGAAGCATCATCAGAACCGCGATTGAGTACAGCGGTGCAGATTGGTGTTGGCATTGGCGCTGTCGTGGCAGCAGCAGTCTGTGGCTATGCGCTACCCCATCTGCTCGATCGCACGCTCTTTGGCACAGGTGACCCCGATCAAAAAGCGTTGGCGGAAGCAACCCAGCAGTACCAGGCAGGACAACTTCAAAAAGCTGTATCTTTAGCAGAGACCATTCCCAAAGACAGCGCTGCCTATGCACCCGCACGGGAGGCGATCGCCCACTGGCAAACCGATTGGCAAACCGCCGAGCAAAAGTCTCAGGCAGCAAAAGCGGCATTCCAGCAAGGGAATGGTTTGGTCGTTTTACAACAGGCGCAGGGGCTGCCGCAAAATAGTTACTGGCAGGCGCAGGTGAAGCCTCTGGTGGAGCAGTCAATGAATCAGGCAGAAGCCGCTGCCGCTCAGCTATTGCGCGATGCCTATGGTCGAGCGATCGTCAAAGATTTTGCAGGCGCGATCGTAGCGCTAAAACAGATTCCAGAAGGCACGTCTGTATATGCCAAAGCACAAGAAAAACTGCGCGAGTACAGTGAAAAACAGCAAGTTCAAGCGGTGAGCTATCTCCAGATTGCTTACGATCAAGCGGAAACGAAAGCGTTCGACAAAGCACTTGAGACACTCCAAAAAATTTCTGCCGATACGCCTACCCATGCCACCGCTCAGACAAAAACGCGTGAGTACACCGAAAAACAGCGCATTCGAGCCGAAGCTCTGGCACTCCAGGACTTGAACCCTGGCAGCTATCTGCAAGAAGCGAATCTGGCGAGGCAGTAGGAGAGGGGCAGAGGGGGCAGAGGAAGCAGGGGAGGCAGAGGAAGCAGGGGAGGCAGGGGAGGCAGAGGAAGCAATTCAATACTTAATACGACTCCCCACTCCCGACTCCCGACTCCCCACTCCCCATTTATGTACTCATATACGCCTCTGGACCTGTCTACTTGCTATGATGCGTCGTGATCGCGTTTGTCTCAACGAGTCGTCTACTATCGGAGCAGCTTATGGGATTCCATGTTTCTCCTACCGAGCAGCAGGGGCACTACCGCTACGATCCCACCGCGCTTGGTGAGCGTGGTCCGGCTCGTCTTTTTCCCCATGCTGGCGAAGATGGGGTTTTGCGCTATGTGTTGAGCCAACGTCGTCACAATTTGCTGGCTCAGGGGCAGATATCGGAACCCTGGAGTTTGCTGCTCCGCGAATTGGAGCAGATGAGCCAAACACTTGATCAGGGTTGGGCACAGGTTGCAACACTGCTGGTCGATTTCAAAATCCTGCAATCTGGTTGGTTTAATGTCAATTTGCCGCCCAACGAGCAGTTTGATACTGAGTTTGTGCAAGAACGACGGGCAATGACAGCCGTGCTGCTGGCAGCGAAAACGACGGCTAAGTTACATACCAATACCGACGTTCGCCGATCGCGTTTCTATCAAGTACTGGAAGATTTGGGGCGCACTCACCCTGTAGTCAGCCCCATTCATGAGCGCCACAATGGGCTAAGCGATCGTGAGTTTGCGCGTCAGCGATTGGCAGGGCAGAATCCGATGGCGCTGCGACAATTTCAACAGGCAGATCAAGCGTTATTACAAACGTGGGCAGATCAGGTAAACGCAAATGGCGACTCAGTTGATCTGGTTCAGGCAGCCGCAGAAAACCGTCTTTTCGTAGCGGCTTACCCCCTTTTGGAGCAGCTTACCTCGGCTGATTTGCAAAGCGGTCGCTATGTAGGAAGCCCGATCGCGCTCTTTTACCGTGCAGCAACGGGACTGGAGCCAGTGCTGATTCAGGTAGAACCAGGGCGACTGGCAACGCCAACGCAAATAGATACTGATCGCTGGATGCAGGCAAAGCTATTTGTGCAGACGGCAGATGTCACCTATCACGAACTGATTGTGCATCTATGCGACACACACCTGGCAATGGAGGCATTTGCGATCGCTACCCCCCGCCAACTCCCCAAGACGCATCCGGTGTATCGCCTGCTACGCCCTCATTTTCGCTTCTTGCTGGCAATTAACACGCGCGGTAATACGATTCTGTTGGGTGAAGGGGCGGCGATCGATAAGCTGATGGCTCCCACTCGTGCTGCCTCGCTGGGGCTGATCAATCAAGCCTATCGAGAGCGATCGTTCCAGGACTACGCGCTACCCACTGTCATTACTCAGCGCGGCATTACATCCGATGTGCTGCCAGAGTTTCCCTACCGTGACGATGCGTTGTTGCTCTGGGAGGCGATCGCGCGCTATGTTACCCGCTATCTGCAACGCTACTACCCAGACGATCAAGCAGTCCAGCAAGACCCTTACTTGCAAGCCTGGGCTGCCGAATTGGGTGCTCCATTGGACTCTCGCCCGTCAACTGAGTTTCCGCAAGCCCCCACCTGGCTACCATCAGAATGGCTCCAGCAAACCAGGCTCAACCCTGATCCACTGCCAACCTACCCGCGTGTGCCCGATTTCCCACCCGCGATCGGGGCAGACTCTCAAGTGGGTTCAGTGACTGGCTTGCAGCAGCTCATCGACATTGCGACTCAAGTGATTTTTACCTGTGGACCACAGCACGCGGCAGTTAACTTTAGCCAGTTTGACTATGTTGGCTATGCACCCAATGCACCGCTGGCGCTCTACGATCGCCCCGATACCGCTACCTCTTTCCGGCAACTGCTACCAGCCGCCGACCAGGACTTAGCCCAAATGGAGCTGGCATTCGCGCTGAGCGGCATTCGCTGGGGTGTGCTGGGCAGTTCGGAGTTGATGCAGTTTGTGGATGCAGGCGATCGCCAAACACTGGCACAGTTCCAGGCTGATTTAGCTGCGATCGAACTTAAAATTAACGCTCGAAATCAACAGCGACTTGCCGATAGCGGAGTAGAGTACCCGTATTTGCTGCCGTCACGAATTCCGAACAGTATCAATATTTAGTTTTTGGTTGTTCGTGATTAGTTGTTAGAGAAGGCAGGAGGCAGAAGGTAGAAGGCAAACGTTAGAAGGGAGTTGTTAGCTATTGGTTGTTAGTGGTTAGTCGAAACTCATCGCCCCATCCCCTCATCGCCCCATCCCCTCATCGCCCCATCCCCTCATCGCCCCATCCCCTCATCGCCCATTCCCCATCTCTTAACTCAATGCACGTTTACCGATCGACTATTTCCATTTTGACGGCAGTTGCGATCGCGACTGTGACCGCTCCTGGCTATGCGCTGCCGCTGTCTCCGGGCGATCGGGTGCGAGTGCTTACACCGATGGATGACGAATTGCCGCCCGATAGCCGCTTTCGGTTGAGCGGACTGTATGAAGTGAACCTTGATGGAACATTGCAAATCCCGTTTCTGGAACCACAGCCTGCGGTTGGTTTAGAAGTGGCTGAGGTGCAGAAAAAGATAGCGGAAGCGTTAGTTAGCAAGGGCTTTTTTCGCCCAGAGTCACTGGAGTTGAGTGTCAATGTGGTGTCCTGGGCACCTGTGCAGGTGACGGTTGCAGGAGAAACGTTTCGTCCAGGACGCGTGTTGATTAATGTGGTAACAGAGACTCGATCGGTGCCCAGTGGACAACCATCGCTCACAGCAGACGTAGTGACTGGCAGCTACCCGCCCGATCGCTACCTGAGTACTGCTATTCGTAGTGCTGGTGGCTTAAAGCCTGCTGCCGATCTACAACACATTCGTCTGCTTCGTGGCAAGCAAGAAAAAACATTCGACCTGTCTGGTGTACTCACGGGTAAAGCGGTGCCGGATGTCCCGCTGATTGCAGGCGATCAGGTTACGGTGCCAGCGTTGTCCTACAGCCAAAACGCACTGGTGCGTCCATCTCAGCTTACGCCGACGGATGTTACTGTGTTTTTGTCTAACCAGACGGCTCCAAATGCGCCCAACATCAGCAAAGGTGGGCAGATTGTCACGTTCGCGTACGGTACTCGCTTCTCTCAGGCAGTGATTGCGGCAGGATGTGCGGGTGGTACTCAGCGCACGAATGCTAGACGGCGTGCGGTGCTGGTGCAAACCGATCGCCTGACGGGCAAAACCACAGCGGTAGAACGCCCAGTCGAGCGCTTGCTCAAACAATCTGACAACGATGCTGAAAATCCGTTCCTGATGCCGCAAGATGGGGTAGTTTGCTACGATTCAAAGGTGACGAATCTCGCCAGCATCTTCCGCCTGATCACCGATATTGCCAGTCCGTTCTTCTTAATCAACAGGTTGTTTCGGGATGAATGAGTTTCCTCAACTTTCCCAGTCTGCATCGTTATCAACAGCAGACCGGGGACGCGGACTGCGGTATCTGGCTCTAGCGGCAGCGCTCAATGCTGCCGTATGGGGTTTAGCACTTTACTTGCTCAAAGATTCGCCACGCCTGTACACGAGCCTCTACTCGATTATTCTGCCAGAACAGATTAGTCGCCCAAAGGGGACTCCACCCGAACCGACCATCAAAACCGAGCAGCCAGATGTACCGATCGATCCGTCTCGTGAAGGTGTGAAAGCCAGCTATAAGCTGATTGCAGCCACTGATGAGGTGCGTCGATCGGCAGCGGCTAAGCTCGGCATGACGACCTCGCAGTTTGGTGTGCCTTCAGTAGAAGGGTTGAAAGGCACCGCTTTGATGAATTTTGGCATTGCTGGATCAACGCCTGAAGAAGCGCAGAAAAAGGCACAGGCATTGTATGAAGCCTTCCAGGAGCGCTTGACCCAATTGCGGTTGCAGCAGTCAGCCGATGTGGATACAGGCTTTGAAACCTCGCTGGGTGTCGTGCGTAAGAAGCTGGAAACGGCTCAGCTTCGCCTTTCCGATTACAAAGTTCGCTCTGGTCTGGCTTCTAACGAGCAGATTGATCAGCTTGCCAACAATATTGAGGCGCTCCGGCGGCAACGGGTAGAAGCGATCGCTCAGCAGCGCGATGCCACCGTGCGAACACAGCAGCTATCGGGCAATCTGAAGCTCTCTTCCCAACTAGCAACGGAAGCGTTTGCGCTGCGTGCCGACCCTCTGTTTCAAGAATATTTGCGCGGTTACAGCGAGGCAACGGCTAAATTAGCGGATGTGTCGTCTAAGTTTGGTCCCAATCACCCGATCGTGTTGCAGGCAACGACCCGACAAGCAACGACCGAAAGTGCCCTCCAAAGCCGTGGGCAGCAGCTTCTAGGGCATCCAACTGATTTAGCCACGATCGCCCGTCTCAACACAGGCAGTAACACTCAAGCCAGCAACCCACGCGAAAGTCTCTTCAAGGATATCGTGACCAACGAAGTCGAGCAGCGAGGCTTGACGGCACGTGTGCAGGAACTCGATCGCCAGATGGCGCAACTGGAACTACGACTCAGCGTTTTATCGCAGCGTAGCTCTACGCTAGAAGCACTCAACCGAGACGTACAAATCGCTCAAGCCGTTTTTTCGTCCACGTTGGCGGGGCTACAGGTAGATAAAGGCGACATCTTCGGTTCGTATCCACCGATCCAGCTTGTTGCTGAACCGAATCTGCCGACGGCTGCTACCATTCCACGCCGTGAGCCGTTGTTTATTTTGGCGACGATCGTTTCACTGCTGATTATTGCGGGAGTGCTTGCTGCGTGGCTGCGTAAAACATCGTTTGCGAAATGGCGTTGGGCGATCGGGGGTAAACAGTAGGTCAGGAGCTGATCGCTGAAAAGGCTTTGTTTTGAGTTAATTAAGCCGTTTAAAGCACTGCTGACTCTAGCCTGTCAAGCCGTACGGCTGGCTGCGATCTGCGCTAGAGTACACAACTGCCATAGGATTGTGATAGAGCGAGTGGCTATCAACGCTCTACTCTTGACGCATTGCAAGCTTTTATTTTCCTTTTTTTATGCTTTCCTCATCTCTTTCCCTTCGCTCCCAACTGCATCCTGCGCTTGGTCAACTCGCTGACGGCATTGAAACGGTCTGGCGGCAACACCTGGATCTATCGCCCTATCCGCTGCCAGCAGAATTGGGCTACGTCGAAGGACGGCTGGAAGGCGAGAAGCTAACGATCGAAAACCGCTGCTATCAAACACCCCAGTTTCGTAAACTGCATCTAGAATTGGCGAAAGTGGGCGCGAACCTCGATATTTTGCACTGCGTCATGTTTCCGCGATCGGACTATGCGCTACCCATGTTTGGGACTGATTTAGTCGGCGGACGGGGACAGATTAGCGCTGCGATCGCTGACCTTTCGCCCACTAGCCCCGATCGCCGTTTGCCCAGTGCCTATCAACACGATTTGAACGTGCTACCCGCCAGCCATTTTTCGCAGCCGCGCGAACTGCCACCGTGGGGCGATATTTTTTCTGAGTTTTGCCTCTTCATTCGTCCTGGTAGCGCTCAAGAAGAAGCCCAGTTCATCGATCGCGTCACGGCGATGTTGAAAATTCATTGTTTGCAGGCGATCACAACACCATCAACCCCAGAGCAACAGGACGACATTCTGGCAGGGCAGCGTTACTACTGCACCAAACAGCAGCAAAACGACAAAACCCGCCGCGTACTCGAAAAAGCCTTTGGTAACGACTGGGCAAATCACTACATGACAACCGTTTTGTTTGATTGCGTTTAGAGATGAGCCTCAGGATCGTGGATTTAATAAAGTAGGTGTGTAAAGCCTGCGGCATGGCTTCGCTAAAGGCAACGCCGTCACGCACCAAACGCTGATCGATGGGTGCGTGACGTTGCACTTTTCTTGAATGCCGGAACGGCTATACGCACCCTACAGAATTACTATAAAATCGCCCTACAGATTCATTTTTGCTGCTGACCGCTGACCGCTGACCGCTAAACGCTTATGGCTCAACACCGTCAACTCTCACCAAAACTTAACCTGGAGCCAACCTTTTAATTAACTTCCCTTGAAATAGAGGTTCTAGGCTTATGGTAATCTCCATCACATATACAAGCTCTATGCTGCAGTCCTACGCCTCTAGAGACGTTACCCAGCCTGATCTACGTCAATTTCTGGAAGAACTCTATCAGGGGCGGGATCTCAGTTCGTTTCGGGCTGGACAAACCATTCCGATGAACCCGCAGGTGGTTTGGGTAGTCTGCCGTGGGGTTGTGCAACTGAGTACTCTCTACCAAAGCGGCGATGAAGCGCTGTTAGGTCTAGCTGGTCCTTCCATGCCTTTTGGGTTACCGCTAACGTTGATTTATCCCTATCAAGCAACTGCTCTATCAGATGTTGACTTAATGGGGCTGACGATCGCAGAAATTGACCAATCCCCTACTCTGGCGCAGGAGGTTGGTCGTCATACGGTGCGTCGGCTCCGTCAAACCGAAGCAATGCTGGCAATGGCAGGCTATCGCCGGGTTGAGGATCGGCTGCGTCAGTTGTTGCTCCTCCTACAAATGGAGGTGGGTCAACCAGTCGCTGAAGGCACTCGCATTAGCATTCGCCTCACGCATCAGCACTTAGCCAGCGCGATCGGCACTACGCGAGTCACGGTCACTCGGTTGCTGGGGCAACTCCGGGGCGAAGGACAGTTGATCGTCGATGCTAATCGCCACATTATTCTGCCCGTTGGTGTGATGTTATAGCCGTCGAGCGATCGTCTGACGGGCTACGGCAGGCGACTCAGGCTGCATAATCTCGGCTTCTACCGTTACAACTCCTGACGTTTCACTGCCCAGGCAACGCGCTGCTTCGCGTGACAAATCGAGCGTTCGGTTCTCAAAATAGGGACCCCGATCGTTGACCCGTACGATCACCGCTTTGCCATTCTCCAGATTGGTCACTCTCAAGTAAGTGTCAAAGGGAAGCGAAGGATGTGCTGCCGTCAAGTCGTTTTGGTTGAACGTTTCCCCTGTTGCGGTTTGCCGTCCATGAAAATAGGGTCCGTACCAGGATGCTAAGCCCTCAATGTATTGCCCGGTGGCTTGCAACCTATACATTTTTGCTTGAGCATCGGCAAGCGATAGCGGGGCTTGTGCTACAGCGATTCGTAAATCATTGATCCACTGAACAGCTAGACGCTCAGGGGTACAGTTCCACTGAGCTGCCACCTGTGGGTCAACGGTAAACAAAACGCGATCGCCCAGCTTCCCGACTGGAACTCCATTCACAATACCCGGTTGAAGCTGATTGAGATGACGAGGTTCGGCAGCGTTCAGGGCTTGCTCAAGGCGGTGAGCTAACTGCATCGCCTCCCGACGCTTGGGCGCTGCACCAACAATGTGGTTCTTAACTTTGACTTGAAAGAGGCTGGATGTGTGCCATACTTTGCCTGTCGAGCCACTAGCTGAAGACGGATGAGGCTGGGCGATCGGCAGGCACTGACCAAAGCCTAATCCTGACGGGTTGGCAGAATTCAGGCTTGATGCAGTCACTTGCTTCGGGTCAACCTGAGCCACCACAACGCGAGGTGCACTGTTGCTTGCGGTTAGTTTCTGAAAACCTGAAAACAGATTTCTAAAAGCGCTTAAGAAACCTGGCGCTGGCAATGGCGCATCGGCAGGCAGCAGCGAAAGGGCTGAAGCTGATTGAATCGAACCGACTGATTGTGTTGGCGCTACAGAGAGCGATAGATTCAAGCGATCGTGACTATCAAAAAAGACATGATCTTGGGAGCCAGCAAGGCTGGAAACCACCTGGATTGGTAAGCCGTTCGCTAAATAAGCAGGAGGGCGTAGAAGATCTTGACTGGATGAAAAAAAGCAGTTTACCCAAGAGGCAACCCACACAAGTCCAAAAATTGGCATGAATAATTTAGTGAAAGGTAGTATGCACTACAGAACGAAAAACAGTATTCTATAGTACCCTTCACCAAACCTTTAAATCTCTACCGTTGGGATAATGATTGTAAAGTGAAGCGGTTTGTGATGCCTCTCTTCTGGCTGATGATGCTTCAGCGCTATAGTTCGTTAGCCGCAGAAGTTCTGTGGTGGCGGTTGTCCAGAAGAGAAAGAGCGGTAAAAGCCTCAGAACCTCGATCGCTAGGGGCTGTCATCAATTACGACTACACATGACTTGCAACCAGGGTTCCAGCCCCTAGCCTGGTGTGTTGGGACGGGCGCGACAATGCTGATACCGTAAGGTTTCGGAGCTAAATTGATGACGCGCCCTAGGTTGTCTACAGCTACGTGCACCACTATTGACGGTATCCTTTGGCAGAGACTGGATTAATTGGTGTCGGTGTAGCGTTTGTCTCGCTCAGCTCTGGTGCGTGTAAGGTAGCTGATTGACTGACAAAAGTTCTGATGTAGGTTGGTGTTGAGCGGAGCGTAACCCAACACCAGTAACGGTTTCGTTGGGTTACGCTAACGCTAACCCAACCTACGGCAGGATAAGGGTTTCAAGAGTTTTGTCAGTCAACCAGGTAAGGTAGTCTGGCTACTAATTGAGAGACCTTGATCTTAATAAAAATTTAGGCTAATCTCCTTAAGCTTTTAATGTTGGCGCTTTTGATTTTGGCGACTCATAGTGATGCTGCAAATCCAGCATCATTGCTAGCAGCCAATCAGATCTGAGCAGCAGTTAATTAACAAAAACAATTTAAAACCTTTTGCACTTGACATGGAACCTTTACATGCTCTTTCGATCCTTTTAGCTGCGCTGCCAACCATACGTATTGAAACGGTGCCGTACCTGCTGGTGCCGTTGTTCTGCTTATGTTTGACCGCCGTTGGCTATTATGGCTACGCCCTTTATGCCGCTCATACCTTCTTTGCCCAAAAGCGGCTGGTTGACCCCAACTTTCATCCACCGATTAGCATTCTGAAGCCTGTGTGTGGGCTTGAACCGTATGCCTATGCTAACCTTGCGTCCTTTTGTCATCAGGCGTATCCAACCTATCAAGTAATCTTTAGCGTGCAGGATTGGCACGATTCCAGTATCACCGTCATCAGGCAACTCATTCATGATTTCCCAGCCCTTGATCTGCAATTAGTGATTGACGATCGCACCATTGGTGCAAACCGCAAAATTAGTAACCTCGCCAATGCCTTTGCTAAAGCGAAATATGACATCTTGCTGCTTGCCGATAGTGATGTGCATGTTGAACCAGACTATTTGCAGCACGTTGTTCAACCGTTGAGTGATGGCGCTGTGGGTGTGGTGACGTGTCTTTATCGCTCGTTGACAGACGGCTGGCTAACGAAGGTAGAAGCGCTCAGTTCGGCAACCGAGTTTCTTCCAGGCGTATTGGTGAGCGATCGCTTAGAAGGGACAAAATTTGCGATGGGGCAGACGATCGTGATCCGGCGATCGGTGCTGGAGGCGATCGGTGGTTTTGAGGCGATCGCCAACTATCTCGCCGATGACTTTCAACTGGGTCACCTACCCGCTCAAGCTGGCTACAAAATTGCTCTTTCCCATCACGTTATTGAGCATGTGATGGCGACGAGCACCGTCATGGGTGCATTACAGCGTCAGCTCCGCTGGATGGTTTGCATCCGCGTGTCTCGACCCTGGGGCTATGTCGGATTGCTGTTTACCCATGGGACGGTGAACAGCCTCCTCTTTCTGCTGGCAACGGGAGGATCGCTGCTGGGCTGGGCAGTGTTTGGTGTGACCTGGGTGAGCCGTTTGACGATGGCATGGTTGATTGGCGTGAAACACCTGCAAGACCCGGTTGCCAAGCAACTGCTGTGGCTGGTGCCTTTACGAGACTGCATGAGTTTCGCGCTATGGTGTTATGGCTTCACAGGCAACACGATTGTGTGGCGCGGACGGCGGTTTCGGCTCACCCGCGATGGTGCACTGGTGCTCCACTCACCCAACGTGCCCACACGCGCTAAATCAGTGGTCAGTTGAACAGGTTAGTAGACTGTTTGACTGACGAACGTCGTGAAAGGCTGATGGCTTCGTTGCTCACTCATCCGTGATTAAATTTGCACAAGGCGATCGTGTGGTTTTGAAACCGTTTCTGAGACGAATCGACAATCGAGTGTGATGGCACTCAAAGACTCAAAGAAACCCGGTTTCTGGGGGCGATCGCTTCCTCGATTAACCCAACAAATTTTGAAAAAAGCCTGGTGATTGCCAGAGCGCATAACCAATTCCCGCTACTGCCAGTGTGATGACGATCGTCAGACCGTAAGCAATACACATTAACAACCCGTCCACTTCCAGCGTCGCAACCGCCAGCAGCAAGATTCCAGCAGTGGGAATGGGGTTGGTAAAGGGAATGGGCAGCATCAGCAAAAACGCTAACCAGGCAATGCAAATGCCGTTGAGCTGCCAGATATGATGACTCTCAGCCAGCCGCCGTAATCGAGGTCGGGCAAGCTTCTCTAGCAAGCCTGTCACACGCCGGAGCAGCTTCAGCAGGCTCAGCACGAGCCAGTTGGGAAATTGAAATTGAGCAATGCGCTTGGGTAGCCAGGGCGATCGCCGCCCGATCGCCATTTGTGCGCCTAAAATGAGGCAGCCTAGCCCCAAGGGACCCGCAAAGCCAGGTGGCATCGGCAGTAAAAAGGGCAATGCCAGCAACCCAATGACGAGACTAAAGCCCCGTTCCGAGGTTTCGGTCAAAATATCGCCCAGCGTCAGCGGTTTTTCTGCCAGAAGGGTTAGCAAGGCTTCAAGATCTTGGGAAAATCTCAGGTGCATTTGAGGCAAGAGTCTAGCGCGACAGGGCAACCGTACTTGAGAGACACGTAAACCATCCCCAGAGAAGAAGCACTGTCGGTGAATAGTGACGATCGGCAACTGCATTCCAACTGTCAGACTAACGTATCAAGACTTTGATTGACAGCCTCCAAACGCTGATACTCAATGGCAAGTTAAAACAGACTCAACTTGATCGTCGATTGCACGTTGGTGCGGCGATCACGCGATTAGGAGTTGTACAGAAGTAACAGCGTGGTCTGTAGCCGTCAGCCGTCAGCGAAAAGCTGATCGCTAATCCAAAAGTGTGCAGTTATTTTTAGCAAGCTCTTAGGAGTCAAAGCCCAGCACCCGTAGCACTGACCGCTAACTCAAACGTTCGTATGCTTTAACAACCAAGCTGAGATAGCAGGTTAGAAGCGTGAGTTTTCGGTAAACCCTCCGTTCCCTTGGTACGATTGAGGGCGATGGCATTGGCAGACAGCATGATTCAACGCTGGAAACGACTCAAAGGCAGTGCTTCTTTATTCCAGGTTTTCTTGCGAGTGATTAGTTGCGTGACGCTTTGCTGGCTCTTGTCCATGAGTACTGCTCATGCAGGGTTACTTGCCGATCGCCTTGCCGCCTTCCCAAAATGGGATAACAAGCCCGCGACACAACCCGCTGACGGAGATCTAGAGTATCCCGACTGGCTGGCAGGCACCTGGACAATGACCAGTACGTTAGTAGAACTGGCTGCACCGCTGGCACCCGATGTCATTACACCCGGCTTTGATAGCAACCAGCAGTATCTGAATCAGTCGATCGCGTGTAAGGTTCGCTTTGTCCCTTCTAGCGCGTTGCCGACGCATCACGAACTGCTGTCACTACTGCCATTTAAGGGGTTGATTAAAGATCCAGTCGTATCTGATCGCGCCTTCAATGGTTTTAATTTGGCAAAAGCGTATCTGGGTGACAGTGTGCTTGCTGTCAATGTTGATCCCCGATCGCCCAATCGCCAGATGACGCTGCTGCAAGGTGGGCGACAGTTGATCTCGGTGATCACCGCGCGTGCAGTCGAAACGCCCGATCTCGATCGCTTTCTGACGACCGAATTATTCCAACAAGTGTTTCGTGGTGTGCCAAACCCTTATCTAAACCAGGTCGAAACGACCACAGCCTATCGACGACTCCCGGTCAAGTCGATCGCCACAAGACCGACGATCGAAGCGGATCAAGTAACAGCCATCTACCTATCGCCTCAAGACCCACAGTACTTTAAAGCAGGCGATCGTCCCGCTGCCCTCTATCGCTATCACTTAGAGTTTGTTCACGCAGAGGAAGAGAATTAGTTTTGAGTAGCGCTAGCTCTACAGGAGCCACTTTGTGTACGCGCCGACCAGCTTGAGAGTTTTGAGTTCTCATTACTCTTCTCATCCCTTGCTTCCTCCGCTTCCCTTGCCCCCTCTGCTTCCCTTGCCCCCTCCTGCTGACTGCTCACCCTTCACTGATGCTTCATCGCTTTCAGCAACGACATCAATGCCTGATCCTCAGAGACATTGACTGTGCGATCGAGCATGGCAATACTCACCGCTTTGGGCAAAGCAACGGCAGCAACATCCGAATCCAGACCATCCAGTAAATCATCTAGTGACTGCGGCACCTTTAGCGCCGATCGAATGCCAAGCATTGTTTCTTCGTGTAGCCCCAAGGACTGTAGCTGAGGCTGGAGTTGTTCCCAGTTGACGGGCTTGTCGGGGTTGCCAACCTGAATCAGGTATGCCAGGAGTCGCTGCATCTTGCCTTTCTGCTGCGGTGTAAACTCCGCAGGGTTAGTGACGACAGCATCCGCCTCCGTTTCAGCAACATTCAGGTTGCGGAGGATCTGCTGCCAGTCACGAGCATCGCACGCTTCGGGCTTGTCCACAGAAATTGAGATGTGGATTTTACCAGCACCCGCATCCAGGTGAGTTACCTGAGCACGGACACCTAAAAAGCCGAGCCAATGCGCTACCGTAGAAACCATGGTGGGGCGTGTGGCACGACTATTTGCCAGCAGGCGGATCTGGGTTTGAACCATCGGACGCACAATTTGCGAAAGCATAGCAGAGCTTCATAATCTACTGTTCACTAGCCCCTAGAATAACCAACTTTTTTCATCGCTGTGGCAGTTTTAACCACATTATTTCCGTTCTGGATGGATGTGCTCGTCTGTTGGTATACCGCATTGATTAATTGCAGCAATGAGTTGATATAAGCGTCCTAAGTCGCGCTGGTTAAAGTACAGGTTCAGGTGAGAGAGTCCGTCAGCATCTTGAGGATCGTGAGGTAAGGGTTGGCTCTTTTCGATCCGTCCTTTAACCAGAATTTCGCTAAAGGTTTCGTTCAACTGCTCAACGTCCTCATCGGCTAACTCTGAGTTCAGGCGCATGACGAGCCGATTGCCCACGTAGCGACACGAATGGAAAACACGATAGAAGCTGGCGATCGCCTCACACGCCACGTCCAGTTGATCAGTAATGGTATAAAGACTGGGGTCATCTTGACTGATTAAGCCGCGCTTGAGCAGTTGTTTGTGGATGTAGTCGTTCCAGTCGTGCCAGTAGTTGCCGCCCGGTTTGTCGATCAGCACGAGTGGCATCGGCGATGATTTTCCCGTTTGGCTGAGTGTGATGCACTCAAACGCTTCATCTTGAGTGCCAAAGCCGCCAGGGAACAGAGCCAGCGCATCGCTTTCGCGCAAGAAAAAGAGTTTGCGGGTGAAGAAGTATTTAAACGGCACGAGCTTGCGATCGCCTTCAATGAACGGATTTGCGCCCTGCTCGAACGGTAGCTGAATGTTCAGACCAAAGGACTTCTCGCGCCCTGCGCCCTCGTTGCCTGCCTGCATGATGCCACCACCTGCGCCTGTAATCACCATGAACCCTTGTTGGGTCACACGGCGAGCAAATTCTACTGCTAAAGCGTATTCTGGCGTATCAGACGCAATGCGGGCAGAGCCGAAGATGGCGACCTTTCGCACATGTCGGTAGGGGTAGAACGTCTTAAAGGCGCGCTCCATATCCTGAAGTGACGCATTGCAAATCTTCCAATCTAGACGGTCGATATCGCTCTCTGACATCCTCACGATGGTTGCCAATGCAAGCTGGATGAGTTCTCCGTGTTTTATGTGCGGTAGGCGATCGAGCAAATGAAGCACGTCTTCATGAAGCGATTCAGATGCGTTTGACGAGGGAGATGAAGCCATGCATTCCTCCAGCAGCTAGCATTCTATTTTATCGAGATCAGAGTTGCCCTCGTTCAGCAAATAAACTGAAAAACGCCCCAGAAAACCATCTTCTGAGGCGTTTGCTGAGAATTTTCTAATATGTGCGATCGTCGAGACCATCAGTGCTCAGCACACAATCGTGGCGGCTCGATCGCAGCTAGAGACTCAAGTTGCAGCAAGCATTGCGTAACCCTTAAGCAACTAACAATGGTCAACCAGCCAAGACAACTTAGTGCTTGCGTGTGTAGCCTGAATGGGCAGCCCAAAGCAATCTAAAGCTAGAGATACTTTTCTAAGGTGCTTGATAAAGTCGTTTTTGGCACCGCACCGACTACCATATCAACTCGTTGCCCACCCTTGAAGATCATCAGCGTTGGGATGCTGCGGATGCCGTATTGACTGGCAACACTGGGATTTTCATCGGTGTTTAGCTTGACCACCTTAATCTTGCCATCATACTGCGCGGCAATCTCGTCCACGATCGGTGCCACCATTCGGCAAGGACCACACCAGGGAGCCCAAAAATCTACTAAAACTGGAACCTCGCTTTCAAGAACATCTTGTTTAAAGGTGGAATCCGTAACTTGTGCGGCTGCTGACATGCTTAGAACCCTTGCCTATATCGTTTCACAGAATTCTACCATAGCGACAATCGACACCTTAAATACAAACGTTCCTGTATTTAGACATAATTTTTGATGTTTAGATAGCGGTTCCCATTAAAGTCGGTACGAGAGCTGAGGTTTTAAGGCAGAAGAAAAGCCACCGTGCTCTTTAACTTCTGCCCTCTGCCCTCTGCCTTCTGCCTCTTGCGACTGTGCTTCACTGGATTAGGAACCGCTAAAGACCTAATGTGGGCTAGGTTTGTGGGCTAGAGACGATCGTCAAACACTAGCCTCGGTTGCCCTCTTCACAAGAGTCGTCCGCACTTGCCGCACCGCGCCAACGTCCGCCCTGATAGCACCGCAACTTCAAAACTGCCCTAAAAAGGAACCGCCCGAACAAACGTTCAGGCGGAATGTGGTGTGAGGAGTGAACGGAAACTTGCGTCTCCGCTCCCTTTATTGTAGACGACGCTTTATTTTTTTCCAGCCATTCTAAGGAGCAAAGTCTTAAGAATTTGCTCCTCCAGTACGAGAGGAATGCTTTTTAACCTCAACGCACTCAAGCTGAACGCCAATGAAGCGGAAATCTACTTGCCCATCCCTAACTGTTGTGCTTTCTGATAGACCTTACCTTCAGTGAGCAAAGACGGTGCGATAACTACTTCAACTTGCTGCATCTCTTTGAGGTTCTTCGCGCCTAGAGTTCCCATGCTTGTTTGCAAGGCACCGAGAAGATTATGCGTACCGTCGTCTAGCTGTGCGGGTCCTCGGAGGATTTGCTCTAAGGTGCCAGTGGTATCAACACGAATCCGGGTACCACGTGGCAAGACTGGGCTGGGTGTCGCCATACCCCAGTGATAACCGCGCCCGGGCGCTTCTTTAGCCCTGGCAAACGGGGAGCCGATCATCACGCCATCGGCACCACAGGCTATGCATTTACAGATGTCACCACCTGTTATTAAGCCACCGTCCGCAATCACGGGGACATAATTGCCTGTTTCCTGGTGGTAGTCATCGCGGGCAGCAGCGCAGTCTGCGATCGCAGTCGCCTGGGGGATACCCACTCCTAACACGCCTCGTGATGTGCAGGCAGCACCTGGACCAATACCAACGAGAATACCAGCCGCACCCGCTTTCATCAGATTGAGCGCGACTTCATAGGTAACGCAGTTGCCTAAAATCACAGGGATTGGCATTTCCTGGCAAAAGTTAGCCAGATCCAGTGGTGCGATCGATGCAGGCGATAGATGTGCTGTAGAAACGACTGTTGCCTGAATAAAAAACAAATCGGCTCCAGCTTTAGCCACTGCTGTGCCGTACTTTGTAGCAGCGATCGGTGTGGCGCTTACAGCTGCAATGCCGCCCTGCTGCTTGATCTCTTGAATGCGTTGCTCAATCAATTCTGGTTTAACTGGCTCTGCATAAAGCTCTTGCATCAGCGTCACGAATTCGCTTTTGCCAACCGAGGCAATGCGATCGAGCACCGGGTTTGGATCGGCATAGCGCGTTTGAATACCTTCGAGATTAAGTACGCCGAGTGCTCCTAGCTCTGACAACCGCACAGCCATGCCAACGTCTACAACGCCATCCATCGCGCTGGCAATAATGGGAATCTCACGTTCAATGCCGCCAAGTTGCCAACGTGTATCCGCCAATTTTGGGTCGAGAGTCCGCTGTCCAGGAACAAGCGCAATCTCATCAATGCCGTATGCTCGACGGGCGGTTTTGCCCCTGCCAATTTGAATGTCCACCGTTGTTCCCAAGTCTATTTAAGTTAGGGTATCAAATTGCGAAAGCGATTGGAGCGGCAGAAGAGTTTTTGGTTTTTGGTTACTAGTTTTTGGTTACTAAAAGATAGGCTTTACGGAGCGTTAGACGACGGCAGTCAGAAGTCAGAATTAATTGACAACCTTTCACTCCTTACTCCTCACCCCTCACTGAATATTCGGACAAATCGTTTGCTCGATCAGGTGTGATGGTGGGTGCTCTTGCCAACCGGAGAGAATACCCGTTAACTCTGCCCGGAGGGTCTCTAATGCCTGAATCTGCTGGCTAACGATCGCCACTTTATCTTGAAGGTGCTGCTTTACCTCACAGCAGGGCAATTCACCCTGATCATGCACAGTCAAGATATCTTTGACTTCGTTGAGCGCCAACCCAAGTGACTGCGCCCGTTTGATAAACGCCAGTCGATTCAAGACTTTTTCATGAAACAGTCGATAGCCCGTCTGCGATCGCTCAACGGTGGGAATCAGTAGCCCAATCTCTTCGTAGTAGCGAATAGTCTTCACAGGCAGACCACTGCTGGCTGCCACTTCACCAATCTTGAGGAGTTGTTTTGCCTTAGAGATAATCATTTTCAGCGAACAAAAAACAAAGAAAGCTCAAAATTGCGCTATGTCAATGAGTTAGATTGCTTATGACGCGCATCACTACTACTCTTACTTCTCATTTTAAGACGCACAAACACAGGGTTGGTTAAAGCGCTCAAGCATGATAGATCTGATACCAAATCAAATTGCAAAGGCTACAGATCTTTTGCTCTCATCCCCAGCCCTTGTATCTTAAGAACCAGAGAGGTAGACCGCCAGCCCTTGGAGGCAAGACATCGTGGAGAAGCTAGGGTCATCTCTCGATTCCAACGGTCAAACTCGAATCTAAGCCTACGGCAGGGCAAAGCCCAACGGTTGGGGCATCGATCCCGAATGACGCAAGGTTGAGTGAACGACCACCTCTAGCCTCAAATGAAGGAGTGAACCAATGCCGGGTGTCGAGAATGGGATTGGGATTGATGTGTGTAAGCGTTGGCTCAATGTCCACCTGCGCCCCCAGAACCAAAGCTTTCGGGTGCGCAACCGCGCCAGTGGCATCACTGAGTTGGTGCATCAACTGAGTTTGCCCGAACAAGTTGGGCGCGTTGTTTGAGAAGCCACCGATGGGTACGAACGCCAAGCGGCATTAAGTTTGTTTCAGTGGGGGTATCGAGTGGTGGTGATCAACGCCAGCCAAGCTCGCAACTTTGCCAAGGCAGCCAATCAACTGGCAAAAACCGACCGCGTCGATGCTGCAATTTTGGCATGGTTTGGGGAAGCGATGAAACCGGAAGTGCGGGCTTTAGCGAGTGAGCAACAGGCAGAACTGCAAGATTTAGTCACCCGTCGCCGCCAGTTAGTCGAGATCCGCACGGCTTGAACAGAATCGTGACGCTGGGTTACGAGGAACCGCTCAAGCCGATGTCCAAGCTCATATCGATTGGCTCAGAGAGCGCATTAAGCAACTCGACGAGCCACTCGAGTCGCAAATTAGCCAGTGCCAAACCTGGCAAACCAAACAGCGACAGCTCAAAACCGTGCCTGGAGTCGGCAAAATTGTCGCCGCCACAATGCTGGCACTGTTGCCAGAACTCGGAACGCTGTCCACACCAAAAATCAGTACGCTTGTGGGTGTGGCACCGCTCAATCGCGACAGTGGGCAGAAGCAAGGCAGACGCACCATCTTTGGGGGGCGCGCAGCGGTACGCCAGATGTTGTACAGGGCAACTTTAGTGGCAGTGCGCCATAACCAGGTCATCCAAGCCTTTTACAATCAGTTACAGAAACGAGGTAAACCCGTCAAGGTGGCGTTAGTCGCCTGTATGCATAAGCTGCTCACCATCCTCAATGCCATGCTCAAAAATGGCACAGACGGACGAGAACCAAACCAATCTAGTTCACAGGTTTCTGCTCAACCTGCATCCTCGGCTTGACTTTCAAGATGATCGCTTCTCCCCAAGGAGAAGGGAGGTAGAAGTCTTGTCCTCTCTACCTTTGGGTGAGAGTGAGGGTGTAGCTTGCTTCCCGAAGGTGGGCGGCTTTCGCGGTTCATACCTTGATTCAGCAACGCCT
>JAESFZ010000274.1_pt1 | contig 36000 bp, 35 predicted proteins | sample 9269561 | NCBI WGS metagenome assembly JAESFZ01 (sample SAMN14515552, study PRJNA621657) | algae metagenome | isolation source: Tildeniella nuda ZEHNDER 1965/U140 and co-occurring heterotrophs from wet... | place: Switzerland: Stansstaad, Zurih | collected 1965-01-01
GTTCGAGCGCCGCCACATCGCCGCCATCGAACGCCCGCCGCCCGTCAATCCGAGCCATAGAAGACCCCGATGCTCGCCAAACCAGATGGCTTTCCACTATGCATGACTTTCCCCGGACAGCCCTGCCTCAAGGGGGAGGGGGATCTTGCCGCGGTTCCGCCAAACGTGAATCGGTTGCGATTTCGCTCGGCATGGCGACCACAAAATCCCCCTCCCCCTTGAGGGGAGGGGTTAGGGGTGGGGGTGCGAGCCGCTCGCCATATGCGATTGCCATCGGAAGGATCGATCGCGGCGGCCGACGGGATATGCGATCACCGTTCGTAGAACTTGTTCAGCCGGGCGCTGATCACGATCTCGTTGAGGCAGACCGAGGCGGGCCGCGTGGCGAGGAACAGCACGAGCTCGGCCAGATCCTCCGGCTGCAGCATCTCGGCCCGCTCCTGCGCGCTCGGCGGCTGCGGGCGCTTGTCGAGGATCGGCGTGGCCACCTCGGCCGGCAGGATGGCGGTCGAGCGGATGCCGTTGCGGTATTCCTCCATGTTGATGCTCTGGCTCATCGCCACGACGGCGTGCTTGGCCGCCGTATAGACGGGCCCGCTCACCGGGTGGATGAATTTTCCCGCCCACGAAGCGGTATGGATCAGCAGCCCTTGCTTGGCTCGGCGCATGGGGTGCATCGCGGCGGCCGCGCAGTAGAAGGCCGCGGAAAGGTTGCCGTTGATCAGCGAATCGATGCTGTCCGTCGTCAGGTCCCGCCACGCCCTTTCGGCGATGTTGCCGCCGGCATTGTTGACGAGGATGTCGAGGCGCCCGAACCGCTCCTCGATCTCGCCGACGATCGCGCCCGCCGTCTCCGGCTGCGTCAGGTCGCCGGCCCGCGCAACGGCCGTGCCGCCGCTGGCGGCGATTTTCTCCGCTGTCTGCTCCAGCGCCTCCTGGCGCCGACCCGTCAGCACCGCGACGCAGCCGGCGCCCGCCAGCGCGGTGGCGACCGCCTGTCCGATGCCGCTGCCCGCTCCGGTGACCCAGGCGACTTTTCCAACCAGACTGTCCATGCCGCTTCGCCCTTCTTGATCTGCGACGCTGATAGCGAACGCGGATGCGCAAGCACAAGAGGGCAGCCGTCCGCCGGTGACGCGACAGACGGCGACGGCACGCCGCCGGCCGGCGCCCGTCAGCCGCGATGGTCGAGCCTGGCGACGAGCCGGTCGCCGGCATACTGGATGAGGCATACCAGCACGATCAGCACGGCGACCACGGCGACCATCACCATCGTTTCGAAGCGCTGGTAGCCGTAGCGGATGGCCAGATCCCCGAGGCCGCCCGCGCCGATCGCGCCGGCCATGGCCGACGCGCCGACGAGCGTCACCAGCGTCACGGTGAAACCGGCGACGAGGCCGGGCAGCGCTTCCGGGACCAGCACCTCGCGGACGATCGTCCAGCGGTTGCCGCCCATGGCGCGGGCCGCCTCGACCAGCCCGTGATCCACCTCGCGCAGCGAAACCTCCGCGATGCGCGCATAATAGGGCGTGGCGGCGATCGACAGCGGCACGATCGCCGCCCAGGTGCCGATCGACGTGCCGACGATCAGCCGCGTCAGCGGGATCAGGGCGACGAGCAGGATGATGAACGGCACCGAGCGGAAACCGTTGATGATGGCGCCGAGGATACGATTGAACCACAGGTTCTCGGCGATGCCGCCGCGATCGGTGGCGACCAGCGCCAGGCCGAGCGGCAGGCCCGCGACCAGCGAGATCAGGCCGGAGGCGGCCGTCATCAGGATGGTTTCCCAGGTCGAGCGGACAAGCAGTTCAAGCATCACCGGCGACATGGCCGAGCACCTCCGTTCGCGCGCCGCGCGCTTGAAGAAATTGGCTGACCCTGGCCGCGTCTTCGCCGCCGCCCGGGATCGCCAGGAACAGCGTGCCGACCGGCTCGCCCTGGATCGTCTCGATGCCGCCGTGGATCAGCCGGAAGGACACCTTCAGCGTGCCGGCAAGATCGGAGAGCAGCGCCTGGCGCGCCGCGTCGCCGAAGACGTCGACCCTGAGCACGGCTTCCCCGACAGGTTCGGGCGAAAGCCTGCCCGCGATCTCGGGCGGCAACTGCGGACGCATGCCGGCCAGCAGCCGTTGCGTGACCTCCGACTTCGGTTCGGCAAAAACCGACCAGACCGGTCCCTCCTCGACGATGCGTCCCTGGTCTATGACCGCAACACGATCGGCGATCGACCGGATCACCTCCATCTCGTGGGTGATGAGCAGGATGGTGAGGCCGAACCGGCGGTTGATGTCCTTCAGCAGTGCCAGGATCGAGCGCGTCGTCTCAGGATCGAGCGCCGACGTCGCCTCGTCCGAAAGCAGCAGGGCCGGATTGGCGGCCAGCGCGCGGGCTATGCCGACACGCTGCTTCTGGCCGCCGGAAAGCTGCGCCGGATAGCTTCCGGCCTTCTCGGGCAGCCCGACGAGGTCCAGAAGCTCGGCGGCCCGGCGGATGCGCTCCGCCTTGCCGATTCCCGCGATCTTCAACGGCAGGGCGACGTTCTGCGCCACGGTCTTGGCCGAGAGCAGGTTGAAATGCTGGAAGATCATGCCGATGCGCCGGCGCAGCGGCTGCAGGTCGCGCTCGCCGAGCCGGCTGATCTCCCGGCCCTCGATGAACACCTCGCCGGAATCGGGCCGCTCCAGGCCGTTGAGGCAGCGGATCAGCGTCGACTTGCCCGCGCCGCTGCGACCGATGATGCCGAGAATCTCGCCCTTGTGGACGGTCAGCGAGACGCCGTCGAGTGCCGCCGTCCGCCCGAACCGGCGGCGCAGGTCGGTCAGGCGGACGACATCATGATGCAGCCCGGCGCGTTCCACCGGCACTCCTGCTGAAATGTGTACGTTCATTATACGTCCAGGTCCGTGTAAAAACAGGTCGGCGGCCCGCGTCGAACGCAGGCCGCCGCAGCCGGTGCGTATCGGCTCAGTAGGCGCTGATGCCCGTTCCCTTGTACACCCGATCGAACTCGGCCTTCACCGTTTCGTTCTGGTAGGATTCGACCAGGGTCTTCACCCAGGGCTCGTTCTCGGCGCCGGCTTTCACGGCGATGAAGTTGCGGTACGGATTGTCGGCCACCGGCTCCTGGGCGATGCGCTCGTCAGGGGTCAGGCCGCTCTTCAGCGCCCAGTCGGTGTTCACCACCGCCGCGTCGAGATCGTCGACCGAGCGTCCGACGATGCCGGCGTCGAGTTCCTTGATGTCGAGCTTCCTCGGATTTTCGGCGATGTCGGTCACCGTGGCGAGGATGCCGGTGCCGTCCTTCAGCTTGATCAGCCCTTCGTTCTGCAGCACGCGCAGCGCGCGGCCCTCGTTCGACGGGTCGTTGGGCACGCCGACCACGGCGCCTTCCGGCAACTCGGCGACTGTCTTGTGCTTCTTCGAATAGAGGCCGATCGGCCACACGGCGGTATAGCCGGCCGGCACGATGTGGTAGCCCTGCGTCTTGATCTGGTTGTCGAGATAGGGCTGGTGCTGGAAGGCGTTGGCATCTATCTCGCCGCGCTCCAGCGCCTCGTTCGGCTGGGTATAGTCGTTGAAGACCACGGTCTCGATGGTGAGGCCGCGCCTGGCGCCTTCCTCGACGACGACGCGCCACACGTCCTCGTCCTCGCCGCTGATGATCCCGACCTTGATCTCCTTCTTGTCCTGGGCGAGGACCGGCGCGCCGAATGCGAAGCTGCCGAGCGCCACGGCGGAGGCGAGCAGCATGCCGAGGCCGGTCCGGCGGGTCACGGCGCTGGCAAGCGGATATGTATTTTTCGGGTCGGACATGATCGTTCCTGGCGGGTTGCTGTTGAGGCTGGATCATCGGCGATGCCGCCATTTTGCGCAAAGGAACGCTTTTCCTGCCTAATCGCCGGGCAGGAATACTGTCTCAAATAATGGCTCGAAATGAGAGCCGGAACCTCCGTCTTCGCAGGTGCGAAAAGTGAGGGGGAAATGAGGGGAAATGAGCGGTGCGTGCCGCAGGCCTTGCAGCATGCTGCTCTCCCCGGTCGCACGAGTGTGCCGCAAGCCCAGGCCCGCCGGTCTACGCCGGCCTGCGGGCATCCTGCTCGAGGTGCCGGCGGCGCCATGCGGACGGCGCCTCGCCCGTGTGCCGGCGGAAGAAGCGCGAGAAATAGGCGGGATCGCCGAACCCCACCTCGCGGCCGATGTCCTCGACCGGGCGTATGGTGAACATCAGCAGCCGCTTCGCCTCGAGCAGCCGCCGCTTCTGCAGCATGTCCTTGACGGTCGAGCCGAAGACCTCGTGGGCGGCCTTGTCGAGCAGATGCGGCGTGGTCGCCAGCAGTTCGACATAGGCGCCGACCGGCAAATCCTTGCGAAAATGCCGATCGACCGCCCGCCGCAGCGCTGCCGCGAGCGCCACGGTCGGCGACGCCGAGAGACCGGTCGAGCCTTCTCCCAGGCGGGCGATCAGCGACAGAACGACACCGATCAGCCCCGTCAGCACCTTGTCGGCGGCGGGGCCATGCGTCCGATACTCGGCCGCGATCATGTCGACGAGAGCGCCGATCCCCGCCCAGCCGGCATCGTCACGGCCGCCGGTGATGAAGACCGGCGCATCGAGGCCGAGATCGACGCGCGGCGCCAGCGTCTTCAGCATGCCGTCCGAAATGGATATCACGAAGGCGTCGGACTCCACGTCGACGTCGAAGCCATGGATGACGTTGCTCGGCACGAAGCTCACCGTCGGTGCCGAAAAGTTCCAAGTCTCGTCTTCGATGCGATAGGTCCCGCTCCCCCGGAACCAGTATGTGATCTGCCCCATCGATGGATGCTGGTGCGGAGCGACATGGCCGAAGTGCAGGGATTTGCGTTCCATGACGGTTTCGACATGGAGGAAGCCGACTTCGAGTGGGCGGCTCGGCTCGCCATAGACGAAGAATTCGGGGACATCGCGGCGCGCGGACATACCGGAAAAAGTACCAGCGAATTTGCGTCTTTGTCCATGGTCGCGCTCGCCGGCCGGGACTAGCATCCGCACAATCCAGAGGAGGAGACAACGATGCGCGCCGAAGACCATCGCAGCGACAAGGCCCGGCCCTTCACAGGCCAGGAATATCTGGCGAGCCTCCGGGACGGGCGCGAGGTCTATATCAATGGCGAACGCGTCGCCGATGTCACCGCCCATCCCTCGATGCGCAACGCTGCCCGCTCGCTGGCGCGGCTCTACGATTCCCTGCACGCTCCAGACGCGCGGGACAGGCTGACATCGCCCACCGACACCGGCTCCGGCGGCTACACGCACAAGTATTTCCGCGTGGCGCGTTCGTCGGAGGAACTCGTCGCCCAGCAGGGGGCAATCGCCGAGTGGGCGCGCATGTCCTACGGCTGGATGGGTCGCACCGCCGACTACAAGGCGGCGCTGATGAACACGCTCGGCGCTAATGCCGACTGGTACGGCCCGTTCAGGGACAATGCGCTCGCCTGGCACAAGCGTGCCCAGGAGTCGGTGCTGTTCATGAACCACGCCATCGTCAATCCGCCGATCGATCGCCACAAGCCGGCGGATGCCGTGAAGGACGTGTTCGTCCACATCACCAGGGAAACCGACGCCGGCATCCACGTCTCGGGCGCCAAGGTGGTGGCCACCTCGTCGGCGCTCACCCACTACAACTTCCTGGCCCAGGGCTCGGCGACGGTGACCGAGGATCCGTCGCTGTCGGTCATGTTCATCGTCCCGATGAACGCGCCGGGCGTCAAGATGTTCTGCCGGGTCTCATATGAGCAGACGGCGAATACGGTCGGCCATCCGTTCGACTATCCGCTGTCCTCGCGCTTCGACGAGAACGACGCGATCCTCGTGCTCGACGACGTCTTCATCCCCTGGGAGGACGTGCTGGTGCTGCGCGACGCGCAGAAAATCCTGTCATTCCATCCGGCGTCGGGTTTCATGCACGGCTACTGTTTTCAGGGCTGCACGCGCTTCGCGGTAAAACTCGACTTCCTCGCAGGGCTGCTCGCCAAGGCGCTGCGCGCCACCGGTGGCGACGCCTTCCGGGGCAACCAGGCGGCGCTCGGCGAAGTGATCGCGCTCCGGCACATGTTCTGGAGCTTTTCGCATGCCATGGCGCGCAATCCGCAACCCTGGGCCAACGGCGCGGTGCTGCCGAACATGGAGGCCGCGCTTTCCTATCGCACCTTCATGTCGGAAGCCTATCCGCGCGTCGTCGACACGGTCCGCCGGGTGATCGCCTCGGGTCTCATCTACCTGCCGTCCTCGGCGCGCGATTTCGACAATCCCGAGATCGACCGCTATCTCGCGCAATACGTGCGCGGCTCGAACGACATGGGCCATGTCGAGCGCATCAAGATCATGAAGCTGCTGTGGGATGCGACCGGCACGGAGTTCGGCGGGCGCCATGCCCTCTACGAGCTCAACTATGCCGGCGCGCCGGAGGAAGTCCGTCTGCAGGTGCTGAAGGGCGCGGAGCGCGGCGGCCGGCTGAAGGAGATGGAGGCGCTGGTCGACCGGTGCATGGCCGACTACGACGAGAAGGGCTGGACCGGCGACACCTGGCTGCCGCCGCTCGGCGACGCATCGCCCGTCCGCGACGCCGCCGAATGAGGCGGCGGCCATGGACACCGCCACCAGGGCCGAATTCCGCAACGCCATGGCGCGGGTCTGCGCGCCCGTCAACGTCGTCACCACCAATGGGGCGGCCGGCCGGGGCGGCTTCACGGCGACCGCCATGTGCAGCGTCACCGACGAGCCGCCGACCCTGCTGGTCTGCATGAACATGCGCTCGGCGCAAGGCAGTCTGTTCGTCGAGAACCGCCGCTTCTGCGTCAACGTGCTGACGCAGGAGCACAAGGAACTCGCCGGCTATTTCGCCGGCCAGCGATCCGACATGGAGGCACGCTACGCGGCCGCCGAGTGGATCGACCTTCCCTCGGGCAATCAGGCGCTTGCCGATGCGATCGTCTCCTTCGACTGCCGGCTTGCCGAAGCCCGGCCGGTCGGCACGCACAACATCTTCATCGGCGAAGTGGTCGGTATCCGCTCGCGCCGGGACGGCCATGCGCTGCTCTATTTCGACCGCAACTACGTGCATGTTCCGACCCAGGCCGGAAGTTTTGGCGGCTGACCTTCCCGGTCGGGCGCTCCGCGCGAGAAATCGCTTGACAACCCGCCATCTATTTAACACGTTAAGTATAAAGCCGCACGGGAGGAACCTTGCCGCATCTGATCGTGGAGTACTCGGCCAATCTCGACGGCCGCGCCGACATCGCCGGCCTGTGTGACCGGCTGCTGGCGACCGTGCTGGCGTCCGGCCTGTTCGAGGTTGGCGCGGTGCGTGTCCGTGCCCTGCGTGCGGACCACTATGCGATCGCCGACCGCCTGCCGGAGAACGCCTTCGTGGATCTCAACTTCCGCATCGGCAAGGGCCGAACGATCGAGGAATGCAGGCAGGTGGGCGAGGCGATTTTCCGGACGGCGCAGGATGTGCTGGAGTCGCTCTTCGCCAGCCCGCACTTCGCGCTCTCGCTGGAGATCCGGGAGATCGATCCCGATCTGAGCTGGAAGCGCAACGCCATCCATCAGCGCCTGCGCGGCAGGTAGGTTCCGTCGCCGGGGCCAGTCAGGAAACAGACGATGTCCAAGCTGCAAGAGAACCTCTCCAGGGCGGAAAACTATCTCGCCGGCTTCCGGGAGCGCGGCGTGCTCAACCGCATCGGCGGCGAGGATGTGCCCGCTGAGGACGGCTCTGTTTTCGAGACCATATCGCCGATCGACCTGAAACCGCTGGCGGCGGTCGCGCGCGGCAAGGCCGCCGACGTCGACCGGGCGGCAAAGGCCGCGAAGGCGGCGTTCGCGGAATGGACGGCGATGCCCGGCGAGAAGCGCAAGGCGGTGCTGCACGCGATCGCCGACGCCATCGTGGCGCGTGCGGAGGAAATTGCCTTCGTCGAATGCATGGACACCGGCCAGGCGCTGAAGTTCATGTCCAAGGCGGCGCTGCGCGGCGCCGAGAATTTCCGCTTCTTCGCCGACAAGGCGCCGGAGGCGCGCGACGGCAGGGCCCTGCGCGCCGAGGGCCAGGTCAACATGACTACCCGTGTCCCGATCGGCCCGGTAGGCATCATCACGCCGTGGAACACGCCGTTCATGCTGTCGACCTGGAAGATCGCTCCGGCGCTCGCCGCCGGCTGCACCATCGTCCACAAGCCTGCCGAGCTTTCGCCGCTGACGGCCAGGCTGCTGGTCGAGATCGCGGAGGGGGCGGGGCTGCCCAAAGGCGTCTGGAATCTCGTCAACGGTTTCGGCGAGGAGGCCGGCCGCGCGCTCACCGAGCATCCGCTGATCAAGGCGATCGGCTTCGTCGGCGAGAGCCGCACCGGCTCGCTGATCATGAAGCAGGGCGCTGATACGCTGAAGCGCGTGCATTTCGAGCTCGGCGGCAAGAATCCCGTCGTCGTCTTCGCCGATGCCGATCTCGAACGCGCCGCCGACGCCGCCGTCTTCATGATCTATTCGCTGAACGGCGAGCGCTGTACGTCGTCGTCGAGGCTGCTCGTCGAAGCGGGCGTCCACGACCGGTTCACCGCGCTGGTCGCCGAAAAGGCCAAGCGCATCAGGATAGGCCATCCGCTCGACCCGGAAACGGTGATCGGTCCGCTCATCCATCCGGTGCACGAGAGGAAGGTGCTCGATTACATCGAGGTCGGCCGGTCGGAAGGCGCGACGGTGATGGCCGGCGGCGGCAAGGCCGAGGGCCCGGGGGGAGGCTGTTATGTGCAGCCGACGCTGTTCGCCGGCGCGAACAACGGCATGCGCATCGCCCAGGAAGAGATATTCGGCCCGGTGCTGACGGCGATCCCCTTCAAGGACGAGGCCGAGGCGTTGGCGCTCGCCAACGACGTCCGCTACGGCCTCGCGGCCTATCTGTGGACGTCGGACGTCACCCGCGCCTTCCGGTTCTCGGATGCGCTCGAAGCCGGCATGATCTGGGTGAACTCGGAAAACGTGCGCCATCTGCCGACGCCGTTCGGCGGCGTCAAGAATTCGGGCATCGGCCGCGACGGCGGCGACTGGTCCTTCGACTTCTACATGGAGACGAAGAACGTCGCCTTCGCGACGAAGGCCCATGCCATCCAGAAGCTGGGCGGCTGATCGCGGGCATCAGCCGGGACAGGCCCGCCGCCGCGTCCGGCGGGCAGGAGGAGACATCGATGCCGATCCCCAAGCCGAACCTCTATCCGCCGTTCAACATCGTGCGGCTCAGCCATGTCGAGTTCGGCGTGACCGACCTTGCCCGGTCGCGCGCCTTCTACGTCGACACGCTGGGGCTCCAGGTCACCGACGAGACCGCCGACGCCATCTACCTGCGCGCCATGGAGGAGCGGGGCCATCACTGCATCGTGCTCAGGAGGTGCGGCAGGGCGGAAGCCCGCGATCTCGGCTTCAAGGTGTTCGCCGAGGACGACCTCGACAAGGCCGCCGGCTTCTTCGAAGGCAGGGGCCTGCCGGTCGAGTGGGTCGAGCGGCCCTACCAGTCCCGCACCTTCCGGACCCGCGACCCGCACGGCATTCCCCTCGAATTCTACTCGAAGATGGACCGTCTGCCGCCGATCCACCAGAAATACGCGCTCTACAGGGGCGTGAAGCCGCTGCGCATCGATCATTTCAACTGCTTTTCGCCGAATGTCGACGAATCGGTCGCGTTCTTCAACGAAATCGGCTTCCGGGTGACCGAATACACCGAGGACGAGGACACGAAGCGCTTGTGGGCGGCCTGGACGCATCGCAAGGGCGGCGTTCACGACATCGCCTTCACCAATGGCCGCGGGCCGCGTCTCCATCACACCGCCTTCTGGGTGCCGACGCCGCTCAACATCATCGACCTGCTCGACCTGATGTCGACCACGGGCTGGCTCGCCAATATCGAGCGCGGTCCTGGCCGGCACGGCATATCCAACGCGTTCTTCCTCTACGTGCTCGACCCCGACGGTCACCGGATCGAGATCTACTGCTCCGACTACCAGACCGTCGATCCGGATCTCGAGCCGATCCGATGGGACCTCAAGGATCCGCAGCGCCAGACCCTGTGGGGGGCGGCGGCGCCGAAATCCTGGTTCGAGCACGGCAGCCTGTTCGCCGGCACGGATGTCGTCGACGCGCAACTGAACGCGCAGCCGATCATCGCCCCCTGACCGAAAGGATGGCCGACGACATGCGTCCAAGATTCCTGAGCTTCAGCCGGCAGGGCCGGCACGGCTATGGCCTCGCCGTTGCCGGCGGCGTGATCGATCTCTGCGCGCGTCACGCGGCGCGCTGGCCGAGCTTGCGCGCGGTCGTAGAGGACGGCGCGCTGGTCGCCCTGGCCGAGGACAATGCGGGGCGCGCGCCGGATCTGCCGCTGGACGATATCCGCTTCGAGATACCGGTTCCGTCGCCGGAGAAGATCATCTGCGTCGGGGTCAACTTCCCCGACCGCAACGAAGAGTACAAGGACGGCCAGGCGGCACCCTCCAACCCTTCCCTGTTCATCCGCTTCCCGCGATCCTTCACCGGTCACGGGCAGCCGCTGATCCGTCCCCCCGAAAGCCCCCAGCTCGACTACGAGGGCGAGATCGTCATCGTCATCGGCAAAGGTGGGCGGCGCATTCCGGAAGCGGACGCGCTCGACCACATCGCGGCCGTGTCGCTCTGCAACGAAGGCACCATCCGCGACTGGGTGCGGCATGCGAAATTCAACGTCACCCAGGGCAAGAATTTCGACCGCAGCGGCGCGATGGGGCCGTGGCTGCTTCCCTACACGGACGAGAGCCAGCTCGCCGACATCCGGCTCGAGACCCGCGTCAACGGCGAGGTGCGTCAGAGCGACCGCACCGGCCGGATGATCTTCTCCTTCCGCCGGATCATCGGCTATGTCTCGACCTTCACGACGCTGGTTCCGGGCGACGTGATCGTCACCGGCACGCCGACCGGCGCCGGCGCGCGTTTCGATCCGCCGGTCTGGCTGAAGCCCGGCGACGTCGTCGAGGTCGAGGCCGAGGGGATCGGCGTCCTCCGGAACACCATCGCCGACGAGGCCGCGTCATGATGAAGCCGGATGAGATCGAAGCGGCGGCGCAAAACCTCGACGAGGCGGAACGGACGCGCCGGCAGATCGGCCTGCTGTCGCTCGCGCATCCGGCGATCGACATGGACGACGCCTACGCGATCCAGGCGGCCTGGATCAGGCGGAAGCTGGCGGCCGGCCGCAGCCCGATCGGCTGGAAGATCGGCCTGACCTCGAAGGCGATGCAGTACGCTCTGAACATCGACACCCCGGATTCCGGCGTTCTGCTCGACGACATGGTGTTCGAGGACGGCGCGACGGTTCCTGCCGACCGCTTCATCCAGCCGCGCGTCGAGGCCGAGATCGCCTTCATCATGAAGGCGCCGCTGAAGGGGCCTGGAGTCACCGTATTCGACGTGCTCAACGCGGCGGACTACGTCACGCCGGCGCTGGAAATCCTCGATACCCGCATCGTGCGCGTCGACCCGGCGTCGAAGAAGGCGCGCACCATCTTCGACACTATTTCCGACAATGCCGCCAATGCCGGCGTCGTCACTGGCGGCCGCGCCGTGCGGCCGGATCAGGTAGACATGCGCTGGATGGGCGCGATCGTCACCCGCAACGGCGAGGTGGAGGAGACGGGCCTCGGCGCCGGCGTCCTCAACCAGCCGGCCCGCGGCGTCGCCTGGCTGGCGAACCGGCTCGCGCGCTACGGCGAGGGCATCGACGCCGGCCAGATCGTGCTGGCCGGATCGTTCATCCGTCCGATCGAAGCGGGCCACGGCGACACCATCCTTGCCGACTTCGGACCGTATGGATCGGTCGGCCTGTTCTTCGCCTGATCCGCTCCGCCAATTGCCGGCGTTGCTGATTGGCGGCCGGGGCGAGGACGAGCCTGCTGGCCTGAGGGCCGACAGCTCCTATTCCGACGCCGGCCGGTCGGCCTTCAGGGCGGCCAGCTCGCCGAGCAGTTCCAGCAGCCGTTCGCGCCGCTCGGCGCCGAAGCGCGCGTCGATCTCGGCATAGGCGCGCAGGCTGTGCGGCATGACCGCGTCGATGACGGCCTGGCCGGACGGCGCGAGCCTGAGCAGCACGCGGCGCCCGTCGGCCTCGTCCTTCTGCCTGGTGATGAAGCCGCGTTCCTCGAGCGAGCGGATCATGCGCGTCAGGCTCGGCGCCAGGATGAAGGCCTTTTCCGCCACCTCGGTGGCGTCGAGGGTTCCCTCCTCGGACAGCACGCGGATCACTCGCCACTGCTGCTCGCTCACGTCGTGCGCGGCCAGGATCGGCCGGAAATGGCTCATGACCGCCTCTCTCGCCCGCAGCAGCTCGATGGCCAGCGAGCGGCGGGCCGGTCGCGGCGTGGAAGCCGTTTCTCCGGTTCGCGGCTTGGCGGTTTCGGACCGTCGGTTCTTCATGCGGCCTTGTCCTGCAGGCGGGTCTATACGATCGCGCCATCTGACACGCGATACGGGGCCGGAGCAAATCCAGCGGCACGCGGCCTCCACTATGGAGGCGTACCGTGCCGGACTGCTTTGGGCGTTTGGAAAGGGAGCAGGCCCGCGTCAGACGGCGCGATTGTGCGTCGGCGACCGTCCGCCGCCGTCGGCGACCAGCACGGCGCCGGTGACGAAGGAGGCCTCGTCCGAAGCGAGGAACAGGCAGCAGGAGGCGATCTCGGCCGGTTCCGCCACGCGGCGCAGCGCGATGCGCTGCGTCAGTGCCGTGAACTCGGCTTCGGCGGAGGTGCCGTTCTGGCGTGCGGCTACCTCCATCTCGTATTCGCTCATCGGCGTGCGCACCCAGCCGGGGGCGACCGCATTGGCGCGCACGCCGTCGGCGCCATGCGCGTAGGCGAGCGTGCGGGTGAAGGACACCAGCGCCGCCTTGCTCGCCGAATAGGCGGCGTTGACCGGGCTGCCGTTGAACGCGCCGACGGAGGCGATGTTGACGATCGCGGCGCCGGGCCGGCCCTTGAGCAGCGGCATCGCGGCGCGGCAGACCTTCATCGCGCCGGTGAGGTTGACCGAAAGGCTGGCCTCCCACGCATCGTCGGTGAGCGTTTCCGGCGTGTCGGGCAGCATGATCCCCGCGGCGTTGACGACGATGTGCAGACTGCCGCCGCACGCCTCGAGAGCGCGCGCGACGTCGACGTTGTCGGCGACGCTGCCATGCACGGCGCGACCGCCCGTGGCGCGCGCGGCCTCGTCCAGCATTTCTCCGCCGAGCCCGAACAGCACCACCGATGCGCCCTCGCGCGCGAAAAGCGCGGCGGTGGCGCGGCCCATGCCCGTCGCCGCTCCGGTGATCAGCGCGACGCGCCCCGCGAGCCGGTCCGTCATTCGAGCCCCCATTTGTCTTCGACCGCATAGCCGGTTTCCGGCAGCGTGGCGCCGCCGTCGACCACGATGGTCTGGCCGGTCGTGTATCTGGCCTCGGGCGAGGCGAGGTAAAGCATGGCGTGCGCCACGTCGTCGGCCTCGCCCATGCGGCCCACGGGGATGTGGCGGCCGATGGCTGCCTGCTTCTGCGGCGTCGACAGCGTGCCGCGGCCCGGCTTGGCGATGAAGCCCGGCTCGACGCCGTTGACGGTGATGCCGTCGCGTGCGAGCTCGAAGGCGGCGCCGCGGACGAAGGCGTTCACGCCCGCCTTGGCGGCCGAATAATGGGCGCCGCCGCCCATGGCGACCCGCGCCGAGACGGAGGACGTGACCAGCAGCCGGCCGAAGCCGTTCGCCCGCATGTGCGGCGCAGCCGCCTGCACCAGCCAGACGAAGGCGTCGAGATTGATGTCCAGCGCCGCGGAGAGCTTGTCCTCGTCAAGGTCCTCGATGGAGGCCCAGGGGCAGCCGCCGGCATTGTGGATCACGATGTCGAGCCGGCCCTCGGCGTCGGCCAGCCGGTCGACCATGCCGCGGATCGCCGCCCGGCCCGTACCCGGCCAGGCGACCGTCCGGGCGGCAAGGCCCAGCGATTTCAGTTGCGTTGCCAGCGCCTCCGCCGGCTCCGGCGTGCGGTTGCAGATCGCGACCCGCGCGCCGGCCTCGGCAAGACGCGTGACGATCGCCGCGCCGATGCCGCGCCCGCCGCCAGTCACCAGCGCCACCCGCCCGGACAGGTCGAAGGCCATGGCTCAGGCCACGCCCTGCGCGCGCGCCATCGCCGCGAAGCGCTCGAAAACCCCGGCATGGCGGGCGACATCCGCGGGCGTCGTCGCCGGGCACATCAGGAACATGGTGTGGAACGGCGTCACCAGTATGCCCTCGTTCATGTAGAAGGCGTGGAGCAGCGTCTCGAGATCACCGCGCCGCGTCGCCGCCACCTCGGCGGCATTGCGCGGCGGCACCGGCGTGAACATGATCTCGGCCCGCGCGCCGATCTGGGTGACGTGCCAGGGCAGCCCGTGGCGGGCTATGGCGGCACGGGCCGCGTCCGCCAGCTCGCCGGCGCGGGCGATCATGTTCTCGTAGTTCCGCGGCGTCAGGATCTCCTCCAGCACCGCGCGCATCGTGGCAATGGTCAAGGCGTTGCCGGCGAGCGTGCCGCCGATCCCGAAATGCGAGGACTGGCGCTGCCGCGGGTTGACGTGCGGCACCACGTCCCAGAGCCGCGCCGCGATGGCTTCGTCGAGGCCGAAGATGCCGGCCGGTATGCCGCCGGCGATCGCCTTGCCGGCAACGAAGATGTCCGGCTCCAGCCCGTGCAGCCGGGTATATCCGCCGGGACCGCAGGAAATCGTGTGCGTCTCGTCGATGACGAGCAGGGTGCCGGTCCGGCGTGTGGCGGCGCGGACGGCCTGGTGAAAACCGTCCGCGACCGGGATCATGCCGAAATTGGTCATCAGCGGCTCCATGAGCACGCAGGCGACGTCGCCCGGCGCCAGCGCCGCCTCGAGCGCGGCGACGTCGTTGAACTGCACCACCGTCGACACGCGCGCATGATCCACGCCGTTCGGGTGAATCATGTTGCGCATGCGCATGCGGCCCTCGTGCAGCTCGACATGCGCCTCGTCGATGCCGCCATGATAGCAGCCGGAAAAGACGAGCACCTTGTCGCGGCCGGTGATCATGCGGGCGATGCGGATCGCGCCGCGATTGGCGTCCGTGGCCGAGGTGGTCAGCGTCCAGTAAGGCAGGCCGAAGCGGCGCGCGAGTTCCTCGCCGACCCAAAGACTGTCCTCGGTCGGCATCATGTGCGTGGTGCCGCGGCGGAGCTGCTCGGTGGCGGCGCGCGTCACTGCTTCCGGCGCATGGCCGCACATGCCGCCGGTGTCGCCCAGGCAGAAATCGACATAGTGATGCCCGTCGATGTCGCGGACGTGGCAGCCCTCAGCCTGCTCGACATAGACCGGAAAGCCGCCGGCCCAGCGGCGCATCCAGTGCGAAGGCCCGCCATAGAGGAAGTGCTGGCGGCCGCGCGCCCACGCTTCCGCCGAGCGCGGATGCGTGGCAGCGAAGCGCGCCTGCTCGGCGTCGATCAGCCGGTCGACCGCGGCGGCGAGCCCGGGGGCCTTGTCGTTATTCAGAGCGAAATCCATGCGGTCTTCAGGTCCGTGTATTTGTCCAGTGCGTGCAGCGACTTGTCGTGGCCGTTGCCCGATTGCCTGACGCCCCCGAGCGGCACCGTGATGTCGGCTCCTCCATAGGTGTTGACGTGCACCACGCCCGCCTTGATCGCGCGCACCATCCGATGGGCGCGCGACAGGCTGGAGGTCCAGACCGCCGCGGCGAGGCCGTATGACGTGGCGTTGGCGATGCGGACCGCGTCGGCCTCGTCGTCGAAGGGAATGGCCGCAAGCACCGGGCCGAACACCTCCTCGCAGGCAAGCGCCATGTCGGGATGCACCGCGTCGAACAGGGTCGGCTGCATGTAGTAGCCGCCCGTCTCCTCGAGGATGCGCCGGCCGCCGGTGACCAGCACGGCACCCTCGGCGGCCGCGCGCTCGACATGGGCGAGGTTGCGCTCAAGCTGCGCGGCGCTGTTGACCGCGCCTGCCTCTGTGGCGAGGTCGAGCGGGTCGCCCACCGTCATGCGCGCCGCGATCGCCGCCACTTTCGCCACGAACGCCTCGCGGATGGAGCGTTCCACCAGCAAGCGGGAGCCCGCTACGCAGACCTGCCCGGAATTGCGGTAGATGCCTTGCGCGGAGATTTTCGCGGCGAGATCGAGATCCGGCGCGTTGGCGAACACGATGTTGGGCGACTTGCCGCCGAGTTCGAGATAGACGCGCTTGAGGTTGGACCGGGCGGAATATTCGAGCAGGCGGCGACCGGTGGCGCCGGACCCGGTGAAAGCCAGCACGTCGACGTCCATGTGCAGGCCGAGCGCCTCGCCGGCGACCGCGCCGCGCCCGGTTACCACGTTGAGCACGCCTTCGGGCAGGCCTGCCTCGGCGCAGAGCTCCGCCAGCCTGAGGAGCGAAAGCGACGCCGTCTCCGCCGGCTTCAGCACCACGCAGTTGCCGGCGGCCAGCGCCGGCGCGATCTTCCAGGCGCCGATCATCAGCGGGAAGTTCCAGGGCACGATGGCCGCCACGACGCCGACCGGCTCGCGGTGGACGAGGCCGAGCACGTTGTCGGCCGTCGGCGCGATCTCGCCATGCACCTTGTCGACCGCTTCGGCATAGTAGCGGAAGGTGCCGGCCGCGCTGCCGGGCTCGGCCTTGTAGGCCATGGCGATCTCGGTGCCGTTGTCGCGCACGCCGAGCACGGCGAGTTCCAGCGCGTGCTTCTCGATCAGGTCGGCGATTCTGTGCAGCACCTTCTTGCGCTCAGCGGGCGCGGCGCGCGGCCAGGAGCCGGTGTCGAACGCCTTGCGCGCCGCGATGACCGCGCGTTCGACGTCGGTCGCGCCGGCATCGGCCAGCGTGGTCAGCCTGCTGCCGTCGAGCGGCGAGACTACGTCCAGCGTCGTCCCGGCGCTCGCCGGCTCGTGCCTGCCGGCGATGAACAGCTGCTGCGGGGCGATGCTTAGATTGCGCAGCGCGTCGATCTGATCCTGTCGCATGGTCTACCTGCTTTCCGTCGCGAGTTCGGCACGCGCGCGCCGGCCGCGCAGTTGCGCGACGATGAAGAGTGCTACGGCAACGATGGCGAAGCCGAGCAGCGTTGCGGCGATCGGGCGCGTGAGGAAAATGCTCGGATCGCCGTTCGACAGGCTCAGCGACTGCTTCAGGCGCACCTCCAGCATGGGGCCGAGCACCAGGCCTATGACCAGCGGGAACGCCGGTATGCCGTTGCGCAGCATGAAGCGGCCGATCACGGCGAAGATCACCGCGATCAGCGCGTCGGAGAGGCGATAGTTCTGCGTGTACGAGCCGATGAGTGCCAGCACGAGTATGGTCGCGCCGATGATCTTCGGGTTGAGGCTGGAAAGCCGCACGATGTGCTTCGTGGCGAAGAGCAGGAACGTCAGCACGATCACGTTGAGCAGGAACAGCGAGATGTAGAGCCCCGAGATGAAATCGGGATGCTCGGCGAAGAGCTGCGGGCCGGGAATGATGTTGTGGATCATGAACACGGCGAGCAGCATCGCCATCAGCGGATCGGCGGGAATGCCCAGCGACAGCAGGGGCACGAGCACCGTCGAGGTGCAGGCGCTGATCGAGGTTTCGGAGGCGACGAGGCCTTCCGGCGAGCCCTTGCCGAACTCCTCGGGCTTCTTCGAGAAGCGGCGGGCGAGCGAATAGGACAGGAACTGCGCGCCGAATTCGCCGACGCCCGGCAGCAGGCCCATGACGACGCCGAGGCCGGAGGAGCGGGCGAGCGTGCGCGGATAGCGGAACACCTCCATCAGGCCGCGGAAGCGGCTGTGGCCTTCCAGGCCGGTGGGCCGCTGGCGGACACGGTCGGTGCCCAGAAGGACGAAGGCCTGCGACATGGCGAAGAGGCCGATGACCACCGGCACCATCGGCACGCCGCCGAGCAGCCATTGCTGGCCGAAGGTGTAGCGCTGCGTGTTGAACGGGGACTCGAAGCCGACCGAGCCGAGGAACATGCCGAGGCCGAGCGAAAGCAGGGCGGCGACGACGTGTTTCTGGTGGGCGAGCAGCACCGACACCAGCGCCACCACGCAGACCATCGCGTATTCCGGCGCGCCGAACCGTTCGGCCACCCGGGCGAGGTACGGCGCCAGCAGCACCAGCGCCAGCACCGAGATCGTGCCGCCGACGAAGGACGAGGAGTAGGCGAGGGAGAGCGCGCGGTGCGCCTCGCCGCGGCGCGCCATCGGATATCCGTCATAGGTAGTCAGCACGTTGACCGGGGTGCCAGGCACGCGGATCAGGATCGCCGGGATGGCGCCGCCATACCAGGCGCCGCCATAGGCGCCGAGCAGGAGGGTCACGCCGGGCAGCGGCTCGAGCTGCAGGCTGAAGGGCAGCAGGATGGCCATGGCGCCGGCCGGCTCGAGACCCGGCACGGCGCCCACGAGGATGCCGAGCAGCGCGCCCAGCACCAGCGCCATGATGACCTGCCACGTCGCGATGTGCTCCAGGCCGAGCAGGAAGGCGTCGATCACAGGACGGCTCCGAACGTGTTGCCGACCCATGCGGGCAGCATCTGGACCATGGGGGGCAGCGGAAACCACAGGCCGATGCCGAGGCGGAAGATGAGGATGATGGCGATGGCGACGGTCAACGCCGTGAACGCCCATCTTCGCCCCCTGAGCCCGGCGCGCCAGACGACGAACTGCAGGAATGCGATCGTGGCGATCGCGAAGCCGAGATAGCTGACACCGAGCAGGTAGAGGCAGAACCAGAGGCTGTATTCCAGCGCCTGCCCGATCCCGCCGAACGCCCACATCGCCTGGCGGCGGAAGGCAGCCGGATCCGTTGCCGTGCGCCAGCCGGTCCACAGGCGGCGGCCGAGCACGATGCCGGCGACCGCGGCCATGCCGAGGCACAGCGCCGGCCAGGCGACCGGGGCGAGGTACCAGCCCTTGCCTGCCGGCGGCAGGCGTGTCGCCACGGGCGCCAGCAGCAGCAGGACCAGCGCGACGAGGGTCAGCACCAGGGCCGCCAGCCCCTCGGCCGGAGGCGGCACCTCGGCGTCGAAATCGTCCTCGACGATGTCGAACTCGCTGCTTGGCGTGCCATGTGCACTCATCAAACGCTCCGGCCGGCATCGAGAGACGCGCCGTCGGCCGGCGCGCCTCCGGCGCTCAGTTGCCCTTGGCGGCTTTCACCAGCGCCTCGGCGGCCGCGTAGTCGGCATCGATGCGGGCCGCGGCATCGCTGGCGTTCTGCCAGTAGACGCCCGCTCCGGTGGCCTTGGCGATGTCCTGCGCCTTGCTCGTCTGCATCGCCCTTTCGGCGATGGCCGCGATCCGTTCCTTGATCTCCGGCGGCGTGCCCTTCGGCACGAACAGGCCGTTCCACAGGGTGATCTTCAGGTCCGGGACCTGAGCCGACAGCAGCGGCGCGTCGGGCATGATGGAGAGCGGCTGGTCGGTATAGGCGGCCAGGACCTTCACGTCGCCGAGGCAGCCGAGCACGGTCGCCATCGTGGTGTTCATCACGTCGACGTCTCCGGTGGAAAGCGTCGAGCAGTCGAGGGAATCGAAGGCGGCGTCGCTGGAAAAGGAGAAGCCCAGCGCCTTGGCCGCGGCGAAGGTCTCCATCGTCGGCACGAGGTCGTAACCGAAATGGCCGAGCTTCACCGGGCTCGCCTTGGCGTGCTCCGCCAGTTCGGCGAGGTTCGAATAGGGCGCGTCCTTCTTGGCGACCAGCGCGAAGGGATAGGTCAGGAAGATACCGACGGGCTCGAAGGTCTCGCGGTCGTAGGCCGCGTTGCCCTGGATGATGTGCATCGTCGGCACGTCGATGACGAACGAGCCGATCGTGTAGCCGTCGGCTTGCGACTGGGAAACCGCGGTGGCGCCTTCGACACCGCCGCCGCCGGGCCGGTTGATCACCTTGGCGGGAACGCCGGTCTCCCGGGTCATCTCGTCGGCGATGATGCGCGTGAGCTGGTCCTCGAGGTCGCCGGGAGGCCAGGGCACGATGAAGGTCACCGGGCGCTCCGGGTAGTCGGCGAGGGCCATGCCCGCGCCTGAAAGCGCCAGCATCGCGCCGGCAAGAAGAATCCCTGTCAGTCTACGCATTTGCGGTCTCCCATTGGCTGTGTTCGAGTTCTTTCTTTCGTGGTTCATTATTTGAACCATCATTTCAAATATAGACTTGCAAATCACCCGGCTTGCTGTCAACCTGATTTGTGTCGGAGGTTGCCGGGAGGCTTTGGGGAAGGAATCTGGTGAGCACGGTCGGCAAGGCAATCTCGCTTCTGGAATTGTTCAGCATCGACACGCCCGAGCTCGGGCTGACCGACGTCGCGCGGCGTTCCGGCTACGACAAGGCGACGACGCGGCGCCTGCTCGTCTCGCTCGCCGATCACGGCTTCATCGAGCAGGACCCGGTGGCGCGCCTCTACCGGCTGGGTCCTGGCCTGACACGGCTGGCGCGCATCCGCGAGGCGCGGTTCCCGTTCCTGCAGACCTCGCTGCCCTATATCCGCGAGCTCGCGGTCTCGACGGCGGAAACGGTCCATCTGTCGGAGGCAAGCAACGGCTCGCTGCTGACGGTCTATGTCGAGCATCCGGCGCGCGCCAACCGCGTGAACGTGAACCTCGGCGAACTCCTGCCGCTTCACTCGACCGCGTCGGGTATCGCCTTCCTGGCGCATGCCCGCGAGTTGGTGCGGCGCTCGGCGCTGGCGCAGCCGCTCGCCGCCTTCACGGCGCATACGGTGACCGACCCGGCGCTGCTGCAAGCCCAGGTCAAGGCGGCTTCCGGACGTGGATATTCGGTCAGCGACCAAGGCTACGAGGACGGCGTGGCGAGCGTCGCCGCGGCGATACTCGGTGCCGACGGACATGCCATCGGCACGCTGGCGGTCGCCGCGCCGCTGGTCCGCACGGACAGCGCGACGTCCGCCGAGCGGGGCGAGGCGGTCGCGGCCGCGGCGCGCGAGATCACGGAAAAACTTACCGGCGAGCGCTACGAGACGGTCCGCCACCGGTCTTCGACATGAGGAGATATGCCAGCGGCATGCAGCAGCCCCCTCGAATCCTGATCATAGGCACCGGAGATACCAAGGCCGACGAGCTGGACTTCATGCGCGCCAAGGTTCGCGAGGCCGGCGGCGTGCCCATCATGCTCGATGTGAGCATCCTCGGCGATCCTCCATACGTGCCGGAACACGACAAGCACGCCGTCGCGGAGGCCGCCGGGTCGAGCATCGCCGACATCGTCGCGCTCGGCGACGAGAACGGCGCGATGACCGTGATGGCGGCCGGCGCCGCCGCGCTGACGAAGCGGCTTCACGACGAAGGCGCAATCGACGGCTTCGTCGCGCTCGGCGGCACCATGGGCACCGACCTCGCGCTGGACGTCGCGCTGGCGCTGCCGCTCGGCGTGCCGAAATTCGTGGTCTCCACCATCGCCTACTCGCATCTGGTGCCGCCCGAGCGCATCGCCACAGACCTGATGATGATCCTGTGGGCGGGTGGCCTCTACGGACTGAACTCGACCTGCCGTGCGGTGCTGTCGCAGGCCTGCGGGGCGGTGGTCGGCGCGGCGCGCGCCGCCGAGCGGCCGGGCCGCGAGCGGCCCGTGGTTGCCATCAGTTCGCTCGGCAAAAGCTGCCTGACCTACATGGTGACGCTGAAGCCGGAGCTGGAGAAGCGCGGCTACGAGGTGGTGGTCTTCCATACGACCGGCATGGGTGGACGGGCGCTGGAGGCGATCGCCGCGCAGCGCGGCTTCGCCGCCGTGCTCGACTTCAGCCTGCAGGAATTGGCCAATCACCTGTCGGGCTCCGTCGTCAGTTCCGGCGCCGACAGGCTGGAGAATGCGGGCCTCTGCGGCGTGCCTCAGATCGTCGCGCCGGGCGCCATCGACATGGTCGATTTCCCCACCTGGCAGCCGGTGCCGGAGCGCTTCGCGGACCGTCCCTACCATGCGCACAACCGGCTGCTCGCCTCGGTGACCAGCGACGGCGAGGCGCGCCGGGAGATCGCGCGGGCGATCGGCCGCAAGCTGGGCGCCGCCGGCGCGCCGACCGCCTTCATCCTGCCGACCGGCGGCATTCAGCAATGGGACCGGGAAGGCGAGCCGCTACATGAACCCGAGGCGCTGGCCGCCTTCGTCGACGAGATGCGCCGCGGCGTGCCGGAGGGAGTGCTGTTCCGCGAGATCGCCGAGCACATCAACAGCCGCGCTTTCGTCGACACCGCGCTGGCGATCTTCGACGCCTGGGTGGCGGACGGCGTGATCGCGCCCGGCGCCGTGGAGCCCGCGTCGGCATGAGCGTGCCGAAAGCTCTCGTCCTCGATTTCGGCGGCGTCGTCACGCGCACGCTGTTCGAGACCCACGACCTGACGGAACGGGCGCTCGGCCTGCCCACAGGCACGCTGCAATGGCGCGGTCCGTTCGAGCCGGGCTCGGATCCCCTGTGGCGCGCCATGCAGGCCGGCGAGATCAGCGAGCGCGACTACTGGCTGACGCGCACCCGCGAGGTCGGGCGGCTCGTCGGCGAGGAATGGCAGCGCATGGAGACATTCGTGCGGCGTGCCCGCGGCGCCGATCCCGAGGCGGTCGTGCGTCCCGAGGCTGCCGCCGCCATCCGCATCGCGCACGATGCCGGTATCCGCCTCGCCATCCTTTCCAACGAGCTCGACCTCTTCTACGGCGCGGATTTTCGCGCCAGGCTGCCGTTGCTGTCGCTGTTCGAGGCGATCGTCGACGCGACCTATACGCAGGTGCTCAAGCCCGATGCGCGTGCCTATGCCGCCGTGGCCGAGGCGCTCGGCCTGCCGGCTGAAGACTGCGTGTTCGTCGACGACCAGCATCGCAACAGCGCCGGCGCAGACGCCGCCGGCATGCGCGCCGTGCTGTTCGACGTGCGCGATCCGTTCCGATCCTTCGATGAGGCGCTGGGCCATTTCGGACTCGCCCTCGCCATGCCCGAGAGGTCCATCCATGCGTGACGCGAATTTTCTCGCCGAGAACAATGCCCGGCACATCTGGCACCCGATGGCGCATCCCGCCGAGATGCAGGCCAGCCCGCCGCGCGTCATCATGAAGGGCGAAGGCGTCCACGTCACCGACGTCGACGGACGCACGGTGCTGGATGCGGTCGGCGGGCTGTGGAACGTCAATCTCGGCTACAGTTGCGACCCGATCAAGCAGGCGATCGCCAGGCAGCTCGACGCGCTGCCCTACTACTCCGGCTTCCGCGGAACCTCGACCGGCCCGTCGATCGAGCTCGCCTGGGAACTCGCGCAGTGGTTCGAGCCGGAAGGCATGACACGCGCCTTCTTCACCTCCGGCGGCTCGGATTCGGTGGAAACCGCGCTCCGGCTCGCGCGCCAGTACTGGAAGATCAGGGGGCAGGGCGACCGGGTGAAATTCCTGGCGCTGAAGAAGGGCTATCACGGCACGCATTTCGGCGGCGCGTCGGTCAACGGCAACGCCAATTTCCGCCGCAACTACGAACCGCTGATGCCCGGCGTGTTCCACATCCCCGCGCCCTACACCTACCGCAATCCCTTCGACGAAACCGACCCCGAGCGGCTGGCGCGGCTCTGCGCGAGGGCTCTGGAGGACGAGATCGCCTTCCAGGGCGCGGATACCGTCGCTGCCTTCATCATGGAGCCGGTGCTCGGCGCCGGCGGCGTGGTCGTGCCGCATCCGTCCTTCATGACCCTGGTGCGCGAAATCTGCGACCGCCACGACATCCTGCTGATCGCCGACGAGGTGGTGACCGGTTTCGGCCGCGCCGGCGAATGGGCGGGTTCGCGCATCGGCAAGGTGAAGCCCGACATGATGACGATCGCCAAGGCGATCACGTCGGGCTATTTCCCGCTTGGCGCGACGCTCATCGGCGGGCGTGTCGCCGACGTGTTCGAGGCCGACAGGACGAGCTTCGGCGCCATCGGCCACGGCTACACCTATTCCGGCCACCCGGTGGGCTGTGCCGCCGGCCTCGCCGCGCTGGCCGAAACCAGGCGTCTCGATCTGGCGAGAAACGCGGCCGCGCGCGGCGAGGAGCTGGCCTCGGTTCTGGAGGCGCTGAAGGTCAAGCACCATCTCGTCGGCGACGTCCGCTGCAAGGGCCTGATGGCGGCCCTGGAACTGGTTTCCGACCGGACGACCAGGAAGGCGGCCGGCAAGGCCGTGATGACGGCCGTCGCCGATGCGGCCTACGAAGCGGGCGTGATGCTGCGCGTCTCGGGATCGAACATCATCCTCTCGCCGCCGCTGGTGCTGACGCCGAAGGACGTGCGCACCATCGGCGAGGCGCTCGACGCCGGCCTCGCCGCGGCCTGATCGTCGGAGCGCCGGCGGATTCTCCGCCCCTTGTCGAAACGGGCGCAGGGGGATTTTTCGCCGTCGTGCCTGTCAGCAGTCGCCAACCCGCTGGCGATCGACGCCACTTGTCTGCCCGGCGGGCGTGTCCGCCGTCTCTTCCCGAGCGAGCCGCCCCGCGCCTGCGGGTTCGCGTCCAATCGGAAGCCACCTGGCGCGTCGAAGCGCCGGTGGTTAGGCAGCCGGCATGCCTCTGCCTAAATATTCCAAAACCTATTCTTGTATACCAGAATGACATATCATATACCTGGCGTAGAGGGGAAAACATGTTGGGCGAGCGACTCAAGAACGGCATTGCCGATCTCATTCTGGCCGGTTCCCTGAAGCCGGGAGACAGGCTCGACGAGCAGGAGCTGGCCGAGCGCTTCGGCGTGTCGCGCACGCCGGTGCGCGAGGCGCTGCACCAGCTCGCGGTCGCCGGCCTCGTCGAGATGCGGCCGCGTCGGCCGACGCTGGTGCGCAGGCTGAGCAACGCGGATCTGGCCGATTCCTTCGAGGCTCTCGGCGAGATCGAAGGTCTTTGCGCGCGCTACGCCGCGGAAAGGATGACCCACGCCGAAAGGCTGCAGCTTCGCGAGATCATGCAAAGGGCGGCGGCCGCCGTGGCCGGCGACGACGCGGCGACTTATCGCGAGCTGGACGCGGAGTTTCATTCGCTGATCCACGCCGGCGCCCACAATGTCAGTCTTCGCCGCATCGCGGAGCAGGTGCGCATGCAGACCGCGCCCTATAGCTCGGCGCCTTACACGATGCAGGGTTACACGCCCCAGATCTCGGTGCCGCACGGCCAACACGAAGCTGTCGTCGCGGCTGTTCTCGATCGCGATCCGGCGCGGGCGCAGGCGGCCATGATCGATCACATCAGCCTTTCGAGCATCACGATCCAGGGCATCCTGAACGATCGCGCCGCCGGCGACCTTGCCGGGGCGGCGGCGGTACGTGTTGGGGCGGGCAAGCAATGAGCGTGCCTGCTGGCGCGCCCGGCCCGGCCGCGACGCGTGCTGCCGCTTCGGCCGTGGCGGACATCCCGGCGAACGAAGCCGTAGCAGGTCGGGGCGGCAAGCCGGCACTGCTGCTCAAAGGAGCCACCAAGCGATACCCGGTTGTGTCGGGGGCACTGACCGCCTTCGAGGATATTTCCGTCGCGGTCGAGCGCGGCGAGTTCGTCGCCGTCGTAGGCCCGTCGGGGTGCGGGAAGTCGTCGCTGCTGAGGGTCGTGGCGGGTTTGGCCGGCCTGTCGGACGGAACCTGCGCCGTGGGCGGCGAGCCGATGTCGGGGCCCCGTCGCGACGTGGGCATCGTCTTCCAGTCGCCGCTTCTGTTTCCGTGGCGCACCGTCATCGAGAACGTGATGCTGCCCGTGGACGTCCAGAAGCTGGATCGCGCCCGCTATCTGGAGGTCGCGCGTCAGCTCCTCGGGCTCGTCGGCCTCTCGGATTTCGAGCGCGCCTACCCGCGCGAGCTCTCCGGCGGCATGCAGCAGCGGGTCGGCATAGCACGGGCGCTGGTGAACGACCCGACCATCCTGCTGATGGACGAGCCGTTCGGCGCGCTCGACGCCATGACACGCGAGCACATGAACGTCGAGCTTCAGCGCCTGTGGCTGGAGCGCCGCAACACCATCCTGTTCATCACCCATTCGATTCCGGAGGCGGTGTTTCTTGCCGATCGCGTCATGGTGATGACGCCGCGGCCGGGACGCGTCGCCGAGATATGCGACATCGACCTGCCGCGCCCGCGCCCGCTCGACATCATGACCGATCCGGCCTTCGGCGAATATGTGCGGCACATAAGGTCCTATTTCGGCGCGCACGGAGGGATGGACTGATGGAGCGGCGCTGGGAACGCGGACCTGTCGGCATCGTCCTGTCCGTCCTGCTCCTCGTCGTGCTGCTGGCGGCGTGGGAGCTGTCCGTCAGCTGGTTCGAGGTGCCGGCCTATCTCGTGCCGACGCCGAGCGCGGTGGTGGTCGGGCTGTGGCGGGGCTTCGCATCCGGCATCTATCTCTTCCACCTGAAGGTAACGCTGGTCGAGATCGTGCTCGGGTTTCTCGCCGGCTCCGCGCTTGGCTTTCTCCTCGGTGCGCTGATCGCCCTCAACCGCACCGTCGCTTACTTCCTCCAGCCCTACGTGCTGGTCTTCCAGACCATACCCAAGGTGGCGCTGGCGCCGCTGATCGTGCTGTGGTTCGGCCTGGGCATCACCTCGAAGGTCGTGTCAGCCGCCATCATCTGCTTCTTCCCGGTGATGGTGAACACGATTACCGGCCTCAACGCAGCCGATCGCGAGCGCATCGATCTGCTTCGGGCGATGGGCGCGTCGCGTTTCCAGATATTCCGCATGCTGCGGCTGCCGGCCGCCGGCGCCTTCATCTTCGCCGGGCTGGAGATCGCCGTGACCTTCGCGCTCATCGGCGCGATCGTCACCGAATTCCTCGGCGCCGAGGCCGGCCTGGGCATGCTCATGCAGAGCATGAACTTCACCATGGACGTGGCCGGATCGTTTTCGGTGATCGTCGTGCTTTCGGCGGTCGGGGTGGTGCTGACCTTCGCGATCACCCTGCTGCGCCGGCGGGTCATATTCTGGGAGGACGGAACGACCGACAAAGCCAAGTAGACCGTCGATCCAACCAAAAGAACAACCTTCGACAGAGGCAGGAACAAGATCATGGGCAAGTATCTGATATCGCTTTTAGTCGCCGCGGTCGCTTCGCTCGCCGGCCATGCCGCCCTGGCTGAGGAAACGGAGGTCAGGCTCGGCTGGTGCAATCCGGCGATCGACATATCGGCCGGAGCGCCGCTGGCGTCGGCGATGGAGTTCGGCTGGTTCGCCGAAAAGGGCGTCAAGCTGACCATCGTGCCGCTGGCCGGCTCCACCGACTGCGTGCTCAACGTCACGACCGGCCAGGTCAAGACCGCCTTCGCCGCGCCGGAGGCCGTCGCCATCATGGCGTCCAAGGGCGGGGCGGTGCAGTATTTCTACACCGGCTTCAACCGCAACATGTTCGGCGTCGCGGTGCCGGAGGGCAGCGACGTCAAGTCGATGGCCGACCTCAAGGGCAAGCGGATCGGCGTCTTCACCATGGCGTCGGTCGGGGTGGTGATCGCCCGCTCGATGGCCAAGGCGGCAGGTCTCGATCCGGACTCCGACATCAGCATCGTCGTCTCGGGCTCGCCGAGCCAGTCGCAGGCGCTTCTCGAAAGCGGCGAGATCGCGGCGATCAGCCATTGGGACATGATCTACGAGACCATCGCCTCGTCGGGCCTGAAGATGCGCAAGCTGGCCGACCCCGCCATGGAGAACTTTCCGTCAAACGGCTTCGTCGCCCTCAAATCCACCATCGAGAAAGAACCCGATGTCCTGGCGGCGGTGGCGCGCGGATACGCGATGGGCGGCATCTTCAGCCGCGACAACCCTGAAGAGGCTGCGCGGTTGTATTTCAAGCATTTCCCCCAGGCGCGCTCGACGGGCCTCTCGCTCGAGGAAGACATCAGGCGCAACATGCCGACGCTCACTGCCGTGGTCCGCTTGTGGGCTCTGCCGGCGGGCCAGGAAAAGTGGGGGTACAGCGCCGCCTCGCAATACCAGGCCTACATCGACTGGCTGAAGGGCCGTGGGGTGCTGGAAGGCGAGATCGCCGGCGAGCGGATCGCCAACAACGCGCTCATCGACGCCATCAACGATTTCGACGAAGGCAAGGCCTCCAGGCCGGATTGATCCCACGGACGTTGCGCGCAGCGCGATGTCCGTTAAAACCTGCGAATGCCCCTCGATCGGGCGCGCATCCGCGCGTCCGCCACGATACCACCAGGCGGGAAGGAAAGCTGAACGCGATGCATGCATACAACGGTCCCGGACGCGCCCCGGCTTTCGCCGCCGAGGCGATGTGCGCCACGTCCCACCCCCTTGCCGCCAGGACCGCGCTGGACATCATCGCGGCGGGTGGAAATGCCGTCGATGCCGCGGTCGCCGGTGCGCTCGTGCTCGGCCTGTGCGAGCCGATGATGTGCGGCCTGGGCGGCGACGCCTTCGCCATGATCCGCGTCCCGGGACGCGACGGCCTGGTCGGCCTCAACGGATCGGGCCGCGCTCCCGCCGCGCTCGACGCGGCGCGCCTGCGCGGCGAAGGGCACACGTCGGTTCCGCTGGAATCGGTCCATTCCATCACCTTGCCGGGAGCCGTCGATACCTTCGACCGGCTGGTCCGCGACTGGGGGAGGCTGGAGCTCGCAGCCGTGCTCGAGCCGGCGATCCGCTACGCCGAACGCGGCGTTCCCGTCTGCCACCGCTCGGCGATCGACTGGGCGAAATACGGTGAGCGACTCCACGGCCCCGGCCGTATCCACTATCTCGACGATGGCAGGCCTTTCGGCCCGGGACGCATGTTCGCGTCGCCGTCGCAGGCCGAGGCGCTGCGGCTCATCGCCAGGGAGGGCCGCGACGCCTTCTACAAAGGCGCCATCATGGAGGACATGCTGGCGACCCTGAAGGCCGCCGGCGGGCTGCACGAGGCGGCCGACTTCGCCGCCGTCGCGGCCGACTATGTCGAGCCGATCGGCACCGCCTATCGCGGCCATGTCCTGACCGAACTGCCGCCCAACGGCCAGGGGGTCACGGCGCTGCTGATCGCCAACATCCTCTCGCGCTTCGATCTCGGCGGCCTCGATCCGAACGGCAGCCGGCGCGTTCATCTCGAGGCCGAGGCCACCAGGCTCGCCTACGGCGCGCGCGACCGATTCGTCGGCGATCCGCGGCACGCTGAGCTGCGCCTGGAGCACATGCTGAGCGACGCGACGGCGGACGCGCTGGCGTCGCTGATCGACCCCCGGCGGGCGACGCCCCATATCGACCGGCGGGCGGAAGCCGTTCACCGCGACACCGTCTACATCTGCGTGGTCGACGGCGACCGGATGGCCGTCTCGCTGATCTATTCGACCTTCTGGCCATTCGGCTCCGGCCTCGCCTCGGAGCGGTACGGCATCAGCTTCCAGAACCGCGGCGCCGGCTTCAGCCTGAGCGAAGGCCACGTCAACGAGCTGAAAGGCTCGCGCCGGCCGCTTCACACGCTGATCCCCGGCTTCATGGAGAAGCCCGGCGCCTTCATCATGCCTTTCGGGGTCATGGGCGGGCCCTATCAGGCCACCGGCCATGCCCATGTGCTGAGCAACATCGCCGACTTCGGCATGGACGTGCAGGAGGCCATCGACAGCCCGCGTAGCTTCGCCGATGCGGAGGAGGGCAGGCTGGTGCTCGAGGCCGGGTTCAGCGACGCGGTCGCGGCCGAACTGGCGGCCATGGGACATGCCGTCACGCGGGCGCCGATCGGAATGGGCGGCGCGCAGGGCATCCAGATCGACCTCGATCGCGGCATCCTGGTAGGCGGATCGGATCCGCGCAAGGACGGCGTCGCCCTCGGCTTCTGACGGCTGCCGGTGGTCCGCCTGTCCGCCGCAGCCTGGCGGCGGCGCAACCCGCCGCTCGTCGCGCCAGGTCCTAAAGCACCCGCGACAGGAATTCGCGCGTGCGCGGCGACTGCGGATTGGCGATCATCTCGCGCGGGTTGCCGCGCTCGACGATCGCGCCGCCGTCCATGAAGATCAGCTGATCGCCGATCTCGCGCGCGAAGCCGATCTCGTGCGTGACCACCACCATCGTCATGCCGCTCCCTGCCAGGTCGCGCATCACCTGCAGCACCTCGCCGACCAGCTCGGGGTCGAGCGCCGACGTCGGCTCGTCGAACAAAAGCACCTTCGGCTTCATCGCCATGGCGCGGGCGATCGCCACGCGCTGCTGCTGGCCGCCGGACAGCTCGCGCGGGTAGCGGTCGATCTTGTCGGACAGGCCGACGCGGGCGAGCAGCACCTCGGCTTCCGCCTTCGCCCGGTCGACCGGCACGCGGCGCACCTGCGTCGGTGCCTCGATCACGTTCTCCATCACCGTCATGTGCGAGAACAGGTTGAAGGACTGGAACAGCATGCCGATCTCGGCGCGCCGCTGGCAGAGCTCGTCGTCCTTGACCTCGTAGAGCCTGTCGCCGCGCAGGTCGTAGCCGACGAATTCGCCGTCGACCAGCAGGATGCCGCCGGTGAGCTTCTCCAAATGGTTGATGCAGCGCAGGAACGTGCTCTTGCCCGATCCGGACGGCCCGATGATGCAGGCGACCGAGCCGGCCGGGACGTCGATGTCGACGCCTTTCAGCACTTCGAGCTGGCCGTAGGACTTGCGCACGCCGCGCGCGAACACCATCGCGTCGGCGGGAACGCCGAAGCGCACCCGGTTCTCGGCCTTCACGTTGCTCATCGCGTAGCTCCCGCCGGCCGCGGCCTGAAGGCGTTGCGCAGGATGCGCATGGTCATAGGTTCGCTGCGGGTCTCGCTGCGGCCGAAATGCCGTTCGAGGAAGTGCTGGCCGACCGACATGATGCTGACCACCGCGAGATACCAGAACGCCACCACGATCAGGAGCGGGATGGTCTCGAAGGTGCGCGCATAGATCGACTGTGCCGAATAGAACAGGTCGTCGACGGCGATGAAAGTCACCAGCGAGGTCATCTTCAACAGGTTGATCGCCTCGTTGCCGGTCGGCGGCACGACGAAGCGCATGGCCTGCGGCAGCACGATGCGCTTCAGGATGGTGCGGTAGGGCATGCCGAGCGCGCTCGCCGCCTCCGCCTGGCCGCTCGGCACCGACTTGATGCCGGCGCGGATGATTTCGGCCATGTAGCCCGCCTCGCACAGCGAGAGCGCCACGACGGCCGACAGGAAGGGCGTCATGAAATCGTTGGTGCGCACCGAAAAGACGGTGCCGACGACCGGCAGGGTCAGCGAGAATTCGCGCACCAGCAGGGCGAGGTTGAACCAGAAGATCAGCTGGATCAGCGCCGGCACGCCGCGGAAGAACCAGACATAGGCGCCGGCGAAGGCGCGCAGCACCGGGCTAGGCGACACCCGCATGATGGCGATGACGGTGCCGATGACGATCGCCGCCGCCATGATGATGACGGTCAGGATCAGCGTGTTGCCGAGCCCGCGCATGATCGAGGGATGGAACAGGTAGTTCGCCGCCGTGCCCCAGGCGAAGGCGGGATTGCTGGCGAAGGCGCGGACGACGAAGAAGGCGACCAGCAGGGCAAGGGCCGTCCCGATCCAGATGCCGTAGTGCCGCCGCGGCACCACCACCAGCCTGTCGGCCGGCGCAACGGCCGGCCGGGCACTGAGGTCGCTTCCTTCGGCCGTGCTCATCGTCTCCCCGCGGTCCAGTCCGGATAGGTCGGCGCCGGGACGGGCCCGGCGCCGGAATGGTCATTCGGCACGCAGCGCGTCCATGCTGCCGACGAAATACGGCTCCTTGATCGCATAGGCGCCCATCCCGTACTTGTCGAGGATCGCCTGGTAGGTGCCGTTCCTGAACAGCTCGGCGAGCGCGGCGACCATCATGTCGGCGGTTCCCTTGTCGTCCTTGGCGATCGCCAGGCCGAGCGGGGCGATGTCGTAGAGCGTCGGCAGCACGACCAGCTGGCCGTTGCTGGTGACCTCGAAGTAGCTCGACGAGGTGGCGTCGTCCAGGCGCGCGTCGATGCGGTCCGACAGCACCGCCTGGATGATGTCGGTGGACGAATTGAAGACCGACTTCTCGATCGCCTTCTGGCCCTTGTCGGTGCAATCCTTGCTGAGCTTGTCGGCCAGGAAGTCGGAGGCGCTGCCCGCCGATACGCCGATGCGCTTGCCGCACAGCCCGGTATCGCCGGCGAAGCCGTCCTTCTTGTCCGGCGAGGTCGAGGCGGCGATGCCCGCCTTGATGAACATCACGAAATCGACCTGCGCCAGGCGCTCGGGGTTGGCGGAAAAAGTCTCCCAGGCGATCTTGAAACGGCCGGCGGCCAGGCCGGGGATCATGGTGGGGAACGGCGTGCGCTGGACGTCCAGCTTGGCGTCCACCAGCTTTGCCACCTCGCCGGCGAGCTCGATGATGATGCCGGTCTGCTTGCCGTCGGCATCGAGATATTCGAACGGCGCGAAATCGAGCGTGTTGGCGATCGTCAGCGTCCCCGTCTGCTCGACATCCGGCGATTTCGGCACGTCGGCGGCCATCGCCGCCGCGCTCCATGCCGTGGCGACTGCGGCAAGGCCGAGGCCCGCCAGTCGAAAGAAATGTTTCGTCATTCCCACTCTCCTCTGGATTTTTGTGATGATCTTGTCCGCCCTGCCAGGTTGGAGGCAGGCCAGTCGCATGCGTTTTACCCCCACCCCTGGCCCCTCCCCACAAGGGGGAGGGGGACCGGCTTGCAGCTCCGCCTGGTGCCCATCGTCGACGGTTTCGTTCGGCATGGCGGCAGCAAAGTCCCCCTCCCCCTTGAGGGGAGGGGTTAGGGGTGGGGGTACAAAGCGGCGAAAGTCCTCGTCGTCTGTCATGCGCAATTTCCCTGCGTCGGAAGGGGACGGCCAGGCATGGCACCAGGCCGTATTCCCACCCGCCGGTCAGGCGTCCCCGGCTTCGGCCGCCAGCTTCTTGCGATAGTGATAGTTCTTGTCGATGCGCTCCATCAGGTAGTCGCCATATTCGACCGGCCCGTATTTCGGCGCCGTGCCCTGCGGCACGCAGACCGGCAGTGCCTCGATCATCGCTTCCATCGACGGATCGAAGAAGAACGGCTGCGAATAGCGCTCCCGCCCCGAGCGGTTGATCACCCGGTGCGGCGTCGACACGAACTGGTCGTTCGACCAGCGGGCAAGGATGTCGCCGACATTCATCACGAAGGAGTCCGGCACCGGTGGGGCAGGGACCCAGTCGCCGGCCTTGTTCTTGACCTCCAGGCCGCCGACGTCGTCCTGCGCCAGCAGCGTGATGAATCCGTAGTCGGTGTGCGGGGCGGAGCCGAACAGACCCTCCTCCTTCGGCTGGGTCGGGTAGTGCAGCAGCCGCAGGAAGGTGGTCGGGTCGTCGAAATGGCGGTCGAGGCTGTCGGCCGGCAGGCCGAGCGAGATCGAGATCGCGCCGACCATTTTGCGCGCCAGCGTGCTCATCGCGTCGACATAGCGCTGGATGGTCGCGTGGAAGCCTGGCAGCACCGCCTCGTCCGGCCATTGGTTGGGGCCCTGCAGCGGCTTGCCGGCCAGCGCGCGCGGATCGTCGCTCTCGACCTCGTGCATGAAGAAGATCGATTCGCTCTGGTTCGGCTTGCTGACGGTTGCGACCGAGGAGGTGACGATGGTCGAGCCGGCGAAGGGCAGGTAGCCGCGGAAATTCTTGTCGATCTTGAGTGCGAGCTTCTGCTCCTCCGGCAGCGCGAAGAAGCGCTTGCTCGCCTCGCGCACGGCTTCCACGTCGGCGCGCGGGATCGGATGGCCGACGACATAGAGGAACCCGATGTTTTCCAGATAGCCCCGCAGCGTCGATGCGATGTCGCGGATCGCCGCTTCGTCGCCGCCGTAGAGGCCCGAGACGTCCAGCATGGGAATCTCGGAAAAATCGCCGCGCTCGCTTGCAGCCATGGTTGCCGTCCTGCCTTGAACATAAGATACAGTACTGTATCTCTACACATCGGCGTGCTATCGGCAAGCCCCATCGAATGCAAGCAGGATCGGACGAAAATGGCGCCCCGAAAAATCATCATCGACACCGATCCGGGCCAGGACGACGCCTTCGCGATCCTGTTCGCGCTGGGCTCGCCGGCGGAGCTCGAGGTGGTCGGCATCACGACGGTCGGCGGCAACGTGCCGCTCGCCCTGACCTCGAAGAACGCCCTGAAGGTGGTCGAGCTCGGCGGGCGTGCGGACGTGCCGGTCTATGCCGGCTGCCCGGCGCCGATGGTGCGCAAGCTGGTCACCGCAGAGTACGTCCACGGCGAGACCGGCCTCGACGGCGCCGAGCTGCCCGAGCCGGTGACGCCGCTGCAGAGCGAGCATGCCGTCAACTACCTGACACGCGCCATCATGGACGCGCCGGAAGGCGAAATCACCGTCTGCACGCTCGGGCCGATGACCAATCTCGCCATGGCGATGACGATGGAGCCGCGCATCATCCCGCGTATCCGCGAGGTGGTGCTGATGGGCGGCGGCTTCTTCGAGGGCGGCAACGCCACGCCGGCGGCCGAGTTCAACATCTTCGTCGACCCGCACGCCGCCCACAAGGTCTTCCACTCCGGCGTGCCGGTGACCATGGCGTCGATCGACTGCACCTACAGCGCGCAGATGACGCCGGAATGGCTGGACCGGCTGCGCGCCACCGGCAGCCGCGCCGCGATCGAGGCGGCGAACATGGCGGACTTTTTCCGCCAGTACGGCAGCCACAAGTTCCCGACGGCCGCCCGGCCCATCCATGACGCCTGCGTCACCGGCTATCTCCTGGCGCCGCAGGTCTACGAGCAGCGCCAGTGCCATGTGACCGTCGACATCGTCTCGCCGGAGACGATCGGCATGACCGTGGTCGACTGGTGGCACGTCACCGGCCGCCCGAAAAACTGCAACGTGCTGCGGCGCATCGATCCGGCGCCCTTCTTCGAGCTGATGCTGGAGCGCATCGGCGCGCTGCCGTGATCAACGAGCGGTGGACGGCCGATTTGGCGCCTTTCGCCGGCGGCCGCCATCAGATGTATTGGCCGGGAAGATCGGCCGGACCGCGAGCGTCCGGCGGTTTTTCGCAGTTCATGGAGCGATGAAGCCTGGTGAAGCCAAAACGGCCGTCCGCTAGTTCCCCAGATAAGCCGCCTCGCTCGGCCGCGCCGCGCCAGACGCTCAGCCGCGAGGCCTGGGTCGCGGCGGCGCGCAAGGTGCTGGAGAAGCGTGGCATCGCCGAGGTGAAGATCGACCGGCTGGCCCGGCGCTTCAGGGTGACGCGCGGCAGCTTCTACTTTCACTTCTCCAGTCTGAAGGACCTTCACGACGAGCTTCTGCAGGAATGGCGCCGCGCCAACTGCGCGCCCTTCCGGGCGCTGCGCGCGACGGCCGAGATAGACGGCTACACGCTCTTCTCCACCATCGTCCATGTCTGGGTCGACGAGGATCCGTTCAGCCCGCAGCTCGACCTCGCCGTGCGCGACTGGGCGCGCACCTCGCGCGCCCTCGACAAGGAAGTGGCGGAGATCGACGATCTGCGCATCTCGCTGCTGGAGCGCGCCTTCCGGGCGATGGGCTATTCAGCGGACGAGAGCATCGTGCGCGCCCGTATCACCTATTTCCACCAGATCGGCCAATACGCCATCTCCTTCAAGGAAGACCCGGCGCAGCGCAAGCGCTACCAGCCGCTGTTCGGCCAGGTCCTGCTCGGCCCGCTGGTCGAGGAGCCGGGCGCGCGAAAGGAGCCGGCGGCATCCGATGCCGGTTCTTGACCGCTGAAGCCCCCTCTCCGTCTCGCCCTTCGGGCTCGCCACCTCTCCCCACTTTCGTGGGGGCGAGGAACCGCTGCCGCGATGCCGGCGCCTCTCCAGCCTGGGTTCCTCGCCCCCACGCAGTGGCTACGGCATGCACACATCTTGGTCGTTTGTGGTGCGGCGGATTGACTCGGTGGCGAGATGGGGGTGGCAGCGGGGGCTGCTTGGGTGATTCTGTGTTGGCACTTCGCATTGATTCGAGGTGTCGC
>JAESFZ010000051.1_pt1 | contig 35689 bp, 27 predicted proteins | sample 9269561 | NCBI WGS metagenome assembly JAESFZ01 (sample SAMN14515552, study PRJNA621657) | algae metagenome | isolation source: Tildeniella nuda ZEHNDER 1965/U140 and co-occurring heterotrophs from wet... | place: Switzerland: Stansstaad, Zurih | collected 1965-01-01
CGAGACACCCATCAGAGGCGCGTGCCTTTGGGGTGTCTCGACTTCGCTCGACACGAACGGAAATAGGGGACGGTCCGCTTTCCACCCCGAAGCCGCCATCACGCGTCCAACAAAAAAAGGAGCGGCGAGCGCCGCTCCCTCCTCATCGCATCGCCGCCGCAAAAAGCGCGGCGACAAGCCTTACATCTTCTTGCCGGCCCAGGCCTCGGGATCGAAGCCTTCGAGCGTATCGCCCTTGGTACCCGTCGCGATTTCGGCGTCGGTCAGGAACTTGATCGCGACGCCGCCCGCCTTGGTGCTGCCCCAGCTCAGCGCGGTCATGTGGCTGTCGCCATATTTCGCGCCGATCACCGCGTCGGCACCCAGCTTTTCGCCGCGTTCCCACAGTTCGTTGTAGATTTTCTGCTGCGACGGTTCCTTGCTGAAGATCGTCGCCTTGCGGACGCCCGCCGTGACGACGCCGACGATCTTGTACGGTTTGTCGGTGATGTCGTGCGGGAAGACGGGCACGCCCATTTCCTCGTTCACCATCACATAGGCGACGTCCTTTTTCTTCGCGACGGCCGGCGACGAGACCGCCATGGCGGCGATCGCCACGGCTGCGAGAATCTTGATCGACTTCATTTTCTGCTCCCCCTGAATGGTCCGTCTAGTTCGCGCTCCGGCCGCATGACGTCAACCCGATTTTCGCTTCAATTCATCGGATATTGGGCGTAGATATTCGCACGGGTTGCAGGGGGATTTGATGCTTTCGATACATGCGGCTGCGTCCGCCATCTTGCTCGCGGCGACGGCGCAGGCGGCGCCCGCCGACGAAGCCGTGCCGGCCCTGGTGACCGCCGAGCTGCCGGTCGCGGCCGAGCCCGTCGCGGCCACCGCCGAACCCGCCGTGCCGGCGATCGCGCCGCTGGTCCTGCGCCGCGACACCCCGATCCATTTCATGGTGGTCTCCGAGGTCACGACCAAAACCCACCAGGCGGGGCACCGCTTCAAGCTGCGCGTCGACAAGCCGGTGCAGATCGACGGCGTCACCGTCATCCCGATCGGCGCCACCGGCTGGGGCGAAGTGCTCGAGGCCGAGAAGAGCGGCAATGCGGGGAAATCGGGCAAGCTCGAAGCCAAATTGCTCTATGTCGACATCGGCGGCGTCCAGGTGCCGATCACCGGCAACAACAGCGCCAAGGGCGCGAGCGGCACCGGCGAGACCGTGCTCGGCGTGCTCGCGCTCGGCCCGCTCGGGCTTTTCGCCAAGGGCAATAATGCCAAGATCAAGGCGGGCGAGCTGATGACGGGCTTCGTCGGCGCCGACACCGAACTCGCGCGGCCCGCGCCGGCCGGGCTGTGACGCCGCTCCGCGCGCTCGCGCTGGGCGCCGGGCTCGCGCTCGCGGTCCCGGCGGCGGCGCAGGACATGGTCGTCGCCAAGCCGGTCGCCGGCCCCGCCGAAACGCGCCTGCTCGTCCCCGCCGGCACGGCGATCGACCTCGTCACCAGCCATGCGATTTCGAGCAAGAAGAGCGTCAAGGGCGACCTCCTCTATCTGAAGATCGCCGCGCCCGTCCTCGTCGACGGGGCGACCGCGATCGCCGCCGATACGGTGGTCGTCGCGCAGCTCGCCGACGCGCGCGAGCGCGGCGCCTTCGGCAAGGCGGGCAAGCTCGACGTCCAGTTGCTCTACGCCGAGCTGCCCGGCGGCAGCCTGCGCGTGTCGGGGCGGCTCGAGGCGCGCGGCAAGTCGGACGGCGGCGACGGCGTCGCGACCGCGGCGGCCTTCCTGTTCCTGCCCTTCATCGCGACCGGGCGCAGCGCCGAAATCCCCGCCGGGGCCGAAGTCACCGGCCGCCTCGACCGCGATCTGTGGGTCGACAGGCGCTGATCGTCCGCGCCTGTCCGCGCTAGGGTGACAAGGCCTTATCCCCTCGTTACAACCGCTTCCCGATGCAGCAGGGACTCGCGACCTGACGACGGGCGCCGCTGTGTCATCATTGTGCTGAGGGTCGCCGGCACGGGCTAAAGGCCGCACCACCGGGTGCGGGGCTGAGGGGGCGACTGTCACATGAAAAAAGCATCCGACCTGTTCATCGAATGCCTCGAGGAAGAAGGCGTCGAATATATTTTCGGCGTTCCGGGCGAGGAGAATCTCGACTTTCTCGACAGCCTGTCGCGGTCGACCAAGATCAAGCTGATCCTGACGCGGCATGAGCAGGGCGCGGGCTTCATGGCGGCGACCTATGGCCGCCACACCGGCAAGACCGGCGTCTGCCTCGCGACATTGGGCCCCGGCGCGACCAACTTCGTCACCGCGGCCGCCTATGCCCAATTGGGCGGCATGCCGATGATGATGATCACCGGGCAGAAGCCGATCAAGAAGTCGAAGCAGGGCCGCTTCCAGATCCTCGACGTCTGCTCGATGATGTCGCCGATCACCAAATTCACCCACCAGATGGCCTCGTCGGACAATATCCCGAGCCGCGTGCGCGAAGCCTTCCGCCTCGCCGAAGAGGAAAAGCCCGGCGCGGTGCATATCGAGCTGCCCGAGGATATCGCCGACGAGCACACCGATTCGACCCCGCTGAAGCGCAGCCACTCGCGCCGGCCGAACGCCGACGTCAAATCGATCCGCGAGGCGGTGAAGGCGCTCGAGGAAGCGACCTCGCCGATCCTCGTCATCGGCGCGGGTGCCAACCGCACGATGACCAGCCGCATGCTGCTGCAGTTCATCGAAAAGACCGGCATCCCCTTCCTCACGACCCAGCTCGGCAAGGGCGTGATCGACGAGCGGCATCCGAAGTTCCTCGGCTGCGCCGCGCTGTCGGCGGGCGACTTCGTCCACCGCGCGGTCGAAGCGTCGGACTGCATCGTCAACCTCGGCCACGACGTGATCGAAAAGCCGCCCTTCTTCATGAAGCAGGGCGGACCCAAGGTCATCCACATCTCGTCGAAGACCGCCGAGGTCGACCCCGTCTATTTCCCCGACGTCGAGGTGATCGGCGACATCGCCAACGCCGTGTGGCAGATGAAGGAGGACATCGTCCCCAACGGCGGCTGGAAATTCGACCATATGCTCGCCTATCGCAAGGCCGAGGTCGAGCACACCGCGCCGCTCGCCGCCGACGCGCGCTTCCCGATCTTCCCGCCGCACCTCGTGCAGTCGATCCGCGACAGCATGCCCGACGACGGCATCATCTGCCTCGACAATGGCGTCTACAAGATCTGGTTCGCGCGCGGCTACACCGCCTATCGACCGAACACCGTGCTGCTCGACAATGCGCTCGCGACGATGGGCGCCGGCCTGCCGTCGGCGATGATGTCGGCGATGGTCTATCCGGGGCGCAAGGTCATGGCGATCTGCGGCGACGGCGGCTTCATGATGAACAGCCAGGAGATGGAGACCGCGGTCCGCCTCGGCCTCAACCTCACCGTGCTGATCCTCAACGACAGCTCGTACGGCATGATCCGCTGGAAACAGGCGAATATGGGCTTCAAGGATTGGGGGCTGACCTATGGCAACCCCGATTTCGTCAAATATGCCGAAAGCTATGGCGCGCACGGCCACCGCGTCGAAAGCGCCGAGCATCTGAAAGAACTGCTCGCGCACACCCGCGACACGCCGGGGGTGCACCTGATCGACTGCCCGGTCGATTATTCGGAGAACGACCAGATCCTGAACATCGACATCAAGAAGCTGTCGAAGGAGCTGTAATTCTTACCCCCTCCCGCAAGCGGGAGGGGCAGCGAGGCTTGGCAGCTTGCTGCCTAGCCGCAGCGGGGTGGGCATCTACACCGCTGCTGGCCCACCCCCGACCCCTCCCGCAAGCGGGAGGGGGGAGAAGCTGAATGAAACTCAAGGACGTCTACCCGCTCTACCTCAACAACAAGGCGGCGCAGCCGAACACCGATCTCGAGGTGATCGACAAATATACCGGCGAGGTCGCCTTCCGCACCGCGCTCGCGACCCCCGACGTGATCGACGAGGCGATCGCCGGCGCCGTGCGCGCCGCCGAGCCGATGGCGCGGCTCGCGAGCTACGAGAAGCAGGACGTCCTCAACCATTGCGTGACGCGCTTCAAGGAGCGTTACGACGAGCTTGCGTACGCGCTCTGCGTCGAGGCCGGCAAGCCGATAGCCGATGCCGAGGGCGAGGTCGGGCGCCTGATCGACACCTTCCGCATCGCCGCCGAGGAGGCGGTGCGCAACTATGGCGAGATCCAGCCGCTCGACATTTCGGCGCGCGCCAAGGGCTATATGGGGATGTGGAAACGCGTGCCGATCGGCCCGTGCAGCTTCATCTCGCCCTTCAACTTCCCATTGAACCTCGCCGCGCACAAGATCGCGCCGGCGATCGCGATCGGCTGCCCCTTCGTGATGAAGCCCGCGTCGATGACGCCATTGGGCGCGATCATCATGGGCGAGGTGCTCGCCGAATGCGATATCCTGCCCGAGGGCGCGTTCAGCATCCTGCCCGCCGCGCGCGCGGGCTCCGACCTGTTCACCACCGACCCGCGGCTGAAACTCCTCTCCTTCACCGGCTCGCCGGGCGTCGGCTGGGACCTCAAGGCCAAGGCCGGCAAGAAGAAGGTCGTGCTCGAACTCGGCGGCAATGCCGCGGTGATCGTCGACAAGGACGCCGACCTCGACCATGCGCTCGCGCGGATCGTCTTCGGCGGCTATTACCAGTCGGGGCAGAGCTGCATCCACGTCCAGCGCGTGATCATCCATGAAGATATCTACGACACCTTCCGCGACATGCTCACCGCGAAGGTCAAGACGCTGAAATCGGGCGATCCGAAGCTTCGCGAAACCTTCATCGGCCCGATGATCTCGGTCAAGGAAGCGACGCGCCTCAAGGGCTGGATCGATGCCGCGGTCGCCGCGGGCGCGACCCTGCTCGCGGGCGGCGGCTGCGAGGGCAATATGCTCGAGGCCGCGCTGCTCGAGAATGTCCCGCGCGATGCCGATGTCGTGGTCGAGGAAGCCTTCGGCCCCGTCGTGGTGCTGTCGAAATTCTCGGCCTGGGAAGAGGCGATGGCCGAGGTCAACGACAGCAAGTTCGGCCTCCAGGCGGGCATCTTCACGCGCGACATCCACAAAGTGCTCGAGGCATGGGATCATCTCGACGTCGGCGGCATCGTGGTCAACGACGTGTCGTCCTACCGCGTCGACAACATGCCCTATGGCGGGGTCAAGGACTCCGGCCTCGGCCGCGAGGGCGTGCGCTTTGCCATCGAGGATATGAGCGAAATTCGCAACCTGGTGATCCGGCGGACCTAGCTTCCTTCCCCCTTGATGGGGGAAGGATACGCAGCCTTGCCGCGCAGCGGTTAGGCGAAGTTGGATGGGGGTGATGGTACGTCCTTGCGCCGCTCGTGCCAGGCCGAGATCCCACCCCCACCGCTGCGACTAACGAACAAGTTCGTAAGTCTCGCCGCCTCCCCCATCGAGGGGGAGGATGGGTGTTGCCTTTCGGCACCGTCACCGAACCGCCGCGAAACTTTCTCCGAACTGTCGCGGCTTCGATTCGCACCCTGTAACAAAACTCCTGTCTAGGCCGGGGGCAGCACAGGCTGCCCCGGAGCACGACATGGCATCGATTTCCACCCTGCCGATCCCCGCGCGTTTCCCCGATCCCTTCACCACCGATCCGCATATTCCCGAACGCGTGATCGGCGAGCGCCGCAATTATCGCAGCGTCTGGGTCAGCGATATCCACCTCGGCACGCGCGGCTGCAACGCGCCGCTGCTGATCGACTTCTTCGACCATGTCGACTGCGAGACGCTCTACCTCGTCGGCGACATCATCGACGGCTGGCGCCTCAAGAAGCGCCACTTCTGGCCGCCCGAGCATAATGACGTCGTGTGGCGCGTGCTGAAGCGCGCCAAGCGCGGCACCCGCGTCGTCTATGTCCCCGGCAATCACGACGAGATGATCAAGCCCTTCGACGGCTTCGATTTCGGCGGGGTCGAGATCCGCCGCGAGGCGATCCACGAGACCGCCGACGGGCGCAAATTGCTCGTCGTCCACGGCGACGATTTCGACGCGGTGATGCTCGCGCACCGCTGGCTCGCCTTCGTCGGCGACGCCGCCTACACCGCGCTGATGAAGTGCAACGTGCTGGTCAACGCGGTGCGCAGCAAGCTCGGGCTGCCCTATTGGTCGCTGTCGATGGTCGCCAAGCACAAGGTCAAGAACGCGGTCCAGTTCATCGGCCGCTACGAGGAAGTCGTCGCCCACGCCGCGCGCTCGCGCGGGGTCGACGGCGTGGTGTGCGGCCATATCCACAGCGCCGAGATGCGCGAGATCGACGGCGTCAGCTATTATAACGACGGCGACTGGGTCGAAGGCTGCACCGCGCTGGTCGAGCATCACGACGGCACGATGGAAATCCTGCACTGGGCCGAGGAAGTCGCGGCGCGGAGCGCCCCGGCGCAGCTCTCGCTCCCCGCCCCGGCCAAGGCCGCCTGATGCGCATCCTGATCGTCAGCGACGCATGGGAGCCGCAGGTCAACGGCGTCGTGCGCACGCTGCAGGCGACGATCGGGGAGCTGCGGGGGGCGGGGCACGAGGTCGGGGTGATCTCGCCCGACCTCTTCCGCTCTTTCCCCTGCCCCTCCTATCCCGAAATCCGCCTCGCGCTCGCGGGCTGGCGCAAGGTCGGCCGCCATATCCGCGCCTTCGCGCCGCAGGCGATCCATATCTCCACCGAAGGCCCGCTCGGCATGGCGGCGCGGCGCTGGTGCATCCGCAATGATTTCCCCTTCACCACCGCCTATCACACGCGCTTCCCCGAATATGTCGCGGCGCGGCTGCCGCTCTCGCCCGCCTTCGTGTGGCGCTTCATCCGCTGGTTCCACCGCCCCGCGCGGCACATCATGGTCGCGACGCGCAGCCTCGCGCGCGAACTCGCCGGGCAGGGCCTGACGCAGACGATGATGTGGGAACGAGGCGTCGACCACAGCCTCTTCCACCCCGACCGCGCGCCACATCCCGCCTTCGAAAACCTCGCGCGCCCGATCCAGCTCTATGTCGGCCGCGTCGCGGTCGAGAAGAATATCGAGGCCTTCCTCGATACCGCGCAGCCCGGCACCAAGGTCGTCGTCGGCGACGGCCCCGCGCTCGCCGAGCTCCAGGCGCGCTATCCCGCGACGGTGTTCCTCGGCAAGCAGACGGGCGAGGCGCTTGCCGCGACTTATGCGGGCGCCGACGTCTTCGTCTTCCCGAGCCGCACCGACACTTTCGGGCTGGTGATCATCGAGGCGCTGAGCGCGGGCACGCCCGTGGCCGCCTATCCGGTGCCCGGCCCCGGCGACATCGTCCGCGATGGCGCGGGGGCGCTCGACGAAGATCTGGACGTCGCGATCGCCGCGGCGCTCTCCTGCGACCGCGGCGACGCCGCGGCGCTCGGCGCGCGCTACAATTGGGCGGGCTGCACCGCGCAGTTCGAAAAGGCGCTGACCTTCGTACCGAGCGAGCCCGCGCCCAAGAGTGCGGCGCTCGGCACGACGATCCTCTCCGCCTAGAAGGCCTTGCGCCACTCTAGCTCGATATAGCGGCCGAGCGGATCGATATAGCCCGGCTGGTAGTTCAGCGGCACGATACCGTTGCCGTCGGTGATCTTGCGCTGCGCGTCGAACAGGTTGTCGACCGACAGGCGCAGGCGCGATCCTTTCAGGAAGGGCATTTTCTCGATCAGCTTGGGCTTCTGGTTGAAATCCATGAAGACGCGCAGGTTGAAGGTCGCGAGGTCGCCGAACTTGAGGTCGCCCGAGCTGCCGCCGGTCACCGTGCTGCCGCTGTCGTATTTCGCGCTGAGGCGCACACCGAAGCCCTTGTTGAACACGCCGCCGTCGAGCTCGAGCAAATGGCGGTTGCTGCCGCCGCCACTGCCCGTCGCCGAGCCGTCGAGCAGGTCGAGTTCGGGCACGCCCGGACGGATCAGCACCGTGTCGGTCAGCTTGATCGTGTGATAGAGCGAGACCTGCCAGCGCCCGCCCTGCGGCCCGCCGAACATCCCGCCGGGGCCACCACGGCCGCCGCCCATCCGCGGACCGCCACCACCGCCACCCGGACCACGCCCGCCGCCCGCACGCGGGCCGCCTTCGCCGCCGCCGCCGCGCCGCGCGCCTGCCGGGGGAGGACCGCCCTCGCCCGCCGGCGGGGTCGCACTCGCGCCCGCCGGACGCTCGCCGCGCCCGCCGCCCGCACCGGGGCCGCCCTGCTGCTGCTGGCCGAAGCTCTTGCCGAAGTTGAAGCCCCAGCGGATCTGCGAATTTTCGCTGCGGTCAAAATTGACCGGACGCAGGTCGAGCGCGGTCAGCACCCCGTTCGGATCGCGCGTCACGCGGTCGGGGAAGGCCGCCTCGATCTCCGGCGTCAGCAGCGGGAAGCCGTTCGCCGTGTCATAGCTGCGGTTGCGGTTGTAATTGACCGACAGGTTGAGCCCCTCGAGCATCGGCGGCGACCAGTTCACCCCCAGCTTCAGGTCGCGGCGCTGCTCGGCCTGCAGCAAGGGATTGCCCCCCGTCGTCGTCGTGATCTGCACCGTCTGCCCGGTCGCGAAGTCGTAATAGGTCACCGCGGGGGTCACCAGCGGCGCCGCGCCGAGCTGCTGGATGCCGGGCGCGGCCTCGTCCTGGTTGTAGCTCGCGATCAGCGACAGATTGTCGGTGACGCCCCAGTTGAGGTTCGCGCCCCAGCTCTTCAGCGCGTTGAAATCGCTCGGGTCCTGATATTGGCCGCTCAGCGTCAGCGACACGCGGCCGATCTTGCCGACCTCATATTCGGGGTCGAGCAGCGGGATGGTCAGCGAGCCGAACACGCCCGGCAGGTCGCGCGCGAGGTCGGTCGTCGTGATGCCATTGGCATTGTCCGACCGGCTGTCGAAGCGCAGCCCCGAATAGCTCGCGGTCGCCGACAGGCGGATCGGCCCCGCCCAGCCCTCGGTCACCGTGCCCGACAGATTGGCGTTGCCGCCGAAGCTCTGCTGGCTGCTGTCGAAGCGGTCGACTCGCGCGGCGCCATTGACGATCCGGTCGGTGAAGGTCCGCTGGTCGGCGTCGGCATAATTGGCCGAGGTCGACCAGCGCCAGTCGCCGATCATGCCGTTGACGCTCGCGGTCGCGGCGAGGTTGCGGCTGCGGCCGTCGCGTTCGAGCGGGTCGGTGACGCCGCCGAGGCCGGGGCCGAGCAACGACAGGCTGTCGGTCTGGTCGAAACGGACGTTGAGCGACGCGTCGGTGACCTTGTTCAGGCTGCGCTGGATCGTCGCGTCGAGCGAATATTCGTCGCTCGCGCCGAGCAGGCTGCGCGCCGGCGCCTGCGCGGCGAGCGCGGGATCGTCGTAATCCAGATCGCGTTCGCTCTCGCGCAGCATCGTCTGATGCTCCCACCCCGCGTTGAGGTTGAAGCGGCCGTTGTCGCCGATCATCAGGAAGCTCGGCTCGATCTCGCTCTGGAAGCGCCCGCCCTGCGTGGGCAAGCCGCCCTCGGCCTCGACCGCGACCTGGCGGAAATTGGGCTTGAGCACGAGGTTGACGACGCGCTCGTCGGCCGAATAGCCATATTGCAGCGCGACTTCCTCGGGGAAGATCTCGACCTTGGCGATCGCTTCGGGGGGCAGGTTGCGCACCTCGCCGAAGCCGCCGACGCGGCGCCCGTTGACCAGGATGATCGGTCGCCCGCTGCCGCGCCCGCGCCCCGAGCGCGTCTGCGGCTGGAGCGCGGTGAGCAGTTCCTCGACGTTCGAGACGCCATAGCTCGCGATCGCCGCTTCATCGAGTTCGGCCTCGGCGGCATAATCGGTGTCGAGCTGCCCCGCGAGCCGGGGCGCGGTGACGACGATCTCGTCCTCATAGCCTTCGTCATAACCGGCGTCGTCGGGCTGCGCCGCACTATCCTCGACCGGCTGCGCGGCGGTCGCGGTGATCGCGACCGGCGCCTCGGTTTCGGCGAGCGCCGGCACCGCGAGCGACGCCCCCGCCGCCAGCAGGGCGGCCCGGACGGAAAGCGAGGGGCGGGAATGAAGCATCGGGAGAGGGCCTTTGTTTTTCTTGTCTTTGTCTGATCTTACCGGCACGCGCTGAACCCCCGCTGACGCCGGTTTGCGGTCGCGGTTCACCTATGTCGCAATTGTCGCAACAATGTGTCGGGGCCATGGCTGTTCCACGAACGGCCGATATCGCCCGGCGGACGACGGGAGGAGGCGTGTCCGGTTTGAGCGGAAGCCCATAAGCCGCCCTATAATCCCGTTTGTGTCGAGCGAAGTCGAGACACCCGAAGACGAGCGCTTCCCAAGCGTGTCTCGACTTCGCTCGACACGAACGGAAACAGGGGATGGCCAAAAACCATCCCCTTTCTCGTTATTCCCCCGCTGGGATCAGAACTTGAACCGGCCCGCTCCCCCCATAAACACCCGGAACCCCAGCGATACCGACCAGTCGATCGCATCGGTGGTCACCAGCCCGCTCGTCCCCCCGGCTTGCACGAAATCGCCGTTGGGCGGGTTCAATATCTGCGCGCGGTCGCTGAGGAAGCTGGCCTGCCCCGCAACGAACAGCTGGGCGCGGCTATGGCCGCCGTCGACCGGCCGCGCGCCCAGATCGAGAATGAGCTGGCCGCGGATCGTGCCCGAATAGCCCACCCCGCTCCTGCTATCCTCGATCAGCCGCGTGTAACTGCGATCATCGAGCGGGCCGAAATTCTGCTTGATCGTTTCCAGCGACTTCAGGTCGAAGTCGTAATAATAGACGCTGGCCTCGGCACCGATCAGGAAGCGCGCGATATTGCCGAGCGGAACCTCGGCCTTCGCGCCGGCCAGCAGATGCAGCTCGCGCTCGTCGACATCCTGTTCGAGCAGCTGGTTCGCGATCACCGGCGTGGTGATCGACACCTCGCCGACATGGTCGCGATCGCGGATCACGCCTTCGATCCCGTAGAAGATGTCGAAGGGATCTTTTGGCTTGGCGTGCGGGAAGGCGCTGCGGCGGACACCCCCCCGGAATTCCTTGAAGGCACTCTCTTCGGCCGCCGACAGCGGCACCCGGCCCGCAATGCCGGTGCTGCCGCCCGGCGATTCGGCGCTGTACGGAAAGCCCTGCGCCGTGCCGACCTCCCCGGCGGGCAGGTCGACGCTGCTCCTTCCATCGCCTTGCGCATAGCGCAAGACGAGATCGCCGACGGTCGGGAAGCTCGCGATGCCTTCGACGAATATCGCGGGGAAGCGCTGCTGGCCGGTCAGCGCCGCAACTTCGGGCGTCGGGACCGGCCCGTCGCGGACGAAGCCGTAATTGGTGCCCGGAATCTCCATTTCGCCGATGCCGACACTGACCAGCACGCTGTTGCCGATGCGGTCGAGCTGCCCTTCCCGCCGCTCGGCGTCCATCTTCCGCTCGCGCTCCACGACGTCGAAGTGCGACTGCTGCCGCGCGACCTCCTTGATGTCGTCCTGGGTGAGCCCCTGCGCGGGCACCGCGGCGACCGGCTGCGCCGCGGGCGGAGGAGGAGGCGGTGCCGACGGCGCCGACCGCGGCGGGTCGGCCACGACGCGCGCGCCCGGATCGAGCAGGATCGGCCCCGGCAGCATCGGTCCCGGATCATAGGTCATCGACGGCCCTTCATAGGGCTGGCTGGGCGCGATCCCGTCGCGCATCACCGCCTTGGGCTCGGGCACCGCGGGCGGCGGCGGGGGTGGCGGTGGCGGTGGCGGCGGCGGGGGTGGCGGCGGCGGGGTCGGCGGCCCGCCCGGCGGGCACGGATAGGCCCGCTCCTGCGCCAGCGCCTGCCGATAGGCCGCGAGATCCGCCTTTGAAATCTCGTTCTGCCGTCGCTCGACCTCTGCGTAGAGGCTGTTCAGATTGCTGAGGCGGCGCTCGCACCAACCGTCGATCAGTTCCTGCCGCGTCTCGCGATAGGCGCGCAGCCGGTCGTTCGTCATTTCGCCGATACGATCGCTGAAATCCTCGAACGGATTATAGCCCCGCTGCGAAAACGGGTCGATATCGTAACCGCTGTACCGCCCCTGCCCGGACGCGGGCATCGCCGTTACGCCAATGAGAACCGAACAGCCGAGAAGTGCCGCGCGAAAATATCGTGGTGCCATGATCGCCCCCTTTTGCCTGAACGGGCCGATCCTGACGCGGCGAAAAGGGTGCCGCATGATACGAACATACTATGCGCGGGGAAAAATATGGGGGTGGTGGGTTTGGGGTGGTTTTACGACGTTAAGCCCCTCCTCTTCAGAGGAGGGGTAGTGAGACTTGGTCCGGCGCAGCCGGGCCTTAGTCGAGCGGGGTGGTGGCCGAAGGCTTACGCCCAGCCGAGAGCACCACCCCGCTACGACTAACGAACAAGTTCGTAAGTCTCGCTGCCCCTCCTCTAAAGAGGAGGGGTTGGGAAGGTCCACTACCGCCCGCTACCCGCCCCTTCGCCCCGCCATCAAAAATCCGCCAGCAACCGCACGAGCTCGGTCTGGCGGCGCGCGCCGGTCTTGTCGAACACCGCCTGCAGCTGGTTGCGCACGGTGTTGCGCGTGATCCCGCGCGCGGTCGCATAGTCGGCGGTGCTGCCCCCGTCGGCGATATGGAGCGCCAGCAACGCCTCGGACGCGGTCAGGTCGAAGCTTTTGCCCAGCCGCTCGATCCGCGCCGCGGCATCCTCGGCGATCTCGATGACCAGTTCCATGCCCATGTCGGCATAATCGCCCGCAACCCCGGTGACGATCTCGACCGCGCGGCGCTTCGCTTCGGGATAGAGGCGGACATAGTCGCGCAGCGCCTCCGACGTGTCGACCAGCGCCTCGACGGCCTTGCGGTCGGTCCCCTTGATGCGCATCGCCAAGCCCCCTAGAACCCTTGGAAGATAGCCGATTTCGGCTTTGGGGGGAACAGGCGATGGCGGCGCTCGCGCTCGACCTGCCGGGGGTGGAAGTGACGGCGATGCCGCGCGCTACTTCGTTCGTCCGCCGCGCCCTCCTCGACCTCGGCGTCGCGCTCCCCTGGCGGCTCGGCGGCCGGCTGGTCGCGAACGAACTGACGCGCGCCGCGGCGATCGCCGACCCCGCCGAACGGCGCGACCGCTACCGCAGCCTGCGCGAGCGTTTCGTCGCCGCCGATGCAAAGCATATCGCGCTGATGAACGTCGCGATCGCCGGCCTCTCGGTCGAGCGTCCGCTCGCGCGCGGCCCCGCGATGTCGTGGATCGACGGCTCCGGTTTCCGCCGCGACATGATCCTGCTCTACGTCCCCGGCGGCTCGTTCGTCGTCCCGCGCAGCCCGCATTTCACCGCGATGATCGGACGCATCGCGCGCGAGGCGGGCGCGAAGGTGATGATCTGCGACTATCGCCTCGCCCCCGAATTCCCCTGCCCCGCCGCGGTCGACGATGTCGAGACCGCCGCCGAACTGCTGATCGCGCGCGGCCATGCGGCGGAGAATATCGTGCTCGTCGCCGAATCGACCGGCTGCGGCATCGCACTCGCCGCGGCGCAGCGGCTGGTCGCGCGCGGCAGGCAGCCCGCGGGCCTCGCCTTTCTCTCGCCGTGGATCGACGTCGATCCGGGGCGCGGCGACATCCACCCGGTGGCGCGGCAATGCGCGCGCCTCTACCTCGGCCCGGCAAGCCCGCGCGACCCGGCGGTCAATCCGATGCTCGGCACGATGCGCGGCCTGCCGCCGATCGCGATCCACGCCAATGCCGGCGACCCGATGTTCGCCGATGCCGAGGCGCTCGGCCGCCGCGCCGCCGCCGCGGGAGTGCCCGTCGAGCTGCGCGCCTGGCCCGGCCGCATGCATGTGCTCGAACGCCACGACGATCCCGACGCGCGCCGGTCGGTCGCCGAACTCGCCGCCTTCGTCGACCGCTGCCAACCGTACCGCACCGTGGCCTAGAAATACTGGACAGGAACCGGGCGCCTCCTTAGGTGGCGCCATGTCCATCCAACCGACCGAATCCATCCTGATCGTCGACTTCGGGTCGCAGGTCACGCAGCTCATCGCCCGCCGCGTCCGCGAGGCCGGGGTGTATAGCGAGATCGTCCCCTTCAACAGCGCGGCGGAAGGCTTTGCGCGGATGAAGCCGCAGGGCGTGATCCTGTCGGGCGGCCCCGCCTCGGTCACCGACGCGGGCAGCCCGCGCGCGCCGCAGGTGATCCTCGACAGCGGCCTGCCGATCCTCGCCATCTGCTATGGCCAGCAGACCTTGGCCGTCCAGCTCGGGGGTACCGTCGAGGGCGGCCACGCCGCCGAATTCGGCCGCGCCGACGTCGAGATCCTCAAAACCAGCCCGCTGTTCGACGGCTTCTGGGAGGTCGGCAACAAATATCCGGTGTGGATGAGCCACGGCGACCGCGTCACCGAAGCGCCAGAGGGCTTCGAGATCGTCGGCACCTCGCCCAACGCGCCCTTCGCGATCTGCGTCAACGAGGCGAAGCGCTATTACACGACGATGTTCCACCCCGAGGTGGTGCACACCCCCGACGGCGCAAAACTGCTGTCGAACTTCGTCCACAAGATCTGCGGGCTCGCCGGCGACTGGACGATGGCCGAGTTCCGCGCCACGAAAATCGCCGAGATCCAGGCGCAGGTCGGCGACCAGCGCGTGCTCTGCGGCCTGTCGGGCGGGGTCGACAGCGCGGTCGCCGCGGTGCTGATCCACGAGGCGATCGGCGAACAGCTCACCTGCGTCTTCGTCGACCACGGCCTGCTGCGCCTCAACGAACGCGAGCAGGTCGAGCGCCTCTTCCGCGACCATTACAACATCCCGCTCGTCGTCGTCGATGCCGAGACCCGCTTCATGGCCGGCCTCGCGGGGGTCACCGACCCCGAGAAAAAGCGCAAGTTCATCGGCGCCGAGTTCATCAACGTCTTCGAGGAAGAGGCCAGGAAGATCGGCGGCGCCGATTTCCTCGCGCAGGGCACGCTCTACCCCGACGTCATCGAGAGCGTCAGCTTCACCGGCGGCCCCAGCGTCACGATCAAGAGCCACCACAATGTCGGCGGCCTTCCCGAACGCATGAACATGAAGCTGGTCGAACCGTTGCGCGAATTGTTCAAGGACGAAGTCCGCCTGCTCGGCAAGGAGCTCGGCCTGCCCGACGTCTTCGTCGGCCGCCACCCCTTCCCCGGCCCCGGCCTCGCGATCCGCATCCCGGGCGAGGTCAGCAAGGAGCGCTGCGACATCCTGCGCAAGGCCGACGCGGTCTATCTCGACGAGATCCGCAATGCCGGCCTGTACGATGCGATCTGGCAGGCCTTTGCGGTGCTGCTCCCCGTCCGCACCGTCGGCGTGATGGGCGATTACCGCACCTACGACCATGTCTGCGCGCTCCGCGCGGTGACCTCGACCGACGGCATGACCGCCGACATCTATCCGTTTGAAGCCAGCTTCCTCAGCCGCTGCGCGACGCGCATCATCAACGAGGTGCAAGGCATCAACCGCGTCGTCTACGACTATACGTCGAAGCCGCCGGGCACGATCGAGTGGGAATGACGAAGTAGCGGCGCTTCAATCCCCCGCCGCCATCCGATTCTTGTGGACCACCCCATCCTTGACGATCAGCAGCAGGTTTCGCTCATAATCTTCGAGCAGGCGCAGATCGTCGAGCGGGTTGCCGCGGACGAGCAGCAGGTCGGCCCAGGCGCCCGCGCGGATCACGCCCAGCGCCGCCTGACGATAGGGATTGCGGCGGCCGCTGCGCGCAAAAAGTTCGCAGTTGCCGGAGGTTGCGATGCGCAGCACCTCGGCGTTCGAATAGATGGCGCCGAAGCGCGGCAGCACGGCATTTTCGGTGCGCGAGGTGCGCGTGCGCGAAAAGAGGTCGGTACCGAAGGCGACCTTGACGCCATGCTTTTTCGCGAGCCGCGCGGCGGTCTGCCACCCCTCGCCGCCGAGCGATTCCTTCGCCTTCACCTTCTGCTCGTCGGTCAGGATATTGTCGCCGTCCTCGAACGGCTGGATCGACAGCCACGCGCCCTTTTCGGCGATCAGCGCCGCGGTGCGGTCGTCGATCGCATGGCCGTGTTCGATCGACAGCACCCCGGCCTCGAGGCAGCGGCGCACCCCCGCGGGGGTATAGGCGTGCGCGCAGGCATAGGTGTCCCAGTCGGTCGCCGCGCCGACGATCGCGCGCATTTCGTCGAGCGTATATTGCACCGTGTCGATCGGATCATGATCCGACGTCACGCCGCCGCCCGCCATGATCTTGATCTGCGAGGCGCCGCGCTTCAATTGCTCGCGCGTCGCGGCGAGCACTTCGGGCACGCCGTTGGCGACCGCCGTAAGCCCCTTTTGCTGGCGGATCGTCGCCCGGCCGCCGAGCGCGGTCGGCAGTTCGCCGACCGGTTCGGGATCGCCATGCCCCGAGGTTTGCGAGATCGCCGCCCCGCTGGGATAACAGCGCGGCCCCGGCATGATGCCGCGGTCGATCGCATTCCTGATCCCGAAGATCGCCCCCGCGGTGTCGCGCACCGTGGTGAAGCCGCGCATCAGCTGGAACTCGGCATCCTTGAAGATCATCGCAACATGCACCGCGTCGTCGGAGCCCATCCACGGCACGCCCCTGACCGCCGCCATATGCCAATGCGCATCGGTGAGGCCGGGCATCAGCGTCTGGCCCGCGCCGTCGATCACCGTCGCGCCCGGCGGCACCGGAATGTCGCCCGCCGACACCGCGTCGATGCGGTCGCCGGCGATGCGGACGTTGCGCGGCTGGCGCGCGCTGCCCGTTCCGTCGAACAGCATGACATTGCGGATCAGGATCGTCGGCGGCGGCGCCTCGGCCGCCGCTGCCGCCGCGAGCGGGGCAAGGCCGAGGCCGGCGAGCATGGCGCGGCGGGTCGGGTGCAGGCTCATATGGTCTCCGTCATGGCGCCAGCGTGCGACGGTCGCGGAGCGGCCACAACGGCCAGCTTGGCCGACCGGGCGGGACCAATTATTTCTTGCTCGCCCTGGCCGCGCGCTCGCTGTCGATCTGCGCCACCCATTTGGCGGCGGTCAGCGGCCCGGTGCCCTCGAAATGGACATGGTCGGCCATCTTCTCTCGGATATCGACGAAATAGAGCAGGCCCGACGGCAGCCCCATTTCCTTCGCCTTCGCCGCCATCGCCGCTTCCTGCTCGGGGGTCGGCTTCGGGCGCGCGGGTTTGTAGAGCAACACGTCCCAGCCCTCGCCGCCCGCGTGCAGGAAGAGCTGCGTCGGCGGCTGGCCGCCCGCGGCGCTGACCTCGTCCCATTTTTCCATGTCGCGGATGAATTCCTCGGTCTTGCCGGGGACGAGGCGGAACATTTCGAACACCGGCGCGGTCATCTCGACCCCGCCGGGTTCGGGCGCCTCCTTCGCCGCAAGCGGCGCGGTCATGCCGAGGGCGAACAGGGCGAAAGTCAGGCTGCGCAGCATGGGGTGGCTCCTCCCGTGATGAAGGCGGCAGCGTGCATCGCGCGCCGCGCAGCGACAAGGAAGGATGCGGGTAAGCCGGGCGAAGAAGGGTAAGACGGGGCGCGAGCCGGGCGCCCGATTACCCTTCTTCGCCCCGCTTACCCGCCTGCCGCGCTTTGCCGCACTTCGCGGCGCGCATAGTCTGGCGCCGGGCTGCGCATGGCCCGCGCTCGCGAGAGGTTTCCCCGATGGACGATATCAGCCGCCGCACCCTGCTCGCCGCCGCCGCGATCGGATCGATGGCCGGCCCTGCCTCGGCTGCGACACCCGCCACCACCAAGGCCCGCCCGTCGCGCTTCCTGGTCGAACGCGCGGCCGAGGGTTACAACAGGTTCAAGGCCGTCCACGAGGGCCTCGGCGAACTCGGCGTCCGGCTGTTCGATTTCGAGGGGGCGGCGGCGCCCGCCAATTTCATGATCTACGACATCCCGCCCGGCGCGAGCGAAGGCGTGCATCTCCACAACCTCAGCGACCCGGCGCTCGGCCCCTATGAGGAATATTATTATATCGTCGAAGGCGCGGGCGTGATGACGGTCGACGGCGACGAATTCCCCGTTTCCGCGGGCGACCATGTCTTCGCCCCGCTGGACAGCTGGCGCGGCATCGCCAACAGGGCCGGCCCCGGCAACCTTCGCATCTTCCTCACCTATATCGACCGGTCGGTCTAGGTCTTCGGCGCCGCCGGCAGGCGCAGCGCGCGGATCCACACCTGCCGGTCGCCGGTGTGCACCGGCTGCGCCGTCGCGGGGCGCTTGGCTGCCAGCTTGCCGCCCGCCTCCCCCGCGCCATAGCGCGTGCGCCGCCAGTCGATTTCGGGCAGCCTGGCTTTCGCGGGTAGCTCGAACTGGACCTCCAGCCGGCGGCAGCTGCGGCCGGTGCATCCGATATAGGCGGGCGCACCCGCGATCGCGGGGCGGGTGCCGTTGACGACGATGTTCCGCATGCCCTCGCCATCCTCGATCAGCAATTCCTGCCGGTCGGCCGAGGGCGCCACGGCGGCAAGGCGGATCGTGCGGCGACCCGCATCGACGCTATCGGAGAGGATTTCGATACGGCCGTCGTCGACGAGTCGGGGCGCGGGCGCGCGCCAATAGCCCTTGTCGTCGGGCTCGGCCGCGAATTTCGCGACGGCGGCGATGGCGGGCGGCACCGGGCCATTGTCGTCGATCAGGAACGCAGCCTTGCCGTCGTCGTCCTCGTGCACGATCGTCAGGTGGCGCGGCGCATCGGGGGCATAGGCCGGCACCGTCAGCGCGGCCACGAAGGAGCCCAGCGCGACCACGCCGAAGACGGCGGGCGTCCAGCGCGTCGCACGTCCGGCGCCGGGCAGGAAGAAGAGGAACATCAGCACCAGCAGGAAGGTCGCCAGCGCCGCCTGTTCGATGAACAGTCCTTCCTCGAGCCCGCCGCCGAGCGGCAGCGCCACGAGCAGATAGACGATTGCCGCGCCGGCGAGCAGCACCGGCACCGCGCGCCGCGCCGCCGGGACGAGCGCGGCGAGCGCAGCCACGATCACGAAAGGCATCGACCAGGCCGCGAGGATCGTCAGCCCCGGTACGAAGGCGAAGGCGGCGAGGATCAGGATCGCGAGCCAGCCCCACGCCGCCGCGGTTCCGCGCACCACATTCTCCTCGCGCGACAGGGCCAGGACCGCCGATGCGCCGGTCAGCGCGACCGCCGCGTAAAATATGCGGAAAACGACCGGCCAAGCGGTGCCGAAGTCGGCCTCGGGGCGCAGCGCGCCGACGAGCATCGCGCTGCCGATCGCGAGGCCGGTGCCGACGACGATCGCCAGCAGCGGGACGAAGGCGCTGCGGATGCGCCGCCCGCTCCCGCCGCGCCAGTAGAGGAAACCCGCCGCGATCAACCCGAGGCCCACGACGACAGCGGCGGCGGTCTGCGGCAGTTCGAGCAAGAATTGCCGCCCCACGTCGGTATAAACGCGCTGCCCCTCGGCACCCTCTTTCGCCTCTCCGGCGAAGCGCTCGACCGCCGACAGCGTCGTCGCCCCCATATGGCGCACCGAATTGCGGTCGAGATGCGCCAGATTGTCGAGCGGCGTGTGATAGCGCTTGCCGCTGCCGATGATCGAATAATTGCCCGCGTCGATCTTCAGCGGCAACAGCATCGTCAGGTCGGTGTCGTTGGGCAGCAGTTCGTAGAAGTCGGTCGACAGCGAATTGGCCGATGGCAGCGGCCGCCCGATCGCCGCGGCGTCGCGCGCATTGGGGATGCTCGTCTGGAACATGTTGACCCCGCCGGTCGTGCCGCGCGCCTCCATGTTGATCACCGCGCCGACGCGCTTCGCCAGCGGGTCGTGCGCGGCAAAGGCCGCCGCGCCGATCAGCCCCGCCTCCTCGGCATCGGTGATCAGCACGAGCACGGGGCGCCCGAGCGTCCTGCCCTTGAGCAGCACCGCGATTTCCAGCGCCACCGCCATGCCCAGCCCGTCGTCGGCCGCCCCCGGCCCCGCCGCCACCGAGTCATGGTGCGACATGATCAGCAGCGCATCGTCGCCCGGCGGCGTCACCCAGAAAGCGATGTTGCGCGGCCGCGAGCAGATCGCGGCGCCTTCGCGCAAAGTGTTGCAGTGGAAGCGTTCGCTGACCTCGGGCGTAAAGCCCGCCTTGCGGATTTCGGCGAGCAGCCGCGCCTCGACCAGGTCGTTGGCGTCGCTGTCGGTCGGGTGCGGGCGCTCGTCGCCGAGGATCGTCGTCAGCCGCGCGACCGCACGCTCGGTGTCGAAGGGCGTGTCGACCGCCGACGGCGCTTCGACGCCGATCGGGCGCCACGTCCACAGCGCGAGCAGCACCAGCCCGACGACGATGCCGCGCCATGCGCCGCCCTTGATCCACTCCGCCATCATATCCCCCGCATTCGATCGCTAGCCCTTGTTCGCCGAAGTCTCGCGCGGCAGCAACAGGATCATCGCCGCGGCGAGCAGGCCGCCGGTTCCCATCACCAGCGAGACGAGCAGCAGGCTGCCCCCGCTCGCGAACAGCGCGCCCGCCACGACCGGCCCCAGCGCCGACCCGCCGCGCCCGACGCCGATCACGAAACCCGTGCCGCTCGCACGCAGCGCGGCCGGATAGGCCTGGGCGAGCAGCGGATACATGCCGACGACCCCGGCGTTGATGAAGAAGGCAGCGACGGCGACGGTGATCGACAGGCGCGTCAGGTCCGCCCCCGCGACCCCGAACAGCGCGATAGCGGCGAAACCCGCGAGCATCGCCCCCGCCACCAGCGGGCGCAGCGCGAAGCGCTGGCTCGCGAGCCCGATGATCACCGCGCCCGCGAGGTTGCCGACATTCGCCGCGACGAGCACGCGCCCCGCCTGCGCCGCGTCGAACCCCATGTCGACGACGATCTTGGGCACCCATTTCTGGATATAATAGAAGAACAGGATCTGCGCGAAATAGGCGATGGTCAGCAGGATGGTGATCCGCGCGAAGCCGGAGCCGAAGAGCGAGGCGATCGAGGGTTTGAGCGCCCGTTCGGGCACCGGCGGCAGCGCCTCGACCGGGGCATGGCCGATGCGTACCAGCGTGTGGTTCACCCGATCCAGCACGCCCGCCGGTCGCCGGGCGATCAGCGACTCGATCGATTCGGGCAGGAAGAAAAAGGCGAGCGGGATCATCGCTGCCGACGCGATCGCACCGACCATGAAGACCGAGCGCCAGTCGCCCGTTTCGGCGAGCAATTTCGACGCCAGCAGCCCGCCGAGGATCGCCCCCGTCGAATAGCCCGCGATGTTGAGCGCGACATTGAGCCCGCGCCTTTTTTCGTTCGAAAATTCGGCGACCATCGCGCTGGTCGACGACAGCATGCCGCCGATGCCGATGCCGGTCAGGAAGCGCACGACCGACAGGCTCGTCACCCCCGCGGCGTGCATCGCGGCATACATGCCGAGCGCCATGACGACCAGACAGGCGAGGATCGTCGGGCGGCGCCCGATGCGGTCGGCGACATTGCCGATCAGCACCGACCCCGCCGCCATGCCCAGCAATTCCATCGACAGCACGATCCCCAGCGTCGCCTTGTCGACCCCCCACTCCTCGGCGATCCCCGGCGCGGCGAAGCTGATCGCGAGCACGTCGAAGCCGTCGAGCGCGTTGAGCGCGATGCACAGCGCGACGACGATAATCTGGAGCGTGCGCATCGGCGCCGCGGCGATCACCGCCCTGGGGTCCTGACTCATGGTGCGACTCTCCCGCCGGTCGCGTGCCCTACGGCCGCTCCGGTCCCTTGTCGTTCCGGATGATAGGCTACTTCAGCCTGGCGAGATGCTTGGCGGCAATCGCCGCCATGTCGGGCCGCCGCTCGAGGCAGCGCGACACCGGACCGACCACCACCACCGACAGCAGCCGGTCGCCGCCGGGCAGCGGCAGCGCGACGCCCGCCAGATCGGGCGTATATTCGGTATTGCTCTGGTGCCAGCCCAATTCCCCGGCTTCGTCGAGCCGCGCCTCGACCGCCTTCGCATTGGCCGGCGTCGTCGGCGAATAGCGGACGAAGTCGATCTTCTTGTACAGCCGCTCGCGCTCGCCCTTGGGCATCTGCGCGAGCAGCGCGCGCCCCGCCGAGGTCGCGTGGATCGGCACCCGGTCGCCGACCGCGGCGAAATAGCGCACCGGCTGCGGCGACTCCGCCACGTCGACGAAGGTCGCATGCACGCCCGCGGGCGCCGCGATCGCCACCGTCTCGCCCGTCGCCGCCATCAGGTCGCGCGCGAGGCGCTGATATTTGTCGGGCAAGGGCTCGGCCTGCGCCACCACCTCGGCGAGCACCAGCCAGCGCGGGCTCGGATAATAGCCGCCGCGCCCGCGCGGTTCGTAGAGATAGCCCTTGGACGCCAGCGTCGCGACGATCTTGAAGGTGCTCGACCGCGGCCAGCCCAGATCCTCGGCGATTTCGGCGGCGGTCGCGGGGCGCAGCCGCTTGGCGAAATATTCGAGGATTTCGAGGACATTCGCGGCCTGCCGCACGATCATGGTCTGGTTCGCCTGTTGAGCCTGGTGACATCCCATATGGCCGAAGTGCGGCGCCCGGAAAAGCCGTCAGCATTTCCGGGGCCGCTCCCACCTCAGCGCGCCGTAAAGCCGCCGTCGACCGGCAGCGCGACGCCGGTGACGAAGCTCGCCTCGTCGGAGACCAGCCACAGCGCCGCGTCGGCGACCTCGCCCGCCTGCACCAGCCGCCCCATCGGGACATTCGCCATCAGCTTGGCCTCGTTCGCCGCGGCTTCGGCGGGGTCGCCGCTGCGGCCGGTGAAGCCGATCTTCATCGGCGTATCGGCCAGCCCCGGGCACACGACATTGACGCGGATCCTGTCTGCCGCGAGCGCGAGCGCGAGGCTCTTGGTCAGCCCGACGACGCCCCATTTGGCGGCCGAGTAGATCGGGCTCATCATCGACCCGACGAGGCCGGAGACCGAAGCGGTAAACAGGATCGATCCGCCGCCGCGTTGCCGCATATGCGGCGCGGCCTTGCCCGCGCCGAGCGCCGCCGAGGTCACGTTGAGCGCGATCGCCTTGTCATAGGCGGCGAGGTCGAGGTCCTCGACCGACGCGGGTCCGGGCATGCCGGCATGCGCCCACAATATGTCGAGCCCGCCGAGCGCCGCGGCGGCCTCATCGATGCTCGCCTTGGCACCCTCGGGATCGACCAGGTCGGCGACGATCGGCACCACCTTGTCGGCGCCGAAGTCGGCGACCAGCGCATCGAGGGCATCGGCGCTGATGTCGATCGCCGCGACGCGCGCGCCCTCGCGCACGAAACGCTCGACGCCCGCGCGGCCCATGCCCGACGCGGCGGCGGTGACGGCGGCCAGCTTGCCTTGCAGACGCATGTCTTCTCTCTCCTCAGGACGCGAAGGGGTCGGGGAACCGCCCCGTCGTCGATACGATGGTGGTCTTGGTTTCGAGGAAGGGATCGAGCCCCTCGATGCCGTTCTCGCGGCCCCAGCCGCTGGCCTTGACCCCGCCATAGGGGGTCGACCAGCGGATGTAGCGATAGGTGTTGACCCACACCATGCCCGCCTCGATCCGCGCCGCGACGCGGTGCGCCCGCCCGGTGTCGCCCGACCACAGCCCGGCTGCGAGCCCGTAAGGCGTCGAATTGGCGATGCGGATCGCGTCCTCCTCGTCGTCGAAGGGGATCAGCGCCGCGACGGGGCCGAAGATTTCCTCCTGTGCGATGCGCATGCCGCCCGACACGCCCGCAAAGACGGTGGGCTCGACGAAATAGCCCCCGGCGAGACCCTCGCGCTCGATGCGCTTGCCCCCGGTGACCAGTTCGGCGCCTTCGTGTTGGCCGATCGCGACGTAGGACAAGGTCTTGTCGAGCTGCTCGGCATGCGCCTGCGGCCCCATATGCGTCGCGGGGTCGAGCGGCAGGCCGACGCGCACCCGCCCCGCCCGCTCGCGGAACGCCTCGACGACGCGGTCGTAGATCGACCGTTCGACGAGCACGCGGCTGCCGAGCGCGCAGCTCTGCCCGCACAAGGCCCAGGCCGATCCCGTCGCGGCGTTCAATGCATTCTCGATATCGGCGTCGGCGAAGATGATATGCGGCGCCTTGCCGCCCAGTTCGAAGGTGCAGCGCGTCAGCGTGTCGGCGCCCGCCTTCAGTATCGTCTTCGCGGTCGAACCCTCGCCGGTGAAGCTGATCTTGGCCACATCGGGGTGTTCGACCAGCGCCGCACCCGCCACCGGCCCGTCGCCGGGCACGACATTGACCACCCCCGGCGGGAAACCCGCTTCCTCGAACAGATGCGCGAGCGCCAGCGACGAGGCCGGGGTCTGCTCGGCGGGTTTGAGCACCACGGTGCAGCCCGCCGCGAGCGCCGGGCCCAGCTTCCACGCCGCCGCCATCATCGGCACGTTCCACGGCGTGATCGCACCGACGACGCCGACCGGGTGGCGCGTGGTGAAGGCGTGGACGCTGTCGTCCATCGGGATCGTCCGCCCGCCCAGCTTGTCGGCGAGCGAGGCGAACCAGTGATAATATTGCGCGTGCAGTCCGATATCGCCGCGCGATTCGCGCACCGCGCGCCCATTGTCGCGCGTCTCGACCTCGGCCAGCGCCTCGACATAGGTCGCATAAAGATCGGCGAATTTGCGCAGCAGCGCGGCGCGCTCCCACGGCGGCATCCGGCGCCACGGCCCCTCGAATGCCGCCTTCGCCGCCGCGACCGCGCGGTCGATGTCGGCGCGCCCGCCGTAAGCGACGTCGCCCCACGGCTGCCCCGTCGAGGGATCGATGCTGGGGCGCACCCCGCCGTCGATCGGTTGGGTCCATTCGCCCCCGATGAACAAGCGGTCAAACCGGAATTCGCCCATCACCCTCGCCACTTTCTGTTTCTGATATTGGACATATTTGTCTCGATATAGAAATCAGAGTCAAGCCGGCAAATGGGTAGCTGTGCCGGAATCGGGGTATGGCGTGCGCCTTCTTCTGCCTTTGCGGTCAGGGCGTCCCGGCGGGGATCAGCCCTCTTTCGGCGGAAATCCGCACCGCGTCGCGGCGCTTGCTGACCCCGATCTTGCGGAACACCGACTTCAGCCGGTATTTCACCGTGTCGGGCGACATGCCGATCAGCCGGGCGATTTCCTTGTTCGAATGGCCCTGGCTCAGATAGAGCAGCACCTCGGCCTCGGCCTCGCTGAACATGCCCAGCACGGTGACATTGTTGCGATAGACCGCGAGCGCGCGCGCCAGCGATTTCATGAACTGCGCGCGGAACCGGTCGACCTGCGCGTCGGTTTCCAGCGCGTCGTCGAGGCAGGCCTGGACGAAGTGCCGCGCCTCGACGAAGGGGCGGACGATGTTCTGGAACATCGCGATGCCCACCGCCTCGTCGAAGCAGGCGCGCGACGACGCGGCATCGCCGCGCATGCGCAGCCCCGCGGCGGCGAGGATGTTGATGTCGATCAGCAGCCGGCCCGCGCCATGCTGCTCGGCCCATTCGCGCAGCGCTCGCAGCTCGTCGAGCGCCGGTTCTTGCTCGCCGATCAACAGGCGGAGCCGCGTCCGGCACAGGCTCGCGGCGACCGCGACGGGGCGATAGGCGGGCGATTCCTCGTGCATCATGTCGGCCATCGCATCGAGCCCGACGACGGCCGCGGCGGCGAGCACCGCATGCGTCGGCGCGCCCTGCGAAATCTGCAGTTCGATGCTGCAGATATCGGCGAGCATCTCGAGCTGGCGCAGCCGCCGCCGCGCCGCGACGCGGCGCGCGCGGGCGATCACGTCGCAGGCCTCGTCGAACGCCCCCTCGCCCGCCAGCGCCCGCGCTTCGGTGAAATAGGCGGCGGCATAGACGTCGACCCAGCCGTCGGACTGCTCCATATGCGGCAGCGCCCATGCGAGCAGCTCGCGCGCCTCGGCGACCATGTCCTGCTCGAACAGCAATTCGGCGCGAAACGCCGCGCAATTGGCCGCGAGGTCCGAGCGGTCGCCATAGGTATCGGTGATATTGGCGCAGGCGGCGTGCAATATCGCCTCGGCATCCTTCGACCGCCCCTGCGCGCGCTTGATCCGCGCCTCGAGGAAGCGGGTGAAGAGGTCGCTGTAGAGCGACCCGATCGCCAGATAATGGTCGCGCGCCGCCAATGTCGGTTGCAGCGCGCGCTCAAGCCAGCCGCCTTCGAAATATTTCGCGCCCAGCGTCTCGCTGATATTCGCGAGCACCAGATGGTCGTTCGCGGCCAGCTTGCGCAGCAGCGCCTCGCGCGCGAGCAAATCGTCGAAGGTCACCGGCTGGTTCTCGTAATCGAGCAGGGTGTCGCCGACGACGCGCACCTCGGTCTTGAGGTCGACCGACAGGTCGGCGCCTTCGACCTGCGCCAGGAAGCGGTCATATTCGGCGCGCGCCGATCCCAGCTCGCCGAGCTTGATCTGCAGATAGACCTGGGCGAGCGCGAGCCGCGGCCGCCCGCGGATCAGCGCCACGGGCAGCTTGGCGAGCCCGCGTTCGACGACCCCCTGCAATCCCTGCGGGATCAGCCGCCAGCCGCCCGCCTCCTCGAGGATCGAGGCGACGAGCATGTCGTCGCCCGACAATATCGCATGGTCGAGCGCGTCGGCGGTCTGCCCGCGTTCGGCGAGCCAGCTCGCGATCCGCCGCTGGAGCGCGGCGAACTGGACGCGGTCGGAGCGCTCGAACCGGTCGCGCAGATATTCGGCGAACAGCTGGTGATACCGATATTCGCGCCGCTCCCAGCTGACCGGCGTCAGGAACACCCCCTGCTGCTCCAGCCGTTCGAGCACCATCCAGCCGTCCTGCCGGTCGCACAGCAGGTCGACCATCTCGCCCGTCAGCCGGTCGACGAGCGCGGTGCGCGCGACGATGTCGTGCGTTTCCTGCGGCAATGTCATCAGCACTTGTTCGGACAGGTAGCGCGCAAGGTCGCTGCTGGTGCCGCAATATTCGTCGATGACGCGCTCGGCCTCCATCCCGCGCTTGATCGACAGCGACGCGAGCTGGACCGCGATCGGCCACCCCTCGGTGCGGTCGAGCAGTGTATCGATGTCGAGCGTTTCGAGCGGCCGGTCGGTGCGCGTCAGCAGGCATTCGGTCTCCTGCGCCGAGAAGCGCAGGTCGGCGGGACCGATTTCGAGCAATTGCTCCTCGGCGGCAAGGATCGACTGGCCGACCCACGGATAGTCGCGCGAGGCGAAGAGAAAATGGCAGTTGGGCGGCGCCAGCCGCACCAGCGATTCGAGGAACTGGCCCACCGCCTCGCTGAACGCATGGTGGAGGTCGTCGAGGATCAGCACCACCGGTGCCGCGCTCTCGCCGATCTCGTTGATCATCGCCGACAGCGCCGCACGCGGCGGCAGGTCGCGCGACGTCGCTTCGCCCTGATCGCGCCGCAGCGCAACGAGCAGATAGTTGACGAAGCGCTTGAGATCGCGGTCGTCGCGTTCGAGCGTCAGCCAGGCGACGCGCGCCGCATCGGGGTGGAGCGCGTCGCGCCACTGCGCCAACAGGCTCGTCTTGCCATAGCCCGCGGGGGCGTGGACCAGCGTCAACCGATGGCTCAGAACGCCGTGCAGCCGGCCGAGAAGAACCTCGCGGCGGATCTGGTCGCCCATCCACAGCGGCGGGTCGAACTTGGCGGCAATCAGGTCCTGCATGGCACAACCTCTCTCGGCTTCCGGTCATGGAGGTTACGGATCGATGACAGGCCTGACAACCGGCTGCGAAGCCTTACCCATCACCGGCAAAGCCATTACCCGTTCGCGGTCCCCGGCACCCGTTTTACGCGTTGCGCCTGCCCCGCCAGCCCAGTGTAATCGGCGGGCAAGAAGCAGCGGGAGAATGTCGGGGTGCGTATTGGTGTCGATGTCGGGGGAACCAACACCGACGCGGTCCTGATCAGCGGGGGCCGCGTGGTCGCGTCGACCAAGCAGCCGACCAGCCCCGACGTCAGCTCGGGCGTCACCGCGGCGATCGGCGCAATCCTGGCCGAAGCCGGCGTCTCCGCAACCGATATCGGCGCGGTGATGATCGGCACCACCCACTTCACCAATGCGCTGGTCGAGCGCGACCGGCTCGACCGCGTCGGCATCCTCCGGCTCGCCAGCCCCTCGGGCGAGGCGCTGCCGCCGATGACCGGCTGGCCCGCCGCGCTCGTCGACCGGATCGCGGGCAAGACCTTCCTGCTGCCCGGCGGTTACGAGGTCGACGGCCGCGAAATTGCGCCGCTCGACGAAGCCGCGGTGCGCGCCGCCGCCGCCGATTGCCGCGAACAGGGGATCACCAGCATCGCAGTGAGCTGCGCCTTCGCGCCGATCAATGCCGCGATGGAGGAATGGGCGGCGGCGATCATCGCCGAAGTCCATCCCGCGGCGCGGGTCAGCCTGTCGCACAATGTCGGCCGCCTCGGGCTGATCGAGCGCGAGAATGGCACGATCCTCAACGCCGCGCTCGCCAGCCTTGCGCAGCATGTCATGGCCTCGCTCGAACGCGCGCTCGCGGCGCTGGGCATCGCGGCGCCGCTCTATATCTCGCAGAATGACGGCACCCTGATCTCGGCGGCCGAAGCCGCGCGCTATCCGGTGCTGACGATCGGGTCGGGCCCGACGAACAGCATGCGCGGCGCCGCCTTCCTGACCGGCGTCGCGAATGGCATCGTCATGGATATCGGCGGCACGACCTGCGACATCGGCGTGCTCGCCGGCGGTTATCCGCGCGAATCCTCGATCGCGGTCGATATCGGCGGCGTGCGCACCAATTTCCGCATGCCCGACATCCTCGCGATCGGGCTCGGCGGCGGCACGCGCATCCATCTGGGCGCCACCGACGACGCGGTGACGATCGGCCCCGACTCGGTGGGCTATCGCCTGACCGAGGACGCCTGCCTGTTCGGCGGCTCGACGCTGACGACCAGCGACATCGCCGTCGCCGCGGGCAAGGCGCGCTTCGGCGATCCCGCTCTGATCCCCGCGCTGGCGCCGTCGCTCCGCACCGCGATCCTCACGCGCATGGCGGATATGCTCGCCGATGGCATCGACCGTATGAAGACCCAGCCCGGCGACGTCACGATCATCGCGGTCGGCGGCGGGCATTTCCTGATCGACGACGATGTGAAGGGCGCCGCCAAGGTGGTGCGCCCCGACCATGCCGCCGTCGCCAACGCCGTCGGCGCCGCGATCGCCCAAGTGGGCGCGCAGGCCGACCGCATCGTCGATTACGACGCCGAACCCCGCGCCGCCGCGCTCGCGGCGATGCGCGAAACGCTCCTCGCGCGCGTCGTCGCCGCGGGCGCCACGCCCGAAACAGCAGAGATTGTCGACATGGACGAAGTGTTTCTTTCCTACCTGCCCGGCCGTTCGGCGCAGCTGCGCATGAAGGCGGTCGGCAGCCTCGCCGACGCCGATGGCGCGACTGCCACGCCGCGGGCGGAGGCGCGCCATGTTCATTGACGACGCCGCCGTGCTGGCGGACCTCGCGAGCGGCGCGGCCTTCCTGGGGTCGGGCGGCGGCGGCGATCCCTATTACAGCCTGCTCCTCGCCGAGGCCGCGCTCGCGCGCTGCGGCCGCTTCGAACTGGTGTCGCTCGCCGATGTCGCCGACGATGCCTTGCTCGCCCCCTGCGGCTGGATCGGCGCGCCGACGGTATCGGTCGAGAAACTCCCCAACGGCGGCGAAGCCGTGGCGGGGCTGCGCCGGCTCGAGGAAATCATGGGCAAGCCGATCGATGCGGTGCTGCCGATCGAAATCGGCGGCGGCAACGGCCTCGCGCCCCTCATCGCCGCGGCCGAGCTCGGCATCCCGGTGGTCGATTGCGACGGCATGGGCCGCGCCTTCCCGGAATCGCAGATGGCGATCTTCAACATCCGCGGCATTTCGGCCTGCCCTTCGGTGCTCACCGCCGCCGACGGATCGCTGAGCGTCATCGAGACCGAAGACAATCTGACCCACGAACGCATCGCGCGCGCGCTCGCCGTTTCGCTCGGCGGCATCGCGCACATGGTCGAATATCCGCTCACCGGCGCCGAAGCGAAGGCGCATGCCGTGCCGGGCAGCGTCAGCGCGGCGATCGCCATCGGCCGCGCGGTGCGCGAAGCGCGCGCCGGCGGCGCCGATCCCTTCGCGGCGCTCGGCAAAGCGCTCGTGGCGACGGGTCTCTACCCGCATTGCCTCACGCTCTTCGACGGCAAGATCGTCGACCTCGAACGCGAGACGCGCGGCGGCTTTTCGGTCGGCAGGGTGACGATCGACGGCTTCGGCGACAGCGGCCGGATGGAGATCGAGTTCCAGAACGAAAATCTCGTCGCGGCGCGCGACGGCCGGATCCTCGCCATGGTCCCCGACATCGTCACCGTGATGGACCGCGACACCGCCGACACCATCACGACCGAAAAACTGAAATATGGCCAGCGCGTGAAGGTGATCGCCGCCGCCGCGCCCGACATTTTGCGCGACGCGCATGCGCTGTCCTTTGTCGGGCCGCGCGCCTTCGGTATGGGTTATGACTTCGCCCCGGTGGAAGAATTGAACGAGACGGAGACGGCATGAGCGCAGAGGCGGGCGGCTATTATGCGAGCGGGCGCCTGCCCGAAGAGCTGACCATCCCCGGCTGGCGCGTCGCGCTGATCATCGCGAGCTTCACCTTCTCGCTCCCCAGCTTCCTCAACAATGCACAGGCGGGGCTCGCGCTCGGCATGAACCAGGCGGTGCTCGCGGCGCTCGGCGCCGGGCTGATCCTCTGCGCCGGCGCCTGCCTGACCGCGATCGTCAGCGTCCGCACGCGGCTCACCACTTACATGCTCGTCCAGCGTTCCTTCGGGCTGTGGGGCGCGGCGCTGGTCAATATCGTGATCGCGATCGTCCATTTCTGCTGGTTCGGGGTCAATGTCTCCTTCTTCGGCGACGCGATGGTCGCCGCGGCGCAGGACGGTTACGGCATTGCCGGGAATTTCCAGCTGTTCGTCGTCATCGGCAGCGTCATCATCACGCTGTCGACGATCTGGGGCTTTCGCACCCTCGACCGGTTGGCGATGGTCGCGGTGCCCTTCGTGGGCGTGATCCTGATCGCGGTGTGCGTCGTCGCGCTCGGCGACAATCCCGCCCCCGACCTCGGCCCGGTTGCGGCGCCGCCGGTGCCGATGAGCTTCGGCATCGCGCTCTCCTCGCTCGTCGGCGGCAATCTGCTCACCGTCGCGGCGATGCCCGACCTGTCGCGCTTCATCCGCACCGAACGCGGCGCGATTTCGGCGATGCTGCTGTCCTTCCCCTTCTGCGCCCCGGTGATCATGCTGGTGTCGGCGCTGATCGCGCTGACCACGGGGCAGACCGACATCATGAAGCTCGTCGTCGCGCTCGGCCTCGGCCTGCCGGCGCTCGCGATGCTCATACTCTCGGTGTGGACGATCAACGCGCTCAATCTCTATTCGGCGGGCCTGTCGCTCGCGGCGACCTTCCCGCGGCTGAAACAGGGCTGGATCGTCGTCATCGGCGGCGCGGTCGGCTGCCTGTTCGCGCTGCTCGGCATCATCAACAGCTTCATCCCCTTCCTCATCGCGCTCGGGCTGATCATCCCGCCGATCGCCGCGATCTACGTGATCGACGGCTTCCTGACCTTCCGCGGCCGCGACGAGGTGGAAACGTTGCCGGTCCGCTGGGAAGCGATCGGGGTGTGGCTCGGCAGCCTGGCGATCACCCTGCCCGCGATGCAGCTCGGCTGGACGCTGACCACCGTGCCTGCGCTCGACGCGACGATCCTCGCGGCATTGGCCTATCTCGCGGTACTGCGCCTGCGCCGCCAAGCGGTCGTGGCATGAGGCGGCTTGCCGCGAGCCTCGCGCTGCTCATCGCCGCACCGCTGCCGACCCTCGCCGCCGAACCGCCGGCCGCCGCGCCCTATGCGATGCCCGAGACCGAGACCTGGGACATCACCTCGGCCACCGGCCGGACCTATCGCATCTTCGTCTCGCGCCCCGCGGGCGAGGCGCCCGAGGGCGGCTATCCGATCCTCTATGTCCTCGACGGCAATGCGATGTTCGCGGGCTTCGCCGAGGCGCGGCGCATCCAGGGCTTCGGCGGGCGCGACCTCGACAGGATGATCGTCGTCGGCATCGGCCACCCCGGCGATCAGGTCTACGACCCGCGGCGGATGGAGGATTTCACCGGCCCGCTCGTCACCCCGGCATTGAAGCAGCTCTACGCCAAATATCCCTCGGGCGGCCGCGACGCGTTTCGCGCCTTCCTGCTCGATGAGCTGAGGCCCGCCATGGCGAAGCGCTACAAGCTGCACCCGCATCGGCAGGCGCTCTACGGCCATTCGCTCGGCGGGCTGTTCGCGCTCCATCTCTTCTATTCGCACCCCGGCGCCTTCGACACGATCGTCGCGGCGAGCCCGTCGATCTGGTGGGACGATCAGGCGATCCTGTCCGAAGAGGCCGCCTGGCGCACCCGCGCCGAAAAGGACGCCAAACTCGCGCGTCGCACGCGTCTGCTGCTGCTCGCGGGCGAGTTCGAGAGCGAAGGCTCGATCGCGCAGGACAGCGCCGCCCTCGCCGCGCGCCTCGCGCCGCTGTCGGCCACCGGGCTGCGCAGCGAATATCTGCTCCTCGACGGCGAGAGCCACGTCACCGTCCCCCACCGCTCGATCACCGCAACGATGCGCGCGGTCATGCGCTGGCCGTGACTATGTGACTGGCCATCCGGTTTGCCGGGTTCGGGGTTGGGGAGCGGACCTGAAACCCCTCCTCTTCAGAGGAGGGGCAGAGAGACTTGGTCCGGCGAAGCCGGGCCTTAGTCGAACGGGGTGGTGGCCGAAAGCCTACGTCACGCCCGAGAGCACCACCCCGCTGCGACTAACGAACAAGTTCGTAAGTCTCGCTGCCCCTCCTCTAAAGAGGAGGGGTTGGGAATGCCCCCTACCACCCAACACCCGTCATTTCGCAACGCCCGCCCAGTCGCCGAACACCGGCTTGCCCTCGAACAGGGTGACCAGCACCTTGGCCTTCGAAATCTCGTAGACCGGCAGCTTGAAGATGTCCTTGTCGAGCACGACCAGATCCGCGCTCTTGCCCGCCCTGATCGACCCCGTCACATCGGCGAAGCCGTTGACATAGGCGACGTTGATCGTGTGGCTCGCGATCGCATCCTTCAGGCTGACGCCTTCGTCGGGCAGCAGCGGCTTCGCGTTCGGATCGCCCGCGGTGCGCCGCGTCATCGCGACCTCGATCCCCTCGAGCGGGTTGGCGCCGCCCACCGGCCAGTCGGCACCATAGGCGAGCTTGCCCCCCGCGCGCACGATGCTGCCCGCGGGATAGATATAGGCCGCGCGCTTCGGCCCGATCGCCGCGACGGTCAGGTCCATATAATCGTACCATGATGCCCAGCTCGGCTGGAACTGCGCAAAGGTCGATAGCTTGCCGAAGCGCGGCTGGTCGCCGGGGTCGACGACATTCATATGCGTGATCATATGGTGCGTCGGCTTGGCGCCATTGGCCTTGCGCGCCGCCTCGACCGCGTCGAGCGAGATATGCACCCCGCCGTCGCCGATCGCGTGGAGGAAGGCGTGAATGCCCCTGGCATCGACCGCGGTCACCGCCTGCTTCAGAACCTCGGGCGCGATCTGCGGCGTGCCGCGCTCGTCGCCGCTATTCTCGTATGGCGCGAGCATATAGGCGGTCTTTTGCGGGATCACGCCGTCGACGTAGAATTTGACCGTATGCGTCGAAATGCCCAGCGCATTGGCGCGCTCGGCGGCCTTGAGCAGCCCGGGGAGCTGCTCCAGACCCGCCTCGTTCTTCCACTTCAGCGACACCGCGACATGGCTCGTCAGCTTGCCCGCGTCGTCCACCGCCTTATAGGCATCGACCATCGCGCTGCCGCCGTCGGCGTCATATTCGACCCCGGCGTCGTTCCAGCTGGTGATGCCCAGGCTGTTGAAATGATCGGCGACATAGAGGATCGAATTCTGGATTTCGGTCGCCGAGGGCGGCGGGATCATATGCTCGACCAGTTTCATCGCGGCTTCCTGCAGGCTGCCGACGGGCTCGCCCGTTGCGGGATCGCGGTCGATCGTGCCGTTCGCCGGGTCCTTCGTGTCGCGCGTGATCTTCGCGACCTCGAGCGCCTTCGAATTGAGCCAATAGGTATGCCCGCCGGTCGATTCGAAGATCAGCGGCCGCGTCGTCGACACCGCGTCGAGCAACTCCTTGCGCGGGATGCCGCTCGGCGGGAACAGCGCGTCACTCCACCCGATGCCATAGATGGCGCCGTCGCCCGGCGCCGCCGCGACGCATTTCGCGATCAGCGCCTGATAGTCGGCGATCGTCTTGCCGTCCTGCAGCGGGCAGCGCGACCGGCTCAATGCCCCGAACAGCGGGTGGACATGCGCGTCGCCGAACGCCGGCAGCACCAGTCTGCCGCCCAGATCGACCGTCCGCGTCGCGGCGCCGCGCAGCTTGCCGACGCTGGCCGCGCTGCCGACCGCGACGATCTTGCCATCCTTGATCGCCACCGCCTCGGCCCAGGGCTGCCGGTCCTCGACGGTATAGACGCGCGCGTTGGTCAGGATCAGGTCGGCCGTGGGGGCCTCCTTCGCCTGCGCGGCGCCGGGCAGGCACAGCAGGGCGACGAGGCTGGCAGAGGCGATGGCTTTCGACATGATCACTCCCGGTGAAACGGCGCGGGCTTCGTTGCAAGCCCCGCAATGATTGGACATCCCGTTCGGCATTGAACAGCAAGCCCGGCGCGGTTCGAACCCGCATCGCGGGGTAAGCGCCGGCGAAGACGGGTAAGGATTTCCGCGCCCCACCGCGCCTTCCCCTATATTCGCCCGGGCTTACCCGCCGCGTCGCTTTCGTCGCCCTCTCGATCGCCGGATAAAGGCCTCGAACCAGACGCGCGAGGGGGAACAATGCTGACCAATTGGCATCACGGCCTTTGCGACCGCATCGATCGCGGCCGCCGCGACGCGCTTCATATCCAGATCGCCGATGCGATCGTCCACGACATCGAAAGCGGGCGGCTCGCCCCCGGCGCCTGGCTGCCGAGCAGCCGCTACCTCGCCGAGACGCTCGGGTTCAACCGCAAGACCGTCGTGCTCGCCTATGGCCAGCTGATCGCGCAGGGCTGGCTCGCCAGCCTCGGTACGCGCGGCACCGCGGTTGCGGCGGCGCGTCCCGGGGCGCAGGCGGCGACCCCGCCGCCGTGCGGGACCGGCTATCGTTTTCGCAAGCGTCGGCACGGTCGCGCGGCACCCGGCCTTGCACCCGCGGCCCGCGCCGCGTCATTGCACATCCAACGGAAAGACCAGCCATGACCGATTCTCCGCCGGCCGCCGGCACGCGGCGCAAGACCCTCGTGAAAATCCACCGCTGGCTGGGGCTCGGCGCCGCGGCGATCTGGCTGCTGCAGGCGGTGACCGGCGTCATCCTGACCTTTCATTTCGAGGCCGAGGACGCGCTGCTGACGACGCGCAGCCAGCCGACCGACCTCGCCGCGATCGAGCGGCGGATCGACACGCTCGCCGCGGCCGGCGGCAAGGCCGAGATCACATGGATATGGACGACCGCGGGCCTGCCCGACCGCTACATCATCCTCCACAACGACCCTGCCGGGGTTAGCCGCAAGGCCTATATCGACGGCGCGGGCGCGATCCTGCGCAACAACCCGGCCGACCGGTACAGCGTCCTCGGCTTCATCCGCGAAATCCACCTGACTCTCGTCGCCGGCCGGACCGGGCACTGGATATTGGCCGCCAGCGGCGTGCTGCTGTTCACCAACCTCGTCTTCGG